>Ga0209101_1000350_pt1 | contig 38367 bp, 23 predicted proteins | sample ConPoolayeCmetaG_FD_185481 | JGI IMG/M metagenome (GOLD analysis project Ga0209101, IMG submission 185481) | Hot spring microbial mat communities from California, USA to study Microbial Dark Matter (Phase II) - Cone Pool mat layer C metaG... ...
TCCCAAAACCGTGACGCTCCCACTGCCGGTTTTACCCAAATTTACCAAAACGTGCTATAATCTGCTTCAGCATTGGGTGCCCCGCCCCCCAAATCACACGCACACTCAGGAGGCAAAGCTATGGCAGACCTTTCAACCACTTATCTGGGATTGAAACTTAGAAATCCGATCATCGTCGGCAGTTCTGGGTTGACCAATTCGATAAACAAGATCAAAGACCTGGAAGCACAAGGGGCAGGTGCCGTTGTGCTCAAGTCACTTTTTGAAGAAGAAATCGCCCGCGAGTTTGAGCAGGTGATGCGCGAAATCGTCACTCGTGGATACAAAGCCGACGAATATGAATATTATGACCAGCAAATTCGCAGCGATCGGCTGGCCGCACATACCGAATTTATCGCTCAGGCCAAAAAAGCCGTTTCGATTCCGGTGATTGCCAGCGTCAATTGTATGTATGCGCACGAGTGGACGGCTTTTGCCCACGAGCTACAGGCTGCCGGCGCCGACGCGCTGGAACTCAACATGTTCTTTTTGCCGTCTGATCTCAATCGCAGCGGCGCCGAGCACGAACAACTCTATTTTGACCTGGTTAAAAAGATCAAGGCTCAGATCAGCATTCCGGTGGCCCTGAAAATCGGCTATCACTTTTCCAACCTGGCCTTGATGATCCGCCGGTTGTGCGAAACCGGCATCGATGGGTTGGTGCTGTTCAACCGCTTTTATACTCCCGATTTCGACATCGATCATTTCAAGGTGGTCTCTCGCAATGTGCTCAGCACCCCTGCCGAACTGGGGTTGTCGCTGCGTTGGGTGGCCATGATGTCCGGACGGGTACGTTGCGATCTGTGCGCTTCGACCGGCGTTCACGATGGCACGGCGGTGATCAAGCAACTTTTGGCCGGCGCTAAAGCCGTACAGGTCGTGTCGGTATTGTATCAAAACGGAACAAAATATATCGGTACGATGCTGAATGAACTCGATGCCTGGATGACCCGCAACGGCTTTTTCGGCCTGGAACAGTTTGTTGGCAAAATGAGCCAGGCCGCAAGTGAGAATCCGGCGGCATTGGAACGCACCCAGTTTATGAAATATGCCGGTGGTCAGGAGTGATGGTGAACCAGGTTTGACTGCCGAGGGCAGGTTGGGACAAAAAATCGGGCCTGTGTGCACACACAGGCCCGATTTTCATTTTGAGCAGGCATTGAGCGGGTGATGGGACTCGAACCCACGACACCTTGTTTGGGAAACAAGTGCGCTACCACTGCGCTACACCCGCGTTCAGCTCAAATTATACACCAAAGCGTCGCCGAGGGCAAATTTGCTCGCCAAAAGGGGCAGAGCATATCCTGTGTTTCTTCGCCGCCTGTATGATCTGGGTGGGTGACCGCTCCGATGGCTTGCCGATGTCAGGCGTATCCACCCAGTCATTCGGCGCCATCGGCCTGAGCCGGGGTACGCGCCTTCGCCTGGCGTCGCAACCGCGCCAGACGCACATACTTTTGGCCTTCGTAATAGCTCATCAACAGGCTGAGCAAAAGGCCGTGCAGGCCATCCCGGTAACCCTGCCACTCGATAAAGCGCAGCTTGAAATGTCGAATCGGCATGCTGAACGGACTCCACGGTTTGACCCGCTCACCCTTGTTGAACAAAATCTGTGCGTCATAGTTGGTATATTTTTCCTGAGTAAGGATAAATTGACGCAAAGAATCATAGTTATAGTGAATGAGCACATGTTCAAGGTAGCCGGTTGGGCCGTCGACGATGGGCAACTCGTGTACCTCTCGCTCGGGGTCCCAATATGCACGGTCGCGGCGTAAGAGGCGTAGCTGGTAATCGGGATACCAGCCGGCATGACGGGTAAGCCGTCCCCAGATATAGTTATGCCGTGGAAACCACCAGCCGGCGATTTGGGGCTGTTCGGTGATCGCACGGCGCATTTCCTGGGCCAGTTTCGGCGTCACCCGCTCATCGGCATCGACGAACAGAATCCAGCGGGCATACAAACAATTCATCGCCGCCTGACGCTGGCTGCCAAAGCCCTTGAAAGGATGTCGAACAACCCACGCCCCTTCCCGGCGGGCGATTTCGCAGGTGCGATCGGTGCTGTACGAATCAAACACGATCACGGCATCACACCAACGGACGCTACGGATGCATTCGGCGATGTGCTTTTCTTCATTCAGCGTCAAGATGACGGCGATCAGTTCTTTCATTCCACCCACCCTGCGCCGTCGCCCGGCCGGCAGACAAAAACCTGGGTGTTCAGGCCGGTCATCGCCCGATACGCGCTCTGCACTACCAAAATCCACAATTCGTCGGCGTCATGTTCAACCAGGGCAACCACGCCGCCGCCCCACCCTGCGCCGGTGATCCGCGCGCCCAACACACCCGGCTGTTGCTGAACCAGATCGACCAGGATGTCGACCTCTTCACAGCTCGCACCATAGTCCTGGCTCATGCTGGTATGCGCACGGTTCATCAACGCGCCGAATTCGGCCAAATCTCCGCGTTTGAGGGCTTTTACACCGGCCAGAACCCGTGCATTTTCGGCAATCACATGCCGACAGCGCGATTGAACGACAAACGGGAGTTGCGGATCCAGGCGATGATCGGCGATCAAGGCCTCAAGCCACGGACGGTCGATGCCCATCCGGATCAGTTCGTCGACGGTGGCACTGACCGGCAACATTTGCTTCAACAGCGCGTCCAGCTCGTCATCGGCCAGCCCAAGCTTTTGCGGCATCACATCGCGCAACTGACGAATGGTCGGATAAAGCCGCTGGAGCAACCTGACGCCGATCTTGCACTCGGCAACGCGCCGGTTGAACTCGCCATGCACGTTGTCATGATGCACCCCGCTGCTTAGCAAAACTACCTGTACACCACCCAGCATTGGCACATGCTCATAGGTATACACCCCTTCCGGTGAGGGGCGGCAATCCAAAAAGAGGGCGTGATCGCGTCGGCCGAGCAACGTGGCAAATTGATCCATCATTCCGCCGCGTGTGCCCACATACCATTCTCCCTCGCTGCACAGATAGGCCAGTTCGGCCCGATCGATCGCGATCTCGTTCAGCGTCACCAATGCCAATGCCGCCGAGACCGAGAGGGCCGTAGACGAACTCAGCCCTGCGCCGCGCGGTATGCTAAACGGCATAGCTCCCGAAACAAGGATATCCATCCCGTGGATTTTTCGGGTGTTGAAATGACGGACGATCTGTTGGCCGATGCCGCGAAAATAGTTACTCCAATCGCCGGGCGGTGCGTGCGGAATTTCGCGGCCAAGCGTGAAAGAAAAGGGGGCAAACTGTGGTTCGATGTTGGTCACGTTGATCTGTTCATCATCGCGTGCGCGTGCCACACAGAGAATATCCCGGTCGAGGGCAACCGGGAGCACAAAACCGCCGTTGTAATCGGTGTGTTCACCGATCAGGTTGAGTCGACCTGGTGTGCGGAAAAATGTGGTTGGTCCAGGGCCAAAATGGTCAATGAACGCCTGTCGGGTCTGCTCGTAGCGTTTCCACTGACCATCGAGGATCAAATCATCGTTGCCGTAAATGTAACGCAAAGCATCAATGTTTATCAATTTTAATCACCGCTCCTTGCCGGTCAACCGGCCAGTATTTCTGCAGCAATGCGCGCATAAGCCCGTGCTGCACGTTCGACATCATTCAAGCGGATTTGTTCATCGACGGTATGAACAAATTTTTCTTCACCTGGGCCAAAGCCAATTGTGGGAATGCCGGCGACCCCCATGGTGTAGGTGCCGTCGGTGGAAAAATCCCATTTGCCAATTGCCGGCCGGTAACCCAATTCGGCACGGATTGCCTGGCTCACACTTTGCACCAGGGGATGATCGCGGTCAAGTGCCCAGGCCGGGTAACTTGCGCGCATCCGCGCTCGATAACCGGTGTATGAGGTTGCGACATATTCGGGCACCTGGATTTCGGCCTGGGCTGCTTCGCGCAGTAAAACGCTTTGCACCTCGGCCATCGCTTTGATTTCGGTTTCCCCGATGGTCAAACGCCGGTCGATGTAAAATGTGCAGGTATCGGGCACGACATTGCGGCTGCCGGCCAGGCTTTCAATGTGCGTAACGGCCAGCGTGCCTGCGCCGAGAAATTTATCTTCGGCCAGTTGCGTGCCCAACATCTCGACGCCAAAGATCAATCGTGCTGCCGTATAGATGGCGTTATCCCCCAGATGGGGCGCAGAGGCGTGACAGGCCCGTCCGTGGACAACGACTTGAATCTCGAGTCGTCCGCGCTGTCCCCGGCTGAGCTGTAAATTGGTGGCTTCGCCGAGTAGCACATAATCGGGAAGCAAGCCTTCGTCCTCGATCAGCACCTTGACCCCCAGCCCTTCACAAGGTTCTTCCTGCACCACACCGACCAGATAAAGGTCGCCGTGTAAAACCACGCCCTGGTCGCGCAACAACTTGCCGGCGTACACCATTGCCGCCAGCGCACCTTTCATGTCGACTGCGCCGCGCCCGTACAGAATTCCGTCTTGAATCTCGGCTGCAAAGGGATCGTGCTTCCAGGCCCGTAAATCGCCGGCCCCCACTACGTCCATGTGACCGTCATAAAGCAAGGTTGGCCCTTTGCCCGGCCCGATGCGTCCAACCACATTGCCGATGCGATCGATATGCACATCTTCAAAGCCAACCCGCGACATTTCGGCCATCAATCGCTCGGCCATAGCTCCTTCTTGGGTTGAATAGCTGGGAATGCGCACCATGTCTTGCAAAAAAGCGATCATTGCCTGTCGATCTTGTGCACGCAATTCAAACATCTTGGCCCCTTTCCGCGTGACATTTGTATGCCCCTGCCGGACTCGGGCAAGTCTATTCCGGTCGTGGCGTTGAGGTTTTAGGGCCTATCCGAAAAACGCAGCCGACGCATCCCTATGCGTCGGTATAAGCGGCATCGGGATGCCGCTCGTACGGTTTTTCGGATAGGCTCTTAGCCGAACCGGTCGCAAACAAGCCCGGCACCCTGTTAATAAGCTCCTTTGCCGGTCAGGGCAACGGCAATCGTTTTGAGAATGATCTTGATGTCCAGCCAGGGTGTCCAGTTTTCGACGTACCAGATGTCGAGCAGGGCCATCTCGTCAAATCCGAGATCGCTACGCCCGCTGACTTGCCACATGCCGGTGATGCCGGGCAATACTTGCAGTCGCAGGCGATGCCATTCCAGGTACAACTCGACCTCACTAGGCACCTGCGGTCTTGGCCCAACAATGCTCATTTCGCCACGTAAAACATTCCAAAATTGCGGTAATTCATCCAGACTGGTCTTGCGCAAAAAGCGTCCTACCCTGGTCACCCGTGGATCGTCTTTGATTTTGAACAAACGCTCTTCGCCCTCATTGAGGGCCATCAATTGCGCCTTTTCGGCTTCTGCTCCCTGACGCATGGTGCGAAATTTGTAAATCGTAAAGGGGACGCCGTTTTTGCCGATTCGTGTTTGGGAAAAAATAACCGGTCCGGGCGAGTCGAGGCGGATCAGCAAGGCGATCAGCACCAAGATCGGCCAGCCGATCAGCAAACCGACCACGGTCAAGGTCAGGTCGAGGGCACGCTTGAACAGCAGGGCCCCCTGGCTTAGCCCACTTTGTCGCACGCCGACTACCGGCACTTCGCCCAGGTATTCGATATCCACATGCCGAATGGCCGTCTGGAGCAGGTCGGGCACAATGTAGACCTGGATATGCCGTCCCTCGCATTGGCGCATGATGCGCAAAATCTTGCGATGATACATCCAGGGCAATGCCGTGATCACCAGGTCGATCTGGTGTTCGTTCAGCAATGCAGGCAGATTGTCGATCTCGCCCAGGGCCTTGATCTTGCCCAGGTCGGTATGTCCCTTTTCCGGGTTGTCGTCAACAAACCCGACGATCTGATATCCTAATTCCGGATGCGCGACAATTGAACCGATCACGGCACGACCCACTTCGCCGGCGCCGACCACCAGCACGCGCCGCACGCCGATGCCGCGTTTGCGCAATTGGGCAATCAGGATGGTCTGAACGATCCGGCTCAGGACCAACAGGAAAAAGATGGTCAGCGCAGAAAGGGGCAGCAGTCCACGGGAGTAGGACAGTTCGGGGGCAAAATAGGTGATGACGATCAACAACATCAGGCCGGTGAGCGTGCCGCTGAACAGGGCATATAGCTCGTCAAGCAAGCTGCGTCCACGCGGGTGCAAATAGACTTTGGACGAACCGTAACCCAGCAACAGCAAAACGGTCAAAATGGCCATCATCGGCACATAGGTGCTGAGTGGCTTGAAATTTTCGGCACTGACCGGCTCAGGCCATTGGAGGTTGTAGCGTATCCAATAGGCCATGACAAAGCCCAGGTTGATCAACAATGCATCGACCGCCAGCTCGACAACCTTGCGCAATTTTGAATTCAAGTTTTCTCTCCAATCCTCAGACGAATATGGGAGATCAGGACGCTTCGACTGCCGGGTCTCAGCGCCCCAACTCTGCCTGTTGCCAGGCCAGATGGTAGATTTGAGCGGTCTGGCGCGCCGTTTCTGACCATGAAAACCGTCGCGCCCGTGCCCGTCCCCGTGCGGCAAGCTCGGCGCGGAGGGATGCGTTGGTAAGCAACTGCATCAGTGCCTCGCTCAAGCCTTGTGTGTCCGGCGGATCGACGGTCAGCCCGGCGTCGCCGACTACTTCGGGCAGTGAGGTGGCATTGGAGACGATCACCGGTGTGCCACAGGCCATTGCTTCCAGAGGGGGCAGGCCAAACCCTTCATAGAGCGAAGGGTAACAAAACACCTCTGCCGCATTATACCAGAGCGGCTTTTCCACTTCGGGCACATAGCCGGGAAAATGCACCCGGCCGGTCAGTCCCAGTTCCTGGACGCGGGCAAAGACCGGCTCAAAAAACCAGCCTTTGCCGCCGGCAACCACCAGATCGACTTGAATGTGCCGGGACACTGCTGCAAAGGCTTCGATCAGCCGCACCACGTTCTTGCGCGGCTCGATCGTTCCCAAAAAGAGCACGAATCGCTCAGGCAGGCCCTTTTCGGCCTTGAAGGCAGCGATATCGGCCTGGGGGAGCGGCGCAAATGCCGGATCGACGCCACAATACACCCTGTGTACCCGTTCGGCAGGTACCTCCAATCGGGCGATCACGTCCTGCCGCGTGTATTCTGAAATCGCAATCACCTGCGCGGCCCGCCGTACCGACATTGGGGTCATCGTTCGTAAATACAGGCGGTTGGCGAGCTTGAAGGCCTGGGGAAAGATCAAAAAACTGAGGTCGAAAACGGTGACCACTGTCGGCAAATGCGACAGCAGTGGGGAGACAAAGGCCGGCGCATGCAACAGATCGACATGCTCTCGGCGGAGTATCCACGGTGCAACCCATTGTTCCCAAAGAATGCGCTTGATCGGTGTGTTGGTTGACCAGCAAGGTGACTTGACCCGCAGCCCAGGCGGTGGACAAAACCGCGTATCCGAGAGAAACGCCGTATAGCGTAGCCCCCGATCGGCCTCCGGCAGATGATTTAGCAGATGATAGATATACCAGTTGATGCCCGCGCCCCGGTAATTCTCCCCCAAAGACAGCAATGAGGCGTTCAGGCCCACATGGATCGACATCGATTCGCTCACGGCGTCATTATAATCATTTTGTAAGATCGATGCAAAGAATTGTACGCAGTGTTCCTATGCCTGCCACCAGCGCATCCTTATGCGCCGCTCAGATACGTCCAGTCATCGGCAAAAGCCTTTTCGCCTTTTCCGGCCGGCCCGACCGGCCCGATCTGTCCTTTGCCGGTTACGGCTTCGCGCGCGCCGTCAAGGGCCGGGTCTGCATAACGCAGAAACCACGTTTCCAGTTCGAATTTCATTTCTTGCACACGGCTCTGGTGTTCTGGACAATCGATCAGGTTGCGTTGTTCGTCCGGATCATGAACCAGATCGTACAGCTCATGTGGACCATACGGATAGCGATGGATGTATTTCCAGGATGCACTGCGAATCATCCGCACCGGGCCATATTCGGCCAGTGCATTTTGTCTGGCGATGCTTTGTCCGGCCGAGATAACAATGTTTTCCCGGCACGCCAAGGGGGCGCCATGGAGCAGCGGCGCAAAGCTCTTGCCGGGAAGCTGGTCGGCCTGAGGGTTTTCAAGGCCCAGCTCATCCAACAAAGTCGGCATCAGATCATAGTGACTCAACAAATCTCGACAAACTACGCCTTGCCTTACGCGTCCCGGCATAGAAATAAGCATCGGTACTTTGACCGAAGTGTCAAACATGTTCATCGGAAAAGTGCCGTTGCCTTTGCCATAAATGCCATGGTGTCCCATGTTCATGCCGTTGTCGCTGGTGAAAAAGATCATCGTGGTTTCTCGCAACCCGTGTTCTTCCAGCCAGGCAAGGACGCGGCCAATGTTACGATCCATTGCTGTGACCGCCGCGAAATAGCCGCTGAGGATGGCACGACGGCCGGCTTCGTCATAGGCGACCGGCGCACTGTTGATCTGCCATGGATGCATCGGCTCACGAGGAATCGAATTGAAAGCGCAACCGGCATAATATTCATCATACAGCTCGTGCGGATGATTGTCCCGATCCCATGGGCTGTGTGGTGCAGTGTAATGAATGCTCAGATAAAAAGGTGAATCAGTATGTTCTTGTTCGTTCAAAAAACGTAGCGCATGATCGGTTATCGCGTCGGTGACGTAACGAGGCTCTTCGTAAACCCGCCCTTCTGTGCCCTGTAAGGTGATCATAGGGGCGCCGTAATACGGCCCACCGCCCTTGGCATGCACGTGCCAAAACGTAAACCCTTTTTGTGGACGGTGGGCATTGCCGAGGTGCCATTTGCCGCTGAGGCCACAAACATAGTCTTGTTTGGCCAGCAACTCGGTGTAGGCAAGCTGATTCTGGCCGTGCACGTCGTCGTCGAGATATTCAATCAGCCGTCCGCCTTTGTCCGGTTCGATCGTCGAGTTTCCGGCACGCAGCCAGTCGTGAATGCCGTGTTGTGAAGGGATGCGACCGGTTAAAATGGACGCGCGGGCAGGCGAACAAACCGGTGAGGCACAGAACATGTTTTCAAAACGGATACCGCTGTCGGCAAGCCGATCCAGATTCGGTGTGCGGATTTCAGCATTGCCGGCACATCCCATAGCCCAGTAACCCTGGTCGTCGCTCAAGATCAAAATAATGTTAAAACGATTGGGATCACGACTTGCCATTGTAGTTTGTCTCCAGAAAGATAACAGCACGTCAAATTGCGAAGAAAATTCGGCTAAAGCCTCGATGCCACTCCGGGGTGCCAGAGTTCAGTAAATTACATTAACCATCATAAATCATCGCAAGGCGTCATCATCGGCGGTATGACCCCGACAAGGAGGCTGCTCCACTCGCTGGCTTTCCACAAGCCTTTGTCGTTTTTCTTGAGTGTTACCGGACGAGGCAGTTCGGCGCCGGAGCAGGTCACAGACACCTTGTACTGACCGGTCTCGCGGTTGCCACTGACGGCATGACAGTTGGATGAGGTACACACAACAAGGACGTGGAGCGGCGACGCAAGCATCAGCTCGAGCCGCCGGTTATGCTTCTGCTCGCATCTGCGTAACTCAAGTATATACTGATAACATACAAGGGGCAAGTTGAAGACGAGGAAGCGCGTCACACAGCGCAAATTGCGAGTCGTTCGTGCGATCTTGCCGGGATCGCTGCCGCGAGGGTCAACACATCATTGCCGTCGAGTCGCCACCAGGCAACCAGTGGAGGGGCAGCAGACATCAGGCAGTCAACATAGAGAGGATGCCACAACACATTGTGTGTTTCTTTGATATTTGAAGAAAAATTCTGCAAATCTTTATCACAGATCTCGATCCTGGTCGTATCGATCCGCAGTCCTTGACGCAACACCTTGAGCACCGATTCTTTGGCACTCCAGATCAAGGTGATCAGCAAATCGCGGTCGGCGGGAGAAGCAGCGTGCACCAGCTCATTTTCCCTGTCGGTGAAAAAATCCTCGACAAAGGCCGGCGCGCGCGGCTCGATCCGTTCCACGTCCGCGCCGATGGTATGCGTGCCCGACAAGGCACACAAGGCCCGCCCCTCCCGATGGCTGATCGACAGACAAAAGGACAGCCGTTGCCCGTTGACACAATAATACGGCGCACCATCGGGGTCGTTGGCAACGGTGATCTCGGTCAACGGCAGATTTGAATACGCAATCACGCTGCGCCGCAAAAGCTGTTTGGCTGTCCGGCGGCCCAACAGCCAATCGCGGCGGCGTTTGGCAAAACGCAAGCCCCGATAAACCGTCTCTTCAGTCGTACTCAGAAACGATGGCGAGATGCCCTCGTCGCCGAGCGGCATCTCGTCCATCACGTCAGCAAGCCAGTAGATCATCGCATGGTTTGAATTTTCTTGACCCGTTCAAGCAGGGCTTTGTTGTCCAGTCGTGACAACGGTGCAGTGCGATAGCCTTCCAGTTCCAGGTAAACGTTGCCCGCGCTGTCGACCACATGACCGTCAAAGTACAAGGCTCCATCTTGGGCATAGCGGGGACGCATTTCTGCATATAATGCATCGCCGTTTATCTCAGAACGGTGTAAAACAACCCGTTCAATCGCCACCGGCAAGGCCATCATTCCACTCTGGCCGATCTCCCATATCCCGGCCGTTTGCAGGCACAGCTCGATCAGCAGGGGTGGGATCAGTGTGGCAGCCGGCCGTGTGGTCATGGCGGGCAATGCAGCGTTAAATCGCCCTACCACCCGCCCGTCACCGGCCTGGACGCCTGCCAGCACCTGGAAAGCGGGACCATGAAAATAAAGTTCATAGATTGTCGCCGGATCGACCATCGGCGCGCCATTCCAGGTTGGTGCGGGGGCCAGCGGTGATTGTATCGGATGCCCGGCCGGTTGCAGATGGACGCGCCCCTCAAAATGCACCGTTTCTTCGTGTTGTCCGTGAAGGTCGCGGCCGGATTCGAGACGGACATCGGCGACCAGCACGTCGCCCTGCGGCCGCACCTGCACTCGCCAGCGCAACCGGCGCGGCTGTTGGCGGTAGAACTTGAGTGGAGCTTTGAATTGCACGCCTTCAATGGCGCGGATGTCGACCTCGGCCCCGCCCAAACGCGATGCAGCCAGGCAAGCTACCTCGGCAAAACCCTCCAGGCCCATCACACCGGGCAGAAGCGGGGTATTGTCGATGGCATGATCGCGCAAAAACGGCTCTTGAGGGTCGAGATCACGCTCAAAGGTGAACACGCCAGACGAATCGAGTGCCGTTGCCTGCCCGGCGAGGATCAGGTCATGCGCCAGCCGGGCATTGGCCTGGTTCCAGTCGACGCCCCCGTCGGGATCACGGCTTTGCGCCAACACCCCCAACGCTCCGGCGATCACTACCTCACCGCCACTGCCGCACGCGGTGATCTCACGGCGCACTGCCGGCGCCGCTCGTTCGGGACGCAGTAATTCGATGCCGGCCTGCTGCATGATTTGCGGAATGCTTCCTCGCGTTGCCATGCCCACCTCGGCCCACGCGCTCCAGTCGATGGCGATCGCCTTGGTCGGCCCGCCTTGCATCGAAGCAACCAGCCTGGACAACAGGTCATTGGCCGCGCTATAATCGGTCTGCCCGGCATTCCCAAACCGCCCGGCCACCGAGGAATAGACGACCATTGCACGCGGCGGCTGTGGCAGCGTTTCACAGGCTTTGAGCAGGTTAAAGAATCCATCGGCTTTGACATCATAGATCTGAGCAAACTCGTCCATCGATTTGTCGGCCAGCAGGCGGCTGCGCTCGATCCCGGCAGCGTGAATGACCACATCCAACCGTCCATGCGCCTGTCGAATTTCATCGACCAACGCCAAAACGGCCTGGGCATCGGTCACATCACAAACCCGGTAATGCGCCACCCCGCCGGCAGCCTTGACCAGCGCCAATAAATCCAAAATCGCCTTTTGTCGCTCCAACGCCGCAATCGCTTGCTCCACCATCACCGGCGTAGGTCGTCCACCGGCATTTTGGATCCGTTGTGCGATCTCTTTTTTGAGATATTTACGGTTTTCTTCGTTCAATTTTTCCAGGTCAGGGTTGTTCGGATCGGGCGTCGGCGTGCGTCCGGTCAGGTAAAAGGTGCCGCCACCTGCTGCCGCGACCAGGTCGGCGACGATGGGCAGTGAGATGCCTCCTGCGCCGCCGGTGATCAACAAGACCGAATCCGGCCCAAGCGGCAGATCGAGCACAGTTTCGTCCACCGGCCGCTCGACCAGGCCGATGCCGAAACGCCGCCCGTGCCGGTAACCAACCTCGACCACGGCGGGATCGCTCAATGTTTCATCGATCAAAAGCCCGGCCACGGAGCGTTCATCGGCCTCGGCTTCAAAATCGACTGCCTTGACCAATGTGCTGCGTCGTTCCTGAGCATAGGCTTTGGCCCAGCCAACCAGCGCACCGCCCAACGGATTGATTGCGCCATCTTCACCGTAGCCGTGCAGGCCACCCATGTGCGTAGCGCAGACCAAAAAGGCATTCTCCGGTAGTTTACGCATCACAGCGTGCAAAAGTTTGGCTCTTTTGGTCTGTTCGTCCCGCCACCGGGGCAAATCCATCTCGGCAACCGGGGGGGCAGCGTCCAGCCCGACCAGGTCATAGACGCCGGCAATCGGCCCTTCGGCCAGCCATGCGGCGACCTGCGATTCGGCGACCTGCGGCGTGACATCCTTGAGTGTCAGCACCTGAACCTTGCGTGGACGCAACCGATACCCCAGATACTTGGACACACTCCCCTGGTCGGCAATGACGATCACCCGTTCACCGGCTTCTAATTTGACCCCGCTCGGCTTGCACAGATCGAGGGTTGGACGCAAAACCGGGCATGGCACACGACGCACATACTGCTCAACGACCGCCGCCCCCTGCCCGCCGACCGCCGCCCCCTGCCGGACAACGTCAGCCTGCTGCCCGCCACCTGCTGCCTGCCGCTCGCTAACGGCTGCCTGCTGCCCACTGCCCGCTGCCCGCTGCCCGCTGACCGCTGACCGCTGACCGCTGACTGCTGACTGCTGCTCGCTGACCGTATGTTCCGGCTTGTTCTGATACACAAAAGCGATCACCTTGTTCAACGTGTTGTAATCGCGCAGCTTGAGGTCTTCACGGCGCGGGATGCCATACGCCTCACGGATGGTCGCAAACACCTCCGCTTGCTTGACCGTATCAATGCCCAGGTCTGCCTCCAGGTCGAGATCGAGGTCAAGCATCTCTACCGGATACCCGGTCTTTTCGCTCACCAGTGCCAACACCCGCTCACGCACCGCATCTGTCGCCGGCTGCACGCTGCCTCTTGCTGGCCCCTGCCCGCCGACCGCTGACTGCTGACTGCTGACCGCTGACTGCTGACTGCTGACCGCTGACTGCTGCTCGCTGACCGCTGCCCCCTGCCCGCCGACCACCTCCACCCATGCCGTTGGGCCTTGTCCGAATTGCCACTGCGAAGGTGCAGGTTGGCGCACAGGCGGCCCCGCATCTTTGATCCGCAAAGTGTGTTGCACCACTTCCAGCTCGACCCGACTTTGGCCAGAGATCGCCGCCAGCCAGCGATGATACGCCTCTTGATTCGCCAGCCGCTCCTGGACACCGGCAACCTTGCGCAGCAAAGTCATAGCGATCTGTGAGCCAAAGCCGGCCCCCAGGCGCAATGCATAGTGCACAGGGTATGTGCCACCACGTGACAGACGCAAATTGCCCAGTTCGGGGTCGGGTTGAAAACCGTTGTTGATGTTGGCCACCGGCGGCACAATGCCGTATTCAAGCGCTTTAACCGCCAGTACATCCTCAATGCCCACACCCATTGCATGGCCGGTGTAGCCTTTGGTGTTGGCGATCACCACCTGATCGGCCATATCGCCGAACGTGCGTCGCAAGGCGTGGATTTCCGCCGCCGCGCTGCCGCCGCGTGCCGGCGTAAAGGTCTCGTGTGAAACAAAGACCGTGTAGGGCGCGATGGCCCGTCGATCCAGACCAAAACGTGCTTCTGCCTTGCTGACCACCCGCTCCATCACCTGACTCACGTGCTCAACGTCCAGACGGGTGCCGTGAAAGGCACTGTTGGCAGTTTCGGACGAAAGCAGCTCACAGATCGGGCGCATGCCACGTTCCAGCACGGCATCATACGCCTCGATCACCAACGCCGCCGCGCCCATACCGAGGATGGTGCCATGACGGCGTGCGTCAAAAGGCAACGCGGCACGTTCCAACCGTTCCTCGGTCGTTGCTGCCCCGGTCGCCAGCATACCGGCGCCGATCCATTGTATCATGGTTTCGCTGGTGGCATCATCGCCGGCGATGACGATCACTCGCCGACAGCGCCCGCTGCGGATCCAGTCTTCGGCCACCGCCACAGCGTGCGTCGACGAAGCGCAGGCGGCGTTGACATGCGTGTTGGGGCCGCGCGCACCGATATGCTCGGCAAACTGCGAATGGCCCATCGCCAGAACACGAAAGATGAATTTGCGATCAAGGTGATAATCAAGCTCTGCCAATTTTGCCTTGACCTCGGCGATGCGGCGCTCCAGCTCGTGTGTCATCTGCTCAGAAGCATGTTCAGCAAGCTGAGTGAGCATGTCAAGCTGCTTGTTCAGCGCCTCAAAATCTTTGTAGCGGGCTACCTCATCGCCCATTCGCTCCAGACCGGGCCATGCCGAGGCAAAGATGACCCCAGTTTCATCGCGCAGGGCTTCGGGGAGCATCCAGCGGTCGGGCAGATAGGTGCCCTTGCTGGTCAGACGATAATGCATCACCAACGGAATGCCCGCATCGCGCAGCGCGTCAATGCCGGCGGCAATGGCCAGTTGTGAAGTGATGTCCAATGCTTCCACCCGCTCGGCCGGAACGCCAAACTCGGCGGCCAGGTCGAAATAGCCACGCCGTCCGGCCAGCTTGATCGTCTCGTCCGGATCTTCGATCACCTCAAACGTCGCGCCGCTTTCACTCTTGACCAGACGGGTGATCCGCCGGGCAGCCATTTGCCGACGTTGATGTTCGGGCACCGGGTCGATAAACTGCTCACCGCGCAAAATCCGCTCGACGTTGTCGGCCGCGAAAACATGGCGATTTTGGCCCGGCAGCCCCAGGGCCGCGCCGCTGATCACCACCGAGCCGGTCAGCGGCAAACGGCCGTCGACGGGCGGGCGAACGGATTGCTGGACAGCCAGATGTTCAGACGACTGAGAAGCCGAAAGGCCACCGGCATAGATTTGCTGTCCACGGGCCAAAAATTCGGCGAAGAGCTGTCCCAAGGCCATAATGCGCTCATGGTCAAGCTGAGGGGTGACAACGGACTGTTGCAGTGGTTGGACAACCGGCATAGTCGTCGGCGTAGGCCGGGCCTGTTCCACCGAAGGCTGCTCGATCGGCGCAGGTTGGCTCTGAGCCACAGGGGGCTGTTCAGCCTGCACCGGCCGCGTTTGTACCGCGATCGGCGATTTGACCGCATCGCTCGAAACTGTGTCACAGCCCACACCGGCCGCCCACAGGCCGCACAACGCCTCATTGAAGCTGGGCAACGTGCCCTTGCGCGGGTGATTGGTAAAGAGAATGGTCACATCGTCATGTTCCTGGAGAATTTCCTCGGCCAGGGCGGTTAACACGCGCTTGGGCCCCACCTCGACAAAGACGCGCGCACCGAGGGCATAGAGTTTTTGTATTCCTTTGACAAATTGCACCGGTGAAGCCACCTGTTGACCCAAAATGTCCACAATTTCGGTCGGGCTTTGCGGATACAGCTCACCGGTCACGTTGGCGACAATCGGCAAACGCGGCGGACACACCTTCATGGCTGCGATCACCCGCTTGAGGGGTTCGCTGGCCGGGGCCACGATGCGCGTGTGAAAGGCGTGCGAAACGGGAATTTTCACGGCCCGAAAATCGCGCGCCTGAAAGGCGGCAATGGCCTTGTCCACCGCCGACGTTTCCCCGCCGATTACCACCTGGCTGGGGCTGTTGACATTGGCCAGCGTCACATAGCCGTCGATCTCGGCCAACACCTTTTCCACCTCGGTCAACGGGGCCATCACCGCAGCCATACAGCCGTTATCGGCCACCGAAACCTTGCTCATCTCACGCCCACGCGCACTGACCACGTGCAGCGCGTCGGCAAAAGAAAGCACCCCGGCTGCCACCAGCGCTGCATATTCGCCCAGACTATGCCCGATGACCATTTCCGGCTCGATGCCGTAACCGGCCAACAGCCGGGTCAAAGCCACGTTGACCGTCAGCACGGCCGGCTGGGTAATGGTGGTATCTTTGAGCTTTTCTTCTGCTGCCTCGATACTTGCTTTATCGTCGTTTTCTGTAAAAATATAACTGCTCAGCGGCCGACCGAGCAAGGGCGTCATAACCGCATCGGCTTCGATAAAGGTATTGGCCACCGGTGCATCGATCTGATACAATTCGCGGAGCATGTTGGCATATTGCGATCCCTGACCGGGAAACATCAAAGCCACACGCCCCGGCGTGCCACGCCCGTAAAAGATTCCTTGTGCGGCCAATGGCTTCCATACCGCAGCGACATTTTTCTCCAGGGCCGCCAGCGCTTTTTCACCTCGCTTGAGCAATTCCTCGGCATTGCCAAAGTCAATGGCCAGACGCTCGGCAGCGCGCAAATCGGCAACCGCAGGGGCCTGTCGGGGGGGCAATCGGCCATTTCGCGCATCCTGGAGCACCCTTTCGAGCCTGGATTTCAGCTCGGCCGCATTGGCTCCGCCAAGCAGCAACGCACCCCGATAAGGTGCTTTGGCCTCTGCCACCACTACCCTGCCGGATGCTGTCCCGCCAGATGCCGACCCGCCGGATGCTGTCTCGCCAGACGCCGACCTGGGCTGTTCGGGGCCTCCGGTCGAAATCTGGACACCGGCATAGCTTGTTTTATGCCGGTCGAGCATGCCCGGACGATGCTCTTCTACAACGACGTGAAAATTGGTGCCGCCAAAGCCAAAAGAGCTGACCCCCGCTCGACGAGGCGTGCCGTTCGCTTCCCATGCGCTCAACGTCGTTTGAATGCGAAACGGCATGCGGGCAAAATCGATCTTGGGGTTGAGCTGACGCACGTTGATGCTGGGTGGAATCTGGCCATGGTAAAGCGCAAGCACCGCCTTGAGCAGACCGGCTGCTCCTGCGCCCCCTTTCAGGTGACCGATATTCGACTTGACCGAGCCGACCGGAATGTGACCGGTGGGCAGATCGAACTCGCGAAAGGCCATCATCAACCCTTCCAGCTCAGCCACATCGCCGACGCGCGTGCTGGTGCCGTGCGCTTCGATATACCCGGCCGTCGCCGGAGAAAGGCCGGCATCTTGCCAGGCGCGCCGAATGGCCTGCGCCTGCCCGGCAGGGTTGGGCGCCGTGATCCCTCGCCCTTTGCCGTCGCTGGAGCCGCCGATTCCCCGGATCACCGCATAGATGCGATCGCCATCTCGTTCGGCATCGGCCAGGCGTTTGAGCAACAACATCGCCGCCCCTTCCCCCATGACAAAACCGTTGGCATCGGCATCGAAAGGACGCGACCCGTCGGGGCTGAGCGCGCCGATCTTGCAAAACTTGACAAAGGTCGACGCTCCCATATTGCGATCCACCCCGCCGGTGAGCACGGCATCAAAATGTCCGGCGTGCAGACCACGCACCGCGGCCTCCAGAGCGGCAAAAGAAGAAGCACATGCCGCATCGGCGATAAAATTCGGCCCGCCCAGGTTGAGCACGTTGGCCACCCGCCCGGCAATGATGTTGGCCAATTCGCCGGGCATGGTGTCTTCGGTGATCTCGGGGATGCGGCGGCGCATCTGTTGCGTCGCCCCGCCGATCAAGGCCAGCCGCATTTCGGGCGAAAGACCTTGAAATTCAGGCGTTTCTTCCAGCGCATGCAGAAATTCGGGCGCATAAATGCGCAATGAGGTGATATAGTGGTTCTCGCCCGACATAGCATTGCCGATGATCACCGCCGTGCGAGCCATATCCAGCGGCCGTTGGGGCCAGCCATAGTCGAGCAAGGCCGCACGAGCTGCCGAAATGGCCCATTTTTGCGCCACATCAATGCTCTTTTGCACATTCGGCGGAATCGGCATGCCCCATTTGAACGGATCAAACTCGTATTGACGTACCCAGCCGCCGATTTTGGAATAGGTTTTGTCCACCGCCTGCGGATCGGGGTCATAGTAATCGGCCGGGTCCCAGCGTTCAGGATCGACTTCACTGATGCTGTAACGTCCGGCACACAGATTTTGCCAAAACGTTTGTGCATCCGGCGCATCGGGAAGGATTGCACTCACTCCAACCACGGCAACGGCTTTTTCGATATATCCATAGTCTAACATAGAATTTCCTCCTTAATTGTAATATATCATCAAAAACCCATCCGAAAAACCGTCCAGACGTCATTCTTGGTGACTTGCGCATCGGTTACGGCTTTCGGACCGTCTCGGTAGATCGCAAGAGGCCGGCCGGGCGCAGCCTTCAGGCAGAACGATCCGGCTAAAGCCTCAACTCCGCAATGGAGGTCTACCGGGTTTCTAAACCTGCCAGGCCCTGATCGCCTCGGCCACCTGGTCCATGTCGGCAAGCAAGCCGGCCTGAACACGGTGAACGGCGGGCAATTCCAATTGCGCCTCCAGACGGGCCACGTCGATGCCCGACTGCGCGCCATGCAGATAGCGCAATCCTTCACCGGCAATGCGCGATGCGGCTTCGCGGGCATAGAGACGGCTCATCGCCTGCACCGTGTCGCGGCCAAATCCGGAGACAGAAGTCTGGCAGTTGGCGGCATAGCGGGCCAATGCGGCCGCGCTTTCGCCCCATGCTATCCACTCCCCCAAACGAAACAAGATATGCTGATGTCGGGTCAGACGCCCCTCGCGGGCGCGTTCCAAAATCGCGCCCAGTGCGCGCATGCCCAATGCGGCCGCCTCGGCGCCAATTTGTGTATTTTGACGGTGTAATGAGTCGAGTTCTGCCGCCTTTTGTGTGTAATACTGGCCCAGAGTTTTCAGATGCACCTGCCAGCGGTCGCGGGCGATCGTCCACTCTAAAATTTCGGATGTGCCCTCATAGATGGTGGTGATGCGCACATCGCGGCGGATTTTTTCCACCGGATATTCTCTGGTATAGCCATAGCCCCCCAAGGCTTGAACGGCAGCGTCGGCGGCAGCATTGCCTGCTTCGCTGGCGACCAGCTTGGCGATGGCCCCTTCGGTGTTCAGTTCTTGCTCGCCGGCGTCGATGCGGCGCGCCGTTTCTTCGATGTAGGCTCGCGCGGCTTCCAGACGCACGGCATGCGGCACGAGCAATTTGTGGGTGTAGGCCGGCTTCTCGATCAGCGGCGAGCCGGCCTGCACGCGCTCCCTGGCATAGCGCACGGCGGCGCGCAGGGCGGCCATTCCGCCACCCAACCCAAACGCGGCGACCATCAAGCGGGTATAGCCGAACACCTGCTGAGCGTAAACCAACCCCTGTCCTTCCTCACCGATCAGGTTTTCCGGTGGCACCACCACATCTTCCAGCGTCAACGGCGCGGTGTTGGAAAGACGAATACCGTGTTTGTCTTCGGCGCGTCCGGCGCTCAGCCCGGCTGTATTTCTGGGAACGATGAAAAAAGTATAACCATGTTCGGTTCGCGCGAGGATGGTGTAGAGGTCGGCGATGCCGCCGTTGGTGATGAACTGTTTGCTGCCGTTCAGGCGATAGCCAAGCAATTGCCCGTCTTGCCGTATCGGTTCGGCGCGGGTGCGCAGCGCGGCCAGATCCGAGCCGGCGGTCGGTTCGGTAACGCCATACGCGACGATCCAACCTTTTTCGGCCACCAGAGGCATCCAATGAGCTTTTTGCGCCGTCGTCCCACCGACCAAAATCGGGTCAAGGCCCAAAAAAGTTGCCAACACAGCACTGGCCAGCCCCAGGTCAACGGCAGCTACAGCCTCGGAGACGCGATACACATCATACGCCCCGCCGCCCAGCCCGCCATACTGTTCGTCGATAAACAGCAAATGCAGGCCAAACTGCGGCCCGTACATTTCACGCAACACCTCTTCGGGACACACATCCTCATGATCCCAGCGGCGTAGCCGGTCGGCCGAAAGACGCCTGGCAGCAAAATCCTGTACGGCAGACAGGATCATGTCCAACGTTTCAGCGTCAAGTCCTTTTCCACCTGCCATAACATAAACTCCTCGAGAAAGAATAAAACGCGACCAGGAACGAAACGCCTCGTCGCGTTGTCATACACGAAATGGGTTGTCTTGGGGGAACTGTCCCCTGGACGGCAATTGGCCGGGTGACGGCCTTGCCCTGTCGGCATCCGGCTGCTGCGGACGCCGATTCATAACAATAAACACACGGTTATGCCATGAGTGACGCGGAACAACAAAAAACCCGTCCGGTCGTAGGCCGGACGGGTTTTGTCCAAGCGGAGTATTTTCCTGGCGAAGGTTGCCACCCTGGCAAGGGAAGGAAACGGCACAAGGATGCCGCTTGTGCGGTTGGATCAAGAATGGTCGCGTTTCCAGGCCTGATTGGCCATAATCGCCGCGCCGAGCACGCCGGCATAGTCTTTGAGTGCGCCGGCGACGATGCGGATCTTGTCCTTGTCCTGTTGATTGAGATAATACTGCTCGGCCGTTTCACGCACCGGATCAAGATAGCGGTCGCCCAATTGGTCGACCAGCCCGCCGCCAAAGACAATCGCTTCGGGTTCGATCAGGTTGACGATGTTGGCGACGAGCAAGCCCATGTAATACTGGGCGTTGCGCATCACCTCACTCACCAGCGGATCGCCGCGTTCCAGGGCTGCCGCCAGGATGCTGCTGCTGAGGTCGTTACGGCCCATTTCGGCCCAAATTTGCGGCAGGAGGCTTTCGCGCCCCGCTTCAAGCCCGGCGCGGATGTCGCGCTCGATTGCCGTGCGGCTGGCCAAGGCCTCAACGCAACCGCGTTTGCCACAGCCACACAGTGGCCCATCGGCGAGGACAACCATATGGCCCGGTTCGCCGGCGGTGTTGCGCGCTCCGAGGTACAATTTGCCGTTGAGGATCAACCCGCCGCCGATGCCGGTTCCGACAAAGAGCGAAACCATGTTGCGCACGCCGCGCCCGGCGCCCAGCGCATGCTCGCCCACCGCGCCGACGTTGACATCGTTCCCCAGGTAGGTTGGCAAACCGAGATGTTCGGTCAGATAATCGGCCAGGGGCAGGTTGTTCCATGTCGGACCGAGATTGGGAGCGTGAAAAACAATGCCGGTCTGCGGATCAAGTGGGCCCGGAAAGCCCACCCCGATGGCGCGCACATCTTTGAGTTTGACGCCGGCATCGGCGACGGCTCCGTTGATCGTGTCCACGATGCGTCCCAAGACCGCATTCGCCCCCTCTTCGGGACGGGTTTTTACTTTTTTACGACCCAAAATCTTGCCTTTAGGGGTAGTCACCACCGTCAGCAGGCTGGTGCCGCCCAGATCAACGCCGATCAACAGTTTCCTGCCCATGATTGTCCTCCTCAAGAATACAAGAACCCGGACTCTGACGAATTGATGAGGCTGCTGAAAAACCTGGCTGTCATCAAGACGCAAAGCATCATCAACAGTTAAAAAGAATCGCCAATCTATGACCGGGCGTCACGAGTCTCGAAACACTTCGCGTCCCCGACTGCCGCCCATATCCGGGCCGATCACTCCTTGCTTTTCCAACGCATCGATGAGCCGCGAGGCGCGCGCATAGCCGATGCGCAACCGTCGCTGAAGCAAGGTGGTAGAAGCGCGCCCCTCCTGCCGAACCACTTCGGCGGCCCGCGCGATCATTTCGTCTTCCTGGCCGGGCAAGAGGTCTTCTTCGCTTTCTTCCTGCATTTCCAGCAAGGTCGGTAGTGGAGATTGCACAAACTGTTCGCGAGGGGACGGTTTCAACTGACCGTTTTGCCGGGCGGCGTCTTTCCAATAGGTGATCAGGCGGTTCAATTCTTCAGAGGTCACCAGACAGCCTTGCAAACGCATCACCTGGCTGGAACTGGGTGACATAAAGAGCATATCCCCCTGGCCGAGCAGCCGTTCTGCGCCGACCGTATCGATGATCACCCGCGAGTCGACGCTGCTGGTGACCATAAAGCTGACCCGTGCCGGAAAGTTGGCCTTGATCAGGCCGGTGACCACGTCTACGCTGGGTCGCTGCGTGGCGATGATCAGGTGGATGCCGGTGGCGCGGGCCATCTGGGCAATCCGGCAGATCAACCGTTCCACATCTTCCGGGGCGACCATCATCATATCGGCCAGCTCGTCAATGATCACCACGATGTAGGGCAGTTTGTCGGGCTGTCCGGCCATAGCCCGTTTGTTGTAATCGACAATGTTGCGTGCGCCGACCTTGGCAAAGAGCTTGTAGCGGCGGTCCATCTCGCGGGTAACCCACTTGAGCGTACCGACCACTTTTTCCAAATCCACCACCACCGGGGCCAGCAGGTGGGGGATGCCGTTGTAGCCGGTCAGTTCGACCCGCTTGGGGTCGATCATGATCAACTGCAATTGATCTGGGGTGTTGGTGCACAAAAAGCCGGCGATGATGGCATTGATGCACACCGATTTGCCTGAACCGGTCGCTCCGGCAATGAGCAGGTGTGGCATAGCCACCAGATCGGCCACTACCGCTTCGCCGGAGACATCTTCGCCCAGTGCGATCGGCAGGGGTGTCTTTTGGGCCATCTTTTTAAACGCTTCTGTTTCCATCACCCCACGCAACGAAACCAAAGCCACTTCTTTGTTGGGCACCTCAATGCCGACAATAGACCGGCCGGGCACCGGTGCCTCGATGCGGATCGGTGCGGCGGCCAGAGCCAGTGACAGGTCATCGGCCAGCGCTGCGATTCTTGATACCTTGACCTTGGTTTGCTTGCCGCCCCGTCCGGTGACAAATCCCGGCTCGACGCCAAACTGGGTGATCACCGGCCCCTGGTTGACCTCGACCACGCGCGCGGGCACGCCAAAACTTTCTAACGTGCGCTCGATGATCTGAACCCGGTTGGCGATTTCGGCTTCGCTGATCTCTTGATCGCTCAGGTCGTCCAATACGGCCGATAGCTGGGGCAGTTTCCATTGCACACCGCTCTTGGGCGACAATGGACGAGAGGGAGAGAGCATCTCGGCCTCAGGTTCAGGTTCTGCTTCCGGCTGCGGAGGCGGCGGCGCCACTTCAACCCTGGTTGGCTGGGCCGGAATCGGCTTTCCTTGAACGGTGGGCAGCGGTTCCTGGACACGAGATGGTGTTGCGGGCGACGCAACGCGCCCGTTGATCGTATACGGTGGCCTGTCGGCAGCATCTGCCCGACGACCGGCCTGGAGCAAGGGGATGCGCGTGCTGAGCCGCTCCCACCAGTGCCACAACACAACACCGACCTGAACGGGTGAAATGCCCACCGTCAACACGAGGGCAATGCACAAAAAAGCAATTATCGTCACATAGGCGCCAATGCGTCCGACGGTATAGATCATCCCTTCGCCGATCAGATAGCCGAGCAATCCGCCGGCGCGCCCTTCAACAACCAACAGCCAGGGGTCGGGCATATCGGGGGGGGTGGCGATGAGATGGGTTAATCCGAGCGCGGTGAGCAGAAGCAATATCCCCCCCACCACCTTTTCGCCGCCGATGGGCGGCAAGCGCCCAAACCCTTGTAACAACAGAGCCAAACCAACCGAGCCAAACGCAGCAGGCGCTAAAAAAGCCCCCCAGCCGAACCCCTGGCGGAGCAGTCGCAGCCAACCGCCGATGACGGGGCCCTGGTTGGGGGACATAAAGCTGAGCAAGGTCAACAGGGCAACGGCCAACAACAAGATGCCCCACACTTCGGGCTGCCACAAGGCCGAAAAATCGATCTGCGGTCGTTGTGGCCTGCTCTGGCGGCCCCTTTTCGTTCCTGATGTCGAGCGACCGTCTGTCTTGCGTTTGCTTGATGTCGACCGGCTGTTTTGCCTGCCGGTGTTGCTCTTTCCTTTGGTCATAGCTCAAATGTTCTCCCTGTTTTATTATACCACAGGGCATCCAAAGTCGCAATCGGATTTGAGCGGGGTGGGCTTTTGAATCAGAACGAAGCCAGGTGGAGAGCCGTCCTTGGATGGACGATGGCATTGCTGTCGCCCGTCCTATTACAGCACCCTGGCCTTATGTCTGGTCGGGTTAAGGGTCTATCCGAAAAACCGTACAAGCGGCATCTCGATGCCGCCTATACCGACGCATAGGGATACGTCGGTTACGATTTCCGGATAGGCTCTAAATACTTCCTCAGACTGCCCCTGCAGAAAGGCAACAAGTTCGGCCTGGCCGCCGTTTGCTTCGAATACCCAACAGGGAATCACACGAGTATGATTTTAGTCCAGGTGCAAGATCACCTCAACCTCGCCGAACTCGATTCTGGCGCCATCCTGAAGCGGCACGCGCGTCTTGGGGGCAATTTCTTTGCCGTTGACCCGGGTGCCGTTCGTGCTGTCCAGATCGAACACAAACCAGGCGCCGTTTTCATAGAGCAAATGGGCATGGCGACGTGAAACGCCTCCATCCAGGCCGCCGTGGGGGGTCATGTCAACCTCCGGTTCGATACCGCTGACCTCGTCCAGTCGGCCGACAAGCAGCCGGGGTTGCAAGACAAGGGGAATCTGTGCGCCGCTTTTGACCACTTCCAGGTATGGGCCGGTGGAAACAACCACTGCTTCCGGTTCGATCGGCTCGGCAACAGTGGCCGCTGCCAAAGCTGCGCCGCAACTGCCGCAGAATCGCTGACCCGCTGTGATGTTGCTTCCACAAACCGGACAAACCATCGCCGGGGCGACTTGCTCTGGAGCCGTTTCTTCGGCTACCACTTCTTCGATGACCAGCGTTTCCTCGGCCGGCATCGCAGCCGGTTCAAAGGGAATCGGTTCTTCCATCAGCGGCTCTTCTTTGACGGCCGTTTTGCCCAGTGCTGCGCCGCAACTGCTGCAAAACAAGTCACCGGCATGGATCGGCGAACCGCACACGGCGCAAAAAGTCCGGCCAATGGTCGCTTCTTCGGGAACAACCTCAAGCAGAGGCTCTTCAAGTGCTTCTTCGACAACGGCCTCGACAATGGCTTCGCCGACAACCGGTTCTTCTTCAAACACCTCTGCGGTGACCTCAACCGGCGCGGGGATTTCGAGTGGCTCGCCGCAAAGGTCGCAAAAGATTTCGCCGGGCACGTTCTCGGCCCCACATGATGGACAAATGACCACCCCCTCCGGAATTCCGCCCGACATCGGAGCCGACATCGGGGTTTCTTCCGGCTCGATAATCGGTTGCTCAACGATGATGGGCATTTCGGCAGGGAGTCTGGCACCACATTGATCGCAAAAGATGGCCTTGTCGGCAGCTTGATTTCCACAATTGGGACACAGTTTCATTTCAATCCTCCGTTCCTCTGGTTTGTTAGGCCTACCCGAAAACCATAACCGACGTATCCCGAATGCGTCATCCGAAAACCGTAACCGACGCATCCCGAATGCGTCATCCGAAAACCGTAACCGACGCATCCCTATGCGTTGATAAGCGGCAGAGATATACCGCTTGTACGGCTTTTCGGATAGGTTCTTAATTCGCATCCGCTTCGGCATCGCTGCCGTCAACGGGCGTCAGCTCTTCTGTCGAAGGCTTGCGGCTGAGCTTGCGCGTGGCATAACGCAGCTTTTTGGCTCCCGCCGATGACATCTGGCCCTGTTCTTCCAGATTTTTTGCTTCTTCCAGGGCAGCGTCGGCCAGTTGTTTTTCGCCAATCTGCAACAGGCGTGTTGCCGCTGCGCGAAGTTGCTGACTGGCCCCATCCAGATCGCCCATCCGGGCCGCGTTGAGGGCACGGGTTTGCAATTTGAATGCTGTCACTTTTTCGACCAGGTTCATGGTTGCGGCGTCGTATTGCCTGGTCAAATTGGTGTCGGTCGTAAATTCGATCATGATGTCCTGTTTGACCTTTTCACCGATCAGCCCCAGCGCCGGCACGTCATAGTTGATCTCGGCCTGGGCAATGCGAAATTTGCCTTCCGGACGCGGTGAGATCAACAACTCAACCAGCAATGAAACACCTTCGTCTCTGGTCACCTCGCCCAAGCGGATTTGCACGGCTTCATCGGATAGTGGCTTGTAGCCCAGGTTTTCGATGATCGGCGTAACCTGCCACACCTGACGTGGCACGACGCCGTTGACCAGCCGCAACACCACTTCGGCATTTTGGATCGCTGTGGCCTGCATCCGTTGCACGGTCGATTGGAAAAAAGCGGTGATGTCTTCCGGTTTTTCGATAAAGTCGGCATCGCCGCCGCTGTTTTGGGCCACTTCGTCGAGCAAATCTTCGTTCCAGTCTTCACCCAACCCCAGTGCCTGGATGACAATGCCCTTGGCGCCCATTTCGGTGCCCAATTTGCGGCATTCATTTTCGTCGCCAAACGTTTCCCCATCGGTCAGCAGCAACATCCGACTCAGGCGGTCTGGCGTAAGCTGCTTTTCCAGTTCGCCCATGCCGCGCCGCATGCCGCCCGACATAGCCGTCCCGCCACCATCGTGGATGCCGTCGATCTCTTTTTTGAGCGCCATTTTGTCTACCGCTTTGGTGCTGGTGACGATCGGATAAACCCGGTCGCTGAAAGCAATGATCGAAACGTAATCGTCGGCATCGAGCATGTCGATGACCTGTTTGGCAGCCTTGCGCAGATTTTTGATCTTGTCGCCTTCCATCGAACCGCTTTTGTCGAGCACCAGGGCGATGTTGAGCGGTGTGCGCACCTGTGCGATGCTTTCTCCGCCTTTGATTTGAATGTAAATATACGCTAACTGCTGTGTCTTGAGCACAGGGAGATAGGGTTTGTTGAGCGTACAATCGAGAACTACCTGATCCATAGCCGCCTCCTGATCCGAATGGCTCGGAACTAGACATAGAATGACATTATTTTACAATTGAACCACGATAACGCTGATGTTATCGTCACCGCCGGCCGTGTTGGCCAGTTCGACCATTTCTTCACAAGCCAGTTGGGGATCGGACTGGCGCATCAGCACGTCGGCGATCCCTTCGTTGCGGATCATTTCCCACAATCCGTCACAGCAGATCACCAATCGGTCGCCGGGCGCAAACTTGTGGCTCGACACATCAACTTCTACAGTAGGTTGGTCGCCAACCGAACGATAAATGACGTTCCGCCGTGGGTGAGTGTAAATCTCTTCTGGTGTGGCTGTGCCGGCCGCCACCATGCTGGCAATGATCGAATGATCGGTTGTCAATTGTTCCAGACCATCACTGCTCCAGCGAAAGGCCCGGCAATCGCCAACGTGGGCCACATAGGCCGTCCAGTCTTTGAGCAGCACGGCCGTAAACGTGGTGCCCATGTCGGTTTGGCGCTTTTGGCGTTCCAGGTAGACCTCTTCATTGGCTTCTTGGACGGCAGCGACCATTGCTTTTTGCACTTCTGGTGCCGAAAGAGCATATCCGACCAACTCGAAAGAAAAGACCCGGTTTAGCAGTTCACCGGCAAAGGTGTGAATGGCCAGCTTGCTGGCTACTTCGCCTCCTTCGTGCCCGCCCATCCCATCGGCCACGACAAAAAGGCCCACCTGCTGCGACACCGACTCGTAAGTACCTTCCATAACAAGCACAAACATCGCATCTTCGTCCAGGTCGCGCTGACGGCCGACATCGGACTTGTGGCCGACGACCAGGCGCATCCGTTCCGGCGCACCGGCAGATGATCCGCTTTTGACGGTTTCTCGCCAAACCCAAAAGGCAAAATCGCCTTCGGTAAATCGTTGCTCAACCTGGGCCTCAACAGGCGCATCCTGCAATTCGATCGGCCGGGTCAGCATCAAGGCGAGCGGCTTTTGTTCGAGCACGGCTCCGCAGGCTTCACAAAACGCCTGTTCGGGTTCATTTTGATCATAGCCACATTGCCGGCATCGCCGCAAGTCGCGCACCCGGTACAGCACCTCATCGCGCCCCGATGACAACACTTCACCGATCAGATACCGCCCGTTGATCACGGTGCCGGCCTGGAACACCGCCATCCTTTCGGCCGGCTCGCGGAAAAAGAGGTCATCGGCCTCCATATCCGATTCGTCGGGAATCTCTTCAAGGGCTTCCGTCATTTCAAAGGGCATTTCCTCGTCTTCTGGTTCGGGTGGGGCCGACATTTCCGGCTCTGGCACAGGCGACGGTGTTTCGGCGATGGTCGACATTTCTTCGGCGGCGATCAATTCGCACTCTTGGGGTTTAACAACCTCTGTGCCCGGTTCCGGCAACGCACAGGCTTCCGGTTCGGTTGCCTCATCCGCAGGCTCGTTGTCAATATACGCGATGACGGTTTCGTCGTCATGTTCGGCTGCCCCCACTTTCTGCTCAACGGGAGGGGAAACGGGTTCTTCGGGCGCAGTTTCGGCAATCACCCGGACGACCGATGGTTCCACATTGGGCATTTCGGCCGGGCCAACGGCCGTTGGTGTTTCAGCGGGTAAAGGCTCGCCACAATGCTGGCAGAAATGGGCGACCTCACGGTTTTCCTCACCGCAACGGGGACATTTCATCTGCTCAACCTCCCGTCTGTGCGCTTTCGACCATTTGCAGTGCCCATGCGCATGCACGTTGCCGACTTGTCTCGCGGTCGTGTGCCAGTGGTTCGCGCAGTTCAAGCTCGCCGATCACGTGACCGCCCTTTAGCTGTGCTTTCATGGCCGGCCAGGCCTTTCCGGCCGAATCGGCAGCGCATGCAAAAAGGGCCACCCGTTTTCCGTTTGCCGAAACCCGATTCAAAAAGGTGTTCAGGGGAGCGGCATGGTGGCCGGCCCATACCGGCGTGCCGATAAACCACAGATCATAGTCGGCAGGATTTTTGTCAAGGGGTTTGAGCGCGGGTTTAGCCTTGAACATGGCCTGCATGCCACCGATCAGGTAACGCAAAAATCCGGCCGGATAAGGTTTAGCCGGTTGCAATTCAAGCAAATCGGCGTCCACCGCTTCGGCGATGCTTTCGGCAATGTATTGGGTATTGCCGGTCAACGAAAAATAGATTACCAGACTTTTCATTCAGAATGTACCCTCCATCGATCGCTTGCTGGACCCTGGCGTTTTGAAAAGTTGAGACTTTGGGCCTACATTGGGTGGTGGTTCAAGCCCGGCTAAAGCCTCGACTTCACTCTAGAGATAGGCCCGCCCGAGTCCGGTCACTTGAATAAAAATAAAATACCCACCTCGCCGATCTCGATCTTGTCACCGTTGTTCAATTTGTGCCATGTATCCGGGGCCAGCGGTTGGCCGTTGACATAGGTGCCGTTGCTGCTACCTAAATCTTTGATAAAATAACCATTTTGGGCTTTAACGATGTGCGCATGACGGCGCGAAACGTAGCCTTCTGGGTCGTAAAAGGTCATATCGAAATCTGGACGATATCCTGTGCTGGGATCGGCGCGGCCCAACATCAACGGGTTGGCTTTGACCGGCATTTCCCAGGCTGCGCGTACCGGCGCGATCACGCGCAATACGGCGGGGCGAAGGCCGACAAAGGCATAGCCACATTTAACACAAAAACGGGCCTCGACGGCATTCTTGTGCTGACAATGCGGACAGATTCGCAATCGACGTATTACCTGGCGCACCGGAGTTGCCGGTTGAGATGGTGTCGAATGTCGGAGTGATGAACTTGATATAGCCGGCGGGGTAGTGCGATCATCGGATTGGCTCAATTGTGGCGACGCTGATGAAGGGGATGCAGGAACGGCCGCTGCCGTCACCGACTCTTTGACCGGTCCGGGTGCGACATCGTCGGGCAGACAGTCACGCAGCGCCTGTTTCATTGCTGCCGCCGATGGATACCGTTTGGCGCGGTCACGAGACATCGCTTTGCTCACAATCTCGACCACGCGCGGCGAAACGGCCCCGTTCAGTTCGTTCAGTGGTGTCGGCTCGGCGGGCAAAAAAGCCGGTGAGGGAGGCATATTGGCCAGCAGGTGATACATCGTGGCCCCCAGGCCGTAGAGATCGGAGCGGGGATCGGTTTGTTCTTCGCCCCACTGTTCCGGCGCGGCATAGTTCTCCGAGCCGAGGGCAATGGTGTCTTGCTGTTTCCCCTCTTTGTAGGTGCGCGCAATGCCAAAGTCGACCAGCTTGATGACGCCGGCGCTGTTGACCATCACATTGCTCGGTTTGAGGTCGCGGAAGATGATCGGCGGTTGACGGGTGTGCAAATAGTCGAGCACGTCACAAATTTGAATGGCCCATTGCACCACCTCGCGCTCGAGCAGAGGAGAATGGGCCTTTTCGATGCGCTTTTCCAGCGATTCGCCCCAGATAAACTCCATCACCAGATAAGCGCGACCATCCTGTTCAAAGAAATCGATCACCTGGGGCAGGTTGGGATGGTTGAGCTGGGCCAGGATCATTGCTTCCTGGTTAAACAACTGACGAGCATGTTGTTGGGTATCGGGGTCTTGGGTTTGGGGGCGCAGTTCTTTGAGTGCCCACAGCGAGTTATCGTCAAGCTTGACCACCTGATAAACCCAAGCCATACCACCGCCGCCCACAAGGCGCTTGATCTGGTATTGGTTTCTGGCACTGCCGAGCAGTTCGCCGACTGCTAAAGGTTTTTCCCTGGGCATCTATCCTCTCCAACCTGTCTTCCACCGGAAAATCGGCAGAAAAACAAAGGCCGTGCCCGACGCTTGGAAGTGGTTCATAATGGGTTGACACTCGGTTTACCGCCGATTGAAACCGGCCTTTTTGGGCGCCCTGCGCCGGGCGTCATCCTGTGCCGACGCGCGCCCGCCGATGCGGCCTGATCGGCGCAAGCCGACCATAGGCCGCAGACCCCACAGACTGATTTCACTCAGCGCAGACAGCCAACTTTCGAGGCAGCCTGAAGTGTCAACCGATTTCGAGGAGAAAATGAACCATCCCGACGCTTGCGAGATCAAGAGCGGCGGTTATCGAGCACTGTCTACCTTTACGCACCATCAGGATAGTTGGTTACACAAAAATGCCCGATCTTGTCGGCGCCAACCGCTGCCCGGCGCATCCAATTGCTATTTGGGCGTGCCCCACAGCACCAGGCCCATCTCAAAGGGAGAAACCAGGTCTGGATGGTTGGGAATGACGCGGACGGTAAAGCCGTGCAATCCGCTGGCGGTAAAGGTTACGCTGCCGACAAAGGAATAAACCCCTTCTTTGCCCTGTTGTTTGCCCGCCATCTCGACAATCCGCGGCTCGACAATTTCGCCGTTCGAATCGACCGCTCCCAAATACAGCTCGACCTTGACATCTTCGGGGGTCAATTCGCCCAAATAGATTTCGGCCCACACACTGGTCGGCACGTTGACACCGGTTTCATTCGCAATATCCGATTCAACCGCTTCGATGCGAATTTTAGGCCACTGCTCACGCACCCGTGCCTTCCACTCTACCAGGTTGCGCAGCCTTTCCATATTGCCTTCGGAGAGCGATTTAAAGCGCATGCAAGATGGAATATAATATTTTTCGGTGTATTGTTGCAACATACGGTGTGTATTGAACTTGGGGCAGATGGCACGCATACTCGCCTTCATCATCTCGATCCAGCGACGCGGCAAGCCATCCGCGCCACGGTCATAAAACAGCGGCACGACTTCTTTTTCGAGCAAGTTGTAGATGGCATTCGACTCGATGTGATCCTGGAGGTTATAATCGGTGTATTCTTCGCCAGAGCCGATGGCCCAACCGATTTCAGGGGTAAATGCCTCGGCCCACCATCCGTCGAGGATGCTCATATTGAGGACGCCGTTGGCGGCGGCCTTCATTCCACTGGTGCCGCTGGCCTCATGGGGGCGCGTGGGCGTGTTCAGCCAGACATCAACGCCCTGCACCAGGTAACGGGCGATATTCATATCATAGTTTTCCAAAAAGACAATCCGCGAGCGCAATTCTGGGCGGCGGGCAATGTGCACAATCTGTCGGATCAGTTCTTTGCCTGGGTTATCGTGCGGATGAGCTTTGCCGGCAAAGATGATCTGGACGGGACGCTGTGGGTCGGTGAGGATTTTGATCAGCCGGTCTGGATCACGAAAGAGCAAGGTGGCCCGTTTGTAGGTTGCAAAGCGACGCGCAAAGCCGATGGTCAACGCTTCCGGATTAAGTGCTTCTTCGGCGGCCAGCAGTTCTGCTTTTGACGCTCCTCTTTGTTCGAGCTGTTCACGCAGATGTCGGCGCACGAATGCGACCATACGTTCACGCCGCCGTTGATGGGTATTCCACAGCTCGGCACCGGGAATCCGTTCCACACGGTCCCACACCTCTTGATCGGCCGGCATTTGCCGCCAGCGTGGCCCTAAATAGCGTTCGAACAGGTCGACCATATCGCCGGAAATCCACGATTGGTGGTGAATGCCGTTGGTCACATAGCCGATCGGCACTTCTTCAACCGGCAAGCCCGGCCAAACCCCCTGAAACATCCGACGTGAGACATGGCCGTGCAATTCGCTCACGCCGTTGGAATACGAGGCCATTCGCAAAGCCAAAATGGTCATGCAGAAAGGCTCAAAAGGATCGTTGGGATTCTGCTGGCCCAAAGCCATAAACTGTTCATGATTCAATCCCAGTTCAGGGTAGCGAAAACCCCAATAGTGACCGATCAAATCGGAAGGAAAACGATCGATGCCGGCCGGTACGGGGGTGTGGGTGGTAAACACCATGCCGGCACGGGCCAGCTCTTTGGCCTGCTCAAAAGTGAGGTTGTGCTTTTTCATCAGCAGAGCGATCCGCTCAATGGCCAAAAAGGCCGAGTGTCCCTCGTTCATATGGTAAACAACGGGATCGAATCCGAGCAAGTTTAATGCCCGGATGCCGCCCACACCGAGCAACAATTCTTGCTTGAGCCGCATATCCAAATCGCCGCCGTATAGTACATCGGTGATGTCTTGATCGTCGCGGTTGTTTTGGGCAATGTTGGTGTCGAGCAAGTACAACCGGACCCGCCCGACATCGGCACGCCAGATTTGTGCGTAAACATCGCGGCCTGGAAAAGAAAGCTTGATCAGCAAGGGAGTGCCTTTAGGGTCACGTTCCAGCTCAAGAGGCAGGTTGTAAAAGTCGTTATCCGGATAGCTTTCCTGCTGCCAGCCGTCGGCGTTAAGATATTGCCGAAAATACCCCTTTTGATACAGTAAACCGACGCCGATCAGCGGCACCCCTAAATCGCTCGCCGATTTGAGGTGATCACCGGCCAGAACACCCAACCCACCCGAATAGAGTCGCAACGATTCGGTGAGACCGAATTCGAGAGAAAAATATGCGACAGCAGATTGACCACAATAAGCACTATGTTCTCTTTCAAACCAGGCCTTACGCGACATATAGCGGTCAAAGCGCGCTTCGGCATGTTCCAACTGGCTCATAAAGCTGTCGTCGGCAACCAGTTCTTGCAGGCGTGCCTGCTTGATCTGCCCCAACATCAGCACCGGGTTATGGTTGGTTTCTTCCCACAGATCAGGGTCCAGGCGACTGAAAAAGGCGATCGATTCATGATCCCAACACCAGAGCAGATTATGAGCCAATTCGTGCAATCGTTTCAGCTCAGGGGGAAGTGATGGTTTGACCGTAAATGTATGAAGGGGGCGCATAAATAACTCCTCGATTAAAGGATAAAACCAGATACTTCCAGGAGCGTGCTGAAAGCCCTCTCACTACCAAGAAGAGCACAAAGCATTTCTAGTATCTTAAACATCGTAAACCTTTGTGTTCTTGTCTTTTATGGTAAAAATGGGCTTTTTGAACGGCCTCCTGGCGTATACGATGTTTATCTGCAAATTGCCCAGGTGGTTGACAGACCATAACTTGAATATATCACAATCATCAGAGGGCGTCAACTTGCAAGGCATGCTCCGAAATCGACCATAAACATACCCGAATCGTCATGAATGGACGTTGTAGAGGCGACCATTGCGGTTGCCTCAGGGGAGGCGCAAGCCCTATCCCCACTTGCTCCGATAAGGTTATACCCAATTCACCTGAAAATGAGATGCACCCTTGGCGGGTGCATCTCGGCGGATCATTTATTTGTAACTATTGGCGGTGACTAAAGTCGCCCTTTTGGGCCGCGGGCTTTCGGTCGGCCTACGCCGACGCACGCCGCAGAGCGCCCAAAGGGCCGATTTCAATCGGGCCGAATAGTTACATTTATTTTACCTTCTCGGCCACACTCTTGAGCGCATATTCTGCGCCGGTGCGCAGAGCATGCCGGTTCGGCTCGATAAAGCGTCGTTTTGATCCTTCCAAATGTTCTTCGAGCACCTTTTCTACCGCTTCCAGAGAAACAATGGGCCGCAAGGCGAGCATAGCCCCCACCAAAACCACATTGGCCATTTTGGCGTTGCCCCAGTCGAGGGCCAGATCGTTGGCCGGGACATAGCACACTTCGATATCGGTTCGTTCGGCCTGACGCGGGACCAAGGTCGAGTTGACCACCAGCAATCCCCCCGGTTTGAGCAAAGGCTCATATTTGTCCATCGACGGCAAATTGAGCACCACGGCAATGGTTGGATTGCGGATGATCGGCGAGCCAACCGCCTGATCGGAGACGATCACCGTACAATGGGCCGTGCCGCCGCGCATCTCCGGGCCATAAGAGGGAATCCATGTCACATTCCAGTTAGCAGCCATGGCCGCATAGGTCACCAATTGACCGGCAAACAGTGCCCCCTGCCCACCAAACCCGGAAAAGATGATCTCTTCGTGCATCAAAACCTCCTTCGCCCACTGCTCAGCATCTCTTGCACTTCGGGACGGATCTTGTAATCGCCAGGCGGATAATAAGCCAGCATTTTTTCTTCGACGAATTTGAGCGATTCAAGGGGTGTCATACCCCAATTGGTCGGACAATTGGAGATGACCTCGATCAATGAAAAGCCCATGCCGGCCATTTGCACACAAAAGGCATTGCGTACGGCTTCTTTGAGTCGTCGCACCTCACGTGGGTTGATCGCCGTGCGTCGCACGATGTACGAAGCGCCATCGATCTGGGCCAGCAACTCACACATCCGCAACGGATACCCCATTGTTTCCACATCACGCCCATAGGGCGAGGAAGTGGTGACCATTCCCGGCAGCGTGGTGGGTGCCATTTGTCCGCCGGTCATGCCATAGACAGCATTGTTGATAAAAATGGTCGTGATGTTCTCGCCGCGTGCAGCCGCATGCACAATTTCGGCCGCGCCGATCGAGGCCAGGTCGCCATCACCCTGATAGGTAAATACCACCCGATCGGGCAACACACGCTTGAGACCGGTCGCCATCGCCGGCGCACGTCCGTGGGCGGCCTCGGCAAAATCGCAGTTGAAATAGTTATAGGCCAACACCGAGCAGCCCACCGGCGCAATACCGATTGTCTTGCCGCGAATCCCCAATTCGTCCATCACCTCGGCCACCACGCGATGTACAATGCCATGAATGCAACCGGGACAATAATGGGTATGTTCGCCGGTTAACGATTCGGGACGTTCAAAAACAACCTGTTCTTCAGCCATAGCTGCTCCTTGGACATCAAAATGGCAGGCTTTCAGACAACCGATCTCAGCCGCAGCGCGGTGAGTCATGCGATCTTGTTGACTGAAAGCCTGCATACCTCCTGAATCTTCGTTGATCCGCTTATTCCATTTCTATTAAATCACATCTTGCTCAAGTCGTCAACCCATTCCGACCAACACCAATCCGGCAAAGATCAGCCCCACCCCAACGAGCTTGAGGCCATATCGTGGTTCGTTGAGCATCCCCATACCTGCCAGTGCCCCCAGCGGCACGCTCAACTGCCTGAAGGCGACTACATAGCTCACATTGCGCACAAACCCCATCGCCACCAGCACCAGCGTGTAGGAAGCATAGATGCCCAAACCGGCCAACGCTGCCCTCCTCTTTTGCTCTCGCCAGACATACCGCAACTCGGTGCGGCGCGACGCCGAAATCAACACAAACAGGCTCAACCATAAACAAGAGGTTGCCGCTTCCCCAAAAGCAAAGAGCAGCGTGGCCACTGTGCCGTTAACAGACAGACCCGGTGTAGCCCGCAACACTCGCAGCGCATGATCGTCGATCAACGAATAGCCGGTTGTGCCCACCGCTGTCAACAGAGCCAGCAGCATAGACGGGCGCAGGTAACTTTTCACCGACCAGCCATCAAGGCGACGCAGCGGCAACAGCAGCCCCCCGACCACGATCAGCAGCATCCCGACCCAAGCCAGAATGCCGATCTGATGGAGGCGTCCCAACAGCACGTTGATCAGAGCAACCATCACCACCGGTGCCGAGCGGGCCAGCGGATAGGCAATGGACATATCGCCGACACGGTAAGCACCGGCCAATCCCGCATAATAGAGGGCCTGAAACAGGCCGGTAGCGACCAGCCAGCCCCACACCACCGTCGGAAATTCGAACAGCGCCTGCCCGAACAGCAGCAGAACCGGCCCCAACCAAAGCAATCCTGAAGCGCCGGCCAAAAGGAAAAAAGCCGTCGAAGAATGATTGCGCTTGCCGATCAGATTCCAGCCGACGTGCGTGCTCACCGAGATCAGGATCAACACAACGGCGGTCAGCGTCACGACACACCCCACAGATGGTCGTAAAGCAAGGCGGTGCGGCCATGCAACAGGTGCAGCATATCGGCTGCGTGCGGGTTGCCCGCCGCATAGGCGATCATCAGACGCCCCTCTTCGGCACACAACTCATCGTGTTGAGGAAAAACCTCACGCAGCAAAAATTGGGTGTATTTGACCAGCCGGAACGGCCCAAAGGCGCGTGCCGGATCGTCGGGCAATGCCTCAACGGCAACCGAATACAAAGATTTGATGCTCGAGATCAAATCGGGCAAATCGGCACCTGGCGAAAACACCACCGTGTAATACCATCCCAACAGCCCACGCTCACAACCATGCGCATCGCTCACCCCCACCACCGGAATCTGCCGACCTTTGGCGCGCTCTTCATGGTAGCGGGCCACCTGCAAGGTGTTCGCCTCGACTTCATGCAACCAATAACCGCCGATCAATTCAAGCGCATCATAGGGCTGACGCTCAAAAAGAAGGTCAACCAGATCGATCGGCGCATCATTACGATACCGGGTAATCCAATAAGGATGACAAAAAACGGCCAGTCCGCCACCGGCACGGATTTGCTCAAAACACCACACACATGATGCATATGGATAGGTATCGATGCCCGAAGGCATATCGGTCAGAGTTGCCTGAACGCGCTCAACCTCGCGGCGGTACGCCTCTTCTGCAAAGCGGTCGTTGATGCTGAACCGACCGCCAAAATTGATGATGTGAATCGGATTCTCCGGCGGATGCACCTCTTCACCCGGATAGATACGCAAGTCGATGTCCACGCCCTCAAAAGCCCGAATCGCCTCCAGCGAAGGTGCATATTGACGATGATCGGTCACGGCGATAAAATCAAGACCGGTACGGCGACATGCACCGGCAACATAGGCCGGCGGCTCACGTCCATCCGAGTAAATGCTATGCATGTGCATATCTCCCTTGAACGGACGACGGGCAAACAGGTCGGCGTCCAGCGCATACAGGTGAAACTCCCACCGCACTTGGGGACGCCCCTGATCATCAACGGAAATCAGCAACACATATTCCTGCTCACGCTCAAACAAGTAATCGAGGATCAACTCGCCGCGTTCCAGCCTGAAAGGCAAGGGCGGCGGAACCTCCCAGCCCATCTGTCCAACGCGGCCTTCAACCGGCTGGATGATGACGGTGTAAGCCTGACCTTCATCAAAGCCCAGGTGCGCGAACAACGGCCTGACGGTGATCCGCGTCACACAGCCGGTGCGCACTATGCGTGGGTACACATCAAAATAACGATATTCTTTGCGAATCTGCATTCAAAAATCCTTTCAAGCCAGATTAGAACCAATATCTTTCAAACAAGACGCCGGAGTAGAGGCTTCAGCCGGACTTTCTGCCTCTCTTCCGCCTGAAGGCTCGACTGCGGAGCGTTATTTGAAAAACATTGAGGTTAGAACCTATCCGAAAACTGTAACCGATGTCGGCATAGGGATGCCGTCGGCATAGGGATGCCGACCTATAGGGATGCATCCCTACAGTGGCCGACACATCCCTACAGTGGCCGATGCATCCTACAGTGGCCGATGCATCCCTATGCATCGGCCGGTGGGCGTCGGCGCCGACACATCCCTATAGTGGCCGATGCATCCCTATGCATCGGCCGGTGAGCGTCGGCGCCGATGCATCCCTACAGTGGCCGACACATCCCTACAGTGGCCGACACATCCCTACAGTGGCCGACACATCCCTACAGTGGCCGACACATCCCTACAGT
>Ga0209101_1000351_pt1 | contig 38325 bp, 37 predicted proteins | sample ConPoolayeCmetaG_FD_185481 | JGI IMG/M metagenome (GOLD analysis project Ga0209101, IMG submission 185481) | Hot spring microbial mat communities from California, USA to study Microbial Dark Matter (Phase II) - Cone Pool mat layer C metaG... ...
GGGTCGCAGACCCGCTTCGAGCATAGCGTGCTCCCAGGCGGTCTGCGACCGCCGTCTGGGAACGCGGGTCGCAGACCCGCTTCGAGCAGAGTGCTCCCAGGCGGTCTGTGACCGCCGTCTGGGAACGCGGGTCACCCAGTCAGGCCTGGGCCTGGCAGACCCGCTTCGAGCATAGCGTGCTCCCAGGCGGTCTGCGACCGCCGTCCGGGAACGCGGGTCACAGACCCGCTGGGAGCATATAGTCGTCCAGTCCCAGCCGGCGCAGGGTCTCCGGGGTGGGGATGCCTTGCGCGTCCCAGCCCCGCAGGCGGTAGTAGCGGTCCAGCATTGCCTCAAAATCGTGCAGACGGCCCATGTGGATCGGCTCCGCCGAGGGCCGTACCTGGCCGGTCGCCGCGTCGCGGTCGAAGGCGTGGACGGCCAGCGGCTCCGAGGTGAAGCGCGCCGGGAGGCGGTCGTCGGCCCGCGAGAGGCCCAGGCGCACGTTGTACAGCCGTTCCAGGTTGACGATGCGTTCCCCGGCCGTCAACAGGTCATCGCCGCCGATCTCGCGGCCCCAGAGCGCGCTCAGGCCCTGAGCCAGGTCGTCCGGGTAGAGGGCATAGGTCTCGGCCGTGGTGAACTTGCAGACGCCCAGGGCGTCAGAGATGGCGCAGACGTGTTCCGTGAGCGCGACCAGGTCGGGCTTGTAGGTCTCGTTGTCCGTCTCCATCAGGGCAGGGACGATCTCTGGGGGGAAGAAGCGTTCGGCGGCGACCAGGTTGCCGGCCAGGTCAATCGTCGGCAGGGCGTAGAGGTGGTCGGCCCCGCGATTGGCCGTGGCATGGCCCAGCCCAAAGCCTTTGGCGATGCGCGGCTCCTGCCGGGGCAGTTCCAGCCCCTTGACGTGCATGGCGTAGCGCGGCGCGTCCCCGCCGAGGGCCTGGGCCGCGCGGCGGACGCCCCCGGCCAGCAGATCGCCCAGGCCGCGCCGGTCGGCGATAGCCCGGATCAGGCCCAGGAGCGTGGCGGCGTCGCCCCATTCCAGCGAATACGCCGCGTCACGCAGCAGGCCGCGCTGGCGGCATTCCATCGCAAACGCCACGGCCACGCCGGTCGAGATCGTGTCCAACCCCAGGTCGTTGCAGAGGCGGTTGGCCTGGATGATGACCGCCGGGTCGTCCACGCCGCACATGGGTCCCAGGGCGTCCAGGGTCTCGTACTCCGGGCCTTCCAGTTCGCCCTCCGCGACGCGAGTGACCCGGCTGCAACCGATGGGGCAGGCGAAACAGCTTTTGGTCCCCACCGTGTACCGGGCGATGGCGCGAGCGTCCACCAGGTCGGCCCGGTCCACCTGGCCACGCTGGTGGTTGCGGGCTGGCAGGTCGCCGACCTGGTTTTTGCCGGCCACCAGGACGACAGTGCCCCAGTCGCGCAGGCCGGCTACGTGGGGATGGTCGCGGACCTGCTGGAAGGCGCGCCGGGCCTCGGCCAGGAAGGCGGGCGGCAATTCCTCCTCCGCCCGGCCGCGCGCGACGATGGCCTTGAGGCGCTTGCTGCCCAGCACCGCTCCGCCGCCGCAGCGCGCGGCCGCCCGGCCGCCGTCCACGATGATGGCGGCCAGGCGCACGCCGCGTTCCCCGGCCGGCCCGATGCAGGCGACCCTGGCCCCGTCCCGGGCCAGGGTCGCGGTGGTGGCCTGAGTGCCCTGGCCCCAGAGGTCCTGAGCGGGCCGGATGGAGACGCCGTCCGGCGTCACGTCCAGGTAGACCGGCTCTTCGGCCCGGCCGGTGATGACCAGCCCGGCGTAGCCGGCCCGGCGCAGGGCCGCGCCCAAGTGACCGCCGGCGTTGGCGTAGCCATAGATGCCGGTGAGCGGCGAATGGAAGGTGACGTGGAGGCGCGCCCCGGCCGGCCAGGGTGTGCCAGTGAACGGCCCGACGGCGAAGATGAGGGGGTTGGCCGGAGCCAGCGGGTCGGCCGGATCGGCCAGGTGTCGAAAGAGCAGGGCGGCCCCCAGCCCCCGCCCGCCCAGGAACCGGGCCATCAGGTCGGGGTCGAGGGGCTGGAGGCCGACTGTGCTGGTGGACAAATCAACCCAGGCTATGCGCAACATAACCCTATGGTTCAATCCTGGTTCCCAGCACTTGCAGGAACTTGGCAAGCCAATCTGGATGAGCCGGCCAGGCCGGGGCGGTGACCAGCTTGCCGTCCACGTGGGCCTTGTCCACCGGAATATCTACATACCGGCCCCCGGCGCGTGTGACATCTGGTCCCACCGCCGGATAAGCGGAGCAGGCTTTGCCCTCGAGGACGCCGGCGGCGGCCAGCACCTGGGCGCCGTGGCAGATGGCTGCAATGGGCTTGTTGGCTTGCGAAAAGTGCTGCACCATCTTCAGCACAGCCTCGTTCAGGCGAATGTATTCCGGTGCGCGCCCGCCGGGGATGACCAGCGCGTCATAGTCTTCGGCCTTGACCTCGGCAAAAGTAGCATTCAGCGTAAAGTTGTGACCGGGCTTTTCGCTGTAGGTCTGGTCTCCCTCGAAATCATGTACCGCGGTGCGCACCTTATCGCCGGCCTGCTTGCCGGGACAGACCGCATGGACTGTATGCCCCACCATCAAGAGTGCCTGGAAAGGCACCATCACCTCATAGTCCTCCACATAGTCGCCGACTAACATCAAGATTTTCTTTGCGCTCATCGTGAACTCCTTTCCATTGTTCTCTCTACTTGCGTTTTGCGATTGTCCCCGTCCTCAGGGCAATTCTTGGGGATAGTCAAATCTTATCTTGTTCCTCCGGTTCAATATCTGCTACCCGCGCCATCGCGCGCTCAAACTTCTGCCGATCCCCGCGTTTGGCACGCTCGCCCAGATATTCTTCCGTCATCAGGGCCGAAAGCTTTTCTGCCAGCGCCAACGTGATAAACTGATTGATGGAAATGCTTTCCCTACCAGCCCACTCGCGCACAGTACTGTGTAAAGAATTAGGCAATCTAAGACTGATGGTACTCATGGCAACTCTCCAATCTCCTGCAGAAACTCTTTGGCCGTCAGCACTCGCAGTCCAAAGATCTCTACCCCTGGAAAATCGGCCTTATTGTAGGTCACAATGGCATCACAGCGGGCCGTAACGGCCAACTCCAAGACCATCTCATCTTTCGGGTCAGTCAAGAAGGGCCGCCAAAGATAAAAGATCTTCCAGTGATTAGCCACTTTGCAGATGTAGTTGAGGATATCGTCTACATCATGCTCAGTTAGTGGTATCTCTCCGAGCAGTCGTTTGGCTGCGTCTTCATACTCGAGAACCAACGGGACGGAAACATTCACCTCAAACTTGGTACTGCCGAGAAGCATGAGCAGCTTGTGAGAAGCTCCTCGGCGCGAACGCAGGGCGGAAACGAAAACGCTGGTGTCAATGACGATCTGATACTTGTTCACGACGGTATTGTATATGATACCAGACAGTCTGTCAACAGTTTGGCGGCAGGGGTAAGGTACAGGTGGGGGACCTGCTCAAGACCACCGATGATTGCCTGGATCTTCCCCCATGATCCGGGCACATTATACCCGGGCGAGTAACTGCTCAGGCATGGAGACGCGGGACGCAGATTTCGCAGATGTCACGCAGATAAACGCAGATCAATCAGAGAAATCAGCGCCAATCAGCGCGCATCTGCGTTTATCTGCGTTCTACTGGCCCACCGGCTGAGCAGTTACCCGGGCGATACATCAAAAGTCAACGCCCAACCCGGCAAGAGGGCAGGCTCTATGCCCCCGACCGGGCGCGTTGCACCAGGATGACGCCTCCGGCGATCACCAGGATGCCGATCCCCATCAGGAGGCTCAATGGCTCGCCCAAAAACAGCCAGGCCAGGAGCGGCGCCAGCCCGATCTGTAGCGAACTCAGGGTGGTGGCGCTGGCGACGCTGGTCAGTGACAGGGCCATGGTGACGCTGACCAGGGCCACGGCGTTGAATAGCCCGGCCAGCACAAGCGCGCCCTGGATCTCCAGGGGCGTGGTGAGAAAAGCATCCAGGTCGCCAGTCAGGGTCAGGCCCAGGATGAGGGCGACCAGGGCCGCGCCGGTGGCGACGACCAGGGTCTGAAACTGTCCCACTCCCCGTTCCATGACGGCGGCCACCAGCACGCCGGACAAGGCCCAGCAGAAGGCGGCGCCCCCGGCCGTGGGCACGGCCAGCCACCACAGCGGCGAGACCGGCGTCCCCCCACTCTGGGCCACGGCCAGCAGCACGATCCCGCCGATGGCGATGATCATGCCCAGGATCATGCGGCGGTTGAGGGGTTGCCGCAAGAAAATGGCGGCGATGATCCCGGCCCAGAGGACCTGCGTGCCGGTGAGGGGCGTGGTGACCAGCACACCGCCGGTCTGCAAGGCGGTGAAGTGCAAGAGGTTGCCGACGACGAAGGACAGCAGGCCGTAGCCGATCAGCGTGACCGCCAATGCGCCCTTGCGCCAGGGCGAGACGGTCTGTGAGTTTTGGCCCCGCCAGACCATGAACAACGCGAAGGCGAAGGTCGGCGCGGTGCGCAGGGTCACGCCCATCAGGTAGTTGATGGTGTACCCCTGGACGGCCGCCCGGACAAAGATGGCCGTCAGCGCGTAGGCCAGGGCGGAGGTCAAGGCCCAGAGTTCGCCCCGGCCCAGATGCCAGGGGGAATGAACGTTGGAGGGAAACGCAGCCATCAGCCCCCCGCCATGGGCGGCACAAAGGCCACCACGTCCCCATCGGCCAGGGGATGGTCCAGGGCGGCCGGGCCACGCCGGTGGACACGGTTGACCAGGACCAGGGCCAGCGAGCCGGCCCCGGTCTCCAGGGGCCTCACCACCTGCTCGTCGAAGGCCGGCGGGAGGGCCGGGCGCAGCGCGTGGAGCAGATCGCGCAGCGTGGCCCCCTCAGCCAGGGGCAGGGCCAGTTCTGAGCGGCCGGCCAGCGCCCGCAGCGGGCCGGAGAAGCGTATGGTGATCTGCATATCACGCCCGCAGTTCGTAGGGCGGGCTAAGCCCGCCGTCTGACATTGGTAGGCACAGCCTCCCCTACCTATCTCACGCCTATAGCCCGAGCGCGGCCAGCCGTTCTGGCGTGGGCCGGCCCTGCTCGTCCCAGCCCCGGGCGGCGTAGTAGTCGCGCAGGAGCAGGGCGAAATCCTGGCGGGTGAGGGGCTTGGCGTCGGCCGGGAAGTCGGCCGGCCGCTCGAAGCAGATGTCCGGCAGCCGGTCCTCGCGGCCATCTATGCCGGCGGCCAGGTTGTAGAGCCGTTCCAGGTTCCAGATGGCCTCGCCCAGCCGCATGAACCGTTCTTCAGTGTAGTCCAGGCCAGCCGCCGCGTTTAGCAACGCCACGAACTGCCCCAGCGGCAAAGCGAACTCGGCGAAACGACAGGCGATCAGGCAAAAGATCGCGTTCACCTTGTCCTGGATACTGGCCACCAACGCCGCGCGCCCCTCGTTCTCGTCCATCGGGATCACGTCCACCAGCTCCATGCCGATGGGGGCGCGCTTGTGGCACGCGCCCCGGTTGGACGTGGCGAACGTCACGGCGATGCCCCGCATCCGCTCCGGCATCCAGGCGGCGAACTCCATCCCCTTGACCTGCAACGCGAACGCCTCGGCGCCGCGCCCGATGGCCTGGGCCGCCCGGCGGACGCCTTCCGCCAGCGTGTCGCCCAACCCCTGGCGGTGGGCGATCTGGTCAATCAGCCGGATCGTCGCGTCGGCGTTCCCGAACTCCAGGACCACATCGCTCCCCAGGGCCTCACGCGGCAGGATACCCCGCTCGGCGCACTCCATAGCAAAAGCCACGCAGACCCCCAGGGAGAGGGTGTCCATCCCATACTGCTCCGCCTGGTCGTTGGCCTTGAGGAGCATCTCCGGATCGTCGTTGAAGCACAGCGAACCCAGCGAATAGACCGTCTCGTACTCTGGGCCGCGCGTCCAGACCTGGCCCCAGCGGGTTTCCGTTGGCTGACGCAACATGCCGCAATGGACCTGGCAGCCCAGGCAGGCGATGGGCCGGGTGGGGAATCGTTCGAGCATGGCCTGCCCACCGATCTCCTCGGCCTTCTCGAAGCGGGTGAGGCGGTGATGGCGGGTCGCCAGGGCGTGCTTCTCGTTGATCAGCCCTATCCCGCCCGCTGTCCCCGCTCGACTGAAACTGCCCAACGTGCTCCAGGGCTGCGCCAGATCCTGGCGGAACGTCTCATAGGCGGCGGCGACAGCGGCCTGGAACGCCCCCGGCTCGGCCACGCGCACGTCGCCGAGGCCGGCGATGCCCAGGGCCTTGAGGTTCTTGGCCCCCAACACCGCGCCAACCCCGCCGCGCCCAAAGGCCCGGGTCTCGGAGATGACGGAGGCGTAGCGCACCCGGTTCTCGCCGGCCAGCCCGATCGCCAGGGTGTGGAGATCGTCCCGGCCAGCCGCCGTTTTGACCGCCTCCTCGGCCTGGCGAGCGGGTTTCCCGGCCAGCTCAGGGCAGGCCATGATCCGCACCCCGTCGGGCGTGATCAGGACGTAGACCAACTCGCTCGCCCGGCCCTCGATGGCGATGACGTCATAGCCGGCCGCCTTGATCGCGCCGCCCAGGTGTCCGCCGGCATAGGTGTTGATGATCCCGCCGGTCAACGGCGACTTGCAGACGATCCCGGTCTGGGCGAAGAGGGGGGCCAGGGTGCCGGTGAGCGGCCCCACGCAGAGGTAGATCGTGTTATCTGGCCCCAGGGGGTCGGTGTTGGGCGACACCTGGTCGGTGAACAATTTAACGCCAAACCCCATTCCCCCCACCCAGCGGGCGATGAACTCGCCGGGCAGCGGCTCCGTCGTCACCGTGCGTGTGGTCAGGTTGATGCGCAGCAGTTTTTGCCCGTAACACTCGAACATCGCCCCCTCCTACTCAGCCAGGGCCGTAGCATAGGGCCTTGTGCCCGCCCACAAGGGGCTATACTCAGTACCAAAGCGAGTCTGCGACCCGCGTCTCTCGCTGGTCGCAGACCACCGAGGAGCATAAAAAAGTTGCTCAAAGCGGGTCTGCGACCCGCGTCTCTCAGTGGTCGTAGACCACCGAGGAGCATAAATTTCCATCTGACTTGAAAATGGACTTCAGGAAGGCACGGCTATTGCCTGCTGCCTATCACATTTTCATGCGTTGTGGCGAACGCAGTTCATGATGACTACTGAGTCTCAGTAGAAAAGTCGCTCAACACGGGTCTGTGGCCCGCGTTTCTCGGCGGTCACAGACCGCCGAGGAGCACGAATTTCCATCTACTGATACTACGCTCATCTCGCCGACGCTTAGCGCGCCGGCGAAGCAGCCGGCCACGCACTCGAAGCGGCCCGCGCAGGTATCGCACTTGATCGCCACATTGGACAGCGGGTCCAGCCAGATGCCATCGTAGGGGCAGGCGGCCACGCAACTGCCGCAGCCGGTGCACTCGTCGTAGAGCACCTGCACCGCGCCGCCATCGGTGCGCACCAGGGCGTCCACCGGGCAGGCCGGCAGACAGGCCGGGTCGTCGCACTGCACGCAGAGGCGCACCCGGGGCAGCTTCGGCCAATCGGAGATGATGCGGATACCCGACTTGTGCGGGTTAAAGACGCCAAAGTGGACGAAGGAGCACTTCAGCTCGCAGGCCCGACATTCCGTACACCGGTCATTGACGATCAGACGTTGGTTCATCGCTCCCTCATTCTTCATTGGCCTGCCGCAACACGGCGGCGATAACCGTTTGACTGATACTGAATCCTCGCTGGTGGAGTTGTTCCAGTTCCGGTCGGAGAGCTGATAACAGCCCGACTTGTTTCGCTTTGAGCAAAATCCCGGCCGTACCGATCTTCGGCAAGCCCATCTGCGTGAGCTTGCGCCGGCCTTTCTTCTCGTCCATCAACACCAGGTCTGCGCCCAACTCGCGCGCCAATACAATCGTTTCTGCCTCGCCAAGATCCATTTCATCCAGCAAAACCTCGACCGCCAACCGGTCTTTGACGCGCACGGTCTTGATCCAGCTGGCCGTGGACACTTCACGTTTCGCCCCGCCGGCCTCGCGTCCGGCCACTACCGCTTCATCGTACACCGCCTGGGCAATGTACAACTCGCCAAAGAGGTGTTTGAGCAGCTCGAATCGCTGGATCGCTGCCAGTCCGATGAGTGGGGTCGTATTGGACACGATGATCATGGGGCAACTTGGACCTCTAACGATTCTACGGCCGCAAACTCCTCAGCCAGCTCGTCTGGCGTATAGTTGACATACGCGATGCCCCGCGCACGAAGCAGCGCCAGAAACTCAATGCGGCTGATATTCAGCAAGCGTGCGGCCTTACCGGAAGAGACCCGCCCTTCCGTGAACAGCGACAGCACCAACCATTCCGTGAGACGGCGTTGAATCTCGTTTTGGTCAAAGCCCAGGCGGACCAGCGGCACCGGGACTCGCACTTCAAATGTTGCCTCTAGCATTCTGCTACTCATTTCAGAACCCCTTCCAGCGCGGTCATTTTGCTGTGCGGAAAAGCGGGCTAACAGGGAGAAGGTGCGACCCTCACCCTGACTCCGACGGCCCGGCGGCGGATCTGACGATCCGCCACGAACGGGGGGACAAGCTCCCCACCAGGGAGAGGGAGCGTTACGACAACGGCAGGCCCAGCCGGATCAGTTCTTCCCTGACCCGGTCGTAGAGGGCCTGGTGCTCCGGCGTGGGCGTCAGGGTCTCCACATCGTATAGCTCCTCGAATGGCTGGCCCCTGGGGGCCTCGGCAAACGCGAGCTGGTCCTTGTATTTCTCGTGGAGCGCGGCGACGATGGGCGCGGCCTGGGCGCGGGTCAGCCCGGCGGCGGCGTGGGCCACCTCGGCGAACAGGCGCGCCATCAACGGGCTGACGTTGTTGAAGCCGAGCGGCTCCGCCGGCCGCGGCCCGGTCACGTTGCTCCCGCTGGGCACCACGGCCAGGGCCAGGGCCGCGAACTCGTAGGCGTACTGGTCGGAGCCGGGGCGGCCGGCCGTGGTGTGGCTCGTGGTGGCGATGATCTGGCTGTTCCGGGCCACCGCCTGGTTCGCCAGGCTGCCCAGGAACAGCGAATGGTGGTTGGTCTGCTGCTTGTACTTGATGTGTTGCGGCCCCAGGTGGCAGATCTCGGCCCCCAGCAGGATCGCGCCGATGAACGAGGCCACTGCGACGATGGCGGTGCCGGCCGGGTCGCCGCCATACCCGCCCACCAGCGGCGTGAAGGCGACGTAGATGGGGCAGCCGTAGGCCAGGTAATAGGCCAGCCGGGTCAACGTCACGTCGTCCACCTGTAGCTCGGAGATGAGCACCATGGCCCGGGGGTCGGTGGCGCGCAGGCCCCACTCCTCGTTGGTGCAGGCGATCTCGTTGAGGGCCATGACCGCGTGGCCGCAGATGGGCATCCCCGGCCGCCCGGCCCGCCGCACCGCCTCGCGCGCCCACTGGCCGTAGAGCACCGCTGCCCGGCTGGAGAGGCCGGAGTTGGGCCGGATCACCAGCCCGTCCAGTTCCTTCAGGTAGCCGGGCAGGAACAGGCAATCAATGATCCGCTCCTGGGCGAACGCCTCGTTGAGCCGGACGAACATGCGCTCGTGGGTGTCGGCGTTGAAGGGGCCGCTGAAGACGAACGGCGGTCGCGGGTCCTCCACGGCCCGGTGATAGATCGTGACGGCATCCTTGCCCTGGCCCAGGGACAGCCGGTCCGGGGCGAAACGCAGCGCGTGCTCCACCTCCGCCGGCGCGAACTCGATGACCCGGCGGCTGTTCATACTGTACAGGCCGGCCGTCAACAGCAACTCCTTGCCGGCCGCCCAGCACCGGTCCGCCAGGTCATCATCCAGGTTGACCAGGGTCTTGCCATCCCAGCGGACGTCGTATTGCTTCTTCAGCCGGGTCACGTTGGCCGCGACGCGCTGCATCAGGAAGTCGTTGGCCTCCATCAGCGGGCCGGTCTCGGCGCGCTTGGCCACCTCTTTAAAGTTCATCGCGCCCACTCCTCCCGGCGGCTATCCAGCACCCGGACCGCCTCGATGGCGTCGCGCCCATAGGCGTTCGCGCCGATCTGGTCGGCCCAGGTCTGGGTGACCGGCGCGCCGCCCACGATGACAAAATATCGCTGGCGCAAGCCCTTGTTCCGCAGCAGCTCGAGCACGTCGCGTTGGGCGAGCATGGTCGTGGAGAGGAGGGCTGACAGGGCGATGATCTGCGCACCCGCCTGCTCGGCCGCCTCGATGAACCGCGAGGTGGGCACATCCACCCCCAGGTCGTGGACCTCGTAGCCGTTGGCCTGCAACATCGCCGCGACGATGGTCTTGCCGATGTCGTGGATGTCACCCTCGACGGTCCCCAACACGACGACGCCCTTCCTGGTCAATGTGCCGCCGCTGGCCCGCATCGCCGCTTCCAACACCGTCATGCCGGCCTTCATTGCGTCGGCCGCCATCACCAGCTCCGGCAAAAAGATGTCCATGCGGTCAAACGCCTCGCCCAGGCGGCGGATGGGTTCGGCAAAGCCCTTCTCCACGGCCTCCACCGGGTCCAGACCGGCGGCCACGGCCTCCCGGGCCGCTGCTATGGCGGCCTCGCTGTCATAGTTCTCGATGCTGGCCTGCATCCGGGCGTAGATCTCGTCGGCTGTTGCCACGTCAGTACCTCCTACTTCGTGATTCGTGATGCGTGATGCGTGCCACATAACACGAATCACGAATCACGTTTCACTCCGCGCCAAACAACGTCAGCCGGGTCCCGATCCCCTTCTCCACGGCCAACTGGTACACCTTGTAGCCCACGCAAAGGTCCTCCGTGCCCATGCCGATGGGGGAGAAGAAGATGCGCTCCCCGGCGGTCTGGCGGCCGGGGGCCTCGCCGCAGAGGATGGCCCCCAATTCGGTGACGTCGTCCTCCCGGATCAACCCCTGGGCTACCATCAGGGCGATCACCGGCGTGCCCCGGTGCAATACATCCTCCAGGCTGTCCACCACCACCTTGTCCGAATGCTGCACGACGGCAAACTCTTCCTCCTGATAAGACCCCACAGCGGCGAAAAAGCTGCCCGGCTTCATCCAGGCGTCCTTGACGATGGGTTCGTCGGCTACGGTCACGGTGACGACCACATCGGCGTCGCGCACGGCCGCCTCCGGGCTATCCACCGCGCGGACGTCCAGGGCCAGTTTCTCGGTCATCTCTGCCGCGTACTGGCTGGCGGCCTCGCGGCGGATGTCAAAGACGCGGGCTTCCTTCAGGCCGGGGAGCGCGACCTTCAACGCCTCCAACTGGGTGCGGGCCTGGACGCCGGCCCCGATCAGGGCCACGGTCTCTGAGTCCGGCCGGGCCAGGTACCTGGCGCCCACGCCGGTCACGGCCCCGGTGCGCATGGCGCTGAGGAGCGTGCAGTCCATGATCGCCAGGGGGATGCCCTTCCAGGCGTCGTTGAGGATAAAGAAGCCGGTGGCGCGCGGCAGGCCATAGAGGATCGGGTTCTTGGGGAACCCGGCGATCCACTTGATGCCAAAGGCGTCATAGTCGCCGCCCACGTAGGCCGGCATGGCGTTGCCCCGGCCCCGCTCGCGCTCGCCCAGGTCCAGCACCGTCTTGGGCGGCAGGATGGCCTGGCCCCGGTGGTGCAAGCGGAACGATTCCTCCACCGCCGCCATGACCAGCGGCATGTCCACGCCGGTGGCCCGTACCTGGGCCTGATTCAGGTATAGAAACTCGATGTCGCTCATGGCACTGCTCCCGTAGGACGCAGATGAACGCAGATGCGCGCCGATATACGCTGTTTGCTGCTCGAAGCGGGTCTGCGCGACCCGCGTTTCTGCCCGGCCCGGGACGGCGGGCACAGACCGCCTTCGAGCACGTGCAACTACGCCTCGCGCGCCTCCACCTCGCGCACGATGCGCTCCAGCTCGGCCTCCACGCCAGCCGGCAAGGGGTCCACGCGGTGTTCGGCCAGGATTTGCGCCACGCGCTCGTGGGCGCGGTCGGCCATGCTCTGGCCGCCGGCCTCGGCCCACTTCTCCCGCGTCTGGCGGTCGCTCAGGCGGGGGATGAACTGCTCGCGCTTCAGGAACTGCATGGTGTGCCGCTGCCCCAGGTAGTGCCCGCCCGGCCCCACCCGGTCAATCACCTCCAACGCCAGCGTCTCCTGGCTCACGTCAATGCCCTCCAGCACCCGGTATAGCCCGCCGATGATCTCGTCGTCAATGACCAGGCTCTCCTTGCTGATGGTCAGCGCGCCCTCCATCGTGCCGGGGTAAAAGACCTTGTTCACGCCGCCCAGGGCCGCCATCGTGAGCACCAGGGCCTTCTCGTAGCCGGCCTGGATGTCCAGCAGCTTCGAGTCGGTGGCCGAGGCGGTGCCCCGGCAGGGGAGGTTATAAAAGTGTGCGATCTGCGCGCTGGCGACGTTGATCAGCCCCATCTCCACCGCGCCGATGGCAATGCGCCCCACGCGCATGTCCATGATCGAGCCGCAGGTGCCGTACCAGACCGGGTTGCCGGGGTTGGCGAGCTGGATGATGACGATGCCGCTGATGACGTCGGCGGTCTGCTGGGCCAGGAGGCCGGCCAGGGTCACCGGCGCGGTGGCCCCGGCCTGCGGCTCGCTGGTTACGTCAATGGGCAGGCCGTATTTGGCGAACTCCAACGCCCCCTCGGTCTGGTCCCGGTCGTGTTGGAGCGGGGCGACGGGGTTGTCGGTGGTGAAGGTGCAGGGCCGACGGCGCAGCTCTTCCTCCCCCCCGGCGACGGCGGCGACCATGCGCAGGCAGTCTTCGGCCAGGCGCCGGGTCCGCGAGGTGGCCTTGATCACCTTGCTGGAGTTACGCACCGATGCCAGGTAGCCGTAGACGTGGGCGGCATGGATGGGCACGCCGTCAATCTGGGGCATGATGGCCCCGGAGTGCAGCAAGTGGTAGCTAGGCAGGGCATCCGCCAGCCTGACCAGGTGGCCCACGTCCTCCAGCGTCGTCCGATGCGTGGTGCCGGTGGCATAGTCATAGCAGTTGAGCCGGCCGATCATCGGCTCGTAGTGCAGAGTCTGGGTGGAGACGTGGACATCATGGGCCGGGTTACGGGCGTAGACTGTGAACGAGGCCGGCGCGTGTTTCAGGGCCGCCTCCACGACGTCGGCCGGGATGCGGCAGCGCATGGTTTCGTCGTCCACGTCGGCGCCGGCCCGGCGCAACAAATCACGGGCGGCCGGCGCTTTGACCAGCACACCCGTGTTCCCCAGTATCGCCAACGCCGCCCGATGAATATCGTAGACCTGCTCGTCGGAAAGCACCTTCAACGACGGCATCCTATCACCCCCGCCCCAGGAACTACATCGTCATGATCACACGATACGTGCCGGGACGAAGTGCCGCTTGCAAGCCCTCCTCCAACCGCTCGAAGGGTAGCGTCAGGGCGATGAAGGGCTTGAGATCGATCAGGCCCCGCGAGATCAGCCGCACGGCCTGCAATACGTCTTCCTTGTTCTGGCTCATCGTGCCGGTCAGCACGATCTCGTTGCTATGGAAGAGGTTGGGGTCAATGGTGATCTTGGTGCCGCGCGGGTGGATACTGGCGTAGACCATGACTCGCCCGCCTTTGGCGACGGCCGCCACTGCCTGCTCCACGGCGGCTGCCACGCTGACCGCGCAGAATACCACGTCGGCCCCGCGTCCGTTGGTCAGGGCTTTCACCCGTTCGGCGAACGGTTCCTGAGCCGGGTTGATGATGGCGTCGGCGCCCATCTTTTGAGCAAAGGCCGCCCGGGTCGGATCGATCTCGCTCACGATGGCTCGCGCCCCCATCTGCTTGACCAGGGTCAGGTGGAGCATCCCCATGATGCCGGCCCCCACGATCACGACGTTATCGGCCCGTTCCACCTGGGCCTGACGCACGCTGCGCAACACGCAGGCCAGCGGCTCCGCCAGGCAGATCTCCTCGAACGACGCGCCGTTGTGGGCCGGGTAGAGTTGATAGTCGTCCAGCAAGATATACTCGGCCAGGCCGGCCGGGCCGGGCACATCGCTATCGCGGAACGGCTGGCGCGCGTTATCGCAGATGTTATCCAGGCCGCGCCGGCACGACTCACAGTAGCCGCACCGGGTCAGCGGCGAGGCCATCACCCGGTCGCCGATCCGGGCATCGGTATAGACCTGGCTGCCCAGGGCCACCAGCTCGCCCGAGACCTCGTGCCCGCCGGCCAGGGGATAGTAGTGTTCCTCGCCGGAGTACAGCCGCTGCTCCCAGGTGCAGAGGGCACAGGCCCGCACTTTGACCAACGCCTGGCGGGGGCCGGGTTCCGGGATCGGTAGCTCGTCAAATCGAATCTGTCGCGGTCCCACAAAGACCGCTCGTTTGTATGTACCAGTCACAATCATTCCTTTCGCTCATGGGAGTCGGACGCTGATAAATTGGACTTTGGACAACGGGTCGCACACCGCAAGGGGTAGAGGCTTTAGCCGGTCGTACCCACAAGACCTGAAGGCTCGACTCCAGAACAAGTCCGATGATAAACGCGGATTGGGGATATTCCCCACCTGGTGTAGTGGTGTTCCCGCTGGATTTCCAAATCCAGCGGGGCCGGGCCTGGATTTGGCAATCCAGGCCGGGCACCCACGCTATGTGGAAGATAAGCCGGTTTGTATCTGCTCACCCTGTAGACAAGGATGTCACTCTGAGCGCTCCTTCGCGGAGCGAAGGGGCGCGAAGAGTCACGTTTCTGACCTGTAAGTGCGGGATTCCCTTCGGCTTCGCTCAGGGCAGGCTTCGGCGTTTCGCGCCTCAGAATGACACTTGAACAGGGTAGGTGAGCAATTACGCCGGTTTTTCAAAATTATCCGCGTGAATCGTCCTATTTCAGATATTCCAAAGCCGCGTCCACCGTGGCGTCGTCATGGATGATGGCGGCGATGGCAGCGGTGATCTTGTCCGGCGTGGGGTGGCGCCAGATGTTGCGGCCCACAGCCACCCCTTTGGCCCCGGCCTGCATCGCGCCGTAGATACCCTCCAGCAGGTCGCGGGAGTCTTTGGACTTGCCGCCGCCCAGCACCACGATAGGCACGTAAACCTGCTCTACAATGCGACGGAAGCTCGCCACGTCACCGGTGTAGTTGGTCTTGATGAAATCCACGCCCATCTCCGCCCCGATGCGGCAGGCGTGGCCGATGTTCTCCGGGGTCCACATCTCGGCCGGGTTCTCGAACCCACCGGGCAGCATCTCGGCCATCAGCGGCACGTTCCACTCGGCGCACTGGGCGGCCAGTTCTGCCAGGTACGGCAGCGTCTCGGTCTCGTAGACCGAGCCGGGCATCCCCATGCTGCCCACGGCATCGGCTCCCACCCGCAGGGCGTCGTAGACGTCGTAGAGCAACTGCGAGGGGCCGCGCTCCTTAGCCAGCATGGACGTGCCGCCGTCCACCCGCAGGATGATCCCCAGGTTGCCGATCTCGGCCGCGAACCGGGTGACCACGCCGTAGGTCGTGAGCAGGGCGTCGGCCCCACCGGCGCGGACCTGGCGGATCACCTCGCCCGGCCGCTCCAGGCCCTCCATCAGGCCGAACGCACCAGGATGGTCCATAGCCACGATCAGCGTCTTGCCGTCCTGGCGGAAGATGCGGTTCCACCGATGGGTTTTCAGTCCAAACATGTATCCTCCTGGATTCTAAGAGGGGTTTTGCGGCGGCTTCCGCCGCAAAACCCCAAAAGGTCCCCTCCGCCCTGGGGGAAAAGTAGGGGCGACTGGGGCTGGTCGCCCCTACGAGTCATATTTGCTGTGAGCAAAGTGGGAAGTAGTACATCATTACTGGCGGGTTGTGGTGCATGAGACGTAAGGATTACACCTCACGCATCACGCACTCTTCCCACCAGTGCTACTTGAAGAAGCCGCGCTGGATCATTTGGCCTTCAGCATTGACCCCTGGCCAGATGGGGAAGGAAAGCACGATGCCGGCCAGGATCACGGCCACCATGATCCAGGTGGGCGAGACGTTCTTCCTCGCCAACAGCCACCAGATGAACAGCACCAGCAGCAGTGGCAACAGGTTGGGCATGAACTTGTCCAGGATGGCCTGGACGTCGAACGAGGTGCCGCCGATCTTGAAGACCACGGCGGTGGAGACCTTGACAAAGCTGACCGTCAACGCCCCCATGATAAAGTTGCCCAGCACCCCGGCGCCGACGATGACGCGCTGCAACGTGCCGCTCTTCAGGATGTTGGTTACGGCCGAGCGGCCCTGCTGGTAGCCCTGCCACCAAACCAGCCAGCCCACGCCCCAGACGAAGGCCGCCACAGCCACCAGGTAGAACAATGGCCCGATGATGTTGCCGCTGGTCGCGCCGGCTTCCCCACCGGTAGCCAGGCTGATGCCGATGGCCAGGGCAATGGGGATGACGATGCCCTGCTGGATCGTATCGCCGATGCCAGCCATCGGTCCCATGAGGCCGGTCTTGACGGCGTTGATGGCGTCGTCGCTGATGTCGGCCCCGGACGCGCGTTCCTCCTCCATCGCGATGACTACACCGTGGATGACGCCACCGATGTCCGGCTGGGTGTTAAAGAAGACCAGGTGACGTTTGAGGGCAGCGCTGATGTCCTCTTTGGTCTTGTAGAGCTTCTCGATGATGGGGGTCATGCTCTGGGCAAAGCCCAGTCCCTGCATGCGCTCCCAGTTGTAGCAGGCGTGAGAGAAGAACAGCCAGCGCAGCCAGGCTTTAAAGACATCGCCCCGCGTGAGCAGGCCAGGCGCCGCGCGTCGTTCGGCCGGCGCGGCCGGCGCCTCTTCCATGATCCGCTGGGCCAGCCACACGTGCAGGAACGCCAGACAGACGCCCACGATGGCCAGCACCACCAGATTTACGCCAGTCATGTACGTCGCGATGACAAAGCCGATGAAGAAATACGGCCACACGTTGCCGCGCAAGAGGAACTTGAGGTTGAGCGCGATACCGAGGGCGGATAGCATCCCGCTGGCGGCAAAGAGGCCGTTCATCACCCAGATGGCGTTCTGCCCGATCCAGCCCAGGGCCGCGCCCACCGCCTGCGACCCCAGGTAGGCCGCCAGCATCACCGGCACGGCATAGAGCACAAAGAGGAACGGCTGGGAGAAGATATAGTTACTTCGCGCCACCCATTTGATGTTGCCTTGCTCGGCGAACCGGTCGGCCCAGTGGGGGATGATGGAGCAGAGAGACATGCGCAGCGACCAGGTGAGGCCGCCCAGCAGGCCCAGCGGCGCCGCCAGGGCCAACGCCGCCTGCACATCCAGCCCGCCCCCCAGGACCAGGGCCGTGCCCAGATAGCCGGCCAGGCCGGGGTCGCCGGGCAGCGAACCGCCCGCCGAGATCCAGCCCAGGTACAGGACGTTGATGTTCGCCCCGATGGCGATGCCGGCCGCCGGGTTGCCCATCACCAGGCCCACCAACGTGCCGGCCACCAGCGGGCGATACAAGACCGTGAAGCCCAGGTTGGCGAACCAGGGCGACAGCGACAGGTAGTAGAGCACGCCGATGATGACCGCCATCAGGATGTTCATGGTCGGGGCCGGCTGCTGGGTCACCGGCGCAGCCCTGACCACGGCCACACTGGCGAGCATGAGCACCAGGCTGGCGATCATCGCCACACTGACCTGTTTGGGATTCACTTTCATCGTGCTATCTCCTCCTTCGTTATTAAAAGATCATGATGGGACGCACTCGATAGCTTATCCGCTTCGGGCAGGAATGCCCCTGTAGGGCGGCTTTCCACAGCCGCCGCCTGGCAGCCAGAGAAACCTGCCCTACTTTCCCGCCCAGAACTACCTGACCAGGTCCGCAAAGGCTTTAGACTTTTCGCCTGGCACGGTCAACAGAGTGATCGTCACGCCCTGATCGTGGAGGCTTTTGAGGATTCGCATCTCTTCCTCCGAGACGGCGATGTTTTTAAAGATATTCTTGCGCCCCGGTGCGTTACCGATCCCCCCGATGTTGAGCGCGCGGTACTCTACGCCACCGTCGTAGAGTTGTTTGGCCGTATGGGGTGACTTGAGCAGCACCATGGTCGTGCGGCGGTCGGGAAAGTCTGCGCTCAAAGCCCGGATGCCCTCAGCGACGGAGAGTACCTCCACCGGCAGGCCCGGTGGCGCGGCCAGACGCAGCACCTCTTGCATGAACGGGTCCGCCGCCACCCCGTCGTCCACGATGAGGATTCGGCTGAACGGCTGGTGCTTGCACCACACGGCCACCACCTGCCCGTGGATCAAACGATCATCTATCCGTACCAGTCCTAATGCTTCGATATGCTCACCTCCTTTCTCTGGGCCAGGGAAGCAGCCCCAGGGCGGTTGAGGCTGACTTCCCGGCCTGATCTGAATGTGTGATTGGCTGAAGCCTGTTCCCAATCCCTTGGGGCTACCGGCCCAGCAGCGGCCGCAGGTTCTTGATTGATTCCTGCCCCAGCCGGGTGATGTCCGCCGCCAACTCCTTCAACGAAGCCCCGTCACGCGCCATGATCAGTTCCAGCAACATGGGCAGGTTGACCCCGGTCACGCACTCGACGTTGGGTTTGAGGACCTGCCGCGCCCCCACGTTGTAGGGCGTGCCGCCAAAGAGATCGATCAGCAACAGCGTATCTTGTCCCTGGATCGGTTGCAAGGCCGCTTCCAGTTTCTCCCCCAAAGACTCTGGGCTGTCGCCGGGGAGGAGAGGAACAGCATATAGGCCCTCCGTGGGGCCAGCGATCATCTCCGCTGCGCGGATCAGCGCGGCGCCCAGATCGCCGTGGGATACGATGACCAGGTTGATCATGGGTACTTTCCCGGTTCCGCCAGCGAGACGTTCAGGCGATACCACTCGCCGCAGTAAGTGGCGAGGGAGTATTCGATCACGGCATCATTATCCAGGAAGGTAGTGCGTATGGCGCGCAGTACGGCCGCCGGATAGGTTAGATTCAAAAGCTCCAATTCGCGCCGATTCGCCAACGCCGCGTACACCTGTTCCTCGGCCCGCACGATCCGCAACCCATACTTATCCCGCAACAACTCAAACACCGAGACCTCGGACAGGTTATGTTGCAATATCTGCGGGCATAGTTTATGGTTGAGATAGGCTGTATGGAGGGCCAGGGGCACGTTATTGACCAGGCGCAGACGTTCCACCGCGACAACCTCAGCCCCGGCGTGTAACCCCAGGGCCTGGAGTGCCGCGACCGGAGGCGTGGTGGTCAACGCGGCGCTGAGCAGCCGGCTGGAGGGGATGGCCCCAGCACGCCGAATATCGCCGGTGAAGCCGGCCAGGGAGACCGCGACCGTCAGTTCAGGGCGCACACCAGTCACATACGCACCCCGCCCCGGCACGATGTTGATCACCCCCTCGCGGCCTAACTCGCGGAGCGCCTGACGCACTGTGGTCCGGCTCAGCGTATATTCCTGGCAGAGCTGCCGTTCCGAGGGGAGAGCCTCACCCGCTTGGAGCAGACCATCCGTGATCTGGGACAGTAGATGCTCCTTTAACTGCACATAAAGGGGAGTTGGACTGCGTCGGTCAATGCTCACTGCACACCTCCTTCAACGGGTCAAATGACAACCGCATTGGTACGTACCAGTCACGACCACATTTTACCACAAATTAACCCGGTTGTCAAGATACTTGACAAGGGGATTCCTTCGGCTATAATCTGGCCGGTGGCATTGTTCATCGCTGCTCATCTCGTATAATATGTGCTCACGCGGGGTCTGCGACCCCGCGCCCGGCGGCAGGTGACACTCCCTGCGGTCGCCGCCGCGAGCGTGAGGCCGGTGGCATTGTTCATCGCTGATCATCTTTCTTGAGCCTCTGTGCCCAGGGCGACCGCGAGGGCCGTACCTGCGCACGGGGGCCTTACGGAGCGTTTTGTATGCCTGAAACCACGCTGACTATCCAACACAAAGTGGGCTTGCACGCCCGGCCGGCGGCCTTGTTCGTGCAGACGGCCAAGCAGTTTCGCAGTGACATCCGGGTCACCCACGGCGAACGCGCCGCCAATGCCAAAAGCATCCTGGGGGTCCTGACCCTGGGCGCCGAACAGGGGGCGGTGATCCACCTCTGCGCCGAGGGGGACGACGCCGACCAGGCTCTGGCGGCTTTGACGGACCTGATCCACAGCAACTTTGGGGGCGTAGAATGAAGACGTTGCGCGGCATCGCCGCCTCCGGGGGCCTGGCCGTCGGCCCGGCGTTCCACTTCCGCAAGGCCAGCCTCTGCTGTGAGCGCACCACGGTCCAGGACCCGGCCGCGGAGTGGGTGCGTTTCCAGGCTGCCCTGGCGACGGCCGGCGAGGAACTGGCCCGGGTGTGCGCCCTGGCCGAGGCCCAGTGCCAGCCCGAAGAAGCCGTGATCTTCCAGGCCCACCTGCTGATCCTGGACGACCCCGATCTGCTGGACCAGGTCCGGCTTCGGATCGCAGAGCAACACCTGAACGCGGCGGCCGCCCTCAATGAGGCCGCCGGGGTCTATATCCAGACGCTCGAGGCCCTGGATAACGAGTATCTCCGCGCTCGCGCCGCCGATGTGCGTGATGTCACCGACCGCGTGCTCCGCATCTTGCTCGGCGTGGCCGAGTCGCCCACGGCCGGGTTGACCACGCCGGCCGTCATTATCGCCTCAGACCTCACCCCTTCCGACACGGTGTTGCTGGACAAATCGCTGGTGGTGGGATTCTGCACCGCCGAGGGTGGCGCGACCTCCCATACGGCTATCCTGGCCCGGGGCTGGGGACTGCCGGCCGTGGTGGGGATCGGGCCGCAGGTGCTGGAGATCCCGGCGGGCGTCCCGGTGATCGTGGACGGCGACGAGGGCGCGGTACTGGTGGAGCCGGAGGCCGGGGTGATCGCCCGCTACCGGGCGCGGCAGGCCCGGGCCGACGTCGCGCTGGCCCAGGCCCGCGAGCACGCCCACGAGCCGGCCATCACCCGCGACGGCCACCGGGTCGAGGTGGTCGCCAATGTGGGCAACGTGGCCGGGGCCGTGGCCGCACGGGAGGCCGGGGCCGAGGGCATTGGCCTGTTGCGCACCGAGTTCCTGTACCTGGAGCGGGCCACTCTGCCTGATGAGGAGGAGCAGTATCAAGCCTACCGGGCCATCCTGGAGGTGTTTGGCACGCAGCCGGTGGTCCTGCGCACCCTGGACATCGGCGGAGACAAGGACCTACCCTATCTGGACTTGCCCCGCGAGCTGAACCCCTTCCTGGGCCTGCGGGCCATCCGGTTGGGCCTGGCCCGGCCGGAGCTGCTCAAGCCCCAACTACGCGCGGCCCTGCGCGCCGGGGTCGGCCACAACCTCAAGGTGATGTTCCCCATGGTGGCCACCGTCACCGAGGTGCGCGCGGCCCGGGCTTTGCTCGACGAGTGCCGTGCCGAACTGCTGGCGCAGGGCCAGCCTGTCGCCGAGATCGAGGTGGGGATCATGGTGGAGATCCCGGCCGCCGCGATCATGGCCCATCGCCTGGCCGCCGAGGTGGATTTCTTCTCCATCGGCACCAACGACCTCAGCCAGTATACCCTGGCCGCCGACCGCACCAACGCGCAGGTGGCGGCTCTGGCCTCAGCGTTTCAGCCGGCTGTGCTCCACCTGGTGCGCGACGTCATCACCGCCGCCCACGCCCGGGGCCGGTGGGTCGGCCTGTGCGGCGAACTGGCCGGGGAACCCCTGGCCGTGCCCATCCTGTTGGGCCTGGGGCTGGACGAATTCAGCATGAACCCGCCGGCCATCCCCCGGGTCAAGCAGATCATCCGCGCTCTCACCCTGGACCAGGCGCGGGAGGTGGCCCAGGCCGCGTTGGAACTGGATAGCCCGCAGGCGATCCAGGCGTTGGTACGGGAGCGGGTCCCGGCGGCCGGCGTAGCATGAAGGGGAAAAATCATGAGCATGAGTGCCTCTGAACTGCGCGTGTTGTTGCGCGTCTCCGATCTCGAGGCCAGCGTGCGGTTCTACCAGGACCTGCTCGGCATGGAGCGACTCAAGAGCTGGGAGCGAGATACCGGGTCCGGCGTCATCCTGCGCGCCGGGGAGGGGCGGACCATCGAATTGCTGGGCGCGCCGCCGGGGAAAGACTATACGGACCGGCTGCCTCGCGGTGTGGCCCTCTGGCTCCAGGTAGACGACGTGGCTGCCTGGTACGAGCGCGTGCGGGCCAGTGGGGCCGTCATCGCCCGGGACCTGGCTGACGACCCCTGGGGTACGCGGTCGTTCCGGCTGGATGACCCGGATGGGACGCCGGTCTGGTTGTTTGAGGGAACGGATATAGGCTGAAAGCCCTCGGAGACAGTGGAGGTCAGGCTGGAGTCGAGGTTTCAGCCGGTCTTTTCCGCCTGAAGGTTCCACTCCCTGAAGGCTCCACTCCCATTTGCTGCCCTGAGGCTCATGGGGGCTTCGAGGAAAGAGAACTCTGCGCCCTCTGTGTCTCTGCGGTAAACAAATACCGCGGAGGGATCATGATCACAGTCCAGGTGAAACTCTTTGCCACGCTGCGCCGGTTCCGGCCCGGCCTGGGGATCGGCGAGGCATTCACGATGGAGCTGGACGCCGGCGCAACGGTGGCGCAACTGATCGCCCTCCTGGGCCTGCCGGCCGAAGAGATCAAGACGGTGTTCGTGAACAACGTGATCCGCGGCCAGGACTATCCGCTGGCCGACGGCGATCAGGTGGGCATCTTTCCGCCGGTGGGGGGAGGATAAGACCGTGATGCGCGCCGATGGCCGACTGGCCGATCAGCTCCGCCCCACGCGCATCACGCCCGGCATCCTGGATTTCGCCGAGGGTTCGGCCCTCATCGAGATGGGGCGGACCCGGGTCCTCTGCGCCGCCAGCGTGGAGAGCCGGGTCCCGCCGTTCCTGGTGGGGCAAGGCCAGGGCTGGATCACCGCCGAGTATGCTCTGCTCCCCCGCAGCACGCATACCCGCACCCCCCGCGAACGCGGCCAGGTGGGGGGCCGGACCATGGAGATCCAACGGCTCATCGGCCGCAGCCTGCGGGCTGTGACCGACCTGGTGGCCCTGGGCGAGCGCACCATCACCGTGGATTGTGACGTGCTCCAGGCCGATGGCGGTACGCGCACGGCGGCCATCACCGGGGCCTACGTGGCCCTGGCCCTGGCGTTGGACCGGCTCCGGCGGGATGGCTCTCTGGCGACGAACCCCCTGCGCATGGCCGTCGCCGCCGTCAGCGTGGGTGTGGTAGATGGTGAACTGCTCCTGGACCTCTGCTATGAGGAGGACAGCCGGGCCGCTGTGGACTGCAACGTGGTCTGGACAACCGACGGCCGGCTGGTGGAAGTACAAGGCACCGCCGAGGGCGACCCCTTCGACCGGGCCACCCTGGACGCCCTGCTGGACCTGGCGTGGCAGGGCGCTCAACGTCTATTCGCCACGCAGTCATCGGCCCTCTCGAACGCTGAAGTCATGAGGTCCGCATGAGCGAGCAATTGGCTGGAAGGAGCTCCCCACGCGCGGGGCGTACCCCGTGGCACGAAAATACGCCGGTATGCTCGCGTGGGGTCTGCGACCCCGCGTGCTTCGCACGGCGGGTGGCACTTCCTACCGGCCGCCGCTGCGAGCGAGGGGGTTATTTTCGGAGGAGGTGAACCATGAGCCGCAGAATCATACTGGAGATGCCGGATACGACCTACGAGGTTATCGAAAAACAAGCCGAAACCAGGGGACTGGAGCCGGACCAGATGGTTCTGCGCTGGCTATCCGATATTCTTCGCGGGCTTCCGATTGGGGGCGAAGACCCCCTGGAAGCTTTGATCGGCACTCTTGAGTGTGAAAAGGCCGATGTTGCGGAACATCATGACCAGTATAGATGAGCAAGGCTGGGCTTTGTGCTCCCAGGCGATCTGTGACCGCCGTGGGACGCGGGTCACAGACCCGCTTGGAGCAACTTTTTCCATGTACTGAGGTAACTGCCTACCCTCCCGCAGGTTGGGGCGCAATGATCAGACCGGGACACGCCTAAATGACCGCCTGCATCGGCTGCCAGCCCCGTTCTAACCTGCGGGAGGGTTCCAGGGTAGGCAGTCACGTACTGAGTATAGATGAGCAAGGCTGGGCCTTGCTGAAATCCCGGCCTGACAAGGAATGGTCGCTGGTGGACGCAGCCAGTTTTGTTGTCATGCGTGAGCGTGGTATTCACGAAGCACTAACCACCGATCATCATTTTGAGCAGGCCGGGTTCGCGCGGCTACTCAAGCCATAGAGGAGAAGGCTTTATGACCGCACTAACCGAACCAACATGGCTGACCCAATTGTTTGCGGCCGGCAAAGACCCCTCGGCCGACCTGATCCGCGAGATCATCGCCCTGGGCGAGGAGGCCCTCGCTCCCTTGCAGGCAGTCGTGGACGATGAGGAGTTGCAGTATGAGGATGCCCGTGGTGGCGGGTGGACGCCGGTTCACGCGGCGCGTCTCCTGGGTGAACTGCGCGCGGCTGCGGCCGTGGGGTCGCTCCTGCGCTGGCTGGGTGCGGAGGGTGAGGCCCTGGCCCAGGCTGTGCCCCTGGCCCTGGCCCGCATCGGCGAGCCGGCATTGGAGCCGCTCATGGCTTATGCCCGGGATACGACGCAGCCCCTCCGGGCACGGGCGGCGGCCCTGGAGGCCCTGGCCCGCATGATCGGCCCGCACCCGGCGGTTCAAGACCGGGTGGTGGACTATTTGCGCCAGCTCGTGCGGGGCGAGGACAAACGCGAGGCCGGGTTCCGGGCCTTTGCCGTGGTCAGCCTGTGCGACATCGCCGATGACCGGGCCTGGGACGACATCCTGGCCGCCTACCGGCAGAACCGCATCGCCAAGCGGCTCATCACCGTGAACGAGGCCCGGGAGAACATGCTGGCCCGGGGCGGCAACTGGAAACTCCGCGAGGCGGCTCAGAGCATCGTGCCCCAGTACGAGACCCCGGCCCACGTGGCCGGCCCGCGCGCCGTGCGTCGCCGGCCGACAGGAACGGCGCTGGGACCCGAGTTCGCCAGAGTGGGCCGCAACGATCCCTGCCCCTGTGGCAGCGGCAAAAAGTTCAAAAAGTGTCATGGCCGGTGAGCGAATCGGCGAATGGACGAATTGACGCCTGACGTTTGACGAACGAGGTAGGCCTTATGACTCGACCCCGCGTGTATATCACCCGCCGCATTCCAGACGCCGGCCTGGACCCGATCCGCGAGGCGTGCGACGTAATCCTGTGGGGAGGCGACGAGCCGCCGCCCTATGAGACGCTTGTGGATCACGTGCGTGATGTTGACGGCCTGCTCTGCCTCCTCACCGACCGGATAGATGACGCGCTCATGGCCGCCGCTCCCCGCCTGCGCGTCATCAGCCAGATGGCCGTGGGCTACGACAACATTGACGTGGCCGCCGCCACCCGGCGCGGCATCGTCGTGGGCTACACGCCCGATGTGCTCACCGAGGCTACCGCCGACATGGCCTTCGCCTTGCTCATGGCAGCCGCCCGACGGCTGGTGGAGGCGGTGGATTATGCCCGGGCTGGCCGCTGGCGCACCTGGGGTCCCCTTACCCTCCTGGGGCATGATGTGCATGGCGCCACATTGGGCATCGTGGGGCTGGGTCGCATCGGGCGGGCGGTGGCCCGGCGCGCCCGCGGCTTTGACATGCGCGTGCTCTACTATGACTGCGCCCGCGACGAGGCCGCCGAACGCGAGTTCGGGCCGGCCTGCCTGGACCTGGACACTCTGCTGGCGGAGAGCGATTTCGTGACCCTGCACGTGCCGCTGACGCCAGCCACCCGTCATCTCATCGGCCGGGAGCAACTTCGGCGGATGAAGCCCACTGCCGTGTTGATCAACACCTCACGCGGGCCGGTGGTAGACCAGGAGGCCCTGGTAGAAGCCCTGCGGGCCGGCGAGATCGGCTACGCCGCCCTGGATGTCACCGACCCGGAGCCGTTGCCGCCGGATCACCCGCTGTTCGCCCTGCCGAATGCCATCATCACGCCACACATCGCCAGCGCCAGTGTGACGGCCCGCGCCCAGATGGCAGTGCTGGCCGCGCGCAACCTGCTGGCCGGGCTGCGTGGCGAGGCCCCCCCGTTCTGCGTGAACCCGGCGGCCCTCGTCAGGCCCAACAAATAACCCTTCATGCCATCCCGGCTCCTTATCGCCACCAACAACCCCCACAAGCTGGCGGAATACCGGGCCATCCTGGCCGACCTGCCCGTTGAGTTGGTCTCCCTGGCCGACGCAGGCATCCAGGCCGACGTGCCGGAGACCGGCGCCACCTTCGCCGAGAACGCCGTCCAGAAAGCCGTGGCCTATGCCCGGCTCAGCGGCCTGCCCACTCTGGCCGATGACTCTGGCCTGGTGGTGGATGCCCTGGGAGGTGAACCGGGCATCCACTCGGCGCGCTGGGGCGGGCGTGAGACTCCCTACCCGGAGCGACATCGCCAGCTCCAACGCCTCCTGGCCGACGTGCCGTGGGAACAGCGGACGGCGCGCTTTGTCTGCGTCATCGCCATCGCCACGCCAGGCGGCGATGTGCACACGGTGGAGGGCCTCTGCGAGGGGTTTATCGCCCACGCGCCCCGGGGCAGCGGCGGCTTTGGCTACGACCCCATGTTCTACCTGCCTGAATACGGCTGCACCATGGCCGAATTGCCCGCCGAGGTCAAGAATCGCATCAGCCACCGGGGCCGGGCCGGGGCCGCCGTCCGCGCGCTCTTGACGTCCCCCCAGGGATGGGGTATACTTGCCCCAGCAAGGGCCGGGGCGTAGCGCAGTCGGTCAGCGCGCATGGTTTGGGACCATGAGGTCGCCGGTTCGAGTCCGGCCGCCCCGACCAACCCCTGGGTCCCGGGCAGGCGATACGCGCACACGTGTTGCCTGTTTTTTTTCTGATGCACCTCTTTCACCTCTCCCTCACCAACTTTCGCAACTACGTGCGGCTGGACCTGCTCCTGGGGGCCGGCCTGATCGTGCTCCGGGGCGACAATGCCCAGGGCAAGACCAACCTCCTGGAAGCCATCTATTACCTGTCCACCACCCGCAGTCTCCGCGCTCGCGTGGACGGGGAATTGATCCACTGGCTGGCCTGGCGCGATGACCTGCCCTACGCCCGGCTGGTGGGTCACGTGGCGACCAGCAGCGGCGAACTCCAGATCGAGCTGACCTTGCTGGGCGCACGCCGGGCTGATGGTCCGGGCCGGGATAAAGTCAGCGAGACGCCGCCCCCGGTTCGCAAAAACATCCAGGTCAACGGCCTCAAATGTCGGGCGTTGGACCTGGTGGGGCAATTCCCGGTGGTCATGTTTGGCCCCCTGGACCTGGCCCTGGTAGATGGGCAGCCGGCCCTGCGTCGGCGCTACCTGGATATTGCTCTGTCCCAGGTGAGCCAGCCCTACGTGCGCGCCCTGGCCCGGTATAACCAGGTGCTTCAGCAGCGCAACCACCTCCTGCGCCGGCTCGCCCACCGGGAACGGGTGGATGACCAACTGGCTTTCTGGGATAACGAATTGGCTGAACAGGGGGCGATCCTGATAGCGGAACGACTGGCTGCCGTGCACGACCTCAACCGGGTGTTGGACGACTTGCATCCCACCCTCACCAGCGGGCGGGAACGTCTGCGGATGCGCTATCAGTGTAGTGTGGACCTCAGCGGGCGAGCGGCACGCTATGCCCTGCCAGCGGCTGAGGTGCAAGATCGTCTGCGCCAGGCCCTGGCCGGCGCGCGACGGGAGGAGCTACAACGGGGGGTTTCTCTCGTCGGCCCACACCGCGATGACCTGCGGTTCATGGTCAACGAGGTGGATATGGGCATCTATGGCAGTCGGGGGCAGCAACGCACCGTCGCCCTGGCTCTCAAGCTGGCGGAGGCAGCTTTCGTGCGCCGAAGGGTGGGGGAGGCGCCGGTCTTGCTCCTGGACGACGTGATGAGCGAGTTGGACCAGGTCCGGCGGGCGGACCTGCTCGCCGGACTCCGAGACCACACTCAGGTTATCATTACTGCCACGGACCTGAGTGATTTGCCCCCGGCTTTATTGGCCACCGCCACCCGCTACGAGCTCCGCGACGGCCTGATCCAGGGATAACATAACTGCTCCTACACCGCCCCCAACAACGGCACCCGCAGGGTTACTTCGGTCCCCTTGCCCGGCGCAGAGTGGACAGATAAAGTGCCATTGACCAGTCTGGCCCGCTCGCGCATATTCAGCAGGCCAAAACTGCCTCGCCGTTCATAGCTCGTCTCCACCGTGCTGGGGTGGAACCCCACCCCATCGTCGCGGACGGTGGCGATGATCTCGTCGTTTTCCCGACGCAAGTGAATCATGATATTATCGGCGTCGGCGTGACGGACGGCATTGTTCGTGGCTTCTTGCACCACGGCAAAGACGGTGGTTTCTATGGAAGGTCCCAGCCGCACGTCCCCCAGGTCCAATTGCAGGTGGAACGTGGGCCGCTCGCCCACCCGCCACAAGCGGCTCACGAAGGACTCTACCGCCGCCTGCAGGCCCTGGGCCTCCAATACGATGGGGCGCAGCTCAAAGAGCAGATTGCGCACATCGCGCGTGGTCTCATGAACCATGCGTTCCAGGTCCCGGATTTCGGCCACTGCCCGTTGCGGGTCCCGGTCCAGGAGCTTGCGGATGAATTCCAGGCGCATATTGATGGCCGCCAGGGCCTGGGCCGGGCCATCGTGCAGGGTCCGCGAGAGTTCCCGGCGCACGTCCTCCCCCACGGCGACGATCCTGTCCCGTTCTTCCCGCAGGCTGCGATAGAGTCGGGCGTTCTCGATGGCGATGGCGGCCTCGACGGCCAGGGTGCTCAGCAAGCTCAAGTCACTCGCCGTAAAGCCCTCCTCGTTCAGGCTGTTGAGCACTTCCAGCACGCCGATGACCTTGCCCTTGATGCGCAGCGGGACACAGACGATGGAGCGCGTCAGGTAGCCGGTGCGCACATCCACGCGGGGATTAAAACGCTCGTCCCGATCCACCTGGTTGCTCAATACCGGCTCATTATGGGTCGCCACCCAGCCGGCAATACCCCGGTTCATCGGCATCCGATACTGGCGCAGGGCCTCCTCTTTGCCGCCATGGGCGATCTCGAAGACCAGCTCGTGCGACCCCTCATCAATGAGCCACAGGCTACAGGCCTCGGCGTTCATCACCTCCGCCGCCAGGCGCATGATCTCGTCCAGTAGCCGATGCAACTCCAGCGTGCTGCCCAGGGCCTGGCCCACCTGGTGCAACGTATTGAGTTGATTGAAACTCTGTTGCAGCCGCTCCCGTTCTTCCAGCTCCCGCACCGTGGTCCCGACAGCCCGCACGAGCAGGGCCAACATCCGCCTGACCACCAGCGGTGGTTCGAGGCGTCCTGGCAGGAGCAGGCTGAGCGTCCCCACCACCTGCGTATCGGCCAGCAACGGCGCGCTGAGGATAGTCGGCCCCACTGGCGAGACCGCCGTGGCCGCAATATGGGCCAGGTTGTCCGGGTCGGCGACACTGTCCATACGCCATTCGCCCCGGGCCAGTCGTTGCTGGACCAGTTGTTCCCAGGTCTCGATCTGCTTCACCGCTGCTGGGGGTTCCAACACACCCAGGCGCACGGCCGTTGCCTCTGGCCCGGCGAACAAGATCGCCCCGCCGCTGGCCTGAGATAACGACAACGCCCGGTCCAGGGCCTGCTCCAGGACCAGGCGGCGGTCATACTGCAAGGGTAGCCCGGCCAGGAACCGCGCCAAAGCATCCCATTTTTCCAGCTCCGATGGTGCGGATTGTGTCATGTGCTCACCCCTATCGCCCCTCTTCAAAGTAGATGACGACACCCTGACCAAACTTCAGTTCGACTGTCACTGGCTGGCATGGGAGATCCCGGAGCTTGAGCGTGGCCTGGTAGGGACTGACGATGCCGTCGAAGGAAAAATAGCCGTTGGCATCCGTGCCATGAGTCTCCTGGAAATCAAAGATCGTGATCACGACGGCTACGCCGGCGACGCCCTGCCCCTGGCGGTTTTTGACATAGCCGCGGATCTGGATAGAGCCGGGCACGTTGTAGGTGCTATCCAGGCGGCCCACATACAGGCCGGGGCGTACCGTTCTCGCCGGAGCCGGGGTGCGCGTGGGTGTGGGGACCGGGGTCTGGGCCTGCACGCACCGCGCCAGGGCCTCATCACGCCGGGCCGCCGCTGCACCAGACAGGCCCATATCTGCGGCCAGCCGGTACTGCTCGTGGGCCGCGCACCACGAGCCGGCCGCGGCCAGGGTGGCGCCGTATTGCAGGCGCGAATCGTAGAGCCGCTGCGTCACGTCCCGGTAACCGGCGTTGACCTGCCGAACGGCCTCGTAGCTGCGGATCGCGGCCGCCCAATCCTGGATGGCCTCCCTCTGGCGGCCTTCCCAGTAACCCTGGGCCAACTGCTTTTGCTGCACCACATCAGGATGACCGGGGCGGATCGCCAGAGCAAGTTCAAACTGCGCCAGGGCCTCTGCCATCTGATCGGCTGCCACCAGTTGCAGCCCTTTGTTATAATAGGCAAAAAAGAGCCGGTTCTCTACCTTCTCCCGTTGGTAATCTGGATTCAGGGTGCGCACCTGTTCCAGGTAATAGATGGCCTGTTCCCATTGCCCTTGTTGGTAGTACGTTTCCCCCTTTTCCAGCAGAGAGGCCGCTTCCGTCAGGCGTTTGGCGCGCTCCTGGGCCTCCGCCAACCTTGTCCGGGCATCGCGGTAGCCCGGGGCCAGGGTCAGGGTTGTCTGAAATTCGACCACCGCCTGCTCATAGGCTCCCTGGGCCAGGCAGGCCACGCCCTGCTCATAATGGGTCGCCGCCTGAGCCAGTCGCCGTTCCCGGTCTCGCAAGCCATCGTGAACGGCCACCCCGCCGATGACGAGCATGACGAGCACATAGCCGGCCAGCATGACCAGGGTCAGCCCACCCCAGGCCCAGCCGGGCAACCGCTGCTGCACCTGGGTCAACCAGTCACCCGCTGGCGGGACAACCCTGGGGTGTTGGGGCTGGGTTTCAGATGGGACGTCGGCCGGCTCGTTCATCCTGCCTCCGAAAGATGGGCCTGACGGTTGGGCCGCACTGGCCTGTGATAAATATATCCTACCACGTTTGGCGACAGATTGCAACTGAGGACCGGAACCGTCCGGGTTGTTTGACAGGGGTTGCTTCTCGGTGTAGAATGCTCCCGCTGGATCCGAGTGGCTTGCCCCCGCCGGGAGCCTGTTCTGAACGCGAAAGCCGTCCAGTCGAGACCCGGAGTAGACTTTCACGCGCCGGGCACACCCCGTATGATGAGACCGTGCTCGCGCGGGGTGTGCCACCCCGTGCTCACGGCGGGTCGCAGACCCGCCGTGAGCAGCTGGTTGGCGGCGCGTAGGGAAACGCGCCCTACGACCACTTACGCGCGGGGCGCACGCCGTGGCACGAAAATCGTAGGGATAGCCGCCCGCTGGCTGGCGGCGCGTAGGGAAACGCGCCCTACGACCACTTACGCGCGGGGCGCACCCCGTGGCACGAAAATCGTAGGGATAGCCGCCCGCTGGCTGGCGGCGCGTAGGGAAACGCGCCCTACGACCACTTACGCGCCGGACGCACCCCGTGGCACGAAAATCGTAGGGATAGCCGCCCGCTGGCTGGCGGCGCGTAGGGAAACGCGCCCTACGACCACGTTTATTTACGAGAGAGGTACTATAAGCGCACAGATACGAAAGCAGGTATGGCATGTCTGATCGTGAACGGGTGATCATGTTGGTGAACCTGGCCTTAGTGGCCCTGGGTTTGTCCCTGGTGGTGCACTTGCCGCCCGTTGTCTTGCGATTGCCGACCCTGAACCTGTCATTGATCATTACTGAAGACTGGTTCCTGGCGGCCGTGGCCGTGCTCCTGGTCTGGGGCGGCATAGATGCGCTGGTACGCGCCCACCCGCAGGTAGACCGGGCGGATGTGACCTATACGGTCACGTTTTGGATCCTGCCGGGCTTTTTGCTGGTCGGCGCAGCCTTTTTCCTGAACCAGGTGCCCGATCTTGTCACCGGGCTGATCGGGCTGGGAGGCACCGGCGCGTTGCTCGCCGCTGTGATCCTGGCCGAGTACCATACTATCAATCCGGAAGACCGCCTGTCTGGACCGGCCCGCCTGGCCCTGAATCTGGCGGTTTATCTGGTGGCCTTCCTGGTCTTTACCATGGTCTATAGCACCAAGGCCCGCAGTATCCTGTCGGCCTCCACGATCCTGGTAGTGAGCACGTTGCTGGCGCTAGAGTTGCTGCGGGGGACAGAGCGGGGGGCACTGCGGACCTGGTTCTTCGCCCTCATCAGCGGCCTGATCATGGGCGAGGTGACCTGGGCCTTGAATTACTGGGCCGTGGGGCAACTGGTGGGAGGCTTGTTGTTATTGCTGGTGTTCTATGTGCTGACCGGCGTGGGCCAGCAGTATCTGGCCCGCCGCCTCTCGGCCTGGGTGGTGGCCGAGTTTGCGATCACCGCGACGATCGGGTTGCTGGTGGTGAACAGCATGTTGCACCTGGGCTGGTGACAGAAGCAGGTGGCAGGCCGCACCAGATATGCTGCCTACCCCCGTCTGTGCCGTGTTCCTCGGCGGTCTGCCAGGCCCAGGCCTGACTGGGTGACCGCCGAGCGCGAAGCGGCGGGTCACAGACCCGCTTTGAGCAACTTTTTCCATCTACTGATGCTGCCTACCCCCGTCTGTGCTCACTCCCCAGGTATTGGTTTTACCGTGATCGGCCCCAGAGTCAATAACATGTCCGTCTGACCGTCGGCCGTCACGGGCAACAGTTGCATGGTGTCCGGCGGGTAGACGCCGACCACCAGGGAGTACGTGCCCGACGGGGCGTCTTCCGGGATGGAGAGGCGGTAATAATCGGTCAGGTCGTCGCCGGGGCAAGCCTGGGGGTGGTCGCTCTGCGAGCCGGTGAGAGCCTTGTCCAGTTGGGTCACAACGCGACCGCGTTCGTCGAGCAGGCGCAGCGTGACCTTGAGCGGGGGCGGCGTGTCGCCTGCGCCGGGCAAATGCCAGCGCAGGACCACCCAGGCCGCCGCGCCGGGAACGGCGGCATCCGGGCCGAAGCCGGGGGCGCGGAAGAGATAGCCGGTCAGACGCACCGCGTCAGCGAACTGCGCCTCTCGGTCCCGCAGGCGGATGGGGAACAGCGGGTCCAGGGGCAGTTGGTAGCTCAATGCCCGAAAGCCCGGGCCGGCCTCCTCGCCGACGCGCGTCGCATAACTGTCCAACATGTCCAGGGTCAGGTTCTCAGCGCGCATGGCCCCGGCGTCCAGCCCATCCCAGCAGATGACCCGGAGGCGGGATTGGCCCAGGCCAAGCTGGCGGATCGTCGCCGGGACATCGCCGCCGTCCGGCAACGAGGCGTAAGGTGATGCGCCGGAGTAGAGGAAGGCGATGGCCGGGTGCTCGTAGGTGTTCAACAGCAAGAAGGCCGTCCCCTGGCTCGACCGGGCGTTCATATACTCTGCGATCTCTGGCACGCGCATATCCGCGTTCATAGCCCGGGCGGTCATGGGATGATTGGCCCAGACGATGAAATAGTCATGGCAGGTGAGGCCGGCGGTGAGGAGCATAGCCAGAGCTACAAGGCTCAAAAACGTAAAACGTAAAACGTAAAACGGGATGCGTGAGACCCGAGACCTCAGACCGTAGACCTGAGACGCGCATACCACGAGGGCCAGGGCTGGGAAGACATACACGACCGGCGCGGCGGCCAGGTTGCGCAGGCTATTGGGAATGCCCTCGGCGGTGAGTGTACTGGGGAGCATCATCACCACCAGCCAGGCCAGGACGAACAGGTACGGCGGTTGCCGCCGGAGGGCCAGGATCAGGCCGGCCAGGAACAGGATCGCCAGAAGGGGATTCAGGATCGGCTGGCCGGCGATATTGTGCCGCCAGTTGGGGTCACCAGCCCAAAATAGCATCCCCACCGCCTTGACCGCGCTATCGGCCAAAGCGCCCAGGGGGTCGCCGTGGTTCCAGGCCGGGTTGAAGACGGAGGCCTCGCCGGCCCGGTGGAAAAAGTCTTCCGGGTGCAGGGCGAAATACGCGCCCAGGGGAGCAAAGACGACGAGGGCGACGAGGACGAGCAGGAGCAGGTCACGCCAGGGTAGGGAGCGGGGAAGCAGGGGAGCAGAGGAGCAGGGGAGATGGCGGATCAAGACCCAGAGACCAACGAAGGTGATGAGCACCAGGGGGACGAAACGGCCGGCCAGGTAGGTGTAGAGGCAGCCACCCAGGGCTGCGCCGGATAAGACGAACCACACTGTAGGGGCGACCCTTGCGGTCGCCCTGCCTGGTGCGGTCGCCCTGCCTGGTGCGGTCGCCCTGCCTGGTGCGGTCGCCCGAGACTGGCTGGCGTTCAGCCCACGCCAGAGCAGCCAGAAGGCCAACACCTCCAGCAGGGGCGTGGTGCTGGCCCGGAAGGCGATGCGGCTGAAGGTGACGTGCCAGTGGGAGACGGCCAACAGCAACCCGGTCAATGTCGCCAGGGCCAGGGCGGCCGGCCGGCCCAGGACATGGTGGAACATTTCGCGGATGAGCAGGAACGTCAGGCCCACGGTGGCAATGCCGGCCAGTGCCGCCGGCAGCCGGAGCGCGGTCACCGTCCGGCCGAACAGGGCCACGGACCCGGCTACCAGGTAGATGAACAGCGGCTCCCGGCCCCCATTATTGGGGAAAAAGATGGCGTGCTGGCCCTTCAGCACAGCCAGGGCATCCAGGCCATAATGGGCCTCATCAGAAAAGCAACCCGGCGGGGCCACATTCAAGGAGACGATGTTCAGCCGATAGACGGCCGCCACCAACAGCACCAGGCCCAGCAGCCCGATCTCCAGCCCCAGCACCCGACCACTGACCGCCGCCCGCTGCCCGTCACCGGTGGTCTGACTGGAGACTGCGGACTGATGACTGTAGACTGCGGACTGATGACTGGAGACTGAGAACTGGGAACTGGGAACTGGAGACTGACTCACAACCTGGCCACCACCAACAGATGACTGGCATACCCGGTGTCACAGTATTTCAAGGGCACGTCGCTCGAGTCATAGACTGTGATCTGGGCAAAGCCGGCGGCCAGCAGCCGTTCGCGCAGTTCCGGCACGGTATAGAGACGCAAGGCCTCGCCCTCCCTCCAGGTATTGATCACCCCGTCTGCGTCAATGTAGCGAAACTCGCCGTGATAGGTGGATGTTTCCAGGTCGAAACGGCTCTCTATGAGAAACACGCCGCCGTCGAACTCGCTCCAGGTGCGGCGAGATTGCCACATCATCAGCCAGGGGTTTTCCAGGTCCAGGAGCAGGCAGCCGCCGGGCTTGAGCGCACGGGCCGCGCCGACCAGGACCGCCCGGTTCCCGGCCTCATCGAGCATACCAAAAGTGTTACCCAGGATGGTCACGGCGTCAAAGGCGGCCTGGAAGGGGGGATGACGCATGTCCCCCACCACAAAGCTGGCCCGCTCCGACAGGCCCTGAAGCTGCGCCTCTCTGGTGGCATAGGTCATCAGGCTGGGGGCGATGTCCAGGCCGACGACAGTGGCCCCGCGTCGGGCCAGCATGAGGACGTGGACCGCGCTGCCGCAGGCCAGATCGAGCACGCGCATGCCCGTTTCCAGCCGCATTGCCTCGGCCAGGGCGGCAATGAGCTGCAGGTCCCGCGTGTGAATGCCGGGGATCGTGGGCCGATGGCGCACCCGCAGGCGATAGGCCCACCAGTCCCAGGGACGTTCTATCGTTTTCATCAGCACCTCCAATGCCTGCTGGGTCAGGCGTCAAACGTCATGTCACGCCGGTAGACGATGCTGCGGCCGGCCTCCCGAAAGCCCACACTCTCGTAGAGACGCTTGGCCCCGGTCACGTTGTCGCCGTCCACGCCCAGAGCGGCGCGGGGCAGCCCGGCCGCGCGGATGCGGTGCATGGCGCTCAAGAGCAAAGCGCGGCCCAGGCCCCGGCCGCGATAGGCCGGCCGTACCCCCAGCAGCGACACCTGCCCTTTGTCTCCACCCAGGTTTTGCACCATGTCCGGCGTGGTATCGGCAGTGCAAAAGCCAGCGATCTGGCCAGCCTCATCCAGGGCGATTAGTCTGTTCTCCGGCTGGTAGGTGGGCTGGCGCACCAAGTATTCGGTGTCCTCCAGGTTGATGGGCACAAAGCCCCAATGCTGCGCAAAAGCCTCGTTGAACGCCGCCGTCCGGGCTGCCAGGTCGTGGAACGCGGTGCCGTCCACCAGTTGGAAGCCTGACGGGAATGTGGGTTCGGCGATAGTGCGCAGGTCTGGGTGCACCATCCAGAAGAAATAACGCACCGGCTGCATCCCGAAAGACAGACACAGCTCGTTGATGCCGGCCATGCTCTGCCGGGCATGGATGTCGAAATGGGCCGGGTGCTCGCCACGCAACTCACCGGCGCGCTGGTAGGCCCGGCGCAGTAAAGCACTGCCGATGCCTCGCCGCCGGCAGGCTGGCAATACCACGCCCTCGCAGCGGATGACGTCCTCGCTTCCGCCGCGACGGGGGTCCAGGCGCGCATAGCCCACCAGTTGACCGCCGGTGTCGGCCAGGAACACATCGCGGGTCGGGTCCCGGCCGGGCCGGTTCAAAAGCTCCTGCAAGTGGCGGGCCGTGGTAGTGAAACCAGCCTGGTCCACCGCATCAGCGGCATTGATGAGGTCCACCAGCGCGTCCAGATCTTCAGGTTGATATGTACGGATGGAGAGGGTGAGGTCGGTCATCGGATGATCTCCAGGCCGCTCATGAACGGCCGCAGTACCGCCGGTACAACGATGCTGCCATCGGCCTGCTGGTAGTTCTCCATGATGGCGATCATCACCCGGGGCAGGGCCAGGCCGGAGCCGTTCAGGGTGTGGACAAAGCGCGGTTTGACCCCCCGCGCCGGCCGGTAGCGGATGTTCGCCCGCCGGGCCTGAAAGTCCTCACAATTGCTACACGAACTGACCTCCAGCCATTCGCCGCAGCCGGGCGCCCACATCTCGATGTCGTAGGTCTTGGTGGTGGTGAAACCCAGGTCCCCGGTGCAGATTGCCACACGTCGGAAGGGGATCTCCAGGCTCCGACAGAGAGCCTCGGCATCCCGAACCAGGCTCTCCAGCTCGTCGTAGGAGGTCTCCGGGGTGGTGAACTTGTACATCTCCACTTTGTCGAACTGGTGCCCGCGCTTGATCCCCCGCACGTCGCGGCCCGCGCTCATCTTTTCCCGCCGAAAACACGGGGTATAGGCCACGTAACGCAAGGGAAGCTGATCGGCATCCAGGATCTCGTCGGCGTGGAGGTTGGTGAGGGGAACCTCGGCCGTGGGGACCAGCCAGACATCGTCCTCCACGTCGTGATACAGGTTATCGGCAAACTTGGGCAATTGTCCGGCCCCCACCAACCCGGCGCGTTTGATGACGAATGGCAGGTAGACCTCGGTGTAGCCGTGCTGCTCTATGTGCGTCGTCAGGAACCAGGCGATGAGGGCGCGCTGGAGCCTGGCCCCAGCTCCCTTGAGGACGTAGAACCGGCTGCCGGCCAGCCTGGCCCCCCGCTCAAAGTCCAGGATGCCCAACGTCGGGCCCAGGTCCCAATGGGGCAATGGCTCAAAGTCGAAGCGGCGCGGTTCGCCCTCGCTATACACGACGACGTTCTCGCCTTCATCCCGGCCGACCGGCGTGCTCTGGTGGGGGATATTGGGCACCTGTAGCAACAACTCGGTGAGCCGTTCGTCCAGGGCTTTGACCTGCTCATCCAGGAGCTTGATGCGGTCCCCTACCTGGCGCATGGCCGCAATGAGGGGTTGGCGTTGGGCCGGGTCCTGCAATCGGGCGATCTCTTTGGAGGTGGCGTTGCGCTCGGCCTTGAGAGTCTCCACCTGTTGCAGCAGACGCCGCCGCCCGGCATCGGTGGCCTGGATAGCCTCGATGATGGCGGATGATTCGCCGCGCCGTTCCAGGGCCTGGCAGACGAGTTCGGGTTGTTCGCGGATGAGCTTGATGTCTAACATGTTCTATCTCTCCTGGTAACCACTACCCTCCCGCAGGTGGTGGCGCCGGCGCCCTTCTAACCTGCGGGAGGGTGAGCAGTCAGGATTATACCACCGGGGTTCCGGGGTGTCAAATCGGTGGGGGACATCCGTGCATAACTTATGTCAGGGAGGGAACAAGGAGGGAGAAAGCTTCCTCTTCCTGCATCGCGTAGCGGCTAAGGGGCGCAAAGTGGGGAGTGGGCAGGACCCTCATGCGTTTAATTGAGGCCTGGTCATAAATCACAATGCTGGGGGCTTGCCATCAGGCACTTAATCCTGTATCATTGGGGTCGTGTGATTACTCTTGACGAGGAGGGACTACCCCATGATACGCGATTCGCTCCTGGTGGA
>Ga0209101_1000352_pt1 | contig 38287 bp, 26 predicted proteins | sample ConPoolayeCmetaG_FD_185481 | JGI IMG/M metagenome (GOLD analysis project Ga0209101, IMG submission 185481) | Hot spring microbial mat communities from California, USA to study Microbial Dark Matter (Phase II) - Cone Pool mat layer C metaG... ...
AACAAAATGGACCGATGCGCTGCGGGCGCGTCCGATGGCGCGGCGTGCACGGCCAAGAGGGAGTGCGGCCCTTCATATCGCTCTACAACATTCGCGCACAGTGCACACACGATACGCCATAAGACGATGAGAACAGATTGTAGCATGTCCCGGCCTACGTTTCAGTCCAACAGGCAGCTCGAAGTGAGCCGATTGCGCTGTGCGGAAAGTATTGGTGAAGTGGGTTTTCGGTGAAGCGTTCAATAACCGTTACCCGCAGTTGAGGCCTCTTTTCACCGGTTTTGGCCAGCTTCAGCAAGTTGCCGGCGAGTGTTTCGACCAACCTCCATTTGGCGAGGGGATTGCTTGCCGTGCGCCGCCGCGAAGCGGCGCAACGTCAATAGCCAGGGACGCTAGCCCCTGGAAAAAAGACATTCACCCGAAGCCAAAGGCCTGAAAGGGTGATCGACCGGGCCGGGAAACTCCACACACCCTGCACCGCGGTGCCACCAAGGGCCGGTTGTACGACGGCCGCCCCTTCGGGGCTTGCTTGTATGTTCGCAATACGCTGCTAGGGGTTTGCACCCCTGGCTATTGACGGCTGCCCCTTCGGGGCCAATTCCGTGCTGTGCCCAACACGCTGGTGAAGTAACGCATGGGCAAAGGGCTAACCGGTGACTGGCCGCAGTGGCCCCCTGTTCTGCCCCAGCTTCGAGCGGCAAGACCACTGTTGCGCGAATGTTTCGACCATCCTCTTACATCGCAATCGGCCCGCTCGAAGTCGCTCTTGCGGTGTAACTATGGACAGTGGATTTTGGGCTTGGCAAAGGGTTGTGGGCGTCTTGCAGTTCGCGCGTCGATCGTTGCATGTCGCACGGCAATGGTGTAGGAATAGTTTGCCGAGCGTGCAGGTCGTCGGCATCCCAGCGTTGAGCACCCCGGCTTGTTCCTTCCGTCAGGGTTCATACGTAGTGATCGCTACCTAAAGTGGCGTGTAGAAGCCCCCTTGGCCCCGGCCCGCCAACACAATTCAACCAGCGGTTAGAGGTATCTCTGGTTACAGTTTCGAGCAGAAGACACGGCGCTGCGTTGGAGGGCAGACACACGGTTCCGGCGCACGGACGCGATGAACCAGCAGGCAAGTGGATGGCGTTGGGCAGAGAACAAAGCGGCAGGGTGCAGTTGCCCGCGACATCCGCATCGGACGTTTTCGGCATCATGTGCCCAATGGAGTATTAGCTATGAATCTGCTGTTCAGGTTTCTGGCGGTATATCTTGGCTTGTGCGGGGTTGGCTCTGGTGCACTTTGCTGCTGGGCGGCAGGGGAGGCCGACAGTGCCGGGCAGTTGCTGTACAACGGCATTCGATTACCTTCGGTGTGGCCCCCGCGTCAGCAATCGCTTGGCGCCGAACCGATGCCAGTGCCTTACTTGCAGCAGCGGCCGGAAGTCGTTCCGATTGACATCGGCCGGCAGTTGCTGGTCGACGACTTCCTGATCGAGCGGAGCACGTTGCGGCGGACTTTCCACCGTCCTGTGTATCATAGCGCCAACCCGGTGCTGAGCGCCGACAAACCGTGGGAAAAAGAAGGACGCGGCGCTGCCGCCATGGTCTTCAGCGACGGGGTGTGGTGGGACGAGAAGGACCAGAAGTTCAAGATGTGGTACATGGGCGGGATGATGCGTGCCACATGCTATGCGGAATCGCGCGACGGGGTGAACTGGGACAAACCGATGCTCGACGTCGAGCCGGGCACTAACATCGTGCTTAAAGGTCACCGCGACTCGAGCACCGTGTGGCTCGACCACAACGAGCCTGACCCGCAGAAACGCTTCAAACTGCTGTATGCAACCGTGAATGCCGAGAAGCGCTTCTGGCAAGTGGTGCTGCGCACCTCGCCCGATGGCATCCATTGGTCCGACCCGGTGGCTGCATCGCCGCGCTGCGGCGACCGGAGCACTTTTTTCTACAATCCATTCCGCAAAGTCTGGGTACTGAGTCTGCGCAACTGGGGTCTTCCCCGGTCGCGCCAGTACCGCGAACATGCTGATTTGCTCAAGGCCTTCCAGTGGAGCGAGGGCGAAGTAGTACCCTGGGTAGGGGCCGACCGCCTCGATCCGCGCAATCCCGATCCCCGCTTCAGCGACATTCACCCGCAGCTTTACAACCTGGACGCAGTGGCCTACGAGTCGCTGAGCCTTGGGTTGTTTTCCGTCTGGCAAGGGCCGGACAACTCGGTGTGCGCAAAACTGGGCATCCAGAAGCGGAACGAGGTATTGCTGGGCTACAGCCGCGACGGCTTCCATTGGCATCGCCCCGATCGCCAGCCGTTTATCGCCGTCAATCCGGTCAAAGACGCGTGGAACTGGGGCAACGTGCAATCGTGCGGCGGCGGATGCCTGGTGGTGGGCGACAAACTGTACTTCTACTTCAGCGGCCGGGCGCTGAACGACCAGTTCTGGGACGGCGCCGCAAGTACCGGACTGGCGATACTGCGGCGCGATGGATTCTGCTCGTTGGACGCGGGTGCCGAGCCGGGCGAACTGCTCACCCGCCCCCTGCTGTTCAAAGGCAAGCACTTGTTTGTCAATGTTGCCGCAGCCCAAGGCGAGCTGAAAGTCGAACTGCTCGACCAGCAGCACAAGGCCATCGAGCCGTTTACAATTGCCAACTGCGAGCCGATCCGGGCAGACAAGACACTGGTCGAAGTGAAGTTTCGAGGAGCAAAAGACCTCTCGGCCGTAGCCGGGCGACCGGTGCGAATGCGCTTTCAACTGCGCAATGGGTCGTTGTATTCGTTCTGGGTCAGTCCGGATTCAAGCGGTGCAAGCCACGGCTACGTTGCGGCCGGCGGGCCAGGACTTTCCGGGGATACGGATACCGCAGGCGAGCCGGCTTACATCCAGGCGGCAAAGATCGCAAAGTAACCGATCCGCCGCCAGAATGTGCCGGTCGGAGGGAATATCGCCGCAGGCTTCGCCAGGGGCCGTGTGACTCAGCGCGTAAGTGATGTGAACGGGCTTGCAGACGAATTGACCACGAACAGGCTAAGATACCACAACCCATGCCGAGAGCTACTTCCTCTGTCCGAAGCTATTGATCGATCGTCCCGATTGCCAGCAGCCTCGGTCGGCAAGAACACCTGGTGTCCTTTTGTCCTGGTGGTTCGGTTATTCAGTCCACTCTAGCTTACGAAAGGAAAGACTCATGACTCACGGCTACTTCAACACTGCTGCGGCGGGTGAGGGCTGTTCGCGGCGAGAGTTTCTCCGGCGGGGGCGCAGCGCCGCGGCCCTTTCGGTTCTTGCCGGTGCCGCCATCCCGGCAGTTCACGCCGCCGAAGACAACACGATTCGTTTGGCGCTGATAGGTTGCGGCGGTCGCGGCAGTGGCGCAGTGGCCAATGCAATGGAAGCCCCCGGCGGCCCGGTCAAACTGGTGGCGATGGCCGACCTGTTCGAGTCGCGGCTGGTCAGCTCCTACAAGACCCTCAGCCGCCAGTACGGCGACCGGATCGATGTGCCGCCGGAGCGCCGCTTCGTGGGCTTCGACGCATATCGCAAGGCAATCGACTGTCTGCGACCGGGCGACATCGCCCTGCTTACCACCTACCCGGCTTTCCGAGTGGTTCACCTCGACTACGCAGTGGAAAAAGGCGTGCATGTTTTCATGGAAAAGTCGTTTGCCACCGATCCGCCGGGTGTGCGGCGGATCATCGCAGCCGGGCGGAAAGCGCAGCAGAAGAACCTGAAAATCGCCGCCGGGCTGATGTGCCGGCACTCGCGCAACCGGCAGGAGCTTATCCGCCGCATCCGCGACGGCCAGTTGGGTCAGATACTGCTGGTCCGCGCATATCGCATGGAGGCGGTAGGTCCGCTCGGCCCACGCCCGCCTCAGGAAAACGAACTGCTGTGGCAAGTCCGCAATTCGGCCCGTTTCCTGTGGGTATCGGGAGGACTGTTTGCCGAAATGGATATCCACCAGGTGGACGAAATCTGCTGGCTGCTGGACTCCTGGCCGGTCAATGCGCACGGTATCGGCGGCCGGGCGGCCAACAGCACCGATTGCAGTCAGAACCTCGATAGCTTCTCGGTCGAATGGACTTTCCCTGACGGCGCCAAAGGATACGACGTCGTTCGCTACCTGCCCAATTGCCATACCGAGTTTGCAACTTACGTACACGGCAGCAAACGGGCGGCGCAGTTCTCCGGATCGGTGCACGCCGGCACGGTGCGCATCTACAAGGATCAGCGCATAGCGCCGGACAACATCCTTTGGGAGGCCGAAAAGGAGCCCATCACCCCCTGGCAAGCCGAATGGAACGTGCTGCTTGACGCCATCCGCAACGACAAACCGCACAACGAGGCCGAGCGCGCGGCGCTGGCGAACCTGGCGACTATCATCGGTCGGGCGGCGGTTCACTCCGGCAAGATCGTAACTTGGCAGGAGGCGTTGGCGTCGAACTTCCAGTGGTGCAAAGACATCGACCACCTAAGCGCCGACAGCCCACCGCCGGTAACGGCCGACCAGCATGGGCGCTACCCGGTGCCAGTTCCCGGCGCATGGACGGAAATCTGAAAGCCGCTTAGTCGGCGGACCCACCCACCCCAGGAAGTGGAGCTCCACCGCGTCCATCGCTACCAGCGGCGCAGATCGCCGATCTGACAGATCGCCGATGCGTCGCCCAGGCACGGCACACGCCCAGCGGGGCAATTGACAATTCGTTGGCATACGTCATCGCCCCGGGCTACCGGAAAAGTACCGGCTTACTGAAAAACCAGGTAGCAACAGCACTCCGGGCTGTAAGGCAATTTGGCCGGCTCGTGAACGCTCTGTAGTCCAACGCCGGGTACCACGCGCTGCACGCCGACGGCCCACACATCGGCGCTTTGGGGCGCTGCCGGAACAAGCTCGACGATGGGGATCGCTGCTTCGACGCACCAGGAGTCCTCATCGCGCGCGGCCGCCACGAACCAGGTGGGATTCCAGGAAGCGTCGCCCCAGCACTCTTCGGCGGTAAACCCGCGGTAGTCCACCGCAAGCCGATAGAACGTGGCGTAGTCGCGGTCCACGTCCAGGAAAAGCTCCAGGCGGTCGTTGGCGGCCAGGTTTGAGTCGCGGGTGCGCGGGGTAGTGGCCGGGGGGTACTTCAGCCCGGGGGCAAATCGACACTTGATCGCCAAATACAAAAACTCGGCGTCGTAAGCCAACGCGACCGTAGCCGGCCAGGTCTGATCGTCGCCATAAGGGCTGGCCAGCGGTGCCGGTTCCGCCGCCTGCCAGACGGCATCGTCCAAGCGGCCGTCGAGCCTCGGCTTGGCCGACGCCTTGACGCACTTGATGACCGGCTTGGGCGGATGGCCGCGTCGGGCTGCGATCCACTGCTCGCCCAAGCGACACTGCTGCCAGGGATCGCCATCCGACCGGCCCGCGCCACCTGCGGCTGCGATCCGCTGCACCCAGTCGACCTTGCCGGCGATGCGCAAGCCGCCCGGAACCGTAGATGATTGCAGGCCGCTTCCACTCGATTGCGCAGGCGCCTGCTGCTGTGCCGTCGACGCCCCGTGGCGCGCTGCGGCAGCAAGCGGAAAGACGATCGAGGGCATTGCCGCCAGTTCAGGCCGCGTGCTCTCCAGCATTTCGCCCAGGGCCAGCGCCTGCTGGGGTGCGTTGCCTGGCTTGCCCAGCGGCCCGAGGGCTTCGACCGGCTGTGGCTCGCTGGGCCACGTGGAAACCAGTCGGACTGCTGATCGGTGCGGATTCCGCAGCCGCCAGCCCGCCTCGCTGCTGCTGTAGAACTGTACCAGCCACACTGTAGCCCGCGCGGCCAGGGGATGGTCAGGATATCGCTGGGCAAGCATCCAGTAGCAATCGGCCGCCAAGTCCCAGCGTCCCGTGCTGCGATAGCGTTCTGCCAGTTGATAGAGAATTTGTGCTGCCGCTGTAGGTTCCTGCCTTAAAGTCATTTCTCCCAGTTGTCCGAGCAGATTTGCGCCGCCGCGAGCGTCGCTGTCCATCTGCTGGATGATCGCCTGCATGTTGCGCCGTTGCTGCGCCAGACGCTGTAGCGCCGCCAGGTTCTCCACAGCCGGTTGGGCCAGCCTGCGCCGCCCGTCGCCGCCTGGCGGCAGCTCTATGCCGCTTGTGATGTCGCGGTCGCGTTGCGATTCGGCCTTGGGCAAGTTGTTGACCAGCAACCGGAATCCTGCCCTCTGCGGCCATTGCGGCGCATCGCCGTGCAGCAAGCCTCGGGGAACCAGAGTGGCTTCGCCTATCGAACATCCCAACCGCAGCGCCAATTGAGAAGTGTTGAGCTCTATGCCGCCGCGATCGTTCGGTTGTAGCGCTGCGTAAACCTTTTTCACTTCCCAGGCGTCGAGGCTGGCCTGGTCGATGTGCTCGGCGAAGCACTGGCGGTCGGCAGCCTCGTAAACGGCTTGCAATACCGCCTGGTTGACCAAGTGGCGCAGCGGGTGGTCGCCTTGCGGAGCGGCATCGTTGGTGATGATGATTTCAGGACGCCACATTCTGATTTGCCGCACCAGATGTGCCCGAAACGCCTGCAAAGCACGCTGACCGGCTGGCGCCAAAGACTGGTCGGCGGCCTGATTGCCATCTTCGGTCTGCGGTTGAACGCCGGGCGCTGGGTCCTCGAACACCTCTTGATGCAAGTCATCCCAGGCATCGAGTATCCGCGCGGCGGGCAGTCGCAGTTCGGCCGCAGGAGCCGGGAACTGCCACGCTAGCGCACTATCGCAGCAGCCGACCGCCGCAACCGCCTCGTGCAGTCTTTCGGCAGGAGCGACTTCCATATCCCAGGGCGATTGCCAGTCGCGGCGGTGCAGCACCTCCACAGCGCTAAGATATCCCTCATCGCCTGACAGCCGTGCCAGTAGCTCCAGCGGTAGGTCTTCCAACTGGGCCACCAGGGCTAATACAGCCACCCGAGAAGCGCCGGCCCGTTGCACTCGCCAGCTAAGTCCGCCGTCGGTTGTGGCCAAGATGGTTCCCAGCGAGCCGACGGCCCAGCCGTGCTCGTCGTCGACGAAGCAAATCGCGCGCAATGGCGTGCGGATTCCGCTGGCGGACCACTGCCAGGAGCGGCCGCCGTCGGGGCTGTGCCATATCCGCGTGCCCGGGCTGCCCACCATCCAGACCTTCTGATGCCTTATGGCGACTGCCGCCAAATCGAACTGCGCCAGCGAAGGCGGTATTCTTTGGGGCCTTTGCCAGGTTTCTCCCTGGTCCGAGGTGCTGCGCACTAGCCCGCCGTCTCCGACCAGCCACCCGCGATTCGGCCCGAAAAAGCGAAGCTGCCGCGGCTGTTGGAAAAAGCTCATGCTGGTGGGCACAAGCTGCAACGCCGAGGCGCGGAGGGCGGCTGCGGTTGCAAACCGGCCGGCCAGCGCGCCATTGCCAGGGCTGAACATGTCGCCGCAGGTCCAATCGCCGCCCGGGCCGCTGCCGGCCGGACTCCAGCTCATTCCGCCGTCGGAAGTGAAAAACAGTCCGGCAGGAAACAAATCGCATCGTGCGGCAATCGCCCAACCGCGGCGACTGTCGAAAAAACGTATTCTGCGCAGCGAGGGCAACAACAGCTTGTCGTGCAGTTGCCAGCAGCGTCCGCCGTCGCGGGTAAACAACAACACTCCCCTGCTGGTGTGCGTGTAAGGATGGGTATAACCGCCTGCTGCCCAGCCAGTCTTCTCGTCGATGAAGAACACGCTGTGCAACGAGCAGTTGACTGGTGAGTGCTGAAGGTGCCATTGCCGTCCACCGTCTTCGGTATGCCAGATGACGCCCCAGTCTCCCACGGCCCAGCCGCGCTGCGCGTCGATGAAGTAAACATCGTTCAGCCGAGCATCGTCGAGCAACTCGTGCCGATACAGCGGCAGCCCAACAGCGGCGCCGACAGCAACATCGCCGGGGCGTTGGAAGGTCGGACTGTTGGCGGCATCCTCGCCCCGGTAGCTACCACCTGCTGCGCCGACCGTCGGCTGCGCTTTGCTAGCGGCAACAGGAGGGGCAGAGGATGACAGGGCGGCAGGTTGGCCCGGTCGGGGTGGCGGATATATGGGCTTCTCGGGCGGGATGAGCTTCGGGTCTTTCGATTGGGCCGCGGCGTTTTTCGGCTGCGCGGCGGCGATCCCACCGCCGCCGGAGGCGCTGCCAGAAATCTTCCGCGGTGGTTCGATGTAGAATCTGACCGTCTGGCCGGATTGGTGCGTCTGCTCAGCCCCAGCGCACAAAACAGCCACAATCAGCAATATGCCGTCCATGACTGGCGTTCCCCATTGGCAGAAGGGTGCCTGCGGAACCGCGATAATTGCCATGTGCCACGGCCAATGCTACCCGGACAAGATAGATTCGCCGCGCCGACCCCCAAAGCCTCCACCAACTCCACCGACTGTCGCCTTAACTGCTTTATCGCCGTTATCTTGCGGCGAGATTCTAGCCAAATCTCCGTAGCGCAACAATGCGTATTTGAAGCTGCCGCCGGATGCAAGTGTTGCTGTCATTTGCCGATCACTCAGCGACTGGCGTTTGCCGATCACTCAGCGTATCGGCTCAACACTGGAGCGACGGCGTTTGATGTCAAGTGGTATCCGGGTCAGTTTGACACGGTTTGCCGTCGCCGACGCTAGCGTTCAGGATAGTCGGCCGTTTGTGCATGCGGGCAACCTGAGCCGGCTGTTTGGCTTTGCCAGCGCGCAGAAGTTCTTCGTAATGACAGATGATTTTGGGGTTACATCGTCTAGTGGCCAGGCTGCCCATGTACAGACGGCGGCGCGCCGGTCAATCGTCAGAAGCGACGACAACGACGGCAAGCGCTTACATGCACCGTGCTGGCAAGCAGACCGTCAAGCGTGAGCTGGCGCGGAACTTACACGCTCGGCAATGATTCTTTGTAGCACTTCAGAGCGGTGAATCGGCAAATCCGGCGGCGCGACGAACATCAAACTGACGTGCTTGCCACGAATCTGGTTGACCGTGACACGCACTTTGTCGCCGATCTGCACGGATTGCCCCGCTTTGCGGGAAAGAATCAACCGGGTCGACTCTGGCTTGAAGTTGCCGTCCTTGATCTTGGACATGCGATTGCCCTCCTTGAAGGGGTAGGTAAGAGCGATACTTGTTCTGTAAGCGATACTTGTTCTGTAACCTTATTACGATCAGCAGCTTGATTTGTTTTATCAGATTGTTACTACTTCGCCCAATCAACCAGTGTAGCTGGCTTCTTGGCCGCCAGTGTGCCAGTGCTATCTGCCCCGAAAGTAATGGAAAGCTCAAACATTTTCAACTGGAGCAATTGCCATAAACCTAGTTTTTTTCCTGTTTGCGGTCAAGCCCACTTTGCCAGTCTGCCGGTTCTTTCTTCGGCGCTACGGTTTTTCGATCAGCCGGGCGAAGACCAACTGCACCGGCATAATAGCGGCGGTGATATTCCGGAAAGGAAGTCGTGACGGGCCTGTGCCTTACGGCCATCGGGCTGGCCCAAAACACCGCACATTCGGCCCCTCGGTGTGGCACTGCCGCGCAGGCAGCCGGTTACGCCGCCGGCATCTAACGGCAACACACTGAATTGTCATGATGGTGCCATGCTGCCAGGTTGCTTCGCGGTTGGCACAATGCACTCAAGTAGCGGGGCAGGCGGGCAGTGTGCGAAAATGGCACGTGATTGCCGCAGAGCAGGCAACCGGCGTGGATTGCGTCTTGCGGGGTATCGCAGGTCGGTTTGCCGGCAAAGCGCATAGCGCTGTAAACCAGAGAAAGACGCGGTTTTTTCCCGCCACGGCTCTTGTCATTTTGTCAACAGCGCGCAGAGCCGGTCGATCTGGTCCTTTGTGCGTTTTTCTGTGACGGCCACCAGCAAGCAGTCGGCCCGGTCCGGATACCACCGTCCCAGCGGCACTCCGGCCAGAATGCCTTCCTGTTGCGCCTCGGCCAGTCGCTTCTCGATATTTGTATGCCGCAGGCGTAGGGCGAACTCTTTGAAGGTCGGCCGAGGGAACGCCAGCGCGATATTGCCATCGGCTGCCAACCTCCGGATTGCGTAAGCCGCCTTCTGTACGCACAATTCGGCCACGCTTCGCAGGCCGTGCGGCCCCATCACCGCCAGGTAGACCGCAGCCCTCAATGCCAGCAATCCTTGGTTGGTGCAGATATTGCTGGTAGCCTTTTCGCGGCGGATGTGTTGTTCGCGGGTCTGCAAGGTCAGCACCCAGCAGCGCCGGCCGCGACGATCGACGGTCTGGCCGACCAGTCGGCCGGGCATCCGCCGCACAAACTGCTCGCGGCAGGCGATGATGCCCAGATACGGTCCTCCGTAGCTCAGATGATTGCCCAGACACTGTCCTTCCGCCACAGCGATGTCTGTTCCCAATTGGCCCGGCGGGCGAAGAACGCCCAGGCTTATCGGGTCGAACACTTGCACCAGCAGAGCCCCGGCCTGGTGTGCCACATCGGCGGCGGACTGTACGTCTTCAAGGCATCCGAAAAAGTTGGGGTGCTGAACCACCACGCACGCCGTTGATTGCGATACAAGCTGCCCGAGCGACGACAGTTCCACAACCCCATTTGGCGTCGGCACGGTCTGGATTTCCACGTCGATATTGGCCAGATAAGCGCCGAGCACTTGCCGATATTCCGGGTGTAGGCTTTCGGCCACCAGCACCTGGTTGCGCCCGGGACTGGCCGACAGGGCCATCAGCACTGCCTCGGCCGTCGCACTGGCCCCGTCATACAAACTCGCGTTGGAAACCTCCAAGGCCGTCAGTTGTGTGATCAGCGTTTGATACTCGAACATCGCCTGGAGGGTTCCCTGGCTGGCCTCGGGCTGATACGGGGTGTAAGCAGTGTAGAACTCGCTGCGGGAAGCGACGAAATCGACCACGGCGGGCACGAAGTGGTCGTACGCCCCGGCTCCCAGAAAACAAACCGCCTGTTGCGTCGACAGATTGTCGGCAGCCAGACGCTCCAGCAGCGCTGTCAGCTCCAATTCGCCCAGTGCCTGCGGCAAATCCAGCGGACGCTGCAAACGCAACTCGGCGGGAATAGATTCCAGAAGTTCTTCGATCGATGCTGCGCCGATTTCACGCAGCATAGCCTGTTGGTCTTGTTCGGTATTGGGTAGATAAGCCATAACGACCGCCCGCCAACTTTTGTCATTTGGGCAGATAAAAAACTACAACATCCAACCGTTCGACAGTGACCTTACTGTTGAACTTCGCGATACGTAGTGACCGTTTGGTATAAGGTTTTCCCTGGTATTCCGTGTCACCACTTATTGCCAATTTCGAATAGATAGTGCCATTATCCGAGCGAAACGATAACAGCCAACAGTCCAGTTGCGTCGCTCGGTTGCTCGCCGCACTTGTCAAACGGCCAACTGGCCAAGTGTGGCAACTGGGCGACGCAGTTGGCTCGGATTGTCAGTGCAAGGGGTTTTCCTCGCAAAGTTTGCGGTAAGCGGCGTAGTCGAGGAGTTTGTCGAGTTGACTGGGGTCGGTGGGCTTGATTCTCACCAACCAGCCGGATTGATATGGGTCTTTCGACAGTTGCTCGAGGTTATTGACGATTGCCGTATTCGACTCGACTATTTCGCCATCGACCGGACTGTACAACTCGCCCACCGCTTTGACCGATTCCACTTCGCCGAACGGCTGGCCGGCCTTCACCTGCCGGCCGGCCTCTGGCAAATCGATGTACACCAGATCGGTCAGCGCCTCCAGGGCGTAAGCCGTCAGCCCGACGGTCACAATCGCTGCTCCGTCGGCCGCCTTTTCGATATGCGCCCATTCGTGCGTGGGCGTGTATCGCAGTTGGTCAGGGGCTACCATGGCCTCAAGTTCCTTTCGGGGTTCTGTCGCGTCGGTAAAAGGGAAGTTCCACTACCGTGGCCGGTTCGAGCCGACCACGGATGTCGATGTGCACCGCCGTGCCCGGCACAGCGTGCTGCGGCGGAATATAACCCATGGCGATCGGCTTTTGCAATGTGGGCGAAAAACTGCCGCTAGTCACTGTGCCGATCACAGCACCGTCGCGCAAAATGGCGCAGCCGTGGCGAGGGATTCGCTGGCCCTGGACTTCCAAGCCCACGCGAACCAGCGCCGGCCGGCGCTGCTGTATCTGAATCAGAGCGTCGCGGCCAGGAAAGTCGTAGCCGGTCAGGTAACAGGTGTAACCCAGGCCTGCCTGGAAAGGATCGATCTGCTCGGTCAACTCGTGGCCATAAAGGGGCATGCCAGCCTCCAGACGCAGGGTGTCGCGTGCCCCCAAACCTGTGGGTGTGGCGCCCAGCGACTTGCCGTAATCCAGCAGCACTTCCCAGACGTCGGCGGCCACGTCGGCTCCAAGGCTAAGCTCGAATCCATCTTCGCCGGTGTAGCCGGTGCGGCTTAGTATCCCTCCTTGGCGCTTGGCTGCCGGGTGCAAGATGCGCACCTGAGCGCCGCGGTAGTATTTCATCCACTGAAGGTCCACATCGACCAGCGGCTGGAGCAGCGCCATCGAACGAGGCCCGCTGATGGCGAACATCGCCCACAGCGGCGTCACGTCCGAAAAGAGCACTTCCTGCCCACGGCGTAATGCTCGCTCGGGCGGCAGGTGGTGCTGCACCCAGCGGACGATCTTTTCCCGGTTGCAGGCATTGACCACCAACACATAGAACGGTTGGCCGTGCGCGTTGTGATAATAGCCCACCAGCACGTCGTCCATTATGCCGCCCTGGTAGTTGGTAACCAGCGAGTAGCGGATTTGTCCCAGTTGCATATCGGCTACCCGCCGGGTGAGCAACTCGGCCAGGAAGACGGCTGCGCCAGGGCCTTCGAAACGCAGACGGCCCATGTGGCTGATGTCGGTCAGCCCTACCGCCGAGCGCGTGGCATGGTGCTCTTCGATAATCGAAGAGTAAAACAGCGGCATCTCCCAGCCCGAGAAATCGACCATCCGCGCGCCGCGGCTGGTGTGCCATTCATACAGCGGGGTGCGTAACAGCGGCTTGTTGCTTGTGTCCATCGAAAAAATGCCTCAACCTTCGCTTGTCGGCCGGTAAACTCTCTTCAGCAAAAAACGCCTTGCTCGGGCGCCGGCCTGGCTGGCAACATGAGGCTACCCAGCCAGAGAAAAGCTCTTGCCGTCCGCCCTGCTGCCTCAATCGGCTCGCGCTGCGCCACTGGGCGACTGTGCGACGCCAACAGGCGATTACGCCCTGTCTGCACGGTTGGCCATCACGCGCGGTCCCATGCGCATCGCCGGATTAGGTCAATCGCCGCGCACCGCACGATTGATAGTGTCAACCCCCGATCGAACCCAGTCGATTAGCGATTGCGCTGCGTCAAGCACCGCACCCGTCGCCGGGTGTACTGCGCCGATTGCAGCCATCCGCCGCGATATACGACCCAAACGGCCCATGGCCGCAAAATGCTACCCTTCCAGTGCAGCGATGCGTTTGAAATCTTCTTTCAGCGACCGATAAAGCTGCTGGTAAAGGGGAAACGCCCGCTCGTAGTACTTCACGGCTTTGCGGTTCGGCGCGGTTTGCTGAGTTACGCGAATAGTCGCCTCGCAAGCCTCAACTATGTTCTTATACGCTCCGGCGCCTACGGCGGCCAGCAGGGCCACCCCGAAGGCCGGTCCTTCTTCGGTGTTGATGGTCACTACTTTGCGGCCGAACACGTCGGCTTGGATTTGTCGCCACAACGGGCTGCGAGAACCGCCGCCGGACGCCCGTATCTGGCGGACCGGCACGCCCAGATCCTCGATGATTTCCAGACTGTCGCGGAGGGCGTAAACCACGCCCTCCATGATAGCGCGAACCATGTGGCCGCGAGTGTGTGCCAGAGTCAATCCCACAAAACAGCCACGGGCTTGCGGGTCGGCATGGGGGGTACGTTCTCCACTCAGATAAGGCAAGAAAAATAGACCTTGGCTGCCAGGCGGAACTTGAGCGGCCTCTTCGGCCAGCAGGTCGTAGATTTCCTTGCCTTCCTGACGTGCCGCTGCGGTGTCGGTCTTGCACAGCTCGTTGCGGAACCACTGCAACGAGCCGCCGGCCGACAGGTTCACGCCCATCATGTGCCATTTGCCGCGTACGGCGTGGCAGAAGGTGTGGATTCTGCCCAGCGGGTCTATCTTCACCTGGTCGCTGTAAACGAACATTACCCCGGAGGTGCCGATGGAGGTGGAAAGCACCCCTTTGGTGACGATGCCGTTGCCGACCGCCCCGGCGGCGCAGTCGCCCGCCCCGCCCACCACCAGACAATCGGTGGTAAGCCCCAGTGCTTCGGCGGCGGCGGGAGTAAGCGTGCCGGTAACGTCTTCCGACTCATAACATTGGGGCAGTAGATCGATATCCAGCTCCAACTTCGACAGCAGCTTCTTGGACCAGGTGCGGTTGGCCACATCCAGCAGCAGCATGCCGCTGGCGTCGCTTACGTCGGTGGCGTACTGGCCGGTCATGCGACGGCGGATTTCATCCTTAGGCAGGAGCACTTTTCGGGTACGATCGAAGTTCCGTGGCTCGTGATTGCGCAGCCATAGGATCTTCGGGGCGGTAAATCCCGTCATGGCCGGATTGGCCACCAGCTTTATCAGGTTCTTGCGACCGCCCACCCGCTCTTCCATCTCCTCGCACTCCGCGGCTGTGCGCTGGTCGTTCCAAAGTATTGCACGGCGTATCACCTTGTCGTTCTTGTCCAAAAATACCGAACCGTGCATCTGGCCTGATAGTCCGATGGCCTTCACATCGCCGGGCTTGAGTTGAGCCGCCTCTAGCACACGGCGGACGGAAGCGATAGTAGCGCGCCACCAGTCCTCCGGGTCTTGCTCGCTCCATAGCGGCTTGGGAACGTAACAGGGGTAGGTTTCCATGGCCGAGGCCAGGATGGTGCCACGCTCGTCGATGGCCAGAGTCTTTGTGCCGGAAGTGCCTACGTCGATTCCAAGATACGCGCTCATTGGTGCATCCTTTGAAAAGGTAAATCCCGCTGCTGCCTTGTCCGCTTTCGGCGGCTTTGCCCGGCCACACCTTGCCAGGCCTCCGCTGCCCAAACGATAGTTGCCGGATTTTAGTGCGCGGCACGCCCGGGTGACAACCGGGAGCGGAGTCCACACCGCCTGCGGCCCGAATGTACCACCGAAATCGCTAGCGATGTTTCCGGCACCATTGCGGTGCTACTTGGCGCAGTGCGTGCAAATCGTTATCCAATAAAGCACCGTCGCGCGTAGCGGTTTGTTGCGAGGGGACCGCCGTGCCATACATAATCGGCACCGACGAAGCCGGCTACGGGCCGAATCTCGGCCCTTTGGTGGTGGCAGCCACTGTGTGGGAAGTCCCGCTGGGTGTGCGCGCCGAAGACCTGTACGAGCGACTGGGCCCGGCCGTCTGTCCCAACACCAAACCGCCAGAAGCCCAATCCGCCGAGCCGTTGGTCATCTGCGATTCCAAGCAAGCGTATCAGTCCGGCCAGGGGTTGAAGCATTTGGAACGCGGCGTATGGGCGGCGTTGCGCGCCATGGACCAGATGCCCCGGTGCTGGTCGGAACTTTGGGAAACGCTGGCCCCGGATTGCCTTGAGGCAATGTTCTCCGAACCCTGGTACAGCGAGTTCGACTCGCCGCTGCCGATCGAACTGCAACGCGCCGAGGCCGACCGGCTAGGACGGCGGTTTCACCAGGCGCTGGCCGATGCCGACATGGAACTGCTCGACGTGGTTTGCCGCCCCGTATTTCCCAAAGAGTTCAATAAACTGCTGACCTGTTTCCGCTCCAAGACCAAGTTGCTTTCCAACGTGACCTTGCAACTGGTGCATCGGGTGGTCCAGCGGCTGGGCGGACAGCCGGTGAGCATCGTGTGCGACAAGCACGGCGGGCGAAACCGCTACCTGCCGCTGCTTAATGGCTTCTTTTCCGATTGCCCGGTGGAAGTCCGCCATGAAAGTCGCCAGCAAAGCGTGTACCGCTTCAAGCTGGCCGGCGATCGCGTAGAAGTGCGCTTTTGCATGCGGGCCGAGTCGTACCTGCCGGTGGCACTTGCCTCGATGTTCGCCAAGTACCTGCGCGAGCTGGCCATGATGGCCTGGAACGAGTTCTGGTGCGATCGGCTTCCCGGGCTGGAACCCACGGCCGGCTATCCCAACGACGCCAGACGATTCAAAGAAGCCATCGCCGACGCGCAGGCCGAGCTTCAAATCGACGATTGCCTCATCTGGCGAAACAAGTAGCCGGCAACACGTCTGCCACCCACAGCGCAGGGGTAGCCCGATCGCGGAGCCAGAATCCCATCGCAATATCGGCAGTTGCGATGCGGTAGGATTGTGGACTCAGAGTCTATCCGAAAATGGTCAACCATCAGTTAACCTCTCCCTCTGGGAGAGGGTAGGGTGAGGGCGATTTGACTTCGGGCGGCCCCCTATCCTTTCCATGTTTGCCTGTTTCACCCGCCCTCACCCACTGCCCCTATCCCACGTGCGGCAGAGGGGAGTTTTCGGATAGCATCTCAGTCGCACAAAAGTCGGTACGCTGAACAAAGCCAGCGGCTAACAACTCAGGCGGGTAGTAACCTATCCGTCTGAAGTACAAGAAGCCATTCTATAGTCTTAACTCTCAATGGCAAAATAACTTTCTGCAATCGGAAAGATTTTCTCGCTACAGTGCTTGCACATCCTGATAAGTGGTTTTGCTGACAGGGTTTGCGTCCAAGTCACTTCATCCAGCTAAACTGCTACCAATCCGCACAGTTCGGCCATTGCAAAGTCAGGCCCGGGTTCATTGGGCACAGAAGTGTCGGGCAGCACAGGAAGCCATTTGCTCGATCCACTCCAGCAAAGCAGCTTCGGCAATTAGCGGCCGATCGGAAAACACTACGTTGCGATTGGCCAGCGGGTCTTTGCGGCCGGCGGCCTGGGCGAGCCATCGTCGATGCAGTTGCTCGGCGGTGAGGTTCAAGTAAACGGCCACCACCAGCACCCGCCTACGTGCTTCCAAGGCTTTTTCGATGGCCGGCAGTCCATTGTCGGCATAATGCTGGCCGACGGCCACAAAGGCCAAGCTGCGATGTGCAATACCCGTCTTTTCGCCCACCTTGTCCAGCAGTTGCTGAAAGCGACGAGTCAGAATCGGTTGATGGTCTTCATCGCCGTGGGCAAGTAGCACGAGGGCTTCGTCCGGGGGCGATTTGGACAGACGCTGCACTTCGCGCAATGCGTAGTCTTCCAGCAAATTGCCGTCGCTCAGCGGGGCGGTCATTACCACTGGTACGCGCGGTCGGGCTACGGCTATCCCTTCGGAATCGAGGTCTTGAACTAGTGTATCGCTCCACAGAACCCCCAAGGCCGCCGGAACGTCGAACAGCGTGTGCGAGGAGTGAGAAATGAAAAGCGGTATTGCCACAACCCGGCGGCAGCCAGCCGCTTCCAGCTCCAGCAGAGAAGTAACGATATCGGGCTTCGCCGATTCCAGCATGGCGAGCTTCACGGCCCGATAGCCGCGCTTCTGTCCTACCTGGCGCTGGACGCGCTGGGCAAGCTCGATCACGGGGCGGTTCCAGTCGGGGCTAGGAGACCCGTGAGCCACCAACAGCAGCCCCAAGTCTTCTGCCGCAATCTGCCGACCGGCTGCAAAGAACAACAAAACACCAATTACCGCCCAACGTACCTTACCAGCAACCATTGAAAACCCTCCTTTGTATCAGAAAAACAAAACCACACAAAACACGGCATAAGGCTGTTGCACAAAACAACAGCTGTCAGTATTTGTCCGAAGATAGCTTAAGATGCCACTGCTGCCCTTTTGGGAGTTTATTTGTTGTTGCGGCCTACCAAGATCAGCTCTGAGCATCGGCGGTTTGTTGCCACGGTCGGCCGGCCTATGGCACTTTGCTTCCCAAGTCAGAATGCCTCAACTGGTTCCCCCCTTCGCGAGTGGCCACTGCGCGCCACAACGCCAAATCGATTCGGTCGCGTACGAACCGCACGCTGCCATCGGCAAACAAGCAGTTCACGCCGCCTGGATGGTTGCTGCGCGCGGAGAAAAACCCGATGCCATGCGCGTGCATGTCGGGAACGTCGGAATTGGGTGGCAAGTAGGCCGAGAAACTGGTGGCCATTGGCTTGCCGACGATCCAGCCGAAGCCGCGATTGCCATACCAGTCCGTTGCGGCATCGGCCAGGGCATACAAGTCAGGGTCTTGGAGGACTGTGCCACCTCGCGCAAGCCCTGGTGCTCCGCTGCGGGGATAAAAGCCCTCAAGAAAGCCTACCAGCCGCCTTTTCTCGACGCTTGTGGGGGTGTAGTTGCTCAAGCGTCTTCCCAAACCCAACAGCGTCTCCGACATCACCAACGTGTTGCTCGACCCGTCGGTGACGGCGCGCAAGCCGTAGTTTGATCCATAGTGGAACAGGCCGTCGGTCGGATAGCGCAAATCGTAATTCGTGCCCGTCCCGGAACCGCCGCAAACCACATAGTTTCCGCCGGCCAGCACCTCGTCGGGCGCATCTTCCAGCAGGTCTGTTTGGCCGTCGGCCGGACAACGGAACAACGCCAACCGCATCTTTGCTGCGGAGCGCTGATGAGGATTGAGCTTTTGCGAGTGACTGGGGCCGACGTAGAGCGGCTGGTTGAAGTCGATCAGCCGCCGCACATTCTCCTGCTCGACGTAAGGCAACAACTGCGCTTGGACGGAAAAGCTGGTCTGGCTGGTCCGCCCGAAGCCAGGAAAACACTCCATCGCAGCGTGGTAATTGTGCAAGACAAGACCAAGCTGTTTCAGGGCTTTCGCTTGGGCTGATGGGCCTTTTTTCTATTCCAGGGGCTAGCGCCCCTGGCTATTGACGTTGCGCGGCTTCGCGGCGGCGACGGCGCACAGCAACCGATCCCCGCGCCAAATGGATGCTGGTCGAAACACTCGCCGGCAAGTTGCTGAAGCTGGCCAAAACCGGTGAAAAAGACGCCTCAACTGCGGGTAACGGTTATTGAACACTTCACCGAACACCCGCTTTACCAATACCTTCCGCACATCGCAACCGGCTCTTCCCCCGGCAGCGCTGGTAGCAAGCTCAGCCCACTGCTGTTACAATAATCACAGAGTAGCGGGCCATTTTAAGTGCTTGGGGCGTAATTGGCGGGCCAGCGGGTGCAACCGGGTGCTGGCCCCGAAGACTGTCGGAGCCGGAAGATGCGTAGCGTGCGCGAGGCGGACCAAACGGTTGCATCGGCCGTCGGCGAGCCACGTGCCGCTGAAGATACGCAAACCTCGGGTGTTAACGGTTCCAGCGCTTTGGAGGCAAGCGTACTGGTGCTCAACCGCTTGTACATCGCGGTGCATATTGTGAATGTGCGCCGGGCCTTCGGGTTGCTCTTTCGCAATCTGGCAGAAGTGGTGCATTGCGAGTCGGGCGGTTTTGCCAATTACGACTTCGATTCCTGGCGTGAAGTGAGCCAGTTGCGGGCCGGCGCCAAGCAGCCGAACGAAGACTGGATCAGGGCGGTAAACTTCGAAATTCAAGTGCCGCGCGTGATCCGGCTGCTCCGCTACGACCGTCTGCCCAAGCAGAATCTGCACCTTAACCGCCGCAACGTATTGGCGCGCGACGACCACGTGTGCCAATATTGCGGCCGGCGCTTCGCTTCCCATTTGCTCACCTTGGACCATGTTATCCCTCGCAGCCGGGGAGGTGTCACCACCTGGGAAAACGTCGTCTGCGCCTGCCTTGGCTGCAATTTGCGCAAAGGGGGACGCACACCCGCCGAAGCAAAGATGCGATTGATCCGCAGGCCCGCCACACCCAAACGCAACCCTTGGTTGGTGTTGAAGCTCAGCAATCCGAAGTACGAAAGCTGGCGAAACTGGCTTGATGGGGTTTATTGGGAGCTGGGCGGAAAAGATTAGCCCCTGTGCAGAACAATCGTTTGGCTGCAAAGTCTTCAGTTTGCCGGACAGACTCGCATCGGGCACGACTAGCGAAACCAGAACAGCGACACGCCCGCCGGCCGAGCGTGACCATCCGTAATCCGCTGACCGCCTCAGCACCAGAGCCGGCGCTGTCCAGCGCGCCCGAGCCGGCGCTGTCCAGCGCAGCCGGGTTCACACCAGCGGCTTTTTCTTTTCGGTGATCACCGGGCACTTAGCCGCCATTTCGGCATTCAGGGCGATATAGTCGCGCCACTGCGGGGGGACGTTTTCGTCCAGGTAGATGGCTTCCACCGGACAGCGCGGCACGCAGGCCTCGCAGTCAATGCATACATTCGGGTCGATGTACAGCATCTTCTCCCCTTCGCGGAAGGCCGAGGTTGGGCAGGCCTCTACACAGTCGGTGTACTTGCACTCGTAGCACGGCTGGCAAACTACGTGCGGCATTACGATTGTCCTTTCGTTTTTCTTGCTTGTGTCGGTCTTCTTAGGTTGAGCTGGCCGCAACGGCCCTGGCCCCAAGTCGCTATTAAACACTAAATCAAGCTGCAAAGGCTACTGCCAGTTGTCGGCCATAAACCATTGATGTTCGCAAAACCAAGTGACGCCAACGTGGCCAACAACCAGGAAAGTTCCCCTCTTTACGATTTGCGAAGCTCGATATTGCAAATTACGGTGTCAATTGCGTTTTACCGACGGATCGATTCCTTCAGTTGACAAGAACCAATTTGGCCATTTTTCTGCCCCTTGTCGGGGATATTAAGCGATCATTTGCAGTTTGAGATACTAGCAATTTTTACGCTCGACGAGTCGTGAAGACCAGCCCCGGCCGTCGCCGTTACTCGGGCTTGGCAATAAAACGATAACCTGCGTCGCGAATCGTCAGGAAATGCCGGGGATTAGCGGGGTCTATCTCGAATATTTTGCGCAGGCGGCGGAGGAACTGGTCCGGGGTTCTGGTGTTCAACGTGCCCGGCACACCCCAGACGTTCTCCAACAGCTCGGCGCGGGGAATCACCCTCCCCTGGTGTTCCACAAAGTAGCGCAGCAGGGCCATTTCCAAGCGCGTCAGGCGTGCGGGTTCGCCGGCTACGGTGACCTCGTAGGTATCGAAGTTCACCTTCGCGCGGCCGAACTCGAAGCAGCGCATGCTGCCGGCGGGTTGCCATTGCCGTCGAGTGGCTCGCCCCTGGAAAGTCAACAGGTTGCGCACCCGGCTGAGAAACTCGTCCAGGTCGAAAGGCTTGGTCAAGTACTGGTTTGCACCGACGTCGAATCCGCGCGTACGGTCTTCGGCCAGCGAACGGGCGCTGATGATCAGCACCGGCAGCGTGCGGTCGATGGCCCGTAGCGCCTCGCAGACCGCGTACCCGCTCATTCCCGGCAACATCAGATCCAGAATGACCAGGTCGAACGCTGCGGGGTCCTGCTCGATCAGCCGCAAGGCCGAAGGACCATCGCCGACAGTTGTTACACGGTATCCCTCTGCGCACAGGTTGTACTTGATCCCTGTGGCCAAGTGTTCTTCATCTTCTACAACCAGTATGTGTTCGCGTGCCATACAGCCAGCTTCCGCGGTAACCAATACCGGTCGAGAACGTTGCGCCCATTCTAATTGTAAACCGTAGCAATTAGTCTCTTGCGGCGGAAGTTGTGCGCGTTCCGGGCATTGTGTCCGGCGATTTGAAGGACCGCGCCCCGTCGTGCCCCACTGCCCAGCGCTGGCGGACGCCACCGCCGCCAGACCATCGTAGAAACTTGCCTGGGGGCTATTCCCGCGATTGCCCGTCACTCCTCGTCCTGCTCGCTGCCAAAGGGCAATCGCGGCTGTAGCGCATCCCAGCCGCTCTGGGGAAACTCTTTGTACAACAGGCTGGGCTGAATGTCGGTATTGTGCTGATATTTGGCGCAGTATTCGACGATCGGACCGCGAATGTCGTGATAGAATATCTGGCAGATCGCCACGCCCGGGTATATGCGCACCGGCTGAACAGCGAACATCTCCAGAGTCCAGTATCCACAGAACCCCACGTCGCCGAAGCCGGCTGTCACGTGCACGAACAGTCCCAGCCGTCCGATGGACGATCGCCCCTCGATCATCGGCACAAAATTGTGGGTCTCGGTGCGTTCTACCGTGCGTCCCAGATACAGTTGGTTGGGCTGCAACGTCAGGCCCTGCGGCGGGATGGTAACCCTCCGCACGCGGTTGGGCCGACGCATGTCGAGCACTACTTCTTCGTACACCAACAGCTCGTTATGCAGAGTGAGATTGTAGCTGTTCGGGTTGAGGTTTGCTTCGTTGAACGGCTCGATGATGATGTTCTTGCCCAACTGACGAAGAATCTCTTGACCCGATAGAACCATGCTCTTGCCCAATCGTTGCGAAAAGTCCTTTGCCGCGCGAACTTGCCAGCGCGAAGTCCTTTACCGCCATGCCCCCGCTAATAACGCCACGGCGGCATCATAGCGCGGAGGGATTAGCACAAATCCCCGCATTGGCGAACCGCTGTTGGCGAAAAACAATCGCAATGCAAATTGCCCAGAGGATGAACCTGTGTGCCGATCAGCTCCTTACTGAGGGCCATTTCCGCCAACAAGAGACCGCGCCCGCGCCGCAACAGCAGTCGCTCGCCGTCGGCCATTTACAGTCGCTTTTTCACGCCGATGCGGGGACAGATGTCCGCCAGCGGACACTCATCGCACTTGGGGTTCCGCGCGGTACAACAGCGGCGGCCGTGAGCGATCATCCGGTGGCCAAACGCGATCCACTGGCTGCGGGAAACGACGGCCATCAAATCGGATTCGATTTTCTCCGGCTGCTTGTGGGTGGTCAAGCCCAGGCGCTGGCTCAAGCGCGCTACGTGCGTATCGACCACGATTCCGCTGGGAATACCGTATGCAGTGCCCAGCACCACGTTTGCCGTCTTTCGGCCTACGCCGGGCAATTGGGTGAGCAGTTCGAGCCGCTTGGGAACCTCTCCGCCGTGATGCTCGACCAGCGCCCGGCAACATTCCTTGATGCTCTTGGCCTTGCTGTTGTAAAAGCCAGTGCTCTGGATGTACCGCTTAAGCTCCTCTAGCGGTGCAGCCACATAATCGGCGGCAGTGCGATACTTGGCGAATAGACTCTTGGTCACCTGGTTGACGCGCTCATCGGTACACTGGGCGGCCAGAATCGTGGCGATCAACAATTCCAGCGGCGTGCTGTAGTCGAGCGTACACCAGGCGTCCGGATACTCCTTCGCCAGCCGCCTGACCACCTGCCGTGCAAATCGCTTGTTCCTATCGGACGCCAATTGTTTTGCCATGCGTGGGCCACCATCTTCTTCCAGCGTCTGCCACAACAGCGTGGGCAATCGACCAGCAAACCCTACAGCCGAATTGACTGCGGCCAGGCAAAGTCCAGGCCAAGTCATTGTACTGCAACGGCAAAATACGCCCAGTCCTACCGGCACATCCCGGAGCCGGTTGCGATGTGCCGAAGGCGTTGCGGGATGGCCGTTTGGCAGACGGCCGCAACCAGGCCGTGTATAATCGTGGCGTGGGTTCGAGTGCCCAGAGACCTGGGTTGAGCACCGAGGGACAACCTTGCGATGTACGAAGCTCATCAGTCAGGTGTTCTGACCGATTCCCAGACGGACGAGCTGCCGGTTTCCTGGGTTCACACGCTTGTGGTCGGCAGCGGCGCGGCGGGACTGAACGCCGCCGTGCAACTGCGCGCTTGCGGTGTGGAGGACGTGCTTATCGTCACCGAAGGGTTGGAGATGGGCACGTCGATCAACACCGGCAGCGACAAACAGACTTACTACAAGTTGTCGCTGTGCGGCCGCGAAGCCGACAGCCCGTACCTGCTGGCCGAAACCTTCTTCTCCGGCGGCAGCATGCACGGCGACTTGGCGCTGGTGGAGGCCAGTCTTTCCGCCCGGGCGTTTCTGCACCTGGTCAATCTTGGCGTCGAGTTTCCCCGGGACCGGTTCGGCCAGTTCGTCGGTTACAAGACCGACCATGATCCGCGGCAGCGGGCCACCTCGATTGGGCCGTACACGTCGCGGCGGATGTGCCAGGCGCTGATCAGGCAGGCCGAGCGGCTCGAAATTCCCGTGCGCCAGCCGTGCAACGTAGTGCGGCTGCTCACGCTGGAAGCAGCCGGCAAAAGGCGCACCGCCGGAGCGTTGGTTCTGAACCAGCAAGGCAGTTTGGAGGCAATCTGCGCCGAAAACGTGGTGCTGGCCGTGGGAGGGCCGGGCGGATTGTATCGAACCAGTGTCTATCCGGCGGTGCATACTGGAGGCATCGGGCTGGCGCTGGAAGCCGGTGCCACGGCCCAGAATCTGCCCGAATCGCAGTTCGGCATGGCGTCGATCGGTTTTCGCTGGAACGTCTCGGGCAGCTACATGCAGGTGATACCCACTTTCATCAGCACCGCGGCCGACGGCCACAGCGACCAGCGGGAGTTCCTGCGCGACTACTTAGCCGACGACGGCCAACTGTGCTCGATGGTGTTCCTCAAAGGCTATCAGTGGCCGTTCGACGCCCGCAAAGTCCTGGGCGGTTCCTCGCTGATCGACATTCTGGTGTACATCGAAACCGAACAACGGGGCCGACGGGTCTTCCTGGATTTTCGCCGCAACCCGACCGGATTCAGTTGGCAGCGACTCAGCGCAGAAGCCCGCGATTACCTTACGCGCAGCGGCGCCACGCAAGAGACGCCCATCGACCGGCTGCGGCACATGAATCCCGGCGCAGTGGAACTTTACGCCGAGCACGGGATCGACATCACCCAGCGGCCGCTGGAGATTGCCGTCTGTGCGCAGCATAATAATGGCGGACTGGCGGCAAATCACTGGTGGGAATCGGTGAACATCGAGCATCTGTTTCCCGTCGGCGAGGTCAACGGTTCGCACGGCGTGTATCGGCCGGGCGGGGCGGCGCTGAACGCCGGCCAGGTGGGCGGTTTTCGGGCGGCAGAGTTCATCGCCAACCGATATCACGGCTGGACTGTTGACCGCCAGGCAGCCCAGCAGGCAGCCTCTGCCGCCGCTGCCGAGCTGCGAGCGTGGCTCCAGCAGTGCAGCACGGCTTCATTGACCTGGCAGCAACACCGTCAGCAATTTCAAGGGCGAATGAGTGCCTTCGGAGCACATATACGCTGCGTGGAAGACCTGGAGCGCGCAGTGCCCGATGCGTGGCAGCAGTGCCGCCAGCTTCGGCGCGAGGGCTGCCGCTTCGAAGGCTCGGGCGAGATGGCCGAAGCGTTGCGAAACCTGCACCTGTGCTACGCGCACGCGGTGTACTTGGACGCCATCCGTTTTGCATTGCGCAGCGGCGTGGGCAGCCGCGGGTCGGCCATAGTGTTGGACGCCCAGGGGTTGCCCATCCACGACCGCCTGGAACACACATGGCGGATGCTGCCGGAAAACGAGTCCTTCCGCCAGCAGGTACTGGAGACTTACCCTGCCGCCGACGGCGCCCAGCACCGCTGGGTGCCGCGGCGCGAAATACCGCAGACCGACTTGTGGTTCGAGACCGCGTGGGCCGACTTCCGCGCTGGTCGTCTCTACGATCGATAGCTCACCAACCCGCCACTTGAACACTCGCCTGATTGTCCTGCCTACAGGCAACCTTTGCCAGATAAAGGCAACCTTTGCCAGATGCAGGCAACCTTTGCCAGATAAAGCTTGCCAGATAGAGGAGGGCCGAAGATGAGCGCGCCACTGTACTGGACGAGCTGCGGGAAGTTGTTGACGTGCTGGGTCAGTATGCATGTGGTGTCGGTGTGTGGTCTTGCGCTCGGGGTCGAGAGTTTTCAACTGCCTCTAGAGGTCCAGGAACCGGCCGGCCTGGAGCGCAACGCCTGGCCTGTTTCCGGCGGAGTACCGCTGCCCAAGGGGCTGGTTCCGAAGTGGCAGCCAGATTTGTTTTCCCTGTTCCGCTCCGATGGCAAAGAAACCCCTTGCCAGACTACGCCGCTGGTGGTCGAACCGAACGGGCAGGTCAACTGGATACTGGTGGACTTCCAGGATGACTTTGCAGCCGGCGCAACCAACCGCTACGTGCTGCGGCTACGAAAACCAGCGGCCAGACCGCATACGCCCTTGAGGCTGACCGAGCAAAACGACGCTCTGCTGCTGGATACCGGACGCATGAGAGTGAGCATTTCGAAGAAGCAGCCGTTCGGTTTGCTCAGCAGGGTGGAAGTGGGCGGCAAACCGGTGATCACAGGCGGCACGGTCAGCTACGTACAGTTGCAGGGACGCACTGGCTGGAACGACAAATCGCCCTGGCAACCCAAGCAGTATCGGGCCGGACCGCCCGAGCTGGTGCGCGTGTGGTACGCCGGCCCGATGCGTGCGACGATCGAGGTGCGAGGGCGTTTCGCCGACGATCCCTGCGCCGCCGGCTATCAGGCGTGGATTACTGCCTGGGCAGGGCGCAGCTACCTGTGGGTGAAGTACAAGCTGTGCAACTCCAATCCCGAGCAATACACGGCCATACTGGTCGAGCGGTCGGCGATCGAGCTGGCCCTGGCCGACGGCGGCGAAGTGCTCGTCGGCGGCGCCGCGCCGATCAAATGCGGCAACGAGGGCTGGATTCATCAGGGGCTGTTGCTCCGGGCCGGTCAGCCAGAAGCCCCGGCCGTGCTGGCCGGAAGCGGCCAGAACATCCTGTGGAGCAGCAAAACGGTCAAAGACCGGCCGGGCGGTTGGATCGCCGTGGACGGCCCGCAGCGGGTATTCGTCTGCGATCGGCTGTTCGCCACCAACCCGGCACGGCGGCTGGCGGCCGGCAATGGTAAACTCGTGCTGGAAGGAATCGCCAGGCGCTTTGACGGCCCGATGGATAGCAGAGCCAATCCGCCTCGGCCCATCGGGCAGCCGTGGCGTGCGGCGGGTTTCTGGCTGTACGATTGTTCGCATCACAGCTCGGAATACTTCATCGACTTCGCGGCGCCGCAAAGCGACTGCGACCCGTTGGCCGCTGCGGCGCGTAATCGGCTGTGGGTCTTCGCACCGCCGGAGTACTACAGCCAGTGCGAGGCGGTAGGAGTGCGCTTCGGTACGCTGGAAGACGAAAAGACCGCTTACGCCAAATGGGGCTGGACCTATCAGCCCAAGCAAGTTCCCAACAAGACCCAGCCGGATGCCGACGCCTTCGTTCCCTGGGAAGACAACCATTACGAAAGCGAGGCCGACAGCGTGCAAGGCCTGCTGTGGATGTACCTGCGCACCGGCCAGCGGGGATGGTTCGATCAGGCCGAGGCCTGGGCGCGCTACCATGCCGATTTGCAGGCCTGGCGGACCGACGGCTGGGCGTGGAAAGACGGCGCCATCTGGTTCCCCACCGGCGGCCCGCAGGGAAACCGCCCAGTCCGCAAGAAGTGGAACTTCCAGTGGGGGCCCGACTGGGCCGAACGGGCCGGCAATCCCGACTGCTACGACTTATGGCGCCATGCACAGGCGAAAAGCTGCTATTGCCACTTCTATGGTTCGGGGCTGGCCGATTACTTCTGCCTGACCGGCGACCGCGACGCGCTGGAAGCCGCGCTGGATAACGTCGAGCAGAAGGACAACGAGTTCCGCTACTTCCGCAACTTCACGCCCGGAAAGTCCGACATCAGCGAGACCCGTGGTTTCGGCCGCGGGTGGGAAGTTATGCAGCGGGTATTGCTGGCCGACCCGGGCAACAAGATGGTCCGCGATCTGTGCCACCTGGCCGCGCAAACCCTTTTGCAAAGCCCGATGCTCGACCCGCGCGGCTTCCATCCCTCTTGCATCGGCGCCGGATTCGGCGGGATGCGGGCCAAGGAGATCACCCCCAAAATCAAACAGTGGATGGACCGCAACGGCATCACCTTCACCACCAAAGGCGAGTACATCGACACGCTCAGCAAAGGCGGACGCACCTGGCCGGTCAAGTGCATGGGCGGCACATGGCAGCACATCTATGTACACAACGGGGCCGACCTGTACGCCAGATACTTCGACGACGAAGACGTCCGCGATTTCGTCATTGCCTTCTCACAGTTCAGCAGCAAGTACATGCTCAGCCCCAAGTGCCATCAGACATGGTACTACACCTATTTCGACGTGCCAGATTTAGGGATGGTGTTCGATCCGTGGGCATTCGAGCACACCGACACCCAGGACGGCGAAGGCTGCGTGCACAGCGGATGGTACACTCGTTTTTATCCGGATGCCTGCGCAAAAGGCTACGCCCTGACCGGCGACTTGTCGCTGCTGGATAAAGCCCGCCAGTTCTGGTATTACGGCTCCAAACGCGAGTATCAGACTAAGGGTTTGCGTGGCGGGCCGAACGAGGTGAACATCTTCGCTGGCCATGTACCCCCTAAAGACGATACCGTGCTGGAGACGGCCCGACTGTTCTACGAAGCCGCCCATCCGCGCAAAGACACCCAACCGCCCGAGGCCATCAAAGACCTGCGCGTGAAACTGCTGGGCGAAGGTCACGCAGAGGTCAGCTTCACTGCCCCGGCCGACCGCGGCGGAGGAAAAGTCGTCCGCTACCAGTTGAAAGCGGCCGATTTGCCCATCGTGCCCTACGAGCAGTGGGAGTACGCTCGCGACCTGGGCAAGCGGTGCAACTGGTGGCGGGCGGTCAATTGCCGGGGCGAACCTGCGCCTTCCAGCGCAGGTGGGCAGGAACGATTCGTGGTCACCGGCGTGCCGCAGGCCGAAAAGCTGTATTTCGCCGTCCGCTCGATCGACGACAGCGACAACCTCAGCCCGCTCAGCAACCTGGCCGCGGCGCCGTGAGCACCGCCCCACGGCTACCGCGCCTTGAGCACCGCGCCTTGAGCACCGCGCCACGGCTATCGGGTCACGAGCACCGCGCTGCAAGTAGCGCGTCGTGAGCGCCATCGAAGCACAACCAGTCGCACGGTTCGTGTCCGGCAGGTATACTGCCGTGTGCATCTGCGGTCGAACTGGCTGAATCACGCGCTGTGTCGCGTTGCCAGCCGACCGCCCATCATCGGCACAGCCGGAATTGCCCCATTGTGCACAGTACTCCCCGTAAGCAAAAAGGACCTGTTCCAATGCGTTACGTTCGGTTTTGGGCGACAGGCGTTTTTCGGTTGAGCGGCGAGTATTTTGCGGTTGCCAGTATGGCTAGGGTGCCGGCAGCGCTTTGCGTGCTCGCTTTGGCGATCCGTGTGTCGCCATTTTTACTGAGCGCTGCTGAACCGGCGGCTGGCAGACTGCCCAAGATTCGCGTCGCCCCAGACGGCCGCACGTTTCAAACCGCCGACGGCAAGCCCTTCGTGCCGATGGGGGTGAACTACTATCGCCCCGGCACCGGCTGGGCGCCGCAGGTGTGGAAAAAGTTCGATGCCGAAGCCGCGCGCCGCGACTTCGCGCAGATGCGCCAATTGGGGGTCAATTGCGTGAGGGTGTTCCTGACGTTCGGCTCGTTCTTGCAACAGCCGGATCAGCTCAGTGCCGAAGGGCTGGGCAAGTTCGACCAGTTCCTTCAAATTGCCGAAGAGGCAGGCATTTATGTGCATCCCACCGGCCCTGACCATTGGGAGGGAATACCCGACTGGGCACGCGGCGACCGCTTCACGGATACGCGACTGCTGGCCGCCCAGGAGAACTTCTGGCGCCTGTTGGCCGAGCGCTATCGCGGCCGGAACGTGATCTTCGCGTACGATCTGCTCAACGAGCCGGAGATAAGATGGGAAAGCCGAGGGATGCGGGAAAAATGGAACCAGTTCTTGCGCGAAAAGTACGGCTCGGCGGAAAAGAATGCCACGGCATGGGGTGCCCCGCCGGAACACATAGCCTGGGGTGACCAGCCCCCGCCTGAGCCTAAAGAGAACCCAGATTGCCCCATTTTGCTAGATTATCAGCTTTTTCGAGAGCAATTGGCCGACAGTTGGGTCAGTCGGCAAGCGGAGGCCATCAAGAAGGCCGATCCCGACGCGCTGGTCACCGTCGGCCTGATCCAATGGAGCGTGCCGGTGGTGTTGCCCAGCGTAAGGCAATACTCCGCCTTCCGCCCCAAGCGGATCGCCCAGTGGCTGGACTTCCTAGAAATACATTTCTATCCGCTGGCCGGTCAGTTCTACGACTACACCAGGCCGGAGGACGAAAAACTCAACTTGGCGTATCTGCACAGCGTGGTCCGCGAGGTAGCCGCAGCCGGCAAGCCGGTGGTAGTGGCCGAGTTCGGCTGGTACGGCGGCGGAAGACTTACGATCAATCGCGGCGTGCATCCGCCGGCCACCCAGCAGCAGCAGGCCCGATGGTGCCGACTGGTCGTTCAATCCACTGCCGGTCTGGCCACCGGGTGGTTGAACTGGGGGCTGTTCGACATGCCAGAGGCACGGGACGTTAGCCAACTTACGGGCCTGCTTACCGCTGCCGGTGAGCCGAAGGCCTGGGCGCGCGAGTTTCAATCGCTTGCCGAACAATACCGCCAAAAAGGTTTAACGCCCGCCGAGATCAAACGCGAACCGGTACTCGATTGGGATCGGGCAATCCGCAGCCCCAAGGTCGGACGGCAGTTCTTGGAAGCCTACCTGCGCAAAATGCCGCCGGTAGCGGTGCAGTCACCTTGATGCGGGGCGGTACAGCATTTGCCACTGGTTGTCTGCGGGCGAGTTTCGCCAGATATGCACTTTGCCCTGCAAGCGATGGCCGTCCATCGCCAGCCGCAGTTCGGTGGGCGTTTCCAGATCGAGTTGGTAGGTTCCCCAATCCCAGCGCGCCACCCAGCCTCGCTGATCGGTCAGGGGTCCTTCGTAATCCAGGTACACCAGTCGGTGATCGGGCGCCGAGTGGCACGGCAGGGCCGCATCGGCTCGGGGCGGTTCGTCCAGTTTCCACGCCCGAAGCACGCCGCCCGACTCCAAAAAGAAATCCCAATGGGTCTTCGGCGGCTGCTGGTGCTCAAGTATCGCAAAACGAGGCATTGCTGGAAAATGCCGGCCGCAACAAACAGAACGCCGGCCTCGGTAAATCAGTTCCTTCAAGGTTCCCGGGTGCAAAACGCGATGCCCTGCCGGGCGGCTGCCGCTACTGCAGCGCCTCGCGCCCAGGCGCGTGCACTGCGGCGCGGACTTTCTTGTCGGCCGGTTCCTCCGTTGGTTTGTCGGTCTGGGGGCTTGGTTACTTAATCGGTGAAAAAGGGCGGCCGGGGCACACCCCCGCTGGCACCGGCCGACCGATTCTACCACAATAAGCACACTGCGGCGCCTGCCGCCATTGCCAAAAGTGGCGGGGGCGACTGCCCCAATAGTGTTCGGCCCGGCCCGCAGGTCGGCCGCCGTAGAATGGTCCCTCGGTGATTTTGCCCCGAAAGGAGATCCAGCGATGCGTTTCGGCATGAACCTGTTGTTGTGGACTGATACATTGCACGATGGGATACTGCCGCTGCTTGACGACATCAAGCAGATCGGCTTCGACGCGGTGGAGATACCGATATTCGAGTACGACGTGAAGAAGTATCAGCAATGGGGCAAGCATCTGGACAATGCCGGACTGGCCCGCACAGGCGTGACTGTTCGCGGCGTGGACGACAACCCCATCAGTCCCGATCCGGCAGTGCGCAAACGGGGCGTCGAGGGCAACAAAGCCGCTCTGGACTGCGCCGCAGCGGCAGGTTGCGAGACGCTGTGCGGCCCGTATCATTCGGCATTGGGGTTCTTTACCGGCTCAGGCCCTACAGCCGACGAGTGGCGCTGGGGCGTCGACAGCATGCGCGAAGTAGCAGAATACGCCGACAAGGTCGGGGTTACCCTAGGTGTGGAATACCTCAACCGGTTCGAATGCTACTTCCTCAACACGGCGGCCGATGGCGCCCGCTTCTGCCGCGACGTAGGTCATCCCCGCTGCAAAATGATGTACGACACCTTCCACGCCCATATAGAAGAGAAAAGCATTCCCGAGGCCATCCGGGCATTGAAAGGCCTGCTTATACACGTTCATATATCCGAGAACGATCGCAGCACGCCGGGCAAGGGCAACGTGCGCTGGAAGGAGAACTTCGACACGCTGGCCGAAATCGGCTACGACAATCTGATGGTCATCGAGGCCTTCGGTTTGGCATTGGAGAAGTTGATACCGGCGACTAAAATTTGGCGCCGGATGTACGAAGACGAACGCAAGCTGGCTGCGGAAGGGCTGCAATTCATGAAGACCGAGGTCGCCAAACGCCGCAGTTGATTGCAGCCCCGGCTGACGGCCAGCAGCTTAGCTTTACCAGGACTACCGGCGTTGCAGCGGATGTGCTGTCCGCTGCGTATGGAGGTCCGCACATTGCTGTACCCCCAAGGCAATGCCGCATCCGGCCGTTGTGTGATTCGCGCATAAATAACAAATAGACGGTTGCCCGAACTGCATGGCGCACTCGCCCGAACCACCGTTCCGCAAGCGACCGCCGGGCGTGTCGCTCGACGCGTTGGCCGAGGCCTACGCCCAGGCGATGGGACGCCATCTGGCACCACGGCAGCAGGCAAGCGCCGAGCAGTCCGCGGCGCAGACGGACGACAAGGCTGACTCCGCTGGACCGTCGCAGGCCGCAGCACATCAACCGGTTGTGGACATCCAGAGCGATGCGGCTGACCCCTGCCCGATCAGCCCGTTGAGCATCATGGAAGCGATGCTTTTTGTCGGCGATCCGGAGGGTCGGGGACTGACCGCCGTCGAGGCTTCCCAACTGATGCGCGGCGTGGAACCCGACGAAGTCCCCGATCTGGTCGAGCAACTCAACCGCCGTTATGCCGAAGACGGCTGCCCATACGAAATCGTCAGCCGCAGCGACGGATACCACATGGTATTGCGGCGCGAGTTCTACCCGATTCGGGAGTTGTTTTACGGGAAGATTCGCCAGGCGCGGTTGTCGCGGGCGGCGATCGACGTGCTGGCCATTGTTGCGTATCGCCAGCCGGTCACAGCCGAAGACGTGGCCAAACTGCGCGGCAAGCCCAGCGGACAGGTGCTCGCCCAACTGGTTCACCGCGGATTGCTGCGGATCGACCGCCCGGAAGGTGCCCGCCGCACCGCCCATTATCGCACCACCCAGCGATTCCTGAACTTGCTGGGGCTGACCTCATTGGCCGACCTGCCGCGCAGCGAAGAGCTGGGCAGCCTCTGATCGTACCGCCAGGCTGCGCAATTTGCGCCTCCTCGGATGTGTGCATCTCGATTATGGGTGGATAGGCGTCAGGGTCAGCTTCGGGAATCTGGCCCTGCCGCCTAGCAGCGCAACGCCAATAGACAGGGGCGCTATCCCCTGGAAAAAGCTCGGAAAAAGCCAACTACCCGAGGGTGTCCGGGAATTGGTGCCGCGCAATTCCTTCAAACACCAGGGAATTCGGCGACTGGCGGGAAGAGAAAGCGACATTGGGGCGCTGCGGGACGAATCAAAGTTGGCAATCTCATACCCAACAATGAGTTTCGACCTGCGAATTCCCGGATACCCTCATTTATCCATCTGGTCGATTGCCAAACGCATACCTGCCAAGCTGACGCACACCGGCCAGCCAGAAGCAAACACGGCGGCGAAGTGCCTGCACTGCTAGCATTGATAGCAACAACATATTGTCGTGTAACGAGTTACGACAATCAAAATACTGTAGGGCGGATGACTTTTTTGCTGGTTTTTGGTTTTGTTTGCACCCATTGATCGGCCCAGTTTCGGGCCGTTGGCCAAACCAAACAAGACCCATAGACCAGCGATACGGAGATCACCGCTTTGCTGTGCTTGGCTGTGGCGCGCAAAACAGGCGGAACACGGTCTTCGACCGGCAGCGTCGCGGATCGACGCCCCGGCCGGCTCTAATGCATTCAGGCGGCTGACGGCCGTCGGACGCATTCCTGGCTCCTCCTTCCAGCTCGTCCCGGTTCCCAGCACCGCGATCGCCCAGTGGCCTCGTCCATCGTTGGTCATTTGTCTTTCCCGGATGTTTCCAGGACCTGTCGCAAAAGGAGTTCGTCATGTCCCGAAAGCCTTTGATTGGGTTGAACGCCGATTATCGCTCTCAGCGCAAGGAGACCCCATCGTTTCTGTTCTTGTGGGCGGGGTACTTCGACGCGCTGATCAACGCCGGGGCCACGCCGGTGGTCATTCCGCCTTTGCCCGGCGATGCCGAAATAGCGCAAGTGCTCGATTTGCTCGACGGCGTCGTGCTCACCGGCGGCGCCGACTTGGACCCGCGCCGCGACGGTTACGAAGTCGACCCCTCGATGGTCCTCATGGAACCGCGCCGCGAGGATTTCGACCGCCGCCTGGTGCGCCACATCGCCCAGCGGCGGATGCCGGTGCTGGGCATCGGTGCTGGCATGCAACTGCTGAATGTCTCCCAGGGAGGCTCTCTGTACTTCCATATCAAGATAGATATCCCCAAAGCGTTGCCGCACATCGATAACGCCGATCCGAATCATCGGCACGCTTTGGTGGTTGAGAAAGGGACGTTGCTGGATCGGGTGTACGGCGAAGGCGAGATTCGCGTCAACAGCATGCACCACATGGCGATCGCCGAGGTAGCGCCGGGCTTCATGGTCTCCGCCCGCTGCCCCGATGGCGTCATCGAAGCCATTGAAAGCACTTCCGACGACTGGGTGGCCATCGGCACGCAGTTCCATCCCGAGGCGCCATCGGCCTCGGTCCTCGATGGTCGGATATTCGAGGAGTTCGTAGCTGCAATCACCGGCAAAACCGAAATGTACCAGCGCATGGTGGCCTGATCTGCACATGCCAGCAACGATACCCTTCGGCTCTTCCGAACTCGGCGTAGCCCGCCGCTGGTTCGCCGGCGTGGCGGTCTCGCGCCAGTGTACCGAACTGGCGGCAGCGCTAGTCGAGGTCGCCGGTCACGGACTGGCGGCCCGGGTGCAACTGGTCGCAGCCGTCTCCGCCGCGGCGCCGCGGGATGTTTCTGCCGCCTTCGCCGCTTGGGACAGCCCGGCCGACTGCTCAGTGGCTGCGCTTGGCTGCTTCCGATCGCTGCTGGCCGACGCCCAGGCAGCGCTGATTGCCAGATTGACATCCCAGTGCGGCGTTCCGCCCACACGCATTCTGGCAGTGGGTGTTCACGATCCTGGCCTCTGGACGGTTGAGCACTGCGGCACGCGCCCTGCTCGGGGCTACGTGGGGCTATCGGATCCGGCCCGGCTGGCCGAAGCCACTGGGCTGAATATCATCGACGATTTTCCCTCGCGCGATGTGGCACAAGGCGGGCTGGGCGGCCCGCTTACTCCACTGCCCGAGTGGATCATCCTCCGCCAGCCCAAACAGGCCCAAGTACTGCTGAAACTTGGCCGCAGCATAGCGGTAACGTTCCTTCCGGCAAGCAGCCGCGGACCGTACGCACAGCAGGCGATCGACCGCATTCAGTCGTTCGAGGCGGGGCCGGGCACCGCCCTGTTGGACGTTCTGGCACAAAAGCTCACCGGTGGTGCGTGCAGCTACGATCCGGGAGGTCGGCTGGCGGTGCAAGGCAAGTGCATCCCGCAGTTGGTCGAGCACTGGCTGGCCGATCCGTACTTCGATACGCCCTTGCCGCGGTGGCACCCGCGCGGTGTACACCCGCAGCGTTTTCTGGCCGATGCCATGCAAATGGCCGTTGCCCAAGGCTGGTCGATACGCGACATGCTGTGCTCAGCCACGCATTTTCTGGCCCAGGCCACCGTGCAAAGCATGCGCCGCCGCCTGCCCGACATCGACCAGGCCGAACGGATCATCGTCGCCGGCGGAGGGCAGCACAACGGTCTGCTGCTGCGGAAAATCGCTGAGCTGGCCAGCTTGCCCATCGTCAGGCTGGCCGACTGCGGATTTGCTCAGCCCGAGGCGCTCGAACCGGCCTGCGTGGCCCTGCTGGCGATGCTCCATGTCGATCAGATTCCGGCCAACCTGGCGGCCGTTACCGGAGCACAAGCCCCGCGGTTGCTCGGCCGGCTGACTCCCGGCGCACCGCAACAATGGCAACGACTGCTGCAAACGGCCGCAGAGTGCCTGCCGCAAACCACGCAATTGCGGATAGCGATGTGACTGACGCCGGCCGTGCACCTAAAGCGGCCTGCGCACCAAACCAGATGGCGGCGTTGGAGGGCGGCGCTGCGGTCAGATGGAGGGACGCGCTCTGTCGCGTCCGTTACTGCGGCGTACACGGCCACGACGGAGCGTGGCCCTCCAGGTAATCAAAAACACGCGCCAGATCACTTGAAAACATGCGCGCACGGCGCGCTCAAGTTACGCCGTAATAAAGACCGTTGAAGCGCGGTTGCGCGCCGCCTCAGAGGCTCAGCCTCACTCATACCAGGCCGGTCGTCTCGGCGTAGCCGAACATCAGGTTGAAGTTCTGCACCGCCGCCCCCGACGCGCCCTTGACCAGGTTGTCCAGGCAACTGATCGTCAGCACCCGACCACGCACTACCCGCGCCGTGATGTCGCAGTAGTTGGTATTCATCGAGTCCTTTGTGCCCGGCAGGTGGTCCACGACGCGCACAAACGGTTCGTCGGCGTAAAAGTCGCGCAAGGTCTGCATCAACTGCTCTTCGCTGATGTTCCCCGTAGGCTGCGAGTAAGTCGTGGTCAGTATCCCGCGGTCCATGGGGATCAAATGCGGGGTGAAGATGATCTCCACCGGACGACCGGCCACGGTGCTTAGCACCTGTTCGATCTCCGGCGTGTGGCGGTGACGGCCCACGTTGTATGCCGAGACGCTTTCGTTGCACTCCGGATAGTGGGTGGTGAGCTTGGGAGTGCGCCCGGCGCCCGAAACGCCGCTTTTGGAATCGACGATGATCGTGCTCGGCTCGATCAGTCCCGCCTTCAGCAGCGGCGCAAGCGGCAATATGGCCGATGTAGGATAGCAGCCCGGATTGGCCACCAAAGCAGCCGAGGCGATCTGCTCGCGGAAAAGCTCCGGCAGGCCGTAAGGCACTTTGCCTAGCCGGTCCGGATCGACGTGCTTCTGCCCGTACCACTCGGCGTATGTGTCGGCGCTGTTGAGCCGGTAGTCGGCGCTGAAGTCGATCACCCGCCGCCCAGCCTCCAGCAGCGGTCCGATCACCGCAGCGCTTGCGCCGTGCGGCAGGCAACTGAAGACGCATTCGGCCCGGGCAGCGATTTCGGCCGGGCTGAGGTCTTCCAGCCGCAAGTCCAACCGCCCGGTCAGCGACGGATGGACCATGGCGATCGGCGGTTGCCCTTCCTGCCGGCTGGTGACTGCCACGATCTCCACTTCCGGATGACGCAACAATATCTTGATCAGCTCCAGCGCCGTGTAACCCGTAGCGCCCAGAATGGCCACTCGTGTCATTTGCCTTTACCCGATTTGCAATGATCCGCTGGTATTAAACGATCTGTCGGTATCACTCAAAGCGGCCTTCCGCCGCAACCAAATAGTGTTGGAGGGCCACGCTCCGTCGTGGCCGTCCACGCGGCGCTTGCGGACACGACCGACGCGACCGCAGCGCGTCCCTCCAAACCGGCCTGCAACATGCGCGCACACTGCCCACATGATGCGTGGAAAAACTGTAATCTTACTCCAGGCGCCAAAAAACTGGAACGGGCCAAACCAGCCGCCCGATCGGCATCCGCCGCCCTACTGCTTATCGGCGCGGCACAGCCGGCAGCCGGCCTCCTGGAGGTGGTATCGCACGTCGGCGTGCTCGGCCGAAAGCGGGTCGGCCAGGTAAGCCGCCAGACGCTCCGCGCTGGGACACATCGCCCCCAGCTCGTCGATCACCCAGCGTACCACGTCGCCGAAGCAGTGCAACTGGGGCAGCGGCACGTCGTGGGCGGCAATTTCCGCGGGACTGCCTGACGATTGCTCCCGGTCGGCCTGCCTTGCCGCCTGGGCCGCTTGGCCTTGCCGCTTTTTATCGGGTACCGAACCTGCCTCGGCTTCTGCTGCCGCATCGGCCGGCGCGCAGCGGTGCAGCGTCAAGAACACCGAGCGATCCACATCGGCCTGCCGCACCCGCCGCAGCACCCACTGCCGGGCACGGCTGAGCGTAGTATCGACGCTTGCCCGCGTGACCCCCACGGCCGCGGCGATCTGCTGCGGTTTCTGGCCGCGAAGGCTGCGCTCGTAGATTTGTTTCATCTTCGGCCCGTCGGGCCGGCCTTCGCACCAGCGGCAAAACTCTTGCAACACTTCGCTGAGCAGCAGGGCTTGACGGCCGCGGCGCTGCTGCTGGGCAAACTGCGAGGAGGGGGAAGGCCGCTGGTCGGCAGGTTCCCAAGCGCTCTGCTGGGAATCCTGTCGGCCAAGCTGCGAAAGCCGCACAAGCAGCCTGCGCTCGGCTGCCCGGAGCAGGTCCAATGCCCGATGTTTGGCAGCCACCCGCAGCCAGCCGGCAAGTTGCTCGGGAGTCCACGCTTGGCTGGGCTGTTTGCTGAGCGCTTCGGCCAGCACAGTCTGCACGATGT
>Ga0209101_1000353_pt1 | contig 38280 bp, 26 predicted proteins | sample ConPoolayeCmetaG_FD_185481 | JGI IMG/M metagenome (GOLD analysis project Ga0209101, IMG submission 185481) | Hot spring microbial mat communities from California, USA to study Microbial Dark Matter (Phase II) - Cone Pool mat layer C metaG... ...
ACTGCTGTGGGACAGCTACGACTTTACGACCCTTCAGGTGTAGCAGTTGCGGCGTAGTTTGGAGCAATTGGCGCGGAACTGCGAGGTGCTGAAGCGTTTTCAAGCGGTGCCGGGGACAGGTGCGGTGTGGGCAGCCACGTTTTATGTGTACGTGGATACGCCCTGGCGGTTTCGCAGCAAGGAGGCGTTGTGGAAATACAAAGACCCGTTTGCAACGCCGCTCAGTACTAGGCGATTCGTTGCCCGTTTTTCTCTGATGCCTCTTGCACAACCCGGAGTTGAAGCGACATACATGGCCACACAACCGTTGAAGCTGTTGATCTTGGGCGCCCATCCGGACGATGCCGAGTATCACGCCGGTGGGCTGGCGATCGTCTATCGTCAGTTAGGGCATACGGTGCGGATGATTTCGCTGACCAACGGGTCGGCCGGGCATCACCAGCGGCCGCCGGAGACGCTGGCCGAGATACGTCGGGCGGAAGCGGCGGCCTCCGGGGCGGTAATTGGGGCCGAGTACCTGACTTGGGACATCCCCGACGGAGAGCTTGTGCCCACGCTGGAAGTCCGCCGGATGGTGATCCGCGAAATCCGCACATTTGCGCCCGATCTGGTATTGACCCACCGGCCTTACGATTACCATCCCGATCACCGTGCCGTAGGCCAGTTGGTGCAGGATGCCAGCTATCTGGTGACGGTGCCGAACTTCATGCCCGAGGTGCCCGCCTTGTATCGCGACCCGGTGTTTGCCTACATGGCCGATCTTTTCACCAAGCCGTGCCCGATGACCCCCAACGTGGTGCTCGACGTGACCGAGCACATCGACCTGATCGTGCGGATGCTGGCCTGCCATCGCACGCAGGTTTTCGAGTGGCTGCCATACGAGGAAGGCGTGCTAGATACGGTGCCGGCCGACGAGCAGGAGAAACTCGGCTGGCTGCGACGCTGGTACTTGGACCATATCCGCCCGCGGGCCGAACGATTCCGCGATCTGCTGGTGACAGCCTACGGGCCGCAGCGAGGGTGGCAGATCGAGGCCTGCGAGGTGTTCGAGATCAGCCAGTACGGCCAGCGTCCCGACGCACTGCGTAGGGCGGAGTTGTTCCCGACGGCCCGCATTGCTTGAAGCATCGGCCGCGCAAGGCCTCTACTGGGTGTTTTGGGGAAGGGACTGGGCTTTTTGCCCGGGCACCCCGGCCCGCTGCCCGCGGCGCTTCTGGCCAGCGTGGATCAGCCCGGCGGAGTTGGACCTGGGTGCATTTTTTGCCCGCCGTCGCTGGCATGTCGAAATCGCCGCTTGGCATTTATCCGCCGCTATTATTTACCCACCGATCTGCAAACGATTTTTGTACCCACTGGTATGGCTGCGTCGGCCCAGCTTGCCCGATACTCTCCACATGCAATGTGCCGACTTTGGCGCTGTCAATCGTTAGCCCATTTGCCAGCCTTGCGGCACGGCGGCCGAGCGGCCCAGCGATCAAAGTTATTCGTGGGGCATTCGATCCGGACGGCGCTGGTCTGCGTAGAATGGTTAGGAGGAGGCGTCAGTAGCTGCGATGGAACACGAATTGAATTACAACTTCCGTCCCCGGTTGCCACCGGTAATAATTTACGACACGCCCATTGTGGTCGGACTGCGCCCTTATGCCCAGTTCTGCCAATCCATCGACCGGCAATTGGCCAGTCTGGAGGCACAATGGGCTAGGGCGCCTGCCAGGACGCTCCAGGGCAAGTGTGCGCGAGAAGCGCGGGGCAGCTCTAGTCCCTCGCCTGCCGAATAGGCTGCCGCAGCACTGTCAGAATGCGCCGGCCCGTTGTCTTCTTGCCCCTTTTTGCCTCCCCGGTAATGCATTTGGCTAGCCGTATTGGTGCAATTCCGCTACTTCTGCGAGCCAGACAAGCCTTCCAGCAGCAGCCTCTTGGCTTCGTCGGCCCAGCTTGAAGGTGCGGAGTCTGGGTCCAACGGGTCTGGCGTCGGCTCGGCGGAGAAGCGAAATTCCCGCAAAGTTTTGGCAATGTCTTCGCGCGGTTTGAGGGCCGACAACATTGCGTCCCACTCGTGGGCTTCTTCTTTGCTCAGGGTATTATACCACATCACATATCGGGCCAAATTGCCCCCGGTCAGTATCACGCGGCCGAAATGGTCGCGCTGGAAGCGCTCGTCGGGCATGCTCCACAATGCGAAACACACCGCCGGAATGGCCCGATGGGGATACAGTCGCTCCTGGAAGACCACCGTTGCCGCCGCTGCGTCCCACTTGCCGTTGGTTGCGTAGGGGGCGACGCCGGAGCGCAGACGCAAAACTATCCGTTCCCGATCTCCCACGGCCGGCAGAACGAATTGGTACGGCCCGAACGCTTCTGCCAGCAACTCCTTCAGCAGGTCTTCTGGTTCCGGTTTTTGCAGGTCTGGATTGTCTTGTCGTTGTTGCTGCCATTGGGCCAGCCGCTGCTGGTACAGCTCGGTGCTGCGGATATAGATGTCCAACGATTGTTTTTGCCGCTGCCGGCTGCCCAGAAACGCCAGACTGGCCGGAATAGGCTCGTCGTCGAGCACACCCATCCGCCGCGCGACAAAACGCTGAAAGTAACGGACCAACTGCTCCTGGTCGCCGGCCGCGATGGCTCGGGCCAACACGGGGATCTCGCTGCGGCGGATGTAATCGCGCTGCCACAGATACAGCAGGGCGCGCATCACCGGTTCGCCGTCGAATTGACCCTTGGCGGCCGTGGCCACGTCGCCCGCCCAGCCGTAAAGAGCCAGGTTTTTCAAGTCTTTACGCAGCTCGTTATCTAGAAAGCGTTTCAGTTGCGGAAACCGCGGGTCGCGGCCCAACTGGCTGCCCAGCCAGCCGACCAGCAAGTCCACCAGCCGATCGGCCGCCGCCCGCTGCCTGGCCAATGTGGCCTCCGGATCGTCGTTGGTGCCGAAGCGCTCTACGTAGCTGTAAGCATCGCCCAGCAACGAGCTAAAGCGCATGTAGCAGCCGGCGCCGCCAAGCTCGGGCGGCGTGCTTTCGGCGAATCGGCCGGCAAAGATGTGCTTGTTGCCGTCGTCGCTTGTTTTGCGGGAGGTGTAGAACCTGGCGATGCGATCGAGTTTTTCCTGCGGAAGCGGCTTCAGTTGATTCTGGTGATCTACGCGCCAGCAGGTTAGCTCTCGATGAAAGGAATCGCCTTCAGGCGTCACTTCGATCTGGTAAACGTCTTCACAGCCGGCCGCCAGTAGCAGAACGGCCAGCGCCAAATAAATGCGCGATCGGATCATACATCACCTCGGCCAATAAACCGCGTTTGGGCTAACAGGTCGACCAACGAGACACAAAGGCGAAAGGCCGATGCCATGTATATGGTATAGTAGCACTCGGGCGCCGCCCAGTGCTTGGTACTCGGCCGCAGCAGCCATGCGTCCCGTGGCTGGCACTTCCAGATCAGGCACATCGGGCCATAGGGCGGATGACGCGCGGCGGCCGTGGGCTGTCGCTTATTATCGCAGCAGCCAGTCGACGGCCGATCGCTCGGTTTCTTCCGGCGGGCCGACGTAAAGTCGCAGCGCATCGGGTCTTCCGCACGATTTGTAGGCAGCCTGAACCAATGCAGGAACTTCCTTTTCGCCTGCCAGCCACACCGGCGTCGGGGCCGCCAGGGCGAGCATAGCCGGCAGGTCACCGTACTTGACGCTGCCGGGCAGGAAGTCGGCGTCGTCGATGGCCGTCAGCGTAGCGAATCGGAAGCCGTCGGTATCTATTGCTGCACCGCCGATAGACGGTCCAGCCACGGCACACGCGGCGGCTATCCAATGTCCCACCCCGCCGAGGCCCACAACGTAGATATCCTCCGGCTTTGTACCGCTTTTTTGCACTGCGGCTATCAGGGTCAAGATGTCGTGTACACGTTGGGAAAACAGCGGGTAATTGTATCCGTAAGTATAACCCGCGTAATGGGTTTTGATTTCCTTATCGCTGGCGTTTAGTCGATTGCGCATCATGGGCTTGCCGTCGGCGGTAAACTCGCCCTGGCCGAACAGATCGACGGCTACGACACTTGCGCCCGAGTCAAGAATCCGCCCTACAGGCTCACGCGGATTCCCCTGCTCATCGAATATTCCTTGTTTGCCTATTTTGTCTATCCAAACGATAACTCGCCCGTTACTCTTCACAGGGTTAATGCGGATAGCAGGCAGCTCTTCGCCAGCGGACAAGTTGCGTACCAGCAAGGTTTTGGCACGCCATCGGCCCAGTTGCGACTCCCCTACGCTGGCCAGCTCGACCTGTTCCGGCTGGGGCACGCTGCGGCCGATAAGCACTTCGATCGCACCGCCCACAATGCTACGGAACTCCGCCAGGCTGGCAGTGTCCTTGGGGGTCAACTGCTGAAGTTGTTTTTCGGAGTCTTCGGTGATCCATCGCAGCAAACTGCGCTCGTAGTCCTCGCCGCCTTTGGGGCGCGGATGCCGGTCGTCCCAGACGCTCATCTCCGCACGGCTTAATGGCTCGAAGTCCTCCTCGACCACCGGCGTTGCCGCGCCGAGCTTCAGGTGTGTGTTGAACCACTGGTACATCGCCGCCCGGCTGGGATAGTTGTAGTTGTGCTTGAACTGCAACAACGCCGCCAGCATGATGTTTCCCTCGGCGCCGAGCATTTTGTAGTGCTGCTGAAGTTCGGGGAAACCTTTGGTGGGCATTTCTTTCGTCCAGTCGTCGGCGGCGGTCATGCCCAACGGACGGGGAGAAAACAGCGCTGCGATCTCCACGTTGCCGGTGCCGATCCGCAGGTAGCAGCAATTCTCGCAGGTGCAGCCGCCTTGCATGGCCGTGGAGACCATCACTGCTGGAAAGGCCACTGCCGGCCGTGGGTCGATCGCGCATAGGATGAACGTCTGCGTGCCGCCGCCGCTGGCGCCGGTAACGCCGATCCGCTGCGGGTCCACATCGGGCAGTTGGCTGAACCAGTCCAGCACGCGGATGGAGTTGTATGTCTGCAAGCCCATCATGTGCTGCAATCGCAACTCGGCCTGCGGACTGAAGTAGCCCCAGTTCTCCGGCGTGTTCATCGCCTCGCGCACCCCAGGCCGATGCGGCAGTTGCACGCTGTCGGCGTAACCTACCATGTCGTAGTGGAACACCACGCAGCCCATCCGCGCCAATTGCACGCAGCGTGCCTGTAGCGGATAGCGTCCTCCGACGCGGTGTTTCTCTGCGCCGGCAGCGATTTCCTTTTCGATCTCTTGCGGCGTGGCCTCGTAGAACCGACCGTCGCGCCAATGGCCGTGCGGACAGAGCACACCGGGCAATCGGCCGGTGCGTCCCTTGGGCCGGTACAGGTTTCCGGTAACGAAGTGTCCGGGAAAGCTTTCCAGATAGACCTTCTCGACAGTGTATTGCCCGCGGTCAACCAGGCCGTGAACAACCGCGTTGTGCGGCGTCTTGCTGGGCATTGGCCACAGGCCCAAGGCCACCAGCAGTTGCCTGCGCAAGCGTTCGGCCCGAGCTTCCCACTGTGCCGGCGTACTATAGGGCTTGAAGGGAAAGTAGCCGTTGAGGTTCTTCAGGGGCTCCAGGCGTTTGTCGTTGGGCAGCTTTCCGGCCGGCAACACCCGGAGCTGTTCGGCTCCCAGCGTGCTACCCAACCGACCGGTGAGCGCCAGAGCGGCCAGCACAATGGCTGCAAAGGTCGATACGCGGTTCATTTTTCCCTCCCGAGTACCAAACGGCCAGAAATGCAATCCCGCTTGCGGCACTGCTACTATGCCATCGCCGGAAGGCAGAAGCAAGGTTTCGCCGTGGGTAGCACTGGGTTAGAAGAAGAGTCTTTGTGGCAGACTACGATCGCTGGCGATTCGCGCCACTGGCGAGTACTGACCACGGCCTTCCTTTTTTCTGGAAACATCGATTGATGGATGCAAAGACGGGAGCTGGGCCGCCAGCACGGGCGAGAAGTCGCAAACCAGCGGCTGTGCTTGTCAGCACCGCGATCAGCCGTCGGTCGCAGGTGATGAGCCAGGTGTGGCCTGGCCAGCTTCCGCCTCTATCGCGCGCAGCTTATAGATCAACGCCCGGCGGCTGATTCCCAGTTTCTTGGCGGCGCGTGTGCGGTTGCCGCCACATTCCTCGAGGCTGGCCAATATTGCCGCGCGCTCTATTTGGGAGAGTTGGCCGGCAGCGGTTGCGGCGGGTCGGTTGGTCAGAGCGGCGATTTTCGGCGGCAAGTGTTCTGGCAGGATCACGTCGCCGCGGCACAGCAGGCATGCACGCTGTATGGCGTTTCGCAACTCGCGGACGTTACCGGGCCAGTGGTAGCCTAGCAGGCACTGAACCGCTTGGGGTGAGAGACGCACCGGGGCGCCGGCGAATTCCAGGGCGAATTTGCGGGTCAGCGGTAGGATGTCGTCGCGTCGCTCCGCCAAACAAGGGACGACCAACTCCACGACGTTGAGGCGGTAGTACAGATCGTCGCGGAAACGACCTTCTTGCACAGCCTTGCTCAGATCGCGGTTGGTAGCGGCCACCAGGCGAACGTCGACGTCGACGGGCGAATCGGCGCCCACCGGCGTAATCTGCCCCGACTCAAGCGCCCGCAAAAGCTTGGGCTGCAAATGCAGCGGCAGCTCTCCGATTTCGTCCAGGAACAGCGTGCCCCCGTGGGCCGCACGAAACAGCCCTTGCCGAAGCTGGCTGGCGCCGGTAAAGGCGCCTTTGGTGTGGCCGAATAGCTCGCTTTCGATCAGCCCTTCTGGCAGCCCGGCGCAGTTGGCTGCCACCAGTGGCCCGGCAGCGCGGGGACTCCAGTGGTGAATCATCTTCGCCACTACTTCCTTGCCGGTACCGCTCTGGCCGAGGATCAGTACCGGAGCCTTGGAAGGGGCCACGACAGCCGCGGTCTCCAACACATGTCGCATGGCCTTGCTTTCGCAGACCAGCCAGGATGGCACATCAAGCAGTTTTTTCTCGACGGCTGTTTTCTCAGGCGGGCCGATAGCGTCCAGAATAGCCGTCTCCAACTCGTCCAGATCGATCGGTTTGGACAAGTAATCGTCGGCCCCGTTTTTCACGGCGGCCACCGCCTGGCGAAGGTCGGCATAGGCCGTAATCAACAACACCGGCAAGCTATCGTGGATCTTGCGGATTTCGGCCAGGGCCTCGATTCCACTGATTCCGGGCAGACGTACATCCAGCAGAACCATATCGGGCGCGCAGCGGCGGATGATTTCCAGAGCCTCTTCGGCCGAGGCGGCCTCTTGGACGCGGAAGCCGAGCGACTCGACAAACTCGCTCAGCAAACCGCGCTGCGGCGCTTCGTCATCGACGATCAAGATGGTCCGCCGCTCATCTGGCATATATTCCATCCAACCAGAAGACCGCCCCGCCACCTGACCGAGGAGTATAGCCGACCTCCCAGCCGTGAGCAGCGGCAATGCGGCGGACGATGGCCAGCCCCAGGCCGGTACCCCCGGCACGGGTGGTGAAGTACGGCATAAACAGCTTCTCCGACGCTTCTGTGGATACCCCGGGACCGCAATCGGCCACTTCGATCCTCACTCGCCCATCGCGCCGGCAAATCACTGTTGTGTGAATGATCTGGTTTTCGGGAGAGGCCTGCACAGCGTTTTGCAGCAGATTGAACAAAGCCTGGCGGAGCAGCTCGCGGTCGGCGAGAATCTGGCAGCCGGCGGTCGGTCGGGCCACCGTCAGGTTCTTGGCACTCAGATCAGGCTCCAGCAGGGCGGCTAACTGTTCGATCAGTTCAGCCGGGTCCACGCGTTCCAGCTTAGGCTCACTGGGGCGGGCGAAGGCCAGAAACTGATTGATCCGCGCGGTCAGGCGGTCGCACTCTTCGATGATGGCCTGGGCTTTCTGCCGACCATCGGCACAGTTTGCGCCACTGTCGGCCAGGCGCTGGGTCCAACCGCGGATCAGGGCCAGGGGGTTGCGGGTTTCGTGGGCCAGTCCTGCCGCGGCCTGGCTAAGGTCGCGGAAGTAGCGGGCTTCCACTTCCAAAGTTCGGGCCTTGCCGCGTGCTTCGGCCAGCCGCACACTGGCCAGCCACATCAGGGTCACGCAAAGCACGACCGACCAACCGGCTGCCACGATCGAGCCGCGCGTCCAGGCGGCGCGGCGGAGGGCAGCATCGGCACTGCTGCGATCCATTACCAGGATTGCCATCATCGGCTGGCGATAATCGAAGGGGCTGGCAGTATTCTCTTCCTCGATTTGCCAGCGGCGGCCCCAGCCGCGACCGCTGCCCGGCCCGCCCGGGCTGCCGCTGTCGGCCGGCAAACGGAACCGGGATACCAGCCGATAGCCGGCCTCATCCCAGTACCCCCCTTCGGCCAGCGGCGGTGCAAGATTCACTAGCGTGGCATCCCCTGCCAATAGTACGCCCCGGCCGTCCTCGGAAACCACTGCGGCGGCCCGCACCGCTTCCGACTGCACAAGCCCTTCCAGCACACCTTGCACCTGCTCGGAAAAGAAAAGCCCCAGCCGGCGGTGCGAGCGGACGCCGCCGACCAGGGCATTCATCACCGAATCGGCCGAGTTGGCGACGGTCCGGCGGGCCAGTTCGCACTCGCGGCCGTACTCATCCCACTGCCACGCCGCCAGCCCGGCAAAGGCAATCAACAAGGCAACAAAGGCAATCCGCGGTTGCCATCGCATGTTACCATTGTCTCACCGAAGGGAGGGGGCGGCAAGTCGCAACCACTACCTGTTCCTACCGTGTCTCATTTGGTAGTAGTCGCACACGCCGTCGTTGTCCTTATCGACAAAGAATGGTCCGCCGGGAGCAAGACCCTGGCCGCCGCCGGGACCCAAGCCGCGACCTGCGCCACCGGCGCCGCGCCCCCAGCCTGGACCAAGACCAGCCCCGCGTGCGGCGCCTGGTCCTTTACCGGCTCCGCTCCAAGCCGCTCCGCGACCGAATCCCATGCCGGGGCCACCCCACGGGCAGTACCAAGCCGCCGGGCGATTGGCGCCGACGCCCGGCGCTTGGCCTTGCTGACCGCCGCTACCTTGTTGCAACCTGGTCTGCTGCGTGGCCCTTTGGCGCACCTGGGTAGCCGGTGAATCTGCTACCGCGGGCTGGCCTTGCGCCAGCACCTCGGTAGCGGCCGACGGACCGGCTTTTCTTGGCAGCTTCGCGTCTTGGCCCAGAGCCATGGAGACCAGTCCACACCACAAGGCTCCAACTGTCACGACTGTTAGCGTGCATCTCATAGTCAACTCCTCCTCACAAATTGTTAGTCGGCGCCCTGCAATTCTTGCACAGCGGTTCGAGCCTTTCCTACACATTTTTGCAGCGGATGTTGGGCTGTGGGCGGCTTCCGTGTCGGCCACCTCGGCCCAAAGGCCCGGAAAAACGCCCGATCAGCGCCGCAGGACGCCTTTGTTGCGCGGATCGCAGCGTCAGCCCGGTCGTGGCCTTGGACCGGACTGCGCAGCTATATCGCAACTTCGATGCCAATTTGCCCAACCGACGTGTTTCACAGGGAATATGGTCTCTCACGGCCCTTTGTATACGCCTTTACGCAATCTCCGCTGGAACGTGCTGCCGTCGTCCTGGCCAGTGCTACGGCAGGCCAGCCTTGCGACGCACATACTGTGCTTGTCAGGCTTTGCAGTGTGCAAGCAGGAAGAGCGATAGTCGCCTACTACCAGCCTGGCGTCGCCGTAAGCTTGAAGCGTGCGGGCAAAAAATCTATGCTTGTGGTGATCGAATCGTTCGCGTCGGCCGCCGAGTGCCGCCGTGGCAGGTGGGAAAATCTGCGGCCTGGGGAGGGCCGTACATGCAGCGTTCTTTTCCATTGGGTAAAGTGCGGGTGAAGATGTCGCCGCCGGACCGCTTCGCGCAGGCGCTCCAGCAGCGCGGCAAGCGCATGACCCGCCAGCGCCAGTTGATCGTCCAGCAGGTCTTCAGCCATCACGACCACTTCGACGCCGACGAGCTGTTGGAGCATTTGCGCCCTCTGCTTGCCCAGCGCAAGCTCTCGCGGCCGACCGTGTACCGTACACTGGCCGAACTGGTAGAGGCGGGGATGTTGCGCAAGATGTCCCTGGGCGGCCGGAGCATCTACGAACACGAATACGGCTACCCGCGGCACGACCATCTGTATTGCCAGAAGTGCAATCGACTGGTGGAGTTTCACAGCGTAAAGCTGGATCGCATTTGTGCCGAGGTGGCCGCCGAACACCAGTTCGAGCTTTCCGGACACCGAATGCTGGTGGTGGGCATTTGTGCCTTGTGCCGCCAGGCGAAGTGATGCACGGCCGGGCGGCCGGCGCCGCCACTTGCTCAGTTACACCCGGCCGGAAACACCGGCGATTTTCCAGCCGCAGCGGCAGAATACTGGGCGTCTGCACGGCCGGCGGGCACCTCAGTGCCGTTTGGTTTCTTGACGGCGAAACCGGTAGTAGGCGGCGCAAGCGCCTTCGCTGGAGACCATCGGTGCTCCCAAGGGATGCTCGGGCGTGCAGCGGGTGGCGAAGGCCGGGCAATCGCACGGACGTTTGCGCCCCTGCAACACCGCCCCGGCGATGCACTCCGACGACTCGGCCACGGCGACGTGTCCCACGTCGAAGCGCCGTTGGGCGTCGTACAGTGCGTACTTGGCGCGCAGAGCCAGTCCGCTTTGGGGAATCTCGCCAATGCCCCGCCATTTGCAGGTAACCGGCTCGAACACTTCGTAGATCTGCCGCAGTGCGGCAGGATTGCCATCGGGGCGGACGCTTCGCGCGTACTGGATTTCTACCCGATGGGTCCCCTGCTCCAACTGCCGCACGCACATCAGTATCCCACTGAGGATGTCCAGCGGCTCGAAGCCGGTAACCACGATAGGGACACGGTACTGGGCGGCGATTGGCTCGTACTGCCGGATGCCGGTGACTGTACACACGTGGCCGGCAGCCAGGAAACCCTGGACGCGATTGTCCGGGCAGTCGAGCACCGCCCGGATCGCCGGCGGAACAAGCACCTGGGCCACCAGCAGCGAGAAGTTTTCCAGCCGCAGGCGCTGGGCGGCCACTACCGCCATCGCGTTGGCCGGAGCGGTTGTCTCGAAGCCGATGGCGAAGAGGACCACTTCGCGGGTCGGGTTCTGCCGGGCCAGCCTCACAGCGTCCATCGGCGAGTACACCACGCGCACATCGCCACCTTCGGATTTGACGGTGGACAGGTCTTTCGCCGAGCCGGGCACCCGGAGCATGTCGCCAAACGAACAAAAGATCACCCCCGGTCGCGAGGCGATCGCCACCGCTTTGTCGATTGTTTCCACTGGCGTGACGCACACCGGGCAGCCTGGGCCGTGGATCAGCGTCAACTGCGGCGGCAGCATCTGGTCGATGCCGAAACGCAGAATGGCGTGCGTCTGGCCCCCGCAAACTTCCATGATCTGCCACGGGCGGCTGACGGCGGCGTGCAACTGTTCGACCAGCCGTTGGGCAGCCTGTGGATCGCGGTATTCATCGACGTATTTCATGGCTGACTGCGACATGGTGCGCCCTGCTGCATCGAGGATTTCCTGGGACTATCCACGGGAGACTGTGGCCGCTTCAAGGCGTCAGAGCAAACTAGTGGCCGATTCAGGGCGGCGGGGCCAGCGCTTTGCCGCTTCAGCGCGAGGGGGGCAGCGACTGGCCGGTTTGTGATTCCGGCTTGGCAGGCGATTCCGACTGCGCCGCAGCCTCGATCTGCCGCAGGTAGGAGAAAATCTCCTCGGCCTCCTGCTCGTCGATCACACTGAGCGCGAAACCGACGTGTACCAACACGTATTGCCCGACCCGGGCTTCCGGAGTGTACGCCAGGCACACATCTTTGCGGATGCCGCCGAAATCGACTTTGCCCATCGGCAGGCCGTCTTGCTCGCTGATGGAAACCAACTTTCCGGGTACGCCTAAACACATAGGATCATGTCCTGTAGCGCCGGCCAGGCCGGTCGCTGGATATATCAAGTAAATACGCCTGGTTTTCCAGGTTCCACGGTGGTTCCTGCCGCACACTGTTGCCAATGACTTTGCAATTGCTGGGCAGCCACTGCGATTTGGCCAAGCGAAATGCCGCCGTCGTTGGGTGGGATCGCTTGATGGCTGTAAACGCTCAGGCCGCAAACGCTCAAGCGCCTGCGCACCCAGTCGTCCAGGATTGCATTCTGGAAGCATCCGCCGCTTAGTACAACCTGGTTACAGCCGGCCGATCGCGCCACTGTCGCCGCCCATTCGGCCAGGGCCGTGTGAAATCGGGCGCTGATGCGGCCCACCGGTTCGCCGGCAGCAACGTCGGCCAGGATAGCGCGGACCATCGGTTCCCAGTCGCCGATCATCGGCCAGTCATCGGAGACCGGCAGCGAGTACGGTTCGTCTTCGCAAGGATAGACGGCGAACTCCAGCGCCATCGCGGCCTGGCCTTCAAAACTCGACTGCTGGCCCAATCCACAAATGCACGCCACCGCGTCGAACAGCCGCCCCATGCTGGTCGTCCGCGGACAGTGTTTGCCTTGTTCCAGCATCGACAGCAGCGTGCGCAGCTCGGATGGCGAGAACCACTGTTGGGCATATCGGGCTGCCTGGCTGCCGAAGATCTCGAACAACAGTCCTAGCGCTGCGCGGCGGGGTTGACGGGCGGCACGGTCGCCGCCGGGCAACGGAAAACTGCGCAAGTGGGCCACGCGGCGAAAGGCCGGGCCGTCGCACATCAGCGCCTCGCCGCCCCAAGCCGTGCCGTCCGGGCCGTATCCGGTGCCGTCCCACGTAAAGGCCAGCACCGGCCCTTGCAGACCGTGCTCGGCTATGCACGCGGCCGCATGCGCCTGATGATGCTGCACTGGCAGCAACGGTACATCCCAACGGGCTGCCAACACTTCGGCGTGATGCGTCGAAGCGTAATCGGGATGCATGTCGCAGGCCACCGCCGTCGGTTGCACCTGGAGAAACTCCAACAGATCGTCGATAGCCCGCTGAAACACCCTGACCGCCGGCAAATTGTCCAGATCGCCTATGTGCTGGCTGATGACCACTTGCCGGCCGACGCTGACAGCCACCGTGTTCTTCAAGTGCCCGCCCACGGCCAGCAAAGGCGGCACCGACTGCCCAAGCACCACTGGCAAAGGTGCGTAACCGCGTGCCCGACGCAACACTTGCAGCCCCGTTGCCGCTGGGCGGACTACCGAGTCGTCCACCGGTCGGGCGATAGGTCGGTTGTGCGTAAGCAGCACATCGGCGATCGGGCCAAGCCGCTCGATCGCTTCGGCGGTGGCCACCGCCATCGGCTCTTCCGACAGATTCCCGCTGGTGCAAACCAAGGGGCGGCGCAGTTGGTCCATCAGCAGGTGATGCAGCGGCGTGTATGGCAGCATCACTCCTAGATATGGGTTGCCCGGCGCAACGCCCCGTGCTACGTCCTGCACCGCTGCCGGATCGGTGCGCCTGCGCAGCAAAACGATCGGCGCTGCCGACGAGAGCAGCGCTTCGGCAGCGGCGCACGACACCCGGCAGCGCCGCTGAACTTCTTCCAGCGAGGGAAGCATTACGGCGAAAGGTTTGTCGGGCCGGGCTTTGCGCTGGCGCAGCCGAACGACTGCCTCGGGCCGAGTAGCGTCGACCAGTAGTTGAAATCCCCCCAGCCCTTTCAGCGCCACTATCTTGCCGGCCAGCAGCGCTTCGACAGCACCTTGCAGCGCACCGTCGCCGCCGGCAAGGTGTTTCCCGAACGAATCTAGTAAGCGCAGCGCAGGACCACAGGCCGGACAAGCGATCGGCTCGGCATGAAAGCGGCGATCGGTCGGCGTGCTATATTCGGCGGCGCACTGCGGGCACATGGCGAACTGCGCCATGGTGGTCCGCATGCGATCGTATGGCAACTTGTGCACTATAGACCAGCGCGGCCCGCAATTGGTGCAGTTGGTAAAGGCGTAGCCATAACGCCGCTGCGATGGATCGCGGATCTCGGCCAGGCAAAGCTGGCACGTGGCCAGATCGGCAGGGATCGTCGGTTGGGGACTTGCACTGACTGTGCTGCTGCGAATTACAAAACCTTCCCCCTGCCGGCCGTTGCAAGGCACCTGCTGCACATCCAATGCGGCGATGTGCGCCTGAGGCGGATGGCGCTTGCGCAGGCAATCCAGGAAGCCTTCGATCTGCTCGGCCGGGCCTTCCACTTCGATGCGCACCGTGTCGGCGTCGTTGAGCACCCAGCCGCTCAGCCCACGCGCAACCGCAGCATTGTACACAAACGGCCGAAAACCCACCCCTTGCACGATGCCGCGCACGGTGATCGCCAGGCGACGCACGGTTTGGGATGCAGCAGGCGTGGGTTTCATCAATCGCCCCTCCAATTAAAGTTTAGGCTCAACAGCCCAAACAGATAAGGGGCAACCTACTGGAGCCGGTTGCGCTGCCCGAAAAGCTCTGGGAAAGCGGCAGGCCGGGAAACAATACCACAGGCCTGGACTCCCGCCGGGAACAGGGTGCTGAACTGTTCTGGCGCTAACGCCGCTGCGTGCAGCCGGCGCGGATCATACCGTGGCCGAAATTGTCGCGGTGTCAATTCTTCGGGCTGGTTGCCCTTTCGCGCAGCAACTCGAAGCGGCTGCGGGTGAACTCTTCGAAGCCTTCGACCAGCGGCGAGTCGAGCTTGGGCTGCTCTTCCAGCCGCCAGGGCAGACGCACGGTAAACGTGCTCCCCTTGCCCAGTTCGCTTTGCACCGACACGCTTCCGCCCATCAACTTGCAAAGCTCTTTGACTATCGAAAGCCCCAGTCCGGTGCCTGAGTGTTCTCTGGTCATCGGGTCGCCAGTGGGAATGGCCGTGCGTCCCTGGCGAAACTTCTCGAAGATTATCTGCTGGTCTTCTGGGGCTATACCGACCCCGGTGTCGGTGACCTGGAGTACGAAGAAGTCCTGCGGGTCGCGGCGGGCGGAGACCACGATCCGACCGCCTTCGGGGGTGAACTTGATGGCGTTGGAAAGCAGGTTGTTGAGGATTTGCTGTACGCGCGCCTGGTCTTGATACATCGGCGGCATTTCGGCGTCGATGCACAGTTCCAGGTCGATGTTCTTGCGTTCCGTAAGCGGTCGGGCCATGTCGCACTGGGAGACCAAAAGCGCCTGCGGGGCGAACTCGGTCGGCCGCAGTTCCATCTTGCCGCTTTCGATCTTCGCCAGGTCCAGAATGTCGTTTATCATCTCCAGCAATTGCCGCCCGGAGCTGAGGATGTTCTGTACGTAGCGCTTCTGTTTGTCGGTCAGCGAGTCGGCCGAAGCCAGCAGCTCGCCGAAGCCCAGTATGCTGTTCAGCGGCGTGCGCAGCTCGTGGCTCATGGTGGCCAGGAAGTCGCTTTTGATGGAGTTCAGCTCGTACAGCCGCATATTAACCTGGGCCAGCTCGTCGACTTTCAGGTCCAGCGTGGCGTTGGCTTGGCGCAATTCTTCCTGGATGGTGACCAGGTGCCGCAACATGCGGTTGAAGGCCACGGCCAGTTCCTCGAATTCGTCGCCAGTGTGGATTTCTGCCCGCAGCGCGATGTTCCCACGGCTGATGGCATCGCTGACGTAGCGCAGGTGCCGCAGGGGCTTGACGATCACGTAGCGCACAATTACGTACGAGGCCACCATCGCCAGGAACACGGTGATGATGGCGGTCGATAGCAGGATGGCCCGGTTCCAGTTGATCGCCCGCTGCGTCGGCCCGGTGGGAATGGTCACCTGCACCAGGGCCATCAGCTCGCCGTCGCTTTCGGCTATGGAATAGCCCAGCGGGTTGCCCATCCCGGGGTCGAATCCCCCCAACCCGGTGCTGCCCAGCGGCGGTCGATGACAAGAGGCGAAGCATAAACTTTGGGCATAGACGGGTTGATAGTAGTAGTATTGGTTTCCGTCGCTGGAGGTGCGCTCGGCGAACAGTGCCACTTCGGGATCGTCGGTCTTGCTTGGCCGCTGCTTCTGGAAGTATTCGAGCAGTTGCCGCTCGAAGTTGTCGGCCGCACGGAAGCGTTCCGGCAGCGGCCGCGGCTGGGAGGGGCGCTCGGGCAGTATGAAGCGGGCCTCGTGGGGTTGCTTGCTGAAGGAATCGGCCAACGCCTTGGTCACCGGCCGGAAGTGCTCGCTGCTCTCCAGGCTCTTCCAGTGCTGCACCTGCATTACCTGATCGACCAGCAACCGACCGGTGGTACGGTTCTGCTCGCTGACGACCTTTTCTGTCTGATTGCCGTACCACCAGAAGCTGGCCGTTATCAACAGCAACAAGCAGGCCCCGAACAGGAAGCGGCACTTGCGCTCCAGGCTGGTTTCGCCTAATACGTGCTTTATCGAACGGTACGACATAACATTGTCAATTCTACGCCTGATGCCTTGCGGCTGCCAATACTGGAATACCTGCACCGCGCCCCGCAAGGTCTAGACTGCTGCCAGCCGGCGGGATACTCTACTACTAATGTGTTTTGTGGGCTTTGTGGGCGTTACTGTCCGGCTAAGCCATGCTTGCCATCGGACGGGGGTGGGCAATGCACATTCCACGACATTTGTTGGTTGTGAACCTGCTGGCAGCGTTGGTCGCTCCGGCAGCAAGTGCCGTGGCCGCGGACGTCGCTGTGTCGGCCGTGCCGCACGCAGCCGCTCAGCACACAGCCGTCCAGAAGACACCCAGCCAGCAGACGGCCGGCAGAACTGCCGCTCAGGTTCGCTTGCCGGTGTTTCTGCCGGCGCCGGTAACTGCCGAAGAACTGGGCTTCGATGAGATAGTGTTTGTTAAGCGCAGACCATATTCTTCGGATCATTACTACACCGATATAGACAACGGCACCCGGCCCGACCGTTTCGATCCACGCAACGGCATCTACATCTACAATCTGCGCAGCCGCACCGAGCGGCCGGTGGTCACCGCGGCGGAGTTGCCGGGCGGTCGGGGGTTCATCGGCAAGATAAGCCTTTCGTTCGACGCCAAGAAAGTGCTTTTCGATTTTCGAGAGCATCCCGGCGCCGGTTTTAGGATTTGGGAGGTCAATCTGGACGGGACAGGACTGCGGCAGGTTCTGCTGCCGCCGGCGGACGAAGCGGAAAAGGTCGCCCGGTGGGGCCGCCCCTGGCACACCGACGACATCCACCCCAATTACCTCTCCGATGGAAGGATCATCTTTTCTTCCACCCGGTGTGAACACACCATTCTTTGCGGCGGCTCGGCACACCTGGTAGCGCCGGTGTTGCACTGCATGGATGCCGACGGGAAGAACGTTCAGCAACTCAGCCGCAGTCCGGTGAGCGAATTCTGCCCGCTGGTTCTCGAGGACGGCCGGGTACTATATCACCGCTGGGAATATGTGGACAAAGGGGCCAGGGTGGCCAAGACACTGTGGACGATGAATCAGGACGGAACACGGCCGCAAGAGGTTTACGGTCTGGCCGATGATAGCACCACGGTGTATATGTATCCGCAGCCCATCCCCGGTCCCGAGCGACGGCTGGTATGTGTAGGGACATGCCATTTTCCCCAGGGCGGCTGCGTGGGGCCGATCATCATCATCGAGTATGGCCGGGCGGTACGTGTTCGCGGTCCCGACCCGGATCAGCCCGATTTCGTGCCCAACGATCCGCGCTATTCGGTCGTCAACATCACACCGCATGTTTTCATCCAGCGCCGTACCGAGCCGGGGTGGCACTTTCTGAAGCCCGATGGCACCTATGTACACGACAAAGAAGGCAGGAGTGGTTACCTATACACGCATCCGTATCCGGTAAGGGCGGGGCAGTTCCTCGTTTCGATGAAGGCCGATCCATCGCATCACTATCAGAATGTGCCCAACGCATACGGGATTTACCTGATCGACACGGCAGGCAATCATCGGCTGGTTCACCGCGATGAGCATCTTTCCTGCTGGCATCCGCTGCCGATAGTTGCACGCGACGTCCCGCCGCTGACCGGCACTCCCCGAGACGCGGAATATGCCGCTCGCAACCAGGCAGTATGCGTTGTGACCAACATCCACGACGGCATGGACGGGGTACAGCCCGGCGAGGTAAAGTGGCTGCGCGTCAACGAAGTGCTGCCCCGCTATTGGTCCACCGGCAGGCGGTGGGCGCCGGCTGTGAGCAGTTCCGAATGGCGGGCGGCCTTGTGGCCGCGGGTCCAATGGGGCGTAGTTCCCGTAGAGGCCGACGGCTCGGCGCACTTCCTCGTTCCCGCAAACCGCAACATTTTCCTCCAGGCGCTGGATGAGAACTTTCGGGAAATACAGCGGGAACGGACGTATGTGAATTACGCGCCCGGCGAGGTGCGTTCCTGCTCGGGTTGCCACGGGCAGGCCAATCGCACGCCGCCGCTGGCCGGATCGCCTACTCCGCTGGCCTTGCGCCGGCCTCCCAGCCCGCTGATGCCGCAGCCCTGCGATCTGGTGGAAAACGGCGGCGATGGCAAGCCGGGGCAAGTGATCCACTATCCGACCGACATCCAACCGATCTTCGATGCCAAGTGCGTGGAATGCCACGGGGCGAAGGAACCGGCAGGCAATCTGCGGCTTACCGGCGAAGTAACCACCATGTACAACACCTCCTACGAGCAACTGGCCCGTAGGGAATTGGCCGGCCCGCTGATCGCCGAGTTCATCTCCTTCCAGCAAGGCGACCGGGGGAACTACAACGGCGCGTATCTTCCGCCGCGGAGCCTGGGCTGTGCCGCCAGTGTGCTGGTGGCCGTATTGACCGATCCGGCGCATCCGGCCAACAGCAAACAGGACCACACCAAGATGCTCACACCGATGGAACTGATGAGGCTGTGCCGCTGGGTGGACAGCAACTATCAGTTTTACGGCAGTTACTTTGGGCGGCAGCATGCCCAATGGGTGAATCCCGACCCGCGCAACCCGGCGTACGATCCGGCCGACTTCCGCCGTCGGCCCACGTTCGAGGAGGCCACCGGTTTTCTAGCCCCGGCGTGGCACAGGTAACAACAACCTAACGCAGCCGGCGGAGGCAGCCAAGCGGAGAAAGTAGAAAAGCCCGCTTTTTCCTTGCCAAGTGAGCATTGATCACAGCGAAGACATACAAGCGACGCGCTGCGGTCATACGGCGCGGCGCGCTGCGGTCGCGTCCCTCGCCCATACGGCAATGCCCGTCAATCACGCTAAATGCGGCCACGGCGGAGCGTGGCCCTCCGCATAACCCGAAAAAGTGCGCGCAAATCGCGCACAAGTCTTGCCGAAAGGGAATATAATAACTTGCAAGTATGCCGGTGCCCGCCGGCAGCACTGAAATACCGACACGCAGGATATACTGTGGAGAAAGACAATTATGTACCAGCCATCACAGCCCGACCGAACCAAACTGCCGTCGTCATGTTGCTGCGGTAGTTGTCCGCCGGATGGCGCTTGGAGCAGGCGAGAGTTCTTTACGGCAGCGGCGGCCGCAGCGGGCACAGCCCCGCTCGCAACGTTGGCGTTAGGCAGCACAGTGGCAGGCGAGGACGCCCCCGCCCAACGCCGGCAACGGCAGCAGCCAATACGCAAAACGCTGCGCGTCCAGCCGGTGTTCAATTGCCACATCTACAAGCGCCAGCCGGAGACAAGCTGGCGTGTAACCGGGGCGATACAGGACGAGCAGGAGCTTCGGGCCGAGGAAGATCACATCCGCCGCGACCTGGCCGAGATGAAGGCTGCGGCCGACTTCCCCATCGAGATACTGCCCCTGGTGACGGTCGAGAATGTCGAACAGGCGGCAGCCGTTGCCAAGGGAGATCAGGATGTGACGCTAATGTATGCCGCGCGGCGCAACGTTCCCGTGTTGGAAGCCCTGGCCTCGGGCGACCACTGGAAGTTGATGTTCGTGCGTCATCGTTCCGGGCCGTTGTATTACATGTACATCGGGGCGCACACGCACTTCCTGCGCAAACGGCGCGACACCTTCGCACAGCCCGGCATGGATGTCCACGACATCGTTGTCGATAAACGTGAGGATCTGCTGTGGCGTCTGCGGGCACTGGCGGGGTTGAAGAACATGCTGGGCAAGCGGATTGTGGCCGTCGGCGGTGCGGCCGGCTGGGGCGCCGACGGTCACGAAGCGCCCGTGCGCGCACAAAAGAACTTTCGCTTCGACATCCGTAACGTATCTTACGAGGAACTGGGGCAGCGCATCCGCCGCGCGCGGGAAAACGCGGCGCTTGTCAAACGGTGCACTGCCGAGGCCGACAAGTATCTGTCCCAACCGGGCGTGCGGCTGGAAGTTCCCCGCGAGGATGTCCACAAGGCATTCCTGCTGACCGAGGTCTTCCGCGACCTGCTGGACGAGGCGCAGACCGACGCCATTACCATCAACCTTTGCATGAGCACCATCATGCCCGTCTCGGGCACGACGGCCTGCCTGCCGTTGGGCATCCTTAACGACGAGGGCTATCTGGCGTTCTGCGAATCTGACTTTGTGGTGATTCCGGCGGCGGTATTACTGCACTACATTTGCGGCAAGCCGGTGTTTTTCTGCAATCCGTCGCTGCCGCACGAGGGGATCGTAACCGTTTCGCACTGCACTGCGCCGCGGCGGATGGACGGCCGCACCGACGAGCCGGTGCGGATAGTGACGCACTACGAGTCGGATTTCGGCGCGGCGCCGAAGGTGGATATGCGCAAAGGGCAGGAAGTCACCGTGGTCAATGCCGATTTTTCCGGCCGACGGTGGCTGGGCTTTACCGCCGAAATCGCCGATAGCCCGTTCTTCCCCATCTGCCGCACGCAACTGGACCTGAAGATCCGCGGCGATTGGAAGCGACTGCTGGAGGAAATCCGCGGCTTCCACTGGTTGCTGTGCTACGGCGACTGGCTGCGCGAAATGGGCTACGCAGTGCGGAAGGCGGGGTTGGACTGGTTGGCCATCGCACCGCATCAGTAACCCCGCCGCGCACCTCAGCGGCGGATGACCGCCTCTGCCGGTGCGGCAACCTGCACCAGCAGTCGTTCCAGAATCCAGCGGGGCTGTAAGGAACTTGCCCCTTTCAGGTCCAAGTCCGCCTGGAGCAGCCATTCGTAGAGTTTCAAGCCCCGATGGCGGCCCAGTCGCCGCAGGCGGCGCTCGGCCTTTTGCCGGGCGTCTTTTTCCCGATAGTTGACCAGCCCAGCCTGGTCCACCACCCAGCCTAGATCGGGCCGGCGGCCGGCGGCTTCTGCCTGCAAGTAAATGCGCGTGGCCAGAGCGTATTTGCGCAGCACGTAGCTTATTTGGGCCAACACGCCGATCGGCTGTTCGCCCAGCGCCAGCAGCCGGTCGAGCTGCACGAGGGCCTCGCGAACGTTGCCGTCCAATGCCAGCTCGATCATTTGGAAGGCGGTCTTGGCACGTCCGCCAGAGACCAACTGCCCGACCAGTTCCGGCGTGATGTCCGTTTTCGTCTTGGCCATCAAAGCCAGTTTGGCCAGCTCCTGGTCGAGCAGTCCTAGTTCTGGCTCTACCATTTCCAGCAAAGTTTCCGCCGCCTCGTGACTAAGCGAGAGTCGATGGATGTGCCTGGCCCAGTCGATCAACCACTTGCGCAGTTCCGCCTCGCTTTCCACTTTGCAGGCGATGAGCAGCCCCTTTTCCGCCACGGCTTTGTAGAGGCGTGTGGCCGCCGAAAAGGTTTGCAAGTCCAACACTAGCACAGCGGTGCGCGAAGGACGGGCGACATATTCTTCCAGTTCCGTGCGATAGCGAGCGACGAACTGGTCGGCATCCTCGACCACTACCAGCCGCGCCGGGCCGAACATGGGAGCGGTTTCCAGTTCCTCCAGCACATCGGCCCATTGCGCTCGCTGGCCGTCGAAGCTGGCAAACGAGAAACTGCCCTCGTCGGCGCCCAATACCTGCTGGCGCAATAGCGCGATCGAGCGGCGGCGCAAGAACAGGTCATCGCCGTGAACCACGCATACCGGCTGCACGGGGTAGCGAGCGGCATCCAGAACGTACTGTAGGGCAGAAACTCCCTTTGCCATAAGTCGATAGTATACATCCGCTGGAAAAGCAAAAAACCGGCCCCGCGCAGCACCGTAAATTCCGTATTGCAAGCTATTGCACGGTTTGCCGCTGGCGGTCGCCAGCCACAATACCAGTCAGAGCAGCCGCGACTACCAGTCAGAACAATAGCAACCAGTGGCAATCAGAACAGAATCGCTTTGGCGATGCTGAAGTAGATCACAATGCCTGTAACATCCACGAAAGTGGCCACAAACGGGCTGGATGAATAGCCCGGATCGACGCCGAACCGTTTGAACAACAGCGGCAACATAGAACCGACCAGCGTCCCCCACAGGCAAATCGACGCTACGGCCAGGGCGATCACCAGTGCCAGCATTACGCGGTCAGTGCCGTCCAGTACCGAGGCAGGCGTAAGCGCCGCCCGTACAAACCCGATGCAGCCCAACGTCACGCCGAGGGCGACGCCCATCAAGAACTCGTGCTGCAGCACGCGCCACCATTGTCGCGGTGTGACCTGGCCGAGGGCCAGCGCACGGGTGGTAAGCGTGGCGGCCTGCGAGCCTGAGTTGCCTCCGGTGGAAATGCAAAGCGGCACGAACAGGCTCAACGCCACGATGGCCTTGATGGCGTCTTCGAACGATGCCAGGGCGGTGAAGGTGAACAGCTCGGCAATGAACAGAGCGGCCAGCCACAAGGCCCGCTTTCGCCACACGGTGACAAAAGGCGCTTCCAGGTGGCTTTCCACCATCGCACTGACCGCACCCATGTGCAGGGCGTCTTCGGTGGCCTCGTGGGTAACCACGTCGAGCACGTCGTCGTGAGTGATGATTCCCACCAGGCGATGCTGGTCATCGACGACCGGGATGGCCAGGAAGTCGTACTTGGCCAGCTTGGCGGCCACTTGCTCCTGGTCTTCATCGACGCGCACCGAGATCACGTCCGGATGCATGATCTCGCGCACCGTGGCCGAGATAGGCGCCAGAATCAGGTCGCGCAACGATACAAAGCCGATCAGTCTACGCTCCTCGTCGAGCACGTAAACGTAGTAAATCGTTTCGCTGGCCGGCGCCTGCTGCCGCAGCAGCGCCAGCGCTTCGCCCACCGTAACATCGGCCGGCAGCGAGGCGTAATCGGTGGTCATCAGTGCGCCGGCGCTTTGTTCCGGATAGGAGAGCAACCGGCGGATGTCTTCCCGGTCGGCCTTGGCCACCAGAGGTAAAACGCGCTCCACCACCTCCGGTTCGAGCCGCTGGAGCAGGTCGGCCCGATCGTCGTGCGACATCGCCTCTAGCAGCCGCGACAACTGCTCGCTGCCCGCCCCGCTGGCCAGCGCTACCTGCTTCTGCGGTGAATAGAAAGCAAATATCTCCGCCTGGCGCTGCAAAGGAGCGCGGGCCAACAGTTGCCATGTTTCTTCGACAGAAAGCCCTTCGGAAAGCTCGGCGATGCTGGCCGGGTGCGAATCGACAAGAAACTCCCGCAGCGTGCCATCGTCTTCGCTGGAGAGCATTTCGCGCAGTTCGGGCAGCAACAGCGGGTTTACCATAGCAAACACCCCTATGGTGGGCCGCGCGGCAACCAATGCCAGATTGGCCAACTGTCAACTACTGTAGTCATGTTACGGCAGTGACAATTCACACCCTGCCGGGCCAGCGCCGCCCGGCAGGCAACGCTTGGCGCAAAACTATCAAGTCAATTATCGGAACGACTGCAAAAATCGACAAGGCACTCCTCCGCAAATGCTAAAATCGGCGGCGGCGATAAACCCAATCGGTGCGCTATCTTCACGCGACTGCGGCGCCCTTTACGAGGCGGTTGCGTTGTAGAAGCGCGCAGGAGGCTTGGCGGTGGAGGCGGTCGGGCGTTGGCGTATTGGCAGGCCGTCTCAGGCAAACAAGGACGAGTAAATGTTTGCGAAGCGCCGGTCGGGTGCTTAGAATTGGGCAATGTCTGCGTGCTTGATTGTTCCAGTATTCGGGGCCGGATAAATGCCGAATCTTGCCGCTATTCTGAAAGAGGAAATCCGCCGCCTGGCCAGGAAAGAAGTTAAAGCTTTAACCAGCAGCACGCGCCGGGCCGTTGCGACTTACCGCCGGGAAATCGCCGAACTGAAACGTCGCCTGGGCGAGCAACAGCGCAAGCTGGAACTGCTGGAGCAACTTGAGAAAAAACGTCTGGCCCAGGGCGAAGGAACCCTCCTGCCCCAGGAGCAACAACACGTCCGCTTTTCAGCAAGGTCGGTCCGCGCGCAGCGGAAACGATTGAAGCTGTCGGCCGAGCAGTTCGCGCGGCTGCTCGGAGTGTCGCCGCTGACGATCTACAATTGGGAGCACGGCAAGGCGCGTCCGCGTGCGGCGGGTTTGAAGGCCCTGGTGGCGGTGCGCTCCATCGGAAGACGCGAGGCCCTCAGACGACTGGAACTGCTTGACGCCGGCGGCGGAAAAGAAACATCCGGCAAGACAGTCGGTTAGCACCACTTCGCGGTTTGCACGAAAGCAGATGGTGTGAATGGTTATTTGCTGGGCTCGAGCTTGGGGCGAAAAGGTATGCCAGTTGACAGGCTGCGCGGTGTGTACACAGCAGTCGTGCTGCTGGTTGCTTTGAACCTTGCTATTGTTGACGGCCAGTCGCCGCAATTACGGGACGCTCTGTGTGCCGCCGCCGAACTGCCTGTTTTGCCCGATCCGCTGCCCACCGCAGATGGATACCGTGGAATCTGGTATTGCAACCAACCGCAGAAGGACGAGTACGCGTACAAGTACAGCGGCGGACTGGGGCTGTACTGCGTGAAGCATCGGCCGTTTGCCGTCTATTCGCCTGAAGCCCACAAGACGTTCTTCTGTTACGGCGGGACGGACGCCGAGGGCAAGACGTTGCTGCACATGGTGTCGTATTACGACCATGCCACCAAGACCTTTCCCCGCCCCAGGATTCTGCTGGACAAGAAGACCGACGACGCCCACGACAACCCGGTGCTGCAAATCGATCCCCAAGGCTACATCTGGATTTTCTCCGCTTCGCACGGCACCGCTCGACCGTCTTATATCTCCGTCAGCAAGAAACCCTACTCAATCGAGGCATTTCACTGCGTGGCGGTGACCAACTTTTCGTATCCGCAGCCGCACTGGGTGCCGGGCGAGGGCTTTTTGTTCTTGCACACTCGGTACGCCAGCGGCCACCGGCGGTTGTTTCAGGCCACCAGCGCCGACGGCCGTCGGTGGAGCGAGCCGCAGATGCTGGCGTATATCGAGATGGGGCACTACCAGATCAGCCAACAGTGCGGCAAACGGGTATGTACGGCATTGAACTTCCATCCCAAGCCGGTAGGCCTCAATGCCCGTACCAACCTGTATTACATGGAAACCGACGATTTCGGCAGGACGTGGCGGAACGCGGCAGGCAAGGTGTTGAAACTGCCGCTGGAAAAGCCCGACAACGACGCGCTGGTACACGACTATCGAGCAGAAGGGCTGCTGGTGTATTTGAAAGACCTGGTGTTCGACGCTCAAGGGCATCCTATCATCCTGTATATCACCAGTAAAGGATACGAGTCTGGCCCCAAGAACGACCCGCGCACATGGTGCACCGCCCGCTGGACCGGTCAAAGCTGGGAAATCCGCGGATCGATCCGCTCGGACAACAACTACGACGCCGGCTCGTTGTACATCGAGGCCGGCGGGCAGTGGAAGCTGATTGCGCCTACAGAGCCTGGGCCGCAGCCATACAACACCGGCGGCGAAATCGCAGTATGGGTCAGTTCCGACCAGGGGGCGACCTGGCAGAAACTCAGACAACTGACCAGCAACAGCCAGTTCAACCACACCTACGTGCGCAGCCCGTTGGGGGCGCATCCGGATTTCTACGCTCTTTGGGCCGATGGCCACGGCCGTCAGAGATCGGAGAGCCGGTTGTACTTCACCAACCGACAGTGCCAGCAAGTATGGCGATTGCCTACTAAGATGGCCGGCCAGACGGCCCCGCCAGAGCTGGTTCAATAGTCGCTTACGCCGGAACTGGTGCGTGCTAGGCGCATGTTCCCAAAGACCTGAACGGCTGCACTAGCGCGCGGCAGTCCGCCCAAGTGGTTACTGGAGGGGCGCGCTTCGTTGTGGCGGGCATCCCGCCATAAAGGACGCAGTCGCCTTGCGTTGCTGCACCTGACCGCAGCGCGTCGCTCCAGCACCGTCATTTGGTTGCGGCGGTAGGTTGCTCTGGGGCAAGATCGGCCGCACGGGGCGATGGTCAACAGCAACCAATCCTTTGGAAAACGCAGGCTGGTCGAAAAATCTGCGAAAAAGCAGCCCTGGCCGACAGCGCCAATACATAACTGGCGTCAACTGCAAGCAATGCCTGTTGAAGCCCTTCACCTAAAAGCGGCCCTGCGAAGGCCTGTTGCGCACCGCAACCGGATTCCGCTCGTGTGGCAAGCGCTTGATTGCCAGTGCCGTGCGTGTTACACTCCACAACAAGTCCCGGGGCAGCCAACCGTTTGCAAACCTGCATACCGGGTTATGCTTCTTTGGGCAAATCCATTTGTCACGCCACCAATGTTACCGCTACACGCCACCAATGTTACCTCAATCGGAGTCCACTGTGATGCAAAACTCGCGCACTTCCCGACGGCAGTTCGTTAAGCAGGCGGTAGTTGCCGGCGCTGGGGCGCTGGCGGTCCCGCAGGTGATTCCATCTGGGCTATTGGGTGCAGATGCCCCAAGTAAACGGCTGAATATCGCAATGCTCAGTTGCGGCGGCCGCAGTCGTCAACTGTTGGGTTCGATTCTCGGGCCTGGGGAAAACATCGTGGCACTGTGCGATGTGAACACAGAAGAGATTTCCCGGCTAATCAAAGATGCTGCCCGGCACGGCCAGAACGGCGCTGCCGTGGAAAAGGCCAAGGTGTACGAGGATTACCGCAAGCTTCTGGAGGCCGAAAAATCGGTCGATGCGGTGGTGGTAGCCCCAGGCCAGCGCTGGCACGTGCCGATGTGCAAGGCCGCTTTGTTGGCAGGCAAGCACGTTTTCTGCGAGAAGCCCTTGGCCCACAGCGTGGCCGAGGCGCGGGAAATCGAGGAACTGGGCAAGCAGACCAAGCTGGCCACCCAGATTGGCTCGCAGGGAGGCGCAAGCGAAACCTTCCGCCGCTCGATGGAAGTGATTCAGGCCGGCGTGCTGGGCGCGGTGCGCGAGGTGCACACCTGGATCACGCGCAGCTTCCCGCCCAGTGCCGAAATCGACCGCAACGCCGATCCGATCCCCAGTGGGCTGAACTGGGACTTCTGGTGCGGACCGTCGCAGTTGCTTCCTTTCAAGCGGTACTACCTGGGCGGTTGCCTGGCGTGGGGGCGCTGGCTGGAGTTCGGCGACGGTCACCTGGCCGACATGGGGGCGCACGCCCACAATTTGCCCTGGCGTGCACTGAAGCTTACCCGCCCGATAAGCTGCCGCTGCGAGCATCCCGAGCCGCTGAAGGACAGCTACCCCTCGGCCAACAAGTTCTGCTGGGAGTTTCCGGCCCGGGGCGACCTGCCGCCGGTGACGCTCTGGTGGTACGACGGCGCCAAGGCCGGTCCGCCCGAACCGCTGGCCAGTCAACTGGCGGCCACCTATAACCGCGTACCGGGCGACGGCGTGTTGTTCGTCGGCGAGAAGGGCCTGCTGTTTTCCAACGCCTGGGGTGTGGGCGGAACTATCAAGCTGACCGGCGAAGAGAAGTTCCGCGGCGTGCTGAATCACGAAGCAGCCAAGTCGGTGCCCGTCACGCTGCCGCGCGCACCCGGACAGGACCACATGCGCGAGTGGCTCGATGCCTGCAAAGGCGAAGGCAAGACGTTCCAGGGCTTCGATACCGCTGCCCCGATCTGCGAAATCGCGATGGTGGGCATCGTGGCTCTGCGGCTGGGCAAACCGGTGCAGTGGGATAGCGCTTCGATGAAAGTCAAAGACGCGCCGGAGGCAGAAGTCCTGGTCCACCGCCCACAACGCAAGAAGTGGCTGTAAATCTGAACCACAAGGCCGAACCACAAGGCCGAATCACAAGGCCGAATCACAAGGCTGAACCACAAGGCTGAACCACACGCATTGTTGAGCGGGTTATGGAGGCACCGTCGGGGTATGCGCAGGTCGATGGCCTGCACCGCCCGGCAGGCCCAGAAGCGTGTTGGGTTACGTCGGGTCTTCTGACTGCGCCACGCACTTGCGCAGGCCGACATACCCATATTCCTTCACGTTCTTTTTACGACAGGGCTTTTACTATGCGCAGCTACTTGCCAGTTTCGATGCTCCTGGTCCGCGTTTTCGCAGCGGCAGCGATTGCGGCGATCGTGCTGGTCGCAGCGCTGGCCTGTGTGGCTGCCGAAACCACTGCTCCGGTTGCGGTTGTCGTGCCCCGCGATTCCAGTTGGACTGAGCAACTGGCGGCCAAAGAAATACGCCGCTATGTGTATCTGCGAACCGGTCAGTTGCTGCCATTGCTGCCGGCCGATCTGGCCAGTCTTGAAAACTTGCCGCCGGGCGGTTTGATAACCGTTGGTCATCCACAGCGCTTCGACAAATGGCTTGCCGGCCAGCCAGAGCTTGGCAATCTGCTGCGGGAAGGCGGCAGCAAGTCGGTGCTGAAGACGATCGAGTACCAGGGCCGGCAGTTACTGGTCGTCAGCGGTGTAGGCAGCAATCTGCTCTATGCGGCTTATCGTCTGGCCGAACATCTGGGGGTTCGCTTCTATTTGCACGGCGATGTTATTCCCGATAGCCGCATCCGGCTGTCTATACCGGTGCTTTCCGAGGCCCGAAGCCCGCTTTTCGCACATCGCGGCATCCAGCCGTTTCACGATTTTCCCGAGGGACCTGACTGGTGGAGCCTCGACGATTACAAGGCGATCCTGGCCCAGTTGCCCAAGCTGGGGATGAACTTCTTCGGACTGCACACCTATCCGCAAGGCGGTGTGGGGCCGGAACCGTTGGTATGGATCGGTCTTGCCGACGACATCCTGCCGGATGGCCGGGTGAAGTTCAGCTATCCGGCGCGGCACTTCGTCACCATGAACGTCACCGGTGCCTGGGGTTACAGGTCGATGCGGACCAGCGATTACCTGCTTGGCGCCAGCGAACTGTTCGATCGCGACGATTTCGGCGCCGAGTACATGCGCGACACGTATCCCTGGACCAAGATGACTGTCGAGCAGAGCAACGAGTTGTTCAATCGGATGGGCCAGTTGCTGCGCGACGCCTTCGGATTTGCCGAGCGGCTGGGAGTCGATACCTGCATCGGCACCGAGACGCCGCTGGTCATTCCCCGCGAAGTTCAGCAACGACTGAAGGCAGCAGGCAAGAACGCGGCCGATCCGGCGGTTGTGCAAGAGGTTTACCAGGGCATCTTCGAGCGCATCAAGCGCACCCATCCGCTGAAATACTATTGGCTGTGGACGCCCGAAGACTGGACCTGGCAAGCGGTCTCGCAGCAGAAGATCGACGCCACGCTGGCCGACTTTCGGGCAGTGATTGCCGCGGCCGAGAAGGTTCAAGCCCCCTTTACTTTGGCCACTTGCGGCTGGGTGCTCGGGCCGCAACAAGACCGGGCGCTGTTCGATAACTTCCTGCCCAAGAACATGCCCATGAGTTGCATTAACCGCGAAGTGGGTCACGCCCCGGTGGAGCCGGGATTCGAGCGGGTCACCGGCAGGCCGAAATGGGCGATCCCCTGGCTGGAAGACGACCCGGCCATGATCGTCCCCCAGCTTTGGGTGGGCCGGATGCGCAAGGACGCCGTGGACGCCCGAAAGTACGGTTGCACCGGGCTGATGGGCATCCACTGGCGCACCCGGATTGTTGGCCCCAACGTCTCCGCCCTTGCCAAGGCGGCCTGGGAGCAAAGCGCTTTCGCGGCGGCCGCGCCGGCCGCACCCCAAAAGCTGCCCGAAGGTCCCGAAGGCGGCAACTACGCCGCATTCCCCAACAACAAGATCGAAGGCACCGAAGACCAGCCGCTGTACCAAACGGTGCGCTGGGACGTGGCGGCCTACCGGCTCGATGTTCCCAATGGCAAGTACAACGTAACGCTCAAGTTCTGCGAGCCGCACTACAACCAGCCGCAAAAGCGAGTCTTCGGCGTCAAACTACAGGGAAAGACGGTCATCGAGTCGCTGGACGTTTTCGCCAAGGTGGGCAAGAACAAGGCGCTCGACTTCACCTTCCCAGACATCGAAGTACGCGACGGCCAACTGGCGATCGAGCTGCTGTACATCGTCGAGTACCCGTGCATCGCGGCGATTGTGGTGCAGGGCGATCGGGTCACCCGAAAGATCAACTGCGGCGGCCCGGCCTACAAAGATTATGCGGCCGACTGGCCGGCTTCGGCCCGGACGGCCAAGTACCGGCAGCGCTATCTGCCGAGCGAGGATTTCTACCTGGATTGGGCCACAGCCGAGTTCGGCCCCCAAGCAGCACAACCGGCCGCCAAACTGCTGGCACAGCTCGACGGACATTTGCCCCAACCGGCAACGTGGGTCGGCGGACCAGGCGGCATAAACCCCGATCCCACACCTTGGGAACAAGTCGCCAGGCAATACGAGTTCGTAGAGCAATTCGCCCAGTTGCATCCGCTGGTGGCTTCAGCCGGTCCCGGACACCTGGAACGGTTCGAGTACTGGCTGGCGAACTTCCGCTATTTGCGCGCGCTAGGAAAGATGCGCTGCACATGGGCGCAATACAACGAGGCGATCAAGACGCTCAAGGCCGAGAAAGACCCCGATGCCCAAAAGAAGCTCGCGCGCCAGTTGGCATTGCCGCTGCGCAAAAAACTGGTGGCCGAGGTAGCCGAGCTCCACAATTATCTGATGCAGACCGTATCGACCTGGGGCGAGTTGGGCACAGTCGCCAACTGGCAACAGCACAATCTACCAGGGCTGCTGATTGCTCCTGGCGAGGAACTGTCCAAGCTGCTCGGCGAGCCATTGCCTGCCGACGCCATGCCGCCGCGTCACTATCAGGGGCCGCCGCGGTTGATCGTCCCCACGGTACGCGGTCTGCTGGAATCGGGCGAACCGTTGCGGCTGCGGGCGATGGTGTTGAGGAGTTCGGCAGACCGCACAGCAGATGCTCCCCAAATGCCGGCCGAAGCGCGAGCTTCTCCGCTGCCCGCGGCGGCTACGGTGCCGGTGTTGTGCTGGCGCCGGTTGGGGGCCGGAGAGTATCTCCGCGTGCCGATGCAGCACTTGGCCCGAGGAGTTTACCAATCAACCCTGCCAGCCGAAAAGATCACCGACGATATCGAATACTACATCGAAGTGGCTGCCGATGGCGGCAAGCTGTACTTCCCGCCGACCGCGCCGGCCATCGCCCAGACGGTAGTTGTAATCGGCCAGAAGTGACCCTCAGGCGGCCTTCGGCGGCAACCAAACTGTGTTACTGGAGGGACGCGCTCTGTCTCGTCCGCCATTACTAAAACACGGCCACTGGAGGGACGCGCTGCGGTCGCGTCGGCAATCACTGGGGTGACGGCCACGACGGAGCGTGGCCCTCCATGTTCCGAGCGTGCGCAGCTTACTTTCGATGTCCCAGGTTGACCAAACCACCACGGATTGGCCAGTTTACCGAACAATCCTGCTCAGTGGGAAACGCCTTGCTTTGGCCCGGGAAAAGCGCGTCGGCCGTGCTCTGGCAACGCTCGCCGCATCGCGCGCTGCAAACGGTGCTGGAGCGCTACGCCTGTGCCTCGCTTTGGGCTTCGCGCAGTCTGGCACGAATAGCCTCCAGCCGCTGCGAAAGCTCGCGTTCGTAGCCGCGGTCTGTGGGACGGTAATAGATGCGATCGACGCCGAGATAGTCCTGGGCCGCTATGGCGTCGGGCTGGTCGTGCGCGTACTGGTAGCCCACCCCATGCCCCAGCCGCTTCGCCCCCGTGTAACTGGCATCGCGAAGGTGGACTGGCACGGGCAGCAGCCGCCCCTGGCGCACGTCGCGCAAAGCCTCGCCGATGCCAATGGTGGCGGCGTTGGACTTCGGCGCGCAGGCCAGATATGTGACCGCTTGGGCCAGCACCAACTGGCACTCGGGCAGACCGACGATCTCGCAAGCCTGGGCCGCCGCCACGGCCAGCGGCAGCGCCGCCGGATCGGCATTGCCCACATCCTCGCTGGCCAGGATGACCAGCCGGCGGGCCAGGAAGCGCACGTCTTCGCCACATTCGAGCATCCGCGCCAGCCAGTACAGTGCAGCGTCGGGGTCGCTGCCGCGAATGCTCTTTATCAGCGCGCTGATGCTGTCGTAATGTGCGTCGCCCAGCCGATCGTACTGTACCGCCTTGCGCTGCACCGATTCTTCGGCCAACTGCCGGGTGAACTCCAGCGGAAACTCCTGGCTGGAAAGCACGCCCACTTCCAGAGCCGAAAGCGCTCGCCGCGCATCGCCGTCGGAGACTTCTGCCAGGAACTCCAGTGCGTCCTCGTGCATGTTGACCTGCCAGCGCCCCAAGCCACGCTCGACGTCGGCCAGCGCACGGCGAATCAGCGTCTTTATGTCGTCCTTCGATAGCGGCTCGAACTGGAATATCCGGCTGCGACTTACCAACGCGCTGTTGATGGCAAAGAAGGGGTTCTCGGTCGTTACGCCAACAAGAATGATGATCCCGTCTTCCACGTCGGGCAGCAACACATCCTGCTGCGCTTTGTTGAACCGATGCAATTCGTCGACGACAAGAAGCGTGCGCTGGCCGGTGGCAGCCAGCCGATCGCGCGCCTGGGCCAGCACGTCGCGCAATTCTTTCACTCCGCTGGCCGTGGCACTGATCTGCTGGAAGTGGCTCTTGGTCTCGCCGGCCAGCAACCTTGCCAGCGTGGTCTTGCCTGTTCCTGGCGGGCCGTAGAAGATGACCGACCCGACGCGATCGGCTTTCAGCAGCCTGCGCAGCAACCGTCCTTCGCCCAGAAAGTGTTGTTGCCCTACGAACTCATCGAGCGTGCGCGGGCGCATCCGCGCCGCCAGCGGCTGCGCTTCGCGCAGGTGCGCCGATTCTGCATTGCCGAATAGCGACATGCCGGCCGAAGGCATTTACCGATCCACGACAGCTTACCGCCTGCGACAGTCCGCGGGCCTCTGCTGCGATTATACAGGCAAACCGCCGTAGCGGCTCACGCGGTCCTTTGTCAACGAGCCGGTTGCGGTGTGCTCAACGCACAGGTGGAATGACGATCGCGGAAGAAGTTTGACCAGCCACTGCCCGCGCTTGGGCCCTTCCTGGCGCGGATTATTGCCAGCGGACTGATTCTTCTGCGGTTTTTTTCCGCCGCCGTTTACGCAGGTTACCGCGTGGCAGAACGCAGCGGGCGATCCACCATACGCCCAAAACGTTCTACGGCTGCAACCACATGGAGGGACGCGCGGCGGTCGCATCCGTTATCGCAGGGCAGAAGGCCACCACGGGGTGTGGCCCCTCCAGGTTGCCCGAAAACATGCGCGCAAAACGCGCACAAGTTCCACCTTGAGGCACTAACACGTCGTCTGCCCATCAGCCAGCGGCCGCCCACACGGCACGGTAGCAGCCCCTGTCAGCGTGTTTGACCAACTGGCAAACACGGCGCGTTTTTTAGCTGGGGCAGTGTGGGGTTTCCGACGGAGTCGGTTACCGGCCAACTTTTCCTACTGGCTGGCCTTGTCCTTTTTCTCCGGCGTGCTTTCGGGCTTTGACTTTTCGCCGCTGCCGGACTGCTGGCGATTGGTTTCCGCAGCGCCTGCGCCTCCTAAACGCTCCAGCAGCAATTTGGCGTCATCCCGTTTCGAGAATGGCCGCTTGGACTCCAAGGCCTCGCGCAGCAGCCGTCTGGCTTCTTCGCGGCGGTCCTGGTCCAACAGAACCACTGCCAGATAGTACCGCGTATCCTCGCTGAGCGCCCCCGACGCTGCCGCCTGCTGCAAAGCCTGCAACGCCTGTTGCGGCCGGTTGTTCTTGTACAGAATCCAGCCGTAGGTGGACCACGCCTCGGCCGCCCACACCGTACGCTGGAATTGTCGTACGTTGTTCTCGGCCAATTCCAGGGCCTTCTGGCGTTTGCGAGCGTATTGCTCGTGTTTTTCTTGCTCGATCAAGGCCAGGGCCAGGTTGTTGCTAGCGGCGAACGTGCCCGGCGACTGCATGAAGGCGGTCTCGAAATAAAACTCTGCGTCTTCGTACTGCTTTTGGAAAAGCGCTACTGTGCCGCGGAGCAGCATGGCGGGAATAGAAGTCTTGTCGTACTTCAGCGCATCGCTGGCCCATTTTTTTGCGTCTTCCAGGCGATCGTTCTCCAGCGCCCAACTGGCTGCCACTACCAGCGTGTTGGGATCGTCCTTGGCCTGACCCAGCGCGCTTGTCATCCACTCGGCCGCCCGTTTCGAGTCCCCCTTTTGTTGGTAGAACAGTGCCATTTGGGCTTCCGGGGTCAATGCCCGGGGGTCCACCTCCTTGGCCTGCTTGAGCTTGTCGTAAGCCTCTTTCGCCCTGTCTTGCCGGAACAGGGCGTTGGCCAGTCGTTGCTTTACGATCGCCTCTCTCGGCTCCAGTTTCTCCCATTCCAGCAAGTACTTTTCAGCGTTGGCCCATTCCTCGCGGGCTTCGTAATATGTGGCCAATCCCGCCAGGGTGCGGCGCTCCAGCGGGTCTTTGCGTTTGGCGCCGCCTTTGAAGTTGGGCAACAACGAACGGGCATGATTGAACAACATACCCGCTTCCGTAACGCGGCGCTCGCCGATAGCTATTTCGCCCATGATGACAAAGGCTTCGGGATCGTTGGGTTCTTCCTTGGCGGCCCGTTCCAAATACAACCGCACTCCCCCGGGTGCGTTTATCTGTGAGAACATGCCGGCCATCATTACCTGTGCGGGCGGCAGGGTCGGGTCTTGCCGCCGCGCTTCCACCAAAGCCCTGTATGCGCCGTCGAAATCTTGATTCAGAAACCGTTTTTCGGCGTCCCGTAACTCCGGCGACTGCTGCTCGGCCGCTGCCGCTAAAGAAGCTTGCTGGCCATCCGGCTCGGCAACCGGCAATGCACCACACGCTATCCCAACAATCGCCGCGATTCCCACCGTCCGCGCTACACAACCCAATCGTACTGCCATGATGATACTTTCCTTTCCTGGCAAAACTGGCAAGGGCCTACCCAAGCCCTAGTTAATCTAATGGCTTTGTTGCGCAATCGGCCGCGCAACGCTGATTTAATCTAGACTACGCCGAAAGCGCTTGCAGGGCAATAACCGCAACCAAAACTACAACTGCCTGCGGAAAAGTCGTATGAAGTTCCTCGTGTGCCGCTCGCACCGGTTGCGCCAATAGCGCCCCTCAGTGAATGTGGTATAACCCCACCAGTCGGCGATCGCAACACGCTGGCTTCTGCCCCGCAGCAACGGACTACTCACTTTCGCCCTGACCAAACACGTGGTACGATTGTGCCGAATAATGGGCCAGTATTTTTAATTCAAGATCCGGGAGTCGCTTTATGCAAAGATTTAGCATCACAGGTCTGTTACTAACGATTGCTTTGGCAGTATTGATGGCGCTAGGGGGCGCCGTAGATGGGTTGGCGGCTGAGGAAAAATCCCCGCAAGAAAAACAGCAAAAGGCGGCCGCCAAAAAAGCCCCGCGTGAAAAACCTGCCGGGCGGCTTCCGAATTACTTCGCCGAAGTGGTCGACAAAGCTCAGCGAGAGGCCATTTACAAGATTCAGCAAGAGTACGAACCGAAGCTGGCCGAACTGCGCCGGCAGCTCGAAGAGCTGACCAAACAGCGCGACGAGAAAATCCGCGCCGTGCTCACCCCCGAGCAGCTCAAAAAAGTCGAGCAGCTTCAGGAACAGGCAAAGAAAAAACGCGAAGCCGCCAAAGCGAAACCCTCCCCGGACCAGCCCGGCAAGCCCCCAAAACCTGAACCCGAAACGCCGGCCGACAAGCCACCCCAACAATAAGCGCCGGCTTTTGGCACCAGCAAACTATAAAGCAACGTCTGTGGCGGTAGTAATACACGCTTTGCGCGTGCCGCATCAGTATTATTCGCTTCGCGCGTGCTGCATCGAGATGCTTTTGCTTCGATAACGCCCCGTTGTTTGCTACAAAAACGTGCCACTTCCGGCGGCGCGGAGTATATAACGGGCCATAAAGTCATCGGGTCATACAATCTTGCACCACAATGGGCCATCGCGCCCAACAACTACCTGCAAGTAACAAGCCCTGCCGGCAAGCGTGACATCAGAAGATATCTCCAACTGTGATCCACGCATATAAGCCGCAAACGCCACGACGGTTTGCCCTCGCCGGAGGTCGGTTAGCGGCGGAAAAAGTAGGTCGGGATGCCAGTCAAGCTCCCTTGTGCCCAAACGAAGGCCTGTTGCGGCACAACCGTTTGGCGTCTGTCCCCATCGGGGCGTCGAAGCGTGAGCTGAATTTGCTCGGCGTGAAATACGGTCGCCCATGGGGAATCTATCACCTGCCAACCTAACGCGACATTGCCGTTGCGGCCGAGTTGTTTGCGGGTCATGGTATGTGCGCACCATGGACTGCCGTTTTTGGCCGACTGCTCTCGTATTCACCCCGACGCGATCCAACCGAACTGCTACGCAGGACTAGCTGAACTGACGTTCATAATACGCGAGGATATTCACCTATAACTGCACTTTCCCAAAAACGGTGTACCGACATCACGAATCCTTGGGAAACCCGCGCCCCTATCCCAATAATGCCATTTTCGATGCCCTTTCTGAGCGTCACGGAGCCCGCCAAGCTCAGCAAACCGCAGGAAAAACGATGTCTTCAGCATCCCAGTTTTCTGCCAAAATGCAGTGAAGGAATCACGCGGCACCAAATCCCGGACGCCCTCATTATAAATAAGGGAAATCTGTGAATCGGATTTGCGGCCGAACACCATCCCACCAGGCAGCATACAGGTATGTGATACCTTCCTCGTTATGAGTTCCACAATACCCTTGTACTGTTCCGGGAAGGATAACCTTATACTGTTCCGAAATGATGATGTTTTCCCGCTTGCCGGGCGAGGGCTTCTCGCGCACATGCCCATTGGGTTCACCTTGATGCAGCCCATTTGGTTGGCCCAGCAGAACACCCGCTGCTTCGGCCGGCAGGCTCTGTTGTTGGTGGCATCGGCCCAAGTCGTTTGCGACTTGTTGACTTTGCAATACGGGGAGACGCAGACCGATAGCAAACGCGACATCAGCCGGTCGCTAGCTTTGGCGAAGATCACCAAGCCACCGGTTGATGTACCACGGGGCGGAGTGCTTTGTGCGGAGACCGCGGAGGCGCGGCGATTCGAGTAAGTCCGCGAATCACTGACATTGCTGCTGAAACGATCATTGAAGCTGAGCCGACCGGAAGCTGGCCTCGCGCCGCAAAGTGTGCAGAGCTGGTACAACCCTTTGGAGATCGGCGCCCTGTTGGTGCGACTCTGTCGACAGAAGCTCGTCGAACTTCCGCTCCGCCGCGTCTCGCTCCGATCCCAGGCGGCGGCGTGTGCCACGGATGGTCATACACAGTACTGTTGCTTCTCCCGCCACCACCATTTTCGGTTCGGTCTGGACGTTGTTTGGCCCACTTGTAAACTGGCCGAGGTGACCTTACATTTTACTGGGCTGCCGCACAGGGGCACCCTGGCCTTAAGCCCGCCCCACTGTGGGGTATAAAACAAACATTGCGGACTGGTTTTTGGTAGGTCAACTGGTTTTTGGTAGATCAACTGGCACGTAAGGTGTTGGTCTTTCGTGCGTCCACACACAAAATCAGCGCTATTGGGACTTGCTGGATATACGCTGGGCCAGCCGCCCGCTTCATGTTTTTTGACGCAGCTTAGCCAGCCCCAGCGGTGGACAGCCCACACTAATAGTAGCAGGTTACCTGATAGCTACAATAAGTTGAGCTGATAGCAGCTAGAGCACTCAACCGGTGGTATCGAAATGGTAACTTAGCCTTGTAGTAATTAGTAATAACACTAGCTGTAAACGCTACCGCCAGTTGTCGGCCATAAATTACCGCAAAATAAGGTGTTGATTGCGTTTTGCCGACCGGTTCGATTCCTTCAGTTCCACAGAACCGATTCGGCCATTTTTCTGCCCCTTGTCGGGGATGTTAAGCGATCATTCGCAGTTTGAATAGTACTAAGCATGCTGGCTGCCACGGGCGGAAAACTATCGCTATTGGCTAGCCTGGTGAGGCGGAATTCTGGAAAAGCGTGCATCGTCCGCTAATACCGTCTGCGAAGATCGGTAATTTTTAGTGACCGCCTGAGGCGATTAGCAAAAAGGCCTCAGTAAAGGGCCCGTAGCTCAGTGGTCAGAGCAGGGGACTCATAATCCCTTGGTCGTAGGTTCGAATCCTACCGGGCCTAGTTTCGATAAGTCCAACC
>Ga0209101_1000355_pt1 | contig 38111 bp, 37 predicted proteins | sample ConPoolayeCmetaG_FD_185481 | JGI IMG/M metagenome (GOLD analysis project Ga0209101, IMG submission 185481) | Hot spring microbial mat communities from California, USA to study Microbial Dark Matter (Phase II) - Cone Pool mat layer C metaG... ...
GCCAGAAAATCGCTGCCCAACAGGCTACTCAACAGGCCCTGGGACAAATCCAGGAAGGTCGCCGCGAAATTGCCCAAACGGGTGGGGAAAATCAGATGGGGGGAACTCAAGGCCAGGGCAACCAGGGCAGCGCTCAAGGCAACCAGGGCGGCGCTCAAGGCAACCAGGGTGGCACTCAAGGCAATGGACAGGGGGCGGATGGAGCAGGGCAGGGCACCGGCGGTGGAAGTGGCCATGGCGATTCCAACCAGGACGGTGGACAGGGCACGCCGCAGGTGTCCGACGGGCCGGCAATGCCCAATTCACCCGGCGACCCCGGCGAAAAGCCCTATGACCCCATCTATGCTCCTGAGCGTCTGGGCAAAGGGGATGGTGGCGAACTGGTGACCGTGCCGGGAAATGAGGATGAGCAAGGACAACCGGTTGGTGAAGTGACCGGCGATCCGCAGGCCGGACAGGCACTGGTGCCCTATGATCAGGTCTACACCGATTATCAGGCGCAGGCTGCCAGCGCGTTGGAAAACAGCTACATCCCGCGCGGGATGAAGGATTACGTGCGGGAATACTTTAGCGCCATTGAGCCGAGAAAATAAACGATGGAAACGGTTTGTTACACTGCAGCCGGGGGAGTGGTGGTCAACAACGACACCGTTTTATTGCTCCAACGTCCCGGTCGGAACGAAATCCGTTTGCCCAAGGGGCATGTCGAAGCGGGTGAGTCATTTTCCGAAGCCGCTCTGCGCGAAGTGACCGAAGAGAGCGGTTATGTTGACCTGCAAATCATGGCCGACCTGGGGCAACAGGTGGTCGAGTTTGACTATCAGGGACGGTACGTCATCCGCGACGAGCACTATTTTCTGATGCAGCTCCAGAGCGGACGACAGATCGAACGCGATCCGCACGAGCTTCAGTTTGTCCCCTTTTGGCTGTCTTGGGATGAGGCTCAGGCACAGTTGACTTACCCTGCCGAACGCGAATGGTTGCGTCGGGCCAAAGCGAGATATGTCCGTTTGTGAAAAGTCTGTCAAAATGTTGGTTGAGCCTCGGTAGAATCTCGATGGAATGATGAGGGCACAGCTTGGGCGGGAGCGCCTGAAGGCTACACTCCAGGTGATTCCTTGCCCTCTACCGAGTCTGTCGAAACCAACGTTTTCTCGTGTCAATGCCGATCCATCCGATCGCATTAGGTGAGTCCGTCTGGCCGCACATTACTACACCCCACTGGCGAACGGCTGGGCCACTTGCTGTTTTGCCTATACCGGGTGTCTCAACAAATTGAAGGAGAATGAGCAGCGCATTGGGCGCAATACCTTTCAAACAAGACGCTGGCGTAGAGGCCTCAGCCGGATTTTCTGCCTCCTTTCCGCCTGAAGGCTCAACTCCGGAGCGTTATTTGAAAAGCATTGGCATCAGGCGCACCTCGAAAACATGGCTCTTAAAAAAGAAAAACTTCTCGTTGCGTTTTGTTATCTGGTTCTGTACATCGTCTGGGGGACGACTTATTTTTTCATCAAAATGTCGGTCGAAACCATCCCCCCATTTTACGTCGTGGCCGGCCGATTTATCGTCGGCGGGCCGTTGCTCTTGGGCTTGACCGCTTTGGCCGGTCGGCTGAAGCGGTGGCCAACATGCCGTGAAGTCGGCGCATCGATTTTGCTCGGCTCACTGTTGCTGATCGGCGGCAATGGGCTGGTCACATTGGGCGAAAAGCAAGTTGACAGCTATATTGCGGCCCTGATCGTGGCCTGCACGCCGATGGTGGTCGCTTTTTATGACCTGGTGTTGCTCAAAAAACGGATTCCGGCTGTTCAACTGGCCGGGATTGCGGTCGGCATTGTCGGCGTAGGCCTGTTGCTTTACAACGGCCATTCGCTGCACAGCAGCCTGTCGCCTTTTGTGTTGATGGTTGTCGGCGGTGTTGCTTCCTGGGGGCTGGCAACCAGCCTGGGGCATCGCATCAAAACTCATCCCGACGTGATGATCAACAGCGGGATGCAAATGCTCTTTGTCGGAGTGTCTGTGCTGCTCGTCGACCTGCTTTGGGGCCCCGCGCCGGCCGAATTTTTGCCCTATGTGTCGCTGCATTCGGCGTTGGCGTTGCTTTTTCTGGCCTTCGTCGGCTCGCTGGCCTTTGCCGCCTACAATTACCTGATCGCTCACGAACCGGCAATCCGCGTGGTCAGCTATGCACTGGTCAATCCGATCATTGCCACCTTGCTCGGCCTGTTGATCGGTGGGGAGGCCGTGGTGCCCTTTTTGGCCCTCGGCTTGCCGATGATTTTGATCGGCTTGACACTGATGCTATACGGCGATGTGATTGTCCGTTGCATCCAGGCGCGCCGAGCGGCGCGCCGCTCGGCGACCGCCGATCGCCGGCTGTCAACGGCCAACGGCAGCTCACCGACGGTGGCAGATTGACGACCTTTACTCGTCATTGACAGGAACTGGACACCGGCGTTTTGGGGCGTTGAGGCTTCAGCCGGCCTACATCTAGGACTTAAAATTCGGCTAAAGCCTCGACTAAACTACTATAAAGGCCTATCCGAAAAACGCAGCCGACGCATCCCTATGCGTCGGTACAAGCGGCATAGGGATGCCGCTTGTGCGGTTTTTCGGATAGGCTCTATAAGTAGATTCGCTGGCGTCCAGTAGAAAGTTTGAACATGCAGGCTTACGGCCCTTCTTTTGCCCGCGTGTACAATAAAAAGTGGCAATTATTTGCCCAACGCATTGCTCCATGGTTGCGCTTGTTCTATGAAAGCCAACCGATCAGTCAGCAAAGCCGCGTCCTGCTCGATGTGTGTTGTGGCGCCGGGCACCTGGCAGCCCATTTTTTGGAGAACGGTTATACCGTTACCGGCATCGACCTTTCGGAGCACATGCTGCGCTATGCACGCGAAAACAATGCCGCCTATGCCGCAACCGGTCAGGTCCGTTTTGTTCAGGCCGATGCAGCACACTTTACCGTTGAAGGCCCGTTTGGCCTGGCCGTCTCGACCTATGATGCGCTCAACCACTTGCCCGACCAGGCCGCCCTACGTGGTTGCTTTGAAAGCGTGTATCCTCTTTTGCTGCCCGGCGGTTGGTTCATCTTTGACCTCAACACACGTGCCGCATTGCTTCATTGGAACAACATTTTGGTTGACGACGACCCCGAATGTATGATCGTCAACCGTGGCCTGTATGACGAATCGAGTGGCAAAGCATGGATGTTTATTTCCGGCTTTATCTGCACCGGGCATAAAGAAGATGGAACGCCGTTATATGAACGTTTTCAAGAAATGGTTTACAACATCGTTTATGACCTGAGCTGGGTGCAGCAAACGCTGCACGAGGTTGGCTTTGGCCTGGTTTATCCGGCCCAGATCAACGACCTGTACACGCCTTTGAAAGAGCCGGAAAAGGAAGGCCGCGTGTTTTTCGTGGCCCAGAAATAGGGATGATTCATTTCTCCTCGAAATTGGCTTACACTTCAGGCTACCTCGAAAATCGGCTGCCTGCGCTGACTCGAGTCAGCCTTTTGGGCCTGCGGCCAATGGTCGGCCTGCGCCCGACCAGGCGCAGCGTGCCCCCAAAGGCCGATTTCAATCGACGCTGACTCAAGTATGGCTTGTACGGCTATTCAATAATTGTCGGCGTGGCGGTTTATCCAAACCGTAGCCGACGCATCCCTATGCGTCGGCGTATGGTTCGATTCACAAAAGCACAGGTCCAGCACCACACCGAGTGCCGAACTATGGAGGAAGATGATGTCGGGTTTGCTTTATGTTGCGTTAGCTTACCTGCTCGGATCGATTCCGTCGGCATTCATTGTGACCTATCTGGTCAAAGGTGTTGACATTCGTCAACTTGGCGATGGCAACATCGGCGCCCGGAACACCTGTTTGCATGTTGGATGGTGGGCCGGTTTTGCCGTCGGCGTGCTCGACATTCTCAAAGGAAGTGTTGCCGTTTTGCTCGCCCGACGGGCGGCGCTGAACGATCTGGCAGTGCTCGCCGTCGGAGCGGCGGCGGTGTTAGGCCACGATTTTATGCTCTTTCTCGGCTTTCAGGGCGGTCAGGGGATGGCTACCACCATCGGTGTGTTGTTGGTTTTGCTTCCTCTGCCAACCGGTGTAGGGTTGCTGCTGGCGGCATTAGCCTGGATATTCCTGGGCCGCAACTGGGATCGCAGTATGGCCATTGGATTAGGCGGCATTCCCCTGCTGGCATGGGTTACCAATGAGCCACCCCAACACATCTGGTATCCGGTGGCTCTTTTGCCGATCATCGGCATTCGCAAATTATCTCAACCCGGCAAAAGATCGCCGACGTCTGTCCCTTTGGAAAACGACCCAACTCTCCCCTCTGAGGATGAGGATTGGTCAAGGTGTTGAGAACATGCAAGGTTCGAGGAATCAACCCGAATTGTACAACATCGCCCGGCCGCTGGCCGAAAACGCCGCGCGGATGCCCTTTCGTCCGGCGATCCTCTTTCCAGACGGAAGGGCGAACGGCCGCGCGCGCTATGTTCAGCTATCTTTTCAACAATTGAACACGCTTTGCGATCAATACGCGCACGGATTGCTCGAATACGGTTTACATCGCGGTGAGCGCACCTTGTTGATGGTGCGACCGGGGCCGGAATTTATCGCTCTGGTCTTTGCGCTGCTCAAGATCGGCGCCGTGCCGGTGATGATCGACCCCGGCATGGGCCTGCGCCCCTTTTTGCAATGCGTTGCCGAAACCGAGCCGACCCATTTTATCGGCATTTCCGTTGCCCATCTCTTGCGCAAACTCTTTCCAAAACCCTTCCGGACGGTCAAAGGTTGCGTTACCGTGGGCCGCAATTGGGGATGGGACGGCCCCACCCTCGATCGGGTACGCACGTCGCGGCGCGATCCTTTTGACATTGCGCCGACGACGACCGAAGATGAGGCTGCCGTGGCCTTTACTTCGGGCAGCACCGGCATTCCCAAGGGGGTGGTCTTTACACACGGTATGTTCAAGGCCCAAATTGCCTTGTTACGCGACGAGATCGGCTATCGGGAAGGCGGTATCGACCTGCCGGGGTTGTACATTTTTGCCCTGTTCAATCCTGTTCTCGGCGTAACCACCGTGATGCCCGACATGGACCCGGCCAAACCGGCTCGCCTCAACCCGGCGTATCTGGTTGAAGCCATTCAAACCTTTGGCGTGACCACTTCTTTTGGCTCACCCACGATATGGAAGATCGTTGGACGATATTGTGAGGAAAACGAGATTCAATTGCCGTCGATGCGTCGCATCATCATGGCCGGTGCACCGGTGCCACCCTGGTTGATCCGAGAGTATGCCGGCGGTGCGCCGGACGACATCTTGCCCAATGGAGATGTCTATACGCCTTTTGGGGCTACTGAGGCTTTGCCGATCACTATGATCAGCGGGCGGGAAATCCTGAATGAAACGGCGGCGCTCAGCGAACAAGGCGCGGGCATGTGCGTGGGACGGCCGATCCCCGGCTGCACGATCCGCATCATCCGCATCACCGATGAGCCGATCCCCCGGTGGGACGAGTCATTGGTTTTGCCCCAAGGTGAGGTGGGTGAGATCGCCGTCAAGGGGCCGGTGGTGACACGGGTTTACCTCAACCGTCCACAGCAAACGGCCGAAGCCAAGATCTACGAAGGAGATGAGGTGTGGCATCGCATGGGTGACCTGGGCTATTTCGACGCCGGCGGGCGGCTCTGGTTTTGCGGGCGCAAACGTCATCGTGTCGAGACGGCGGAGGGCCTGTTGCTGCCGGTGTGTTGTGAGGCGATTTTCAATACCCACCCCGACGTGGCCCGCACGGCTCTGGTGGGCGTGGGCGCACCGGGCCGGCAATCTCCTGTCTTGATCGTCGAACCCAAGCCGGGCAAAATGCCCCGCACGGCAAAAGAAAAGCAGAATTTCGTGGCCGGGCTGCTCCAGTTGGGCGCTCAACACGCCCACACGCAACGCATCCAGAACATCCTCTTTTATCCGACGGCCTTTCCGGTTGACGTGCGTCACAATGCCAAAATCCAACGCGAAAAACTGGCCGTGTGGGCAGAAAAAAAGCTTGGCGTTGGCCGGTAGCACGATGGAAATGGACGAAAATGGGAGTTAATTTATGAAAGTCCTTGTTACCGGTGGCGGAGGTTTTTTAGGCCGTTATGTGGTCGAGCAATTGGTCGCGCGCGGCGACGAGGTGATCTCCTTTTCACGCGGCACATACCCCGAACTGGCCCAACTCGGCGTGCAAACCATCCAGGGCGATTTGCAAGATGCCGAAGCGATCAAAAAGGCCTGTGTGGGGGTCGAGGCTGTTTTTCACACCGCTGCCCGGCCTGGCTTTTGGGGCACGCGCGCGTCTTTTTACGGCCCCAATGTGATCGGCACCGAAAACGTCATCGCGGCATGCCGCGCCAACGGCGTATCCAGACTGGTCTATACCAGCTCGCCAAGCGTCATTTTTGACAACACCGCCCAGTCTGGCATCGATGAATGTCATCCTTATCCTCAAAAATACGAAAATTTTTATTCCGAAACCAAAGCCCTCGGTGAGCAAAAGGTCATTCAGGCCAACGGGCCGGATTTGCTAACCTGCGCCCTTCGCCCGCACCTGATCTTTGGCCCCCGCGACCGTCATCTGCTGCCGCGTGTGATTGCTGCCGGGCGGGCAGGCACACTGCCACAGGTTGGCGATGGGAGAAATCGGGTCGATCTGACCTATGTCCAGGATGCGGCACGGGCACACTTGCTGGCTGCCGATCGGCTGGTGCCGGGTTCACCGGTTGCCGGGTCAGTCTATTTTATCAGCCAGGATGAGCCGGTGATGCTCTGGCCGTGGTTGAACGCCCTCTTTGCTGCATTGAACGTGCCGCCGATCCGTTTGCGTGTGCCGTTGTGGACGGCACGAACAATTGGCGGCGTGCTGGAATGGCTATATCGGACGTTCAAGTTGCCGGGAGAGCCGCGGCTGACCCGTTTTTTGGCCAGCGAGTTGGCCCTGGATCACTTTTACGACATCTCGCGGGCTAAACGCGATTTCGGCTATCGACCGCAGATCGATATGGCCGAGGCGACCCGGCGCACGATTGAATTTCTCAAGGATACCGGCCAGGAACACACCTCGCGGTAGCCATGGCTGATGTGAAGGTTGAATCTGCCAGGCTCGCCCGGACATGTCCAATGTTTCCGGGCCGGGTTTTCAAAGCAAAACGGTAATTACCTATCCGGCTGCCTGCCGCCGTGTGCCGATTGGAGGGTCGGCTTTTCTGGGCACTTGTGGCACAGGCCGACCGCTGGCCGAAGGCCCAACGCGGGCGACTTCAGTCGGCATGGGTAGACGACGGCATTTGCCCTTGCCCATCCGACGATTTGCTCGGCAGGAGGCAGAGACCCCCGCCTGGCTACGAACATCCAGTGGGGATTGAGTTGCCTTTCCGCGCCGTTTGAGTTAAAATACCCCCACTTTGCACCCGACGAAGTGTGCCTTCGCCGGGTGCATTTTATTTTATGAACAAGGAGAAAACAAGACAATGATCAACGTTCAAACGCCTACCTATGCCGACCTTGTCCGCCCGGCGGAACGACGCATGGCACTTGCCTATGATGCCTTGCTCATTCTCGGCGGCAGCCTGCTGACCGCGCTGGCCGCGCAGATCAGCATCCGTCTGCCTTTCAGTCCGGTGCCGATCACCGGCCAGACGTTGGCCGTGTTGCTGGTCGGTGCGTTGTTGGGCAGCCGTCGCGGCGCACTAAGTATGCTTACCTATCTGGCAGAAGGATTGCTGGGACTGCCCGTCTTTGCCGGTGGTATGTCGGGGCTCGCCTATGCCCTGGGGCCAACCGGCGGCTATTTGGTCGGTTTTGTCGGCGCGGCCTGGCTCACCGGCCGGCTGGCCGAGCATGGCTGGGATCGCCATGTGTGGAGTGCGGCCCTGGCGATGGTCGCCGGCAACCTGGTTTTGTATGCTTTGGGCCTGGCCTGGTTGAGCCGTTTTGTCGGAACCAAAGCATTTGCGCTTGGCCTGTTCCCTTTTCTGATCGGCGATGCGCTCAAAATCGTCCTGGCTGCGGCAGCACTTCCAACCGGCTGGCGAGTGTTGGGGCGTAAATAGGCATATGTCCAAACAGGTTTCGGCATCTATCCTGCCGAGACCTGTTTTTTTGCTGCAGACCAAGTCCGAAAAGCCGTACAAGCGGCATCCCTATGCCGCTTGTACCAACGCATAGGGATGCATCGGTTACGGTTTTCGGATGGGCTCTAAACGTTGATCGACAACTTTTTCCCCATTGCCAGGGCCTCCAAGTTGGACCGGGCAATTTCCTCCCGCTGCGTTTGCTGCACGGCCTCCTCGAGCGCTTCAAACGGATACCATTTCTCTTGTTGGAGCACAACACCCAATGCCACAATGGCCCGGTTTTGTGCACGCACGCGGAGGTCTGGTCGCTCAAAATCCAGCGAAATGATCTGTGCCTCGCTCTGGACCGGCAGCAAATCCCCGGCGATATAGGCCCGGTCGGCAGCAGTCATTCGCGTCAACGCGGCCATGGCCTGTCTTCGCCCTTCTTCGGCAACCCAAATCAACACATCGGGACGCTCGATTCCCGTATAGCCGATCGGCTGCGTGTCGAGAATCGTCTCACAAATCGAATGCCCGGTCATCACCGTCACCGGGTAATCGTCACGTTGCGTAGCATAGAGGCCGGCGAGCACCGCCCCCTGCCCCAGCAGGTGACCGGTGCTGCGTACCCGCCCACCTGCGGCGCCGACGATCATCACTTTGAGACGCTTCTCGATGCTGTGAGTAAATCGAGGTTCTAAAACTTTGCCCTTGTCTACCTGTTTTCCTGCTTCCTCTTTGATCGCTTTTCTGTACGCCGCCGCGTATTCCGGCCGCGCGTTTTCGATCAGCACGCCGGTGGCAAAACCGCCGTATTCGAGCAGGTTCATCATATCACGTTTGGTGAATTTGTTGTTCGGCGCATAGTAGGCCGTGCACAACTCCCAGATATCGATCAACGCAAAGCCATCATGCTGAAGCCCCTGGGCGATCAGCGCCGGCAGGTCGGGGTCAAAGACAGTGCTCCGTGCCACCCATCCTGCTCCACACACCCCGGCGATGGCGCATACATCCAATGGACGTTCCAGATTGCCGGCGCGGGTGGTGGCGGTGATCGCCCCGTGCGGCGTGAGCACCGAGTGTTGTCCACCGGTCATGCCAAAGTTGAAATTGTTGGCCACCAGCACGGTGAGGCCCACATTACGCCGCGCCGCATTGATCAGGTGGTTGCCGCCGATGCCGCAGCCGCCGTCGCCGATCAGCACGATCACATGCAGGTCTGGATTGGCCAGCTTGATGCCGGTGGCATAGGTGATCGACCGTCCATGCAGACCGTGAAAAGCGTTGGTGCTAAAATACGAGTCCGAAAGGCCAATGCAGCCGATGTCGGTGACGATGACCGTCTGGTGAGGATCCCATTGCAACGAGACCAGTGCTTCATCGAGCGCCTTGAGCACGGTGTGATGGCCGCAACCGGGGCAAAAGGGAAGGGGCAACCGCCTGGGATCGAGATAGGTATCGATGTGCGTGCTCATGCCACCCCTCCGGCCTGCAAGATTTGTTGGGGCGTAATCAACTCACCGTCAATGCGGTGGACGCCGATGACCTGGACAGACCTTTGAGGTCTGCAAGACCTCAAAGGTCTACAGACGATCCGCTCTACCTCACGGCGCAATTGCCCGTCATTCAACTCGGCGACGACGATCCTTATTTCCTCTCGCCCTTGTTCCTGCGCGTGGGAGAAACTGCAGAGGGACGCAATTGCTTCTCCAATTGCCTTTTCCGGCAACGGCCACAGCGAAAGCAGCGTCAAGGCCGAAAGCCGCTTTCCTTCGGCCCGCGCATAGCGCACTGCTTCCTCGACGGCACGCGCGGTGATACCATAACTGATCAACAGCACCTCCGCCCCCTCTTGCAAATCGGCACGTACTTGATCGATTTCGTCCTGATGCCGCTCGATCTTGGCGATCAAGTGATGGTTCAGGCGATCGATCTTGACGGGATTTTTCGTCAAATATCCTTGTTCATCGTGAGTTGAGGTGGTGAAGCGTAGCAGATGTGGCCCCCCAAACGGACTCATTGCCACATTCTGGTCGAGCGAGGGGTAATTGCACGGTTCAAAGGCACATTCGGGGCTGGCGATCTCGCGTGCCCGCACCGGAATCGGTTCGAGTTCCTCCGTGTCCACCGTATCCATCGTCGAGGCAACCTCTTTGTCGGTGAGCACAAAAACCGGGCAGCGAAACCGTTCGGCCAGGTCAAAAGCCCGCAAAGTCAGGTTGTAGCAATCGGCCACCGTTGCCGGGCTGAGGGCGATCAGCGGGTAGCCGCCGGAGGTTCCCCAACGCACAAACTGCACATCACCTTGTGCGACGGTGGTGGCACCGCCGGTGGCCGGGCCAAGCCGCTGCACATCGACGACGACCAGTGGCACTTCGCCCATTTGGGCCAGGCCCAGGTTTTCCGAGTAAAGGCTGATGCCGGGGCCACTGGTGGCGGTCAAGGCACGTCGTCCGGCCATTGCCGCACCGATGCAAAAGCCGATCGAAGCGATTTCGTCTTCGCCTTGAACGGCAATCCCGCCTACACGAGGCAGATCACGCATCATCGCCTGCAAAATGGGCGTCGCCGGCGTGATCGGATAGCCGGCAAAAAAATCGCAACCGGCATCTATCGCCGCACGGGCGATCGCCGTGTTGCCGTCCAAAAATTCGCGCATCGTCATCCTCCACATCGTTGTGATGTCGCCATTGTACCACAGACCATACCGCTCTTCAAAACCTGGGCCGGTGACCCAATATAGGCCAGGCCTGCCCCTTCAAAAGCCAGGCTCTCCACCGGCTTTTACTGTCATTATGGCGCAGATCAAAACCTGTTTTGGCCGAGAGCATGTGTTTTCGCCGAACAACATCATCCATGGGTTGTCATCCTTGCCCACACGTGGTATCATAAAAGAGAACCATATCTGTCCGGCAGAGTGAAACAATTGTGACCGACGAATCCAAACCCAAACCGCGCCCGCAGCCCATACCCAACCCGCGTCCTCCTGGCCCGATCCAATTCTCGCATCCTGCTGAAGCGGCTTTTGCGCGCATACTCGACTTTTATCAGATCGAGTGGCAGTACGAGCCGACCACTTTTCCCTTGCGCTGGGACGATCAGGGACGGGTCATTCTGGCCTTTACACCCGATTTTTATTTGGTTGAGGAAGACCTGTATATCGAATTGACCACCATGCAGCAGCGTCTGGTCACGGCCAAAAACCGCAAGCTCAAATTGCTGCGACAATTGTATCCCCATATCCGGTGCAAGTTAATGTACCGTCAAGACATCGAAAACCTGGCGATCAAATACGGATTGTTCGACGAAACGGCCACCGAAGAAGGTCAAAATGGAACAGACACACAACGAAATACTTGATGATATTGCCTACATTCTGTACACAAGGGAAGAAATCCAGGCACGGGTGGTCGAACTGGGGGCCGCAATCTCGCGCGATTACGCCGGCCTGAACCCGGTGTTGATCGGCGTATTGCGCGGCGTTTTTATGTTTATGGCCGATCTGGCCCGCGCGATCACCATCCCCGTCAATATCGACTTTATCGGCATCACCCGTTACGGCCCCAGCACACGTACACAAGGGGTGGTTCGTTTCACCAAAGACCTCGACATTAACATCAGCGGTCGTCACGTGCTTTTTGTCGAAGACGTGATCGACACCGGTCTGTCATTGCGTTACATTTTACGTGCCCTCAAAGCGCGCGAGCCGGCCAGTCTCAAAGTTTGCGCGTTGTTTAACAAATCACGTTCTCGATTGTTTTCACTGCAAGCCGATTACATCGGTTTTGATGGGCTGGACCGGTTTGTGGTGGGCTATGGGCTGGATTACGATGAACAGTATCGCCATTTGCCCTTTGTAGGGGTCTTGAAAGAAGAGGTGATCACCCGTTTGCGTCTGCCACCCGGCGCGCAGACCGAATAAAAAAGGGCAGGAGCGATTCGCCATCGCTCCTGCCCTATAAAAGGGTTAAGCCCCAAGTGACCTACTTGATACGTGCTCGTTCTTTTATTGCCTTTTTATCTCTTTAGCTTTTTTCCTGCTTCCGGTTCATTGTTACCAATTTCCCTTCCGTCAGGTTTTTTAGCTATTGAGTTTTTAAGGCTTGAACGTGCTTTTTGTATCGTTCAATCTCTTGGGACTTAACTGCTTATATTATAGCAAATTCCTTTTCTCCGGTCAAGAGTTTTGTTAATAACTTGTTAAAATTTAAGCTTTCTTATGCCAACTGGTTATTGGACAAAAATCGGCGCTCAGATTATAATAGGTTAGTTTAGGATGAATTACGAACGTTTTTAAGCGTTCTTACCGGGAGGATTTATGGACCGGGATGTTGCTGTCGATTTCGGAGGGCGAGCTGCTTTGCTGGTACTCACCCAAAATGGTGAGTTTCGTGCCAGTTGGTCGCTGGACAAACCCCAGTTGACTATCGGTCGGCTGCCTGAAAATGATGTGTGTATCGACGATCGTTGGATTTCGCGTCACCATGCGCGCATTCGCCGCGAAGGTACACACTATTTGCTTGAAGACCTGGGCAGCAAAAACGGCCTCTTTCTCAACGGCAAGCGCCTGCTCGCGCCGACTGCCCTTCAAAATGGCGATGTGATCCAACTGGCGCCTCATTTTCAGTTGACCTTTGTCGACAGCGAATCAACGGCGCCGCTTTTTCAAACGCTGCCCGGGGTGACCCTGGATGCGACATCGCGACGGGTATGGGTGCGTGGCATTGAAGTGGAGCCGCCACTTTCAAACCATCAGTTTGTGTTGCTTCAGACGCTGCTCAATGCCCCTGAGCGCGTGTTCACCCGCGATGAACTGATCGCCGCCGTGTGGCCCGATGAAAACCCCGCCGGGATCAGTGATGAGGCACTCGACTCGCTGGTGCGTCGTCTGCGTTCTCGACTGAACGAGATCGATCCGGTGGCACGGTTTATCGTGGCCGTACGTGGGCATGGCTTTCGTTTTGAGCAACCGTAACGGCGAGCAGCAAGCGTCAAACAGCAGATGCCATCGCGCGACCTGTCTTTTGACGGTTCGGCCTCACCTGACCAATCCCCTTTGTCGCAAATGAAACAAGATGAACTGGTCAAAGGGCGTATCGGTGGTCACCGGCACATAGCTCGCGCCGTGCTGTCCACACCAGCGGTTGATTTCGCCTTGCCACGCTTGCAACCTTTGGGTGTACAGGCTGTGCATTCCCGCATCGATGGTCACTTCTTCTGTTTGGCTTGTTTCTACGTCGACCAGTTTGAGGTCACCAACCAGCGGCGGGTTGGCCTCATCGGGCGCAAGTGTATGTAGCACCACTCCTTCATAGCCCTGTGCCAACAGTGTGCCCAGCCCTTCCTGGTAACCGGCAGGTGAAAACAAATCGCTGATCAACACGAGCAGGCCAGGACGTTGTGCAGTTAAGGCAAAATTGCGTAGCGCCTGGTTCAAATCGGTTATGCCGCCGGCCTGACTCTGACTCAGAAAGCGCAGCATCGACAGGGTTTTGGCACGCCCACGTGTTGGCCCAAATTGCGTTGGCTTGCGATCATCGTTTGGCTCTTGAAGCAAAGCAATGGTCAGCCGATCGCCGCTGCCGAGGGCAATGTAGCCCAATGCTCCGGCCACTCGTCGGGTATAGCGCCATTTGTTGTGGTCGACCGGTACGCCGGGTTCTCCGCCCCAGTCCATTGACGCACTGGCATCGATCAGAATGTACACGCTGAGGTCTTCTTCTTCCTCAAACAACTTGATAAACGGACGCTCTAATCGGGCATAGATATTCCAGTCCACACGGCGCAGGTCGTCGCCTTGCACATAATCGCGATAATCGGCAAACTCGACCGAAGTACCCCGCTTGGTAGAGCGACGTTCCCCTTTGAGCTGCCCGGAACGTCGTTTATGTACCACCAACGACAAGCGATTTATTCGACGCATAAATTGTTCATCAAACAGGGTTTCTTGTTCGTTCATAGCTACAAGCGTACCTTGATTTTGCACAATTGTCAACAGAACCGGCGAACGCGGGCCGATATGAGGCCCAACTTGGATGTCGAACTCGTTTTCGGGCGTTAAGGCTTCAACCGGCCCGGCTAAGGGCCTATCCGAAAAACGTAGCCGACGCATCCCCATGCGTCGATAGAAGTTCAAGGATGCTCTAACGTCTCAACGTCTGCCGGATTGGCCAGAGTTTAGTTGGATGATGAATCACCGATGACATATTATAGCCGATTTTCCCCCTCTCGTCTTTTGAACCGGGCTGTCTGGCCGGCATTGGCCTTGTTGATGGTTCTGGCACTGCGCCGTGCCTGGGTATGTGACGATGCTTATATCACCTTTCGTGTTGTCGACAACCTGGTCGGTGGCTATGGGCCGGTCTGGAATGTCGCCGAACGGGTACAAACCTTTACCAACCCACTGTGGATGTTGACCGTCAGTGCCTTCTATCTCTTTACCGGCGAGCCTTACCTGACCGGCATCTTGCTCTCCCTTGCCCTCACCCTGCTGACGGCGGCCGTGCTGGCCTGTTGGGTGGCACGCACGTCACAAGGAGCATTGCTGGCCCTGCTGGCGCTGGCCCTTTCCAACGCTTTTGTCGATTATGCGACCTCCGGCCTGGAAAATGCGCTGACCCATTTGCTGTTGGCGCTCTTTATCGCCCTGTATCTGGATTCTAAACCCCATTCGCTTGCGCTGCTTTCCTTGCTTGCCTCACTTGGCGGCTTGAATCGCCTTGATACGCTATTGCTCTATCTGCCCGCGCTGGTGGCTTGTTTTCTCGCACAGACCAAAGAAAAGGGGCTGTGGCGTTCATTGCGGATGCTTGTGCTGGGTCAACTGCCTTTGCTGGCCTGGCTGAGTTTTGCCACATTTTATTATGGTTCAACTTTGCCAAACACAGCTTTGGCAAAGTTGGGTACGGGAATTCCGATCTGGGCATTGATCGGGCAGGGATGGGCTTATTTGGGCAATTCGTTTCGCAATGATCCGCTGACGTTGACGGTGATAGGTGCCGGTGTGGGGCTTGCCTTTTTCAAATCGATGTGGCGATCGGTTTGGGTGTCTGGCGGGATCGCTTTGTACCTGCTCTATTTGCTGCGGATCGGCGGCGATTTTGCCGGTGGGCGCTTTCTCACGGCCCCTTTGCTTGGCGCGACGGCGTTGATCGCACAATTTGATTGGTCGCGTTGGCCCCATCGCCGGTGGGCAGGGGCGGTAGCGTTGACGGTGCTGGTCGGCATGCTTTCTCCACATCCTACGTTTTGGGTTGCCTATGGCGACTATACCAATCCTTCGTGGATGGTTTTCGTTGACCGGCACGGCATTGCCGATGAACGGATGTGGTATTACCCCGAAACGGCGCTCTGGCGCAATGGACGTTTGTCTACAGCGCCCGATCATGTCTGGCGGCGCGATGGAGAGCGACTGCGGGCGGCCGGCAGCTCGGTGGTTCTGACCGATTCGATCGGCATGCGTGGCTACTATGCCGGGCCACAGGTTCATTTGGTCGATCAATGGGCGTTGGCCGATCCGTTGTTGGCCCGTCTGCCGGCATTTCGCCAGGTGCGCTGGCGGATCGGCCATTTTGACCGGCTGATCCCGCCGGGATATGTGGAAACCCTCCGCTCAGGTAACAACCAGATTGCAGATCGACAACTTGGTTTGTATTACGAAAAACTACGTACGGTGACGCGCGGCCCGTTGTTCGACGCAGCACGACTGCGCGAAATCTGGCGTTTGAACACGGGGCAATACGATCATCTGATCGACCGTGACGCCTACCGTTTGCCGCATTTGGTGCGCGTATCGCTGGCCGATGTTGCCGTACCCCAGGTTGCGGGAACGATGTGGAACGCGCGTGGTAACACGCTTTTTTACGATAGCGGCGTCGAAATTGCGTTGGGTATGATGGCGCGAGCGGCCCGGATCGAGGTGAGCCTGGACGCCAACGATGCATACCAGGTTGTCTATCTGAATGGGACGCGGACGGTTGGTGAGCAAATAGTCAAGGCATCGAACCGACAATCGGCCCTGGCGGTGTATACCCTGACGGTGCCGCGCCGGGCAATTCGCTGCGGATACGAGCGCATTCGGATTTTCCCGTTACATGGCGATGAGACCTATGTGCTCGGTCACCTGATCTTGCGCTGAGCACGGTAGATTCGGTAGGCCTGAATTTAGTTGTGGAGTCGAGGCTTTAGCCGGAGCGTTCTGCCTGAAAACTCCCACTCAGGGTGATCCCTTGCGGTTTGCCGAAAGGTACAAGCGGCATCCTTATGCCGCTTGTACCGACGCATCCCGATGTGTCGGTTATGTTTTTCGGATAGGCCTTTAGCAGGGCCGGGCATAGATGCTGAGCAAATCGCGCAGCATAGCCATGGCCGAGGGGATCGGCTCTTCTTCCAGAATGGTGGCGCTGATGACCCCATAGATGTCGGTGTGGTAGACGATGCCCATTTGTTGACCGCTCAAGCGGGCCAGCGGATGGTCGGCAGGGAGCGGCGTTGGACCAACGGTGAGCGTGTAATGGCCATCGTTCTGGCGGATGGCGGCAGCGACCAATTTGAACACCCGGTTTTCGGCTTGGGCCTGGGCCAGATCGGCGGGAGTGAGGCCGGTGATGCCTTGCACGGTCACGTCGGCGAGGGTGCATGGAAAGCCGAGCACGCTGTTGGCCAGGATGACCAGCTTGTTGGCGGCGTCCCAGCCTTCCACGTCCAGGGTGGGATCTGCTTCGGCGCATCCCTGTGCCTGTGCGGCGGCCAATGCTTCGGCATAGGTCTGTCCTTGGGCCATCCGGTCGAGGATAAAGCTGGTGGTCAGGTTGGGCAGTGCTTCGAGTTTGGAAATAACCGCTCCGGCCAGGTCGCGCTGTCCCAGGTTGATTGCCGGCAGACCACCACAAACGGTGCCGCAGAATTTGAGGGCCACCTCTTGTTGTCGTGCCAGTGCTGTCAGTTCGGGAAAGGCCAGCACCAGCGGGCCTTTGTTGACGGTGACAACATGCATGCCGCGCGTCAACGCAGTGCGGATGCAGCTCAACCCCGGCTCGCCGTCGGTCAGATTGGTCGGGGAGGCTTCGCACAGGGCGTCGGCCTGAACGTTTTGGAGCAGGGTCAAGGGTGACATTTTGGGCTGGCCGCCGGGGTAATCGGCAACACTCTGGCCTTTTTTCTTGAGCTGAACGATGGTCGGAATGTCCAGACCGGCCTGGTCGTGTGCGGCGCCACGGCTGTCGGCTGCGCCGACCAGGCGAAAGGAGAGGGCATAGCGTTCGCGCAGCATTGTCTCTTTTTTCTGCAAATTGTCTAAAAAACGCCAGCCGATGTTGCCCAGCCCGACGATGGCGAGTCGGACGGTTTTTAGTGGAATGTTTCGATGTTGCATGATGCCTCCTGGTGAAACCAAGTGTGTGATTGGGTGTTAAAAAGGTTATATTACGGGATGTTCGTATTCGTCATTGACATAAAATGTTTTTATTATTTGGAGCGGGAGAGAAAAAATGATTCATTTGGTCACAGACAGTACGGCTAATTTACCATCGGAAATCAAGGCAAAATTTAACGTTCATACCATATCGCTCAAACTGATCACCGGCGATCAGACCTACGATGAGGAAGGAGGAATGAGCCAGGAAGAATTTTTCAGATTGCTGGGCAGTGTGGCGACTGCGCCGACTACCTCTCAGCCGTCGAGCGGTGAATTTATCGCCCTTTACCAAAAGTTGACGGCCGATCCAGAAGACGAGGTGATCTCGATCCACATCTCGGAGGGACTCAGCGGAACGGTGCCGAACGCGCGCATTGCTGCCGAACAGGTTGCGCCGACGCGGATCAGTGTGGTTGATTCACGCCTGACTTCGGTGGGGTTGCTGTTGATGGTGGTTGCCGCCGGGGAGGCCATTGCGGCCGGCAAGTCCAGGGCGCAGATTTTGTCGTTGCTGGATCGGTTGATTGCGGAAAACGTGACCGTTTTTACCGTTGATACCCTTGAGTATTTGCACAAGGGTGGGCGGATCAACACCGCTTCACGTTGGCTGGGCACATTGTTAAACATCAAGCCGGTTTTGCAGTTGAAGGACGGCAAGATCGAACCGTTGGACAAGGTACGCTCTTTGAATCGCGCTATGCAGCGCGCGGTTGACGAATTGGTGCAGCGTTTGGATGGCCGGCCGGTCAATGCGGCGGTGGCGCACATTCTTGCCTATGACAATGCCGTCAAATTGGTCGAGATGGTCAAAGAGCGGTTGAATTGTGTCTCGGTGTGTATCTCAGAGGTGGGGCCGGTGATCGGTTCGCACGTTGGGCCGGGCACTTTGGGCGTTTCGGCTTCGCCGGCGATTTCGCTCGATTAAGGGCCTATCCGAAAAGCGTAACCGCCCTATGTGTCGGTATAAGCGGCATAGGGATGCCGCTTGTACGGTTTTTCGGATAGGCTCTAAACAAGCCGACGCATCCTCGTATGTCGGCATTGCCTATTCTTCTGTGGTGGGAACCCGTGAGCGGGTGTGCAAACGCCGATGGGGAGAGTACGACAATGTCTTTCCCGTTTGGCGTTTTTTGTTTCTCTGGAGGCCTTACAAATCATGTTTCTGGACTCTGGCGTATTGGGCAGAGGGGAGTCAAGGCCTTAGCCGGGCCGGCTGAAACCTTCACATCTGGGCTACGCATTGTTTTCAAGGCAACGGTGGATCTTGATATAGCCGGTTGGTGATGGTGACGAGTTTGTGGCCGAAATCGTCCGGAGCAGCGGCTGCGCGTGCCGCCACCAGGGCGATCAGGTGGTCATGATAGCGGGCCGGCTCACGGGTAAATGCTTCAAGCAGTGCACGTCCTTTATCGTTAATATCACGTTCAAAGTCGGCTTTGAGCACGGCATAAACCGACTTGGCGTTGACGAACTGCTTGCGCTCGATCGGACGGCCTAGCTGCCGACTGGCACTTTCCAGACCCAGGATGATGACCGGCGCGTATGGGGCCAAGTAATCGATGGCATGTTGAGCGAGTTGTTGCCAGTTTGTTTGCTCCATTTGACGTCCTTTTTTATCAAGTTGTTTTTTTGTCGTCTTGAGATGGCTTCCAGTCGTTGAGCTGGTAACCTGGTTAGTACACTATTAGTACACTTGTTAGTATTCAATCGCTCAATCTGGATTTGGTGATCACGTATTCTTCGACGGGCAGTTTGATCTTGCCTGCATGGTAGTCTTGGACAAAGGTTTGCAGGACATAGCGTACCAGGTCGTTTACTCCAACTCCTTCGCGTTCGGCGATCTGCTTGAGCTTTTCATGCAGTTCGTCGGTGATGCGATAGGTTCGTCGGGTGTACTTTTGATCATAGGGTGGTGGCGTGCGTTTGCGTTCGGTGGGGGCAAACAAGTCGTCCAGGGCATCGCCGTCGAGGGTGGGACGCTTTTTCGGACTCATGGTGTCATCTCCCGATCGACGAGTTGGGCCAATGTGCGGTAGGCTTCGGCACCTGGGTTGTCGGAGGCATAGGAGAGGATGCTTTCGCCGGCCAGGGTTGCCTCGGCAAAGCGTACCGAGCGTCCGATGATCACATCGAACACGGGCAGGCCCTTTTTTTTCATTGCCTGTAAGACATCGCGTGCGTGCACGAGCCGTGGGTCGAAAAAGGTGGGCAGGATGCCCAGCACGCGCAGGCCGGGGTTGATGCTCTGTACCTCGCGCAGGGTTTGGTAAAAGAGGGCGATGCCGCGCAAAGCCAGGTATTCACATTGGGTGGGGATGATCACCTCTTGGGCGGCGACCAAGGCGTTGATGGTCAATACGCCGAGGCTAGGCAGACAGTCGATCAATACATAGTCAAAACGCACCCCTTCGAGCGCTTTTTTGAGCACGCTTTCGCGTCCCATGCGGACGATCAGCCCGGCTTCGCTGCGGGAGAGGGCAATGTCGGAGGGAGCCAGAAAAAAGCGCGGGGCGATCGGTCGGGCGATGTCGCGCAGGGTTTTGCTGCCTTCTTCGGTGCTGCCCAGCACTTCGTACATGCTGGCACCTTCAGCGTCGATGCCGCAGGCGATGGTCAACGAACTTTGTGGATCGAGGTCGATCAACAAAACGCTGCGTCCCCGCTCGACCAGGGCTGCGCCCAAGGTGAGGGTGGTCGTTGTTTTTCCGACGCCACCTTTTTGATTGGCGATGGCAATGACGCGAGGCATACACACTCCCTCATCGATGTTTCGGATTTGAGATTATATCATACCTGTGAGATTATGAAAACTCGTGAGGGCTTCTTCTTGTGACCGGTTTGTGAAGGTGTGTGTTATCGTGCATATTGCAAATTACAGGGGGAATAACTTGTGGCTTGGGCCGGTCTCCAGACCGGCCCAAGCCAGGGAATCTTGCGCCAGGGTAGGCTGAGTAGCTCGACAATGTTAGATTTCCGCGCACCTGCCGGCCTCACCGGAGGCTAAAGCCTCCGGCTCAAAGCCAAAGGGTGCTGAAAGCGCCCTCCACGGCGCCGAGGCACTTCTTCAGCTCGCTTAAGCGGGCTTGAGGGCCGATTACCTTCGAATTTAACATTGTCGAGGTAGTCACAACTTGCTTGTGAAAGGATGTTTTATTGTATATAATGTCAGGTTGTAGGAGGAGATGATGACTCGACAACGCTCTTTGTGGAGACGCTTTGCGCCGGCGACGATGCAATATCGTGAACGCAATCTTGATGCATGGATCCGCCAACCGGCCAACGCATGGTCGAATCTGGCGTATGTGGCGGTGGGACTATGGTTGTGGATGCAGCCGTCGATCCGTGAAAGTGGTGTGCTGACGTTGATTCCCCTCACGGCAGTGTTGGTCGGCGTTGGATCGTTTTTGTATCACGCTTCGTTTAGCCTGCTTTTTCAAACGGTCGATTTGGCTGCTATGTATCTTTTTTCTTGTTTGTTTATCACACTTGATCTGTGGCGGTTGTTTTCTTTTTCGCTACCGGTTTTTTATGGACTTTACATGAGCTTGTTTCTCGTTTCGCTGGCGACTTTTTTGTGGCTTCGCCGCCGTTCTGGATTTTTGATCTTTATCGGGCATGTCTTGATCGTCATTGTTCTGGAGGTGTTCAATGCGTGGTTGGGTAGGGGGGCAAACGATTATCGACCCTTTATCTGGATGTTGGTGGTGCTGGTTGCGGGCTGGCTGATCTGGATTCTGGATTACAAAGGATTGGCCTTTGACCCGGATAACCATCTGGTGCAAGGGCATGCGTTGTGGCACGTGATCACCTCTTTTTGTTTTATCTTGGCTTATCGGTATTACAGTTCTTTGGTGTAAACCCTAGAGGTCTGTCAGACCTTTAGGGTTTACAATTAGGGTTTTGTCTGGGGGCTGGAGTGGTAATATGTCCAAAGTCAATCGAAATGATCCTTGTCCGTGTGGGAGTGGAAAAAAGTACAAGGCTTGTTGTATGGCCCGTGACAAGGCCGAGCAGGCCGAGCGGGTGGGCAGGGAACGTGCGGCCCAGGATATGCGCCGTGCCTTGATCGGTTTTGCACGTGAGGAGCGATTTGTTCGCGATCTGGCGGCGGCTTTGGGGTTGTTTTGGCAAGACCGTTATACAACCGATACGATCCATCTGATGAGTGTGGATGAATCGCTGCGTTTTTTTGATTGGTTTGCCCACGATTACACGCTTGCTGAAGAGGGTAAGCGATTGATCGAGGTGTATCGGGCTGAAGTAGATGATGTGCTGAACGACAAAGAGCGGGCCGTGTTGGATGCATGGCTGGCGAGTTTGCCGGGAAGCGCTTTTGTGCTCGAGGCCGTCGATGCCGAGGCCGGAACGGCCGTCCTTCAGGATCTCTTTTTGCCTGACCGGCGCGTTGAGGTGTATGATACGGCAGCCGCCAAACATGGTCAGATAGGGCAGATTTTGCTGGCCCGCCCGCTGCCGGAAAATGAGAGCTTGCGTTTGTCGGGGGCGACGGTGGTTTTGCCGGCCGAAGAAGCGGAAGGGTTAAAGCGTTTTATGACCCAGGCGTATCAGTCTTACACGGAGGCCAATCCGGGGGCGTCGATGGTTCAGTTTTTGCGCGATCGGGCCTATCTGTTGACCCATTATGCGCTGGAATGGGCCGACCGGGAGGGGCGTCCGGCGGTTTCGGCTGAAGATGCGGATGCCAGGCGGCCCAGCGGGCAGACGATGAAAAAGCTGATCAAGTGGAGCTATGAACGTATACAACGGCGTTAAGAGCCTATCTGAAAAACCGTGCGAGCGGTATTCCTATGCCGCTTATAACCGACACATAGGGCGTCGGCTGCGTTTTTCGGATAGGTCCAAAGCACATTTTTTAGTAAACTGGCCAGTACACCTATAGTGTACTGGCCAGTTTGCTTTTGTTCGCCAGTTGTTGTGTCTGTCCTTGCGCCGGCTGAATCGTAACCCTGACAAGAACAGGGTGAGAGTTATGTTCTGTCTTGTTATAGAACCTATCCGAAAAAGCCGTACAAGCGGCATCTCTATGCCGCCTATGCTGACGCATAGGGATGCGTCGGTTATGGTTTCCGGGTAGGCTCCTAGCTGGGGAAGGGGTTGGGCGTAAAGAGCAACAGGGTGAGCACCCACACCAGGATGCCGATGGCAAGTCGTTTTTTCCCCAGTGGGGCCAGCGTATTTAGCGGGGCAGGGTGTTGCCAGCCGGAGAAAAGGATAAAAGCTCCCCACACGAACCAGCCGCTCCACATCACCGCGCCAAGGACAAAGAGGGTGAGCAATACCAAGAGGCCCAGCGTACTGGCCCAACGACCGAGCATCGCGTAGGCCACGTGTCCGCCGTCGAGCTGACCGATGGGCAGCAGGTTGAATCCGGTGACGACCAGCCCAAACCACGCGGCAAAGGTCATTGCATTGACATAGATTTCGTGGTTGGGTGGAATGCCGCGGATCAGATAAACCAGGTCTTCAAGCCATTTGAGCAGCAGCGGTGAGCCAAGGGTTTGCGCGCCGGCGACCGGCGGTTGGGCAGGGGAAGTCAAGAGGCCGATGAAAAAAAGGGGCAAGGCGACGATGAATCCGGCCAGGGGGCCGGCGATGCCCACATCGAACAGGGCTTTGCGGTTTTCCCAGGGGGCGCGGATGCGAATGATCGCGCCAAAGGTGCCAAAGCCAAAAGGTACGGGAATGAAATAGGGCAGGCTGCTGTCGAGGTTGTGTCGGCGGGCGACGAAATAGTGGGCCAGTTCGTGGATGCCCAGGATGCTCATGATGGTCAGCGAGGCAGGAATGCCGGTGAGCACGAGCCATGGCTGCTCAAAGAAGAGGCGAGGGTTTTCCATCAAGCGCTCGCCTTGTTCCATGATCGCTCCCATCAGGGTGGTGGTTAAAAAAGTGAGGATCAGCAAGATCAGGTTGACCACGTAAGAGGTGGGTTTGGCCTGAAAGGTATGCGGCAGGGCGATGACGAGCGTGTAGCCGTCTTGTTCGCGTAGCAGTGGCGTGTAGCCGATCTCGGCAAAGCGCTCGCGCAGCAGCGCATAGGCTTGATCGGGCTCGACGGCCAAATGGCCGCGAAAGGCAATGGTCGTTTCACTCCTTTGGTTCCATAGCGTTTCTGCGTCGGGCAACACCTCGATCAGTCGTGCCCGAAGTTGGCCGATCAGTTCCAGCCGGGAGGTCGGTTCGGAAATCGGATTAGGGTTTTCTTCCATCGTCTCCTCGATATGTCAAGTCTGGATTAGCTTACACGTTTTTGCTCCTCCTGTCAAGCGACAATGGCATCTGGCATCTCGGGCACGGTTGGGGCGGGGCTGAGTTGGGGCACAGCGCGCTGTGCCCCAACTCGGTGGTTGGTCTTTGACCGTGCGGCTGTTACCGCCGGTCTCCCGCTCGGACCGAGTACCGACATCGGGATGCGTCGGCTACGTTTTGGGGATAGGCTCCAAGTATTTATCCTCCGGTTTGGCCAAGCCGGCGGTCTGATCGATACCGGGCGCCGGTGAATCTGGCAGTGGAGTCGAGGCTTTAGCCGGGCTGGCATGTAGGCCGGTTGATGCCTCAGCTCCAGAAAACGTCCGATTCCGGTTTGTTTATTCGAAAATCGCTTCAATTTCCTCGAACAAGGTGCTTTCCAGATATACGGTTCGCGTTTCGGCTGTGAATTCCCATTCCTTGGTCTCGGTGCCGTCGATGCGTATGTGCGTTGGCGGGTGTGCGAAGCCGTGCAGTTCGACGCGCAGCCGGGTATAGTCGGGGAGGCCGCCAAGCGGGCCGCGCGGTGGGGTGACTTCGCGGCGCAGTTGGAAGGTGCGCGGGGCGATTGGGCTGCCGTCCAGGGCGCAGAGAAAGCGGGTCAGCCGGTATGCGCCTTCGCAAAAGGCCCAGGTGTGCCCGTCGTCTTCATATAGCCAGGATTCGCCTGTGCCGGGGTACGTGTGCAGGGTGAGCACGTCGACCGGGCGTTCGTCGCTGTATTGCATGAGCGGCCACATGGGGATGACGCTGCCGGCGCGTACCAGCAGGGGGATGCGTTCAAGGGGGGCGTCGAGTTGGGCGATCTGTGGGCCGGCGGTGAGTGTGTTGGTCCAGAAATCGTACCAGCATCCGGCGGGGATGTAGGCGCGGCGCGACCGTGCGCCCGGTTCGTAGATCGGCGAGACGAGCAGGGCATCGCCGAACATGAATTGGTCGTCGATTTGGCAGGTGTGCGGGTCGTCCTGGAAGGGGAGGAAAAGGGGGCGGGCCATCGGTAGGCCATGCCGGGCGCATTGCCAGAAAGCGGTATAGTGGTAAGGTAGCAGGCGGTAGCGCAGTTCGATCATTTCGCGGCTGATCTGCTCGCACCGGGGGCCAAAGGCCCACGGTTCCTGGTCGGCGGTGCCTTTGGCGGTGTGATTGCGAAAGAAAGGCATAAAGACGCTCATTTGGTTCCAGCGGATGAGCAGTTCGGCGTTGCAGTTGCCGGCAAAGCCGCCGGTGTCGGGCCCGGTGAAGGCGATGCCGCTGAGGCCCATGTTCAGGACGAGCTGCATGGTGTTGCGCAGGCTGGGCCAGTCGCTGTGGTTGTCGCCGAGCCAGTGCATGTTGTAGCGCTGGCTGCCGGCCCATACCGAGCGGCTGATCACCAATGGGCGTTCGTCGGGGCGATGCTCCATCAATCCCTCGGCGCTGGCGCGGGCCATCTGCATGCCGTAGAGGTTGTGTGCCGTGCGGTGATCGGCTCCGTGGCCGTCATAGTGGTGTTGTACCACGTCGGGAAAGGTGTCGCCCCGGTGGCCCATAACGGCCGGTTCGTTCATGTCGTTCCAAAAGCCGTCGATGCCCAGATCGACCAGACCGGCGTACAGGTGCCCCCACCATTTGCGCACGCGCGGTGAGGTAAAGTCGGGAAAATAACAGTCGCCGGGCCAGACCGGGCCGTGAAAGAGCGCGCCGTTGGGGTATTTGCAAAAGACGTCGTTTTCCAGTCCATCCAGGCAAACCCAATAGTTGGAGTCGACTTTGATGCCGGGGTCGATCATGGCGACGACTTTGAAGCCCTGGGTGTGCAGGTCGGCGATCAGAGCGGCGGGGTTGGGGAAGCGCTCTGGATGCCAGGTGAAGCAGCGAAAACCGTCCATGTATTCGATGTCGAGGTGGATCGCTTCGCAGGGAATGCGTCGGGTGCGGAATTCGGCGGCGATCTCGCGCACGCGGCGGTCGGGGGAATAGCTCCAACGGTTTTGGTGATAGCCTAGCGCCCATAACGGTGGCATGATCATCCGTCCGGTCAGTTCGGTGTAGCGATCGAGTACGTCGCTCAGACGTGGGCCGTAAAAGAAATAGTAGCGCAGTTCTCGGCCGGCCGGGGGCGCGACTTCGGCCTCGAAATGGGTGATGCCGGGCGTCAGGGCGCCAAAATCGATGCGGGCACGGACGGGGGTATCCCAAAAGATGCCATAGCCACGCCCTTGGTTGAGGCCCAGGTAAAAGGGAATGTTGGAATAGAGCGGGTCGTCGCCGGGGTGATAGAATTGGGGGTCGGTGTTCCAAAGTGAGAAGGCCAGGCCACGCTTGTCGAGGTGGGTGGTTTTTTGTCCCAATCCGTAAACATGGGCGGTGGGGGGCAGGTGCGTCCAGCAGGCGATGTGGTGGTCGCTCCAGCCGCAGCCGGCCGCGTCGGCGTGGATGACGTTGTTTTTCAAGTCGATAAAAGTCAGTGCAAAGTGCTGCTTTTCGATGCGACAGGTCAATTTGGGGGTGCGGATGGTGAGTGTGTTGGCCGTTTCTTCCAGTGACAGTTCGAGCGGTGGCCAGGTGTTGTCGGACTTGCACACGGCATAGGAAAACGGCTCTCCAAAGCGACCATCGGGGCTGACGCGCACGCGCACCAGGTCGGCGGTGAGAAAGGTGAGGCGAATCAGGGCATGCTCGCAGACCAGCTCGATGGTTTGCCGTTCGATGCCTTGGGCCGCCGAATTCCAGCGGTGGCCGAGCACGCGACCGGGAAAAGTGTAGGTGATGGATGTTTTGCCGGCAGGTTGTGCTGGGGAGACCAGTGCTTTGAGGCCACGTAGCGGTGCGGTGAGGCCGGGGTGTGCAAAGCGCGCTTCGTTGAAGCGTTTGCGCAAGGGGTAAAAGGCGGCCTGCATGGTCACATCAAAACCGAGCAAGCGTACGCCCTGGATAAATTTGGATAAAACTGACATGGGTTCATACCTCCGCAGTGAGTGTTGAACCCAGTTTAACATGGTTTATGTGAATGGTCAATGTGAGGCAACGGTGGACAGAGCTGTTGCCAGCCTGGATCGTGTTTGGGAAGTATTGAGGCGCTGACTCAAGTCAGCCTTTCTGGGCTTGCGGCCCATGGTCGGCCTGTGCCGACCGGGAGTGGCCGCGCCTCAAGAGGCCGACTTCAATCGGCCTGAACAGTTGCTGCGGCCTGTCCGCAGGCCAGAAACAGGATGCCCACAAGCAGGAATGGCGCGCTACAGAGGAGGGCGAGCAGCAGACTCGGGTGTCTGAAGGCCAGCGATGCCAGGTAGGCCGTGATGCCGAGTACGCTTGCGCTGAGGATGACGACCAACCCGCCGGCTCTTTCCCAGCGCCAGGCGGCGAAACAGCTTGCGATGGTCAGTGCAAGCAGCGCCAGGACGGGGATAGCCATTCCCCGTGGCTTGTCTTCATTGGTGAACGCAAGAAGCATGACAATCAGAAACTCGCCGCTGAACAGGATGCTGGACGCGCGCGCCATCCAGCGTATGGCGGCATTGTACTTGATAAGTGTGGCTCGAACGGTGCGCATGGGTAGTTTCTCCTTTTTGCAATGGGCCGGAAGTCTGCCCCAGCCTTCCGAGACGAGTGAACCAGGTTCACACTGCCTCGGACTAAGAGCCTATCCGAAAAACCGTACGAGCGGCATCCCTATGCCGCTTATACCGACGCATAGGGATGCGTCGGCTGCGTTTTTCGGATAGGCCCCAAGAGCGGTCGCTCAGTATTCTGGTATGGGCGCAATTTTGAGATCAAATAATGCGTCGTATAATTCTGGCCCGGTGATCTGTACTGTGGGCCAACTTTGGGGGCCTTGCACCACACGAATGGTTTCTCGCGTTGCGCCGGCCTTGCGCAAGGTTTCCGGGGTCAGTTCATCATAGATCAGCGTGGCCGTGCCGTCTACGGCCAGCACGTCGGGGTCTTGCAGCATCTGGCGCAGATGGGGCGGGTCGGTGATGGCCACCACATAGGCCCAACCCTTGAAGCGCGTGCCGTTGCGCTCGGCCATATCACCGGCGGCAGTGTTCAACATTCGCTGCGGCACCAGTTCGCTCTCACTGGGGCTGCCGACAATGCCGGACAATCGTCCATCGGGCGCGACGGCGCGCATAAAATAACCCTTGACTTGCAGTTCGTAACGCTTGACAAAGGCTTCGAACCCGGCCTGGTCCAGGAGCCGGCTAAAAATGATCGTGGTGTGCAGCGGGCCTTGCTCTCGCCGGGCCAGTTCTTGGGCCAGCTCCTTGTTCCACTCGACATAGGTCTGCATTTCTTGCGGGTTGAGATAATTGTAATCGATATAGGCATCGATCCTTTGTTGTAGGCGATCAAACTGTATTTCGTAGGTGGCGTTGCCGATGGTTTTGGAAACCAGCAGTTCGGGTTGGGCAGCCATGCTGGGCGGCTGGCGGGTCAGGGCCAGGGCAGCGATCAGAACCGTGATGACCAAACCACCGAGTAGGAACCATTTGTATTTCAATATGCGCTTCATATCGTATATTCTCCTTGTTGATGCGGCCTACCAGCACGTGCCGGAAAATCACTCACTTGCCAGCACTTGATCGTTCTCGTCCAAAAGGTCGATGCGCCGTACAGCAACGGGCACATCGCGGGTGACCAGAAACGAGTCCGAGGTAAGCGGCAGGAGATCGATCTGCCCGTCATTCCACTCGACGCGCACCTGTGCACCATAAGGGGCCAGGCCAAAGGCGGCTGTGACCTCGCTGGTCTCACCCTGTATAATATGGCCGGTGATAAATTGGTCGGGCGCAATGGTACACTGGGCCTGGTGATCGGAGGAAAACGGATTCAGGAACAGCGTTGACCGGGCAACCCAACCTCGGCCGCGCAGCAAGCTCATCTGCTCGGTAAAGGTAATTGCCGCGCACCAGTTGTTTGTTCCTTGAGTCTGTTGATTCTGCCAGCGATAAAAGAGCAATACGCCGTCGCTGATCGGTTGTTCCTGGAGGATGCTCAGGGTGGTCTGAACGGCTGGGTCGGAGGCTGGCAAGGGGCCAAGGTCTTCAATCAGTGCATCTTGTGGCACAGCGTTAAAAGTGCGCAAGCATCTGGTCAGGAGCAACAGCGGCAAGATTGCGGTGAATATTCGCAGACGTGTTATCCATACAGAAGACATTTCATTTCCTCCAGTTCAAGTTTGACTGCTTGAGTGTGGCTGTTCAATCCCGTCAGAGCTAATTGAGAGAAAACCATCCATATGTCGTGTCTCGAAAAAAGACAGATGTTGAGTAGCTGACAGGTGGAACCTGGGGGAGAAAATCCAAACTCTGGCCAAAGTATTGAACAGCCACGCCAAATTGGTGTCGTTTATTGCTTGAGCAAAAGCCGCATATAATTATAGACTGTTTGTGGTCCGCCTGCACCTGCCACGCCAGTGTCTCCCAAGCAAGTACTGACTGAAACACTACCCGTACTGCCCCATCCTTTGATGCCGCCATATTGATAATGGTACCACCAAAGCATAGCGTCCACTCCCATATGTAGAGAATTAGTTCGAAGGCGGTCTGGGTTGCTCATTGGTGACGAAAATGCAAAATGGAAGACATAGTCGACATCGCCAGGATCACCATCACATAAACTGTCTTGCCACCAACCGTTAGAATATACCGGAGGATCTGTCAAGTCGTAAAATGTGTGCTCGATCAACTGACTCCAAGGGCCATTGGATATCCGAGCGTTGGACATCAAGTGCAAGTCATCTCGAGCTTCTTTGCGAAGCTCGTCTACTGAAAGTCCTCGCTGTTCGATAACAACTTCAAATAACTTGGCCTTATTTTCGACATTCATAGCTTCGTAGCAATCGCGTGCTGCTTGGGGTACCTGCTCTGTGATTATCATTTTTGCCCAAGTTTTGAGTTGTTCATCCGTGACCTGGGCGCTACAGGTTCCAGCCTGCAATGCAACAACAGAAACTTGCTCTTCACCGAGGGTCTCTGCCGATGCAGAATGCAGATTAATGCTCATAAGCAGTATAACTGCTATGAGTACTGAAGAGAGCATAAATTTACGCATCATGTACCTCCTTTCTAGCTATTCATATTCCTCCATCACGTCGGCCACAGCTTTAGTATAGCATGTCTGTTTAGGATGTATACTGTCACTTGTGACAGGTTGTACCTGTCAGGTTGTGCAGGTTACACCTGTCAGGTCGCATAAAACAGTCCTCCGAGATCAGGTGAATCAGGCTCACCCAGCCTCGGAGGGCTGAACCAAGAGCAGTTGCTCAGTATTCTGGTATGGGCGCAATTTTGAGATCAAATAATGCGTCGTATAATTCTGGCCCGGTGATCTGCACTGTGGGCCAATCCATTGTCCCTTGCACCACACGAATGGTTTCTCGCGTTGCGCCGGCCTTGCGCAAGGTTTCCGGGGTCAGTTCATCATAGATCAGCGTAGCCGTACCGTCTACGGCCAGCACGTCGGGGTCTTGCAGCATCTGGCGCAGATGGGGCGGATCGGTGATGGCCACCACATAGGCCCAGCCCTTGAAGCGCGTGCCGTTGCGCTCGGCCATATCACCGGCGGCGGTGTTCAACATTCGCTGCGGCACCAGTTCGTCTTCGCTGGGGCTGCCGACAATGCCGGACAATCGTCCATCGGGCGCGACGGCGCGCATGAAATAACCCTTGACTTGCAATTCGTAACGCTTGACAAAGGCTTCGAACCCGGCCTGGTCCAGCAGCCGGCTAAAAATGATCGTGGTGTACAGTGGGCCTTGCTCGCGTTGGGCCAGTTCTTGGGCCAGTTCCTTGTTCCACTCGACATAGTTCTGCATGTCTTGCCGGTCGAGGTAATTGTAATTGACCCCGGCATCGATCCTTTGTTGGAGACGGTCAAACCAGATTTCGTAGGTGGCGTTGCCGATGGTTTTGGAAACGAGCAGTTTGGGTTGGGTGGCCACACTGGGCGGTTGACGGATCAGAGTCAGGGTAACGACCAGAGCCGTGATGAGCAAACCACCGAGCAGAAACCATTTGGATTTCAATTCAAGTTTCATCGAATACCAAGTTTGCGAATGTGTGCAACTGCATTGTCGATCAGATGGATCACCCCGCTCAAGATGGCCGCACCGGCCGCGACTAGCGCCAGCGTTTCTGCCGCCGGGCGCAGCCAGTTCCAGGCATTGCCGGGCACAATAGTGTTCAAACCAACATAACCCAACTGATCGCCGTTGTGAGGGAACCAGCGTATGAGCCAATGCAGCGTCGCAGCGCCGATGAAACCGGTCAAGGTGGTTGATGTCCACAAGCTGGGGGTGGGCCAGCCTGGCTTGACACTGCGCCGCAGCGCGATCAGCAGGGCACCCAGACCATAGACGGCGCTCAAACCAAGCGCTGGCGAGATACTCGCTTCTTGAATCCAAGACCCAAAATGGTGGGGTGGGTAGCGTATCAGCATCGGTACCAGATCTGTCGCCAGGTACAGTCCAATATGCAGAGCAAAAAACGTACCCAGGCAACGACGAGACGGATAAAGAAGGGCCACGAGCGAAAAAAGTGTGGCAAACACGAGGTTGAGCAACCACACAAGATCGCGCTCACCTGGATCGTAGGGCGCGTATGTAGCGCCGCCAAGCAGCGGCGTCGACCACAGGCCCGCACACAAGGCCAGGCTGGCCCAGGCTGGCAGCGAGAAAAGCACCCATTCCGTTATGCCCGCTTTTCCACGTTGGGTGCGGAATGTTCCGATCAGGACGCCGGTTATGGTCAGTACACAGGTTGCCGTGTAGAAAGCGATTCCCACCGGGTGTATGGGATAGTCTTGGACGCGGCTGACAAAGGAGAGCAGGGCAAAGGCAGCGGCAGTGTGAGCTAAAGTGAGTAGCATAGCAGAGGAAGTAGCTGTGATCATCCATACGTTCTTTTTTTTCCCGTTCATAGCAATTCCTTGTCGAAGTGAACTATACAGTAACTATAGGTGATGGGTTGATTCAAAACGTCATCATCTGTAGCATTTTCTGTACTCGTCAGCGATATGGACGATAATTAGATTCCAGTTCTATTCAACCAGATCCCAATATGGTGATGGCACAAAAATGTCGATGTTCGATACGTTTTGGAACTTGTCACTGTTCTTTAGCCGGGTAATAATCTGATCTGCGACGGTGTCGACCAGGAAAACGCGAGTATCTTGCCCGAGTTGTGGCAAATTTTCAGACCTGATTTTTCCTGCGATGACCATAATTCCTTTGATCGCAGCATTGTTACTTGCAGCGACTTGTTCCAGTTCTTTAATGTCTATTGATCCGATTTTGTCTGCTACTGCTCCAAGCATAGCCTTTTGTCCATCGTCGGAAACAACAACAAAGGTATACCTCTCAACCAGTAGTTCTGTCTCTGAGCATAAAGCCCGTACCTCATCCCATGAAAGAGGATGAGCAAGTGATCGTTGTTGGGACGGCAAGATCGGTATTTTGGGCAGCAGATTCCACCCAAGATTGCGCTAGTTTCAAGTACTCGGGTAATCTTGTAAAATCTACTTCAACTTGAACCTTGAGTGAACCGTCATCTTGTTGCTGGACAGCATAACTGTAGAGATTTTGATCATCAATCCATATATCGGTGCCGGTGGGATAAGACCGAGCAGTGACAAATTGAGTCAATACCAAAGACACTAATACTGCCAGTATAATACCGATGCTCCAATTGAAATATTCTCTCTTGTTCACTTTTATCTCCTTGAATGTTTTTACGGACAACCTCCAACCCCGGGTTGGGCACCCGCTGGGTTGGCACAAGTTGGATTCCAACCACTAAACTCTTCCTTACCCATCCAACTGTCTAAAATAAGTTCATAATTAAAGTTGACTTCTCCTACTCCGGATGCACCACTCACTTTGTTATAAACTCCCCAGGCTGTATAGGCGTGATTGGCTATAACACCCCCATCGCGCTTGATAACAATGTCGAATTGCTCTTTACGAGTTGAGTCGCCACAGGTGTTGGCATGTGTCCAGCCTGTATTAGGAAAGTTGGCATAAGCAAAAGAACTTTCCAGTTGGTTACAAGTGCTAGGATCTGTCGGATCGGCACCCTCTAGTTCAATGAGGGGATTCATCCAAAGGCTCTGCAAAGCGGCAACGCCACTTGCATCCCACTTGAGGATGTTCGGTCCCCACAAAATGTTTCCAGGATTGCTATTCCATATAAACTCACCTTCTTTGGGTGCGTGCGCGTACCCTCGCGTGTTTGCCCAATTTACTACAGTTGCCTGTACCACAGGGACCATCAAAACAGAAACGATGATGGCACTAAACAATATTCGCAATCTTTTCTTGGTCATCTTTCCTTCCTTATCTATGATAATAATGTGGTTTTAGATAATTGAGACTAGTAGCCGACCAACATTAATTTGACAGGTTATGCCTATTCTGCTTTGGCTGCTGTATATCAAGTAGTGTCTAAAATCATTAAAAAGGCGCATATAGCAACGATTGGACACTAGTTGAATTCATACAACCTGTCAAAATCAATGAGGTGAACTACTAGCCACCCTACACTTTTTGTGAGATAGGACTTTGAATACTAAACTCTAGCTTTTTCCTGCAATAGGGTCAGCCCCCTCATCCCTCTGCGAGAATGACGCCTCCCGGCGAGGGGCCGTGCCTCTGGCGCTCCCTAAAAACAAGGGTCTTGGTCGTTGCACGTGATTGGGAGGCCGATCAGCGCAGTTATTCGGGCAAAGCTTGGCTTTTATGCAACACTGCGTGTTGCCGGGGTCTGGGGGCGGGTACGCCCCCAGCAGCGGGGTTTGGCTCGTTCTCGCAAGCTCGAGTTTGAGCGAGAACGCGGAGCTGGCCCCATGCCATAAAAAGCCATCCGAACACTGCTCAGCCTATGGTCAAAATCGGCTTTTTAGTGTGTCATTCCGAGGAGCGTAGCGACGAGAAATCTCTTTGTTAATCGTAAAATGAGATTCTGCAAACGCTGCGCGTTTGATGCACCTTACGGCGCTCAGACTTGTCCCGAGTGTAACGAAGGAATAACAGGGGGCTGAGTAGCTCGACAATGTTAGATTTCCGCGCACCTGCCGGCCTCACCGGAGGCTAAAGCCTCCGGCTCAAAGCCAAAGGGTGCTGAAAGCGCCCTCCACGGCGCCGAGGCACTTCTTCAGCTCGCTTAAGCGGGCTTGAGGGCCGATTACCTTCGAATTTAACATTGTCGAGGTAGTTACTGCTTTTGTACCATTGTTATCTCCTCGCTAAAGATGCTCTTGCAAGTTAAATTCATCTTGCTCCGATGTTCCAAGTGTATCACACATTTTTTCGCCTGTAACCTGTCACTTGTGACAGGTTGTACCTGTCAGGTTGTGCAGGTACAACAAAAAAGCCTGGCATTATCGCCAGGCTTCCGAGTCGCTTTTTTTGTTCATAACCCGTGTTCTCGTGCCCACACCGCCGCTTCGACCCGCCCGCGCAGGCCCAATTTGCGCAGCAGGTTGCCGACGTGGAACTGGGCCGTGCGCTCCGAGATGTCGAGGTGGAGGGCGATTTCTTTGTTGCTGGCTCCTTGTCCCACCAGGCGTAGCACTTCGACCTCGCGCTCGGTCAGGCCGTCCGGGTGGCCTTTTTGCACCCAGGTGGCCATTTTGCCGGCGACCGACGGGCTGAAATAACCCTGCCCCTGCGCTACGCAGCGGATGGCCTGCACGATGTCGCCGGGCAGTTCGTCTTTGAGCAAATAGCCCGCCACGCCGGCCTGGATCATGGGGTAGACGTAGGCATCGTCGGCGAACGAGCTAAAGGCCAGGATGCGCGTGGGCAGTTCACGCTGACGTATCCACCGCGCCACCGATATGCCGTTCTCGCCGGGGAGCTGGCAGTCGAGCATTAGCACGTCGGGCGGGTCAGCTTCCAGGGCGGCCCGCGCCGTCTCGGCGTCGGCGGCCTCGCCCACAATGCACATATCGGGCGTCTGCTCGATCAGCAGGCGCAGTCCCACGCGCAGGGTGGGGTGGTCGTCGAGCAAAAAAATGTGAATCATAGAGCCTCCAATGAGAAAGACCCTAAAGGTCTTCAAGACCTTTAGGGTCTTGTCAGGGTCTTGTTTGTAACAAGGCGTCAAATTCTTCGGCGGCGTAAATCAATCGTCCCGGGCGTTTGCTCAGGCTGAACCAGTCCCATGTGTCGGCGCCGGAGCGTTCCAGGTCGACAAACCAGCACAGCGCTTCGATCTGCGGTTCCTGGTTCACCGCTTGCAACGCGGCGCTCAGCCAGCCGGTGGGATAGTTTTGCACCGGCGGCACGTTCTCGGCAGCGGTGTAGGTGTTGACCGAGGTGAGGTAGACCGGCCGGCCGGCGGTGGTGGGGTAGGCGTTGATGATGTCCAGCCAGTCGCGGTAGACGCGGAACCCGGCCTGCGCCGCGCCCCATTCCGGCGTGTGCAAATCGAGGAGCGGCTCTTGGGCGGCGTTGTCGCCGGCCAGTTCGGGACGGCCGGGCGCGTGCAGGGCAAAACCGTCGGGCGCGGCAGAGGGGATGCCCAAGGCCGATTTGGCCCGCGCCGATTCGTCGAGCGCGGCGACCAGGGTGTGCATGTAATTCAGCCACGGCGCGTCGATCGTCCAGCGGCGCGCGCCGCCTTGATCGACATTCCAGGGTCGCACCGGCCCGACCAGCACACGCACCTGGGCGTTTTCGGTATGCATCGTCTGGATGGCATTGTCGGTGTGATCGGGCGGCTCGCCATAGCCGTTGAACAGGCGGGCGTACCATTCCGGCGTTACCGGACGAGCGAGGGCAAGTGCGTTGGCGTCGAGCGCGTTGAATCCGCTGCCCAGCAGGTAGCCGTAGACCGGGCGCAGCCGCTCGTCGCGGGCCAGCCGGCGCAGGTAGGCCAGGTATTCGGTCAGGGCCAGCTGATCGCCGGTTGGGGGAATGCTCTGCCCCTGTGCATAATCTACGCGCACCAGCACGCGCAGCCCGTTATCGGCGGCCTGTGTCACCCGCCAGGCCAGGTCGTCGATGCCCCAGAAAGGGGTTTCGGCCAGGCGGGCGTAGGTCAGTTCGACATCCCATCCGCTGTGACCGTGCCAGTCGCGCGCCGGATCCGCAAAGACCACCCCCAGCTTGGTCGGGATCGCGGCAGGTGTCGGGGTGAGGGACGGCGTGCCGGTGCTCCAGCGGCCGCGCTCGCGGCAGCCGGTGTGGCAGTCATGGTAAAACGCCCAGCGTGTGGGTTTTTCCGACGTATAGACATGCCACGTCCATGTCCATGTGCCGCCGGGATTTTTGCGCCACTGTGGGGATGTTATGGCCCGTCCGTTGACGGTGAGCAGCACAAAGGGCCATGGTGTGTTGTCGGTGATCTGCACGATGTGGCCGTCGAGGAGATGCATTTGTGGCCAGGAGGATGTGACGGTGTCGGGCAAGATGATCACCTGGCCAGAAATGGGCAGAAACCAATAGCCGATCAGCAGGGTCAGCGGCAGGGCAATCCACCAGCCATACCGTGCCCATCGTTTGGCCCGTTTGGCGAGGCTCATCCGCCGTCCTCCTCCGGCAGACGCGGCAGCGTAAAGCGCACCTGCGTGCCGGTTTCGTCCCCTTCGGCCCGACTGGTAATCTGCAAATGGCTCTGGTGGTGATGTAAAATCTCTTTGACGAGGGCCAGCCCCAGGCCCAGTCCTTCGCGGTCGGTGGCTGCGCCGCGGTAAAAGCGCCGGGTGATGTGCGGCAGGTGCTGTGCCGGGATGCCTGGTCCCGTATCGATCACGGCACAATCGACGCCGGATGCCTGCTGCTGCAAGGAAAGGGCCACCCGGTCGCCGGGGCGGCCGTATTTGAGCGCATTGTCGATCAGGTTGAGCAGGACCTGCTTGATCTTTTCGGCATCACCGAGGATCAGGTCCAGCGGCGCGTGCGCCTCCAGCGTCAGCGAGATGTTTTTGTCTTGTGCCCGTGGCCGCATCTGGGCGATGGCTGCTTCGGCTACCTCCAACAGATCGACCGGACGGCGCTCGATTTCCTGGCCGACTTGCAGGCGGTTTAGTTCCAGCAGCGTGTGGATGAGGCGTGACATACGCTGCGCTTCGGCCTGCATTATATCGATGGATTGATGGCGCTGTTCGTCGGAGAGGGTGGGCAGACGCAGCACCTCCAGATGGGTGAGCAGCGTGGCGATGGGGGTACGCAGTTCGTGTGAGAGGTCGCTAAACAGGCGGTTGGCCGACTGCTCGGCCCGGTGCTGGGCGGTGGTTTCCTGGAAGAAAACGACGTACAGGGGGTGTTCAGCTCCGCTGACGGCGGTGACCCACCAGTGTATCCAGCGTTCGCCATCCAGAGCGATGGCGCGGTAGCGGCCGGCGGTGGCGATCTCTTCCCAGAGCGCGCCGCAATCCTGCCGCAACGCATCGACCCATGTCGCAGCGGGCCAGGGGCCGCTGGCGGCGTTCAGCTCGAACAGGCGGACGGCGTGGGGGTTGGCGTACACATAGCCGTTGTGGCCGTCGGCGATGAGCAGGCCAAAGGGGGCGCGTTCCAGTGCCGACGCGGCTTGCTGCGGCCAGTCGATCGCTGTTGGCCGACGGCGCGATATCTGACCGATGAGCCAAACCATCACGCCGGCTATCGTCAGCCCGATCAGCAAGATGGTCAGGATAGTCCAGCGTAAATCCAGGATAATCATGGTAAAAAGGGCACGGCCTGGCCTGCCCACCGACACCGTAGAGTGGCATCCCTATGCCGTTTCGGCCATTTGTTTGACGTTTTGCAGGGTCTTTTCGGCCATCGATTCAAAGCTGCTGATGACCATCTTTTCGGCCAGTTTGGCCGGGCCGCTCAGTTCGGCTTCGATGGTGAAACGCAATTCGGTGCCACCGTCGGCCTGGATATAGTCCCACTGCATATAGCCTTTGTTGGCCGGACCGGTGAATTCGCCTTTCCAGCAGATGCCGGGTTCAAAAGTGACGACGGTGGTCTTGGCCGGCAAGGGAATCTTGGCGACGGTGATGCCGTGTTCGACGACGGTGCCAACGCCCCCGTCGCCGGTGATCGATTTGGCTTCGCTGGCTCCGTCAAACCATGTATGCCACTTGGCCGGATCGGTGGACAGGGTCCAGATTTTTTCTGCCGGTGCGTTGATGAGAATCGATTTTTCGACTTTGGCCATTGTTGTTTCCCCCCTGGTGGATAAGAATCGTTTGAAGGATGAGGACATTTTATCAAAAAGGGCGAAAAACGCCAAATGAGGCGGCGCCCGCCGACGCATTGGGATGCGTCGGCCACGATCATTGGGATGCGTCGGCCACGATCATTGGGATGCGTCGGCCACGGTTGGCGGATGCTCTACGAT
>Ga0209101_1000356_pt1 | contig 38095 bp, 25 predicted proteins | sample ConPoolayeCmetaG_FD_185481 | JGI IMG/M metagenome (GOLD analysis project Ga0209101, IMG submission 185481) | Hot spring microbial mat communities from California, USA to study Microbial Dark Matter (Phase II) - Cone Pool mat layer C metaG... ...
GTCCGGGGTGCCAGGCGGCGTTCAAGCCAGGTATGCGGCCCGAACCAGGGATCGGTCAGGAGGGTCACACCGTCCAACTCTATGCGCACGGCCATGTGGCCGATCAGGGTCAGGCGCATCAGGACCTCTGGGGCAGGACATAAAATCCCACATAGTGGGACCTGATCCCATTTTACACCCGGAGAGCCGATTTGTCAAGTCTCCTGGTATCTGAGGAAACGACTTCAGGAATCCCGCCGGTCCGGGCGTCGCCGGGGTCGCCGGCGGCGCGGGGCGGGCTGTTTTGGTTTCGCCTCCCCTTCTGGCTTTTTTGGGCCTGCCGGCTTCTTTGCCCCGGCGGAGCCGGCCGGGGCGCTGGCGGGTCGCGCTGGGGCAGCAGGAGGCGGCGCGGCCGTCTGTCCCTGCACTTTGGGCCTGCGCCGCCGCCGCCGCTTCTTCGACGCCGGGGCCGGCTCGCCGGCCGGCGCGGCGACGACCGGCGGTGGGGCCGGCCCCAGTTGATCCAGGGGAACCTCCAGGACCTTACCCCCCTCATATTCCACGGTAAGACGCTCAGTGATGACGTTCACGTCCCGCACCTGGCCCCGGCCGTGGATGGTCTCCACTTCGTCGCCGGGTTTGGGCAGGCGCCCCCTGGCCTCGCGGTAGAAATCGGCCTCATAGCTCAGACAGCAGAGCAGACGTCCACACTGACCAGAAATCTTGAGGGGGCTTAAAGGCAGATTCTGCAGCTTGGCCATGCGGATGGATATGCCATCAAAGTTATCCAGGAATGCGGCACAACACAGTTGACGCCCACAAATGCCGATCCCGTCCAATAGCTTGGCCTCGTCGCGCACCCCCGCCTGCCGTACCTCGACGTGAGTTTTGAGACTGCGGGCCAGGTCACGGGCCAATTCCCGAAAATCCACCCGGCCCTCGGCAGTGAAATAGACCGTCAGCCTGGCCCCGTCAAAGCTATATTCCGCCCCCACGATCTTCATGGGCAGGTTATATTGGGCGGCAATCTCGCGGGCCCGGGCCAGGGCCTGGGTCTCTTGCAGGCGATAGGCTTGCATAGACCGCAGATCGGCGGATGTGGCGGGCCGAACCACCGGCTTGAGCGGCTCTTTCAGCTCGTTGTCCCGCACCTGGCGCGGGGCGATCACCACCTGCCCAATCTCCATCCCACGGGCAGTATTCACCACTACCCAATCGTCCACCTGCAATTCGTGGCCGGCCGGGTCAAAATAATAGACCCTGCCGGCGCGCCGAAAGCGTATTCCCACGATAGTTGGCATGTTCACCCCAACTCGTCAAGCGTCAAAAGTCAGACCTCAGGAGATTACGTTTGACGCCTGACGTTTGACGTATGGCATATTCAACAGTAGCACTTCCAAAGCCAGCCGGGGATTCACGTTCTGGTCCAGTTGACGCAGTGTATCGCGCAACGACTGGATCAGGGAGTGCGCTGCCTCTATGCCCACCAGGCCAGCCTGGTCCTTCAAATTGGCCTGTTGGTCAATGTTGACGATGCGCTCAGGACAGCCCAGGCTCGTCAACCAGAGGTCGCGCGCCCAGCCCAGCCAGACCTGGAGCATGGTGGTCACCTCGGCGCGCCGCTGGGCAAAATCCTGAGCCAGCTCACCGGCCATCGCCAGCCGCTGCGCCGGTCCCCCACCGAGGGCCTGGGCCAGTAGTTTGAGGCTTTCCTGGCGCCCGGCCATTATCGCCGGGTCTTGCAGGGCCGTCACGGCCCAGCCCAGACGTCCCCCAGACAGGGCTGCCAGCAGGTGAGCTTGCGCCGGCTCCGCCCCCCACCGCTCGCGCAAGGCTGCCTCAACTTGCGACCGGGTGGGCCGGGCCAGGGGCACCACCTGACAACGCGATACGATGGTGGGCAGCAGCAGCCCGACGTCCGTCGTCGTGAGCGCCAGGATCACGTGATCGGGTGGCTCTTCCAGGGTCTTGAGCAGGGCATTGGCTGCCTCGGTGGTCATGTGCTCGGCCCCGGCGATGATGACGACTTTATACCGGCCTTCCAGCGGGGCCAGGGCCACACCACGCTGCATGGCGCGGATGTCGTCAATGGAGATGAGGTCCTGGCGGATGTGTCTCCGTCCCTCCACTGCTCCCACCTGCCCCGGCGCATGGCAGGCCACATCTTCTGCCGGGGCAATGAACCAGATATCGGGATGCGTGCCCCGGCGGATCCTGGCGCAGGAATTGCACTCCTCACGGCCTGCCACCAGGTCAGGCCCCAGCGTGAGGTCGCGGGTGTGGTCACCGCACGGCGGGTCCGGGGCCAGACAATTCAGCGCCCGGGCCAGGGCTAACGCCAGGGTAGTCTTGCCGATCTGGGGCGGCCCAACGAACAGATAGGCGTGGGCCAGGCGGCCCGTGGCGATGCCGCCCTGCAATGTCTGGATGGCCCGTTCGTGCCCTACAATACCCCACATTCCGCCTTCATCCTTCCGCCTCAGCCGCCAGTTGTTCCACGTAAGCTGCCACTTCCGGCATGGCCATCAGCCGGCCACGGAAGAACTCGTTCACCAGTTCCGCCACATCACCCTGGGAAGCTGCCAGCAGGCCGAATCGCGCGTCCCCCAGCTCCTCCCAGCCAGTGATGCCGTCGCGCAGGCGCAGCAGGGCGGTCACGATGCGCTCCTCCAGCGGTCCTTCCGTGATCCGCACTACGGTGCGAATCAGGTCATCCACCTGATGCACCAGGACCTGGGGGTCCAGATCGGCCTGCAGTTTCATGGCCTCGTCCAGGGTGTCCAACAAAGCCCACACCTGATATAGCCGCGCGGCCGGCTCATCGAACAGTTCGCGGATGAAGGCGGCCTCTTTCCAGCGCCCGGTGAGACGAAAGATGTTGTACAGACGCTTGGCCGCCTTGCCATAGTTGGGCGGACGGTGATGGGTGTATTTGCGGACCTCGCCCTCTAACTGGCTGACATACTCCTGCAGGCACTGGGGCGATAGTTGGTCCACCAGTTTGCTGAACAGGGGGATGGATTCGGCATCCAGGTATACTTCCTGGTAATAGGGGTCAATGAAGCCATCCAGGGGTACGATGCGCCCGTCTGGCGCTTCCCAGGTCACATCCAGCATGTTGCTGACGGCCACCACCCGGTTATCCTCCGGCTCGGTGACGATCCAGTCCAGCTTGCACCAACCGGGGTCATGTTCGCCGTAGGCCCAGTCAATGGTCAGCCGCCGGCCATCCACGGTCAGCACCTCGAATTGGCCGGCCGCCACGTCCGCGGGCGACCAGGAGATGGCCGCCCCGATCTGGTAGCGCCGGCCCTCGCGGATCACGTCCGACAGATAGGAACCCCAGTGGACTTCGGTCAACTCATAGTTCGGCCCCTTGAGGAAAGCCAGGGCCTTCTCGCGCATAGCCTGGCCCAGGATGTGGCACGCCTCCTGGCGCGTGGGGGCCTGGATGTGGACCCGTTCGAAAAAATCGGCGTCGCCGGGGTAGAGCTGCACCCGGCTCTGGGCCGCACTGCCACTGAGGGCTATGGCCGTCTGCAGGCCCGGCCGGTCCGGCAGTTCCACGATGGCCGCCAGACGGCGATAGCGCGCCAGGTCCTTGGGATCAAAGTCCAGCAGGGTCACGCGATGGCCGTAGACGCCGGCCTCCTGATCCACGCGAAACGCCCCAGTCTCGGATGATTTCATGGTCGTGATCCACTGGGTGGCCTCGGCCTCGTCCACCTCCACCCCCAGCCTGGTGGCCGCGGCCATGATGGTCTGCACCTCCGCTTCAGCCTCGGCCGGCGTGTCGGCTCGTTCGTCCGCTATCTTTGGTTCTGGGTCTTGCTTCATGGGTTTTCCTCCAATTCTTTCAGGTGCTCCAAGAGCTTCTGGAACTCGCGCACCGGCAATACCACCACCGGTTCCTGGAGGGTCAACGTCGTTGCTATATCAGGCATTTCGTCCTCCGCTACCGGCCATCGGCCATTTACTACCATTTGCAATCTGCAATCCGCAATCTGCAATCCGCAATCTGCAATCTGCAATCTGCTACGCCAGATCAAACGGCACGCCCACCTCGTCGCCCACCTTCTTGAGCATGGCCACCGTGGTGACGTGCAGTGGAATGCCGTGGGCCTGCCGATATTCGGCCAGCTCGTACTCTTTTTCGCCGGCGATGTAGATCCGCTCCTCGCCTTTGGCCTTGGGCGACTCCTTCAGCTCACGGATCATCTGGTCCATATCCGCCGTAAAGTCTGCCAGATCACGAAAGGCATCTATGCGGATGGCGGCGAAAAAGTGGCCGATGTTGGCGGCGCCACCGTGTTCGGGATGGCCCACGTGCATCCCAAAGGCCGCGCCGCTCAAGACTCCACACAGGATGTCCACCATCACGCCCAGGCCATAGCCCTTGTAGCCCCGATGCTCGGCCGTGCCCCCTAGGGGCATCACCGCGCCGCGTCCGCCCACCACCTCGTTAGGGTCGGTGGTGGGCACCCCCTCGGCGTTCACAGCCCAGCCCAGGGGAATGGGCAAACCCTGCTTTTGGTGTACTGTGACCCTGCCAATGGGCACCACGCTCGTGGCCATATCCAGCACAAAGGGCCGCTCATGGCGGGCCGGCACAGCGATGGCGATGGGATTGGTGCCGACCATGGCCTGCCGGCCGTAGGTGGGCACGACCAACGGCTGCGAGTTGGTGAGGCTCAGGCCGATCATCTGATGCGGCAGGGCCATCATGGCGTAATAGCCGGCGATGCCATAGTGGTTCGAGTTGCGCACGGTCACCAGGGCCACGCCGGTCTCCCGCGCCTTCTCGATGCAGCGGGTCATGGCCCGATAGGCGATGGGTTGCCCCAGGCCATTGCCTCCGTCCAGGGCCAGGGTGGCCGGCGTCTCGTGGAGCACAGTAAGGGATGCGTGGGGGTCAATGAGGCCTTGCTGGAGCCGGAAACCATAGTAGCTTTGGAGCCGGATCACCCCGTGGCTCTCGATGCCTCGCAGATCGGCTGCCACCAGCACCTCGGCGGCGATGTGCGCGTCTTCCGCTGGCACATCAAAGCGGCGCAGGAAACGGACCACATAGGCCCGCAAATCTGCCGCTGAGACGATGAGATACTCCTGGTCCATACCACCTCCGTACATGGCGTTAGTCCTTTGTTCGCGCGGGGTCTGTGACATTATAACACACCAGCGGTCTGATTTCCACAGGCTGCATCCGGGCGCAATTAAACGCATGAGGGCACCGCCACGCGGTGTGGGTAGGGGAAAGGATGCCTGGTAGGGGGTTTTTGCGGCAGCGAAGCCGCCGCAAAAACCCCCAGAAAGGCTTTCTCCCTCCCTGTTCCCTCCCTGACAGAAGTTTATGCACGGATGTCAACCACAGGGGGTTGACTTTTCCCGCCAAATCGGGTACATTGTACCCGTATGTTGCACGCCTATCACAACATCACGACGAGGTGAGCCTATGAAAGTTCTACAATTCGACCCGACGCGCTGCATCGGCGCCCGGGAATGTGAGCGGGAATGCTCGCGCACATGGTTCAAGGAGGAAAACCGCGACAAGTCGGCCATCCGCATCAACCAGGAGGACGGACGCTATGCGATGGTCGCCTGCACCCAGTGTGGCGAGTGCATAGACGTGTGCCCCACAATGGCGATCCGGCGAGACAAACGGGGCATCGTCCGCATTGACAAAAAACTATGCGTGGGTTGTCTGTCCTGCGTGGGCTTTTGCCCGTACCTGGCGATGTTCTTCCACGCCGACTATACCGAACCGTTCAAGTGCGTGGCCTGCGGCAAGTGTGTGGAGACGTGTCCGTCCGGCGCATTGGCCATCGCTGACGTGCCCGATGCGCCCCTGACCAAAACCGAGCAACGATTGGCGAGGGGTGAAGCATGAGCAACAAACCTTTAAACCATCGTATCCTGGCCGAGTTTCGCTACGATCTGCCACGGGTGGAGCGGGGCTATGCCGGCCAGACCCTGTACGTCAATGTGGGCGATGGGAGCATCGCCGCCCGGCCGGTGGACGAAGGCATGAAACACACCTTCACCGGCGGGCGCGGGTTCGACCTGTGGCTGCTCTGGCAGGCGGTAACTGGCGATACGCGATGGGATAGCCCGGAGAACGAGATCGTCATCTCCACCGGCCCCCTGGGCGGCACCACGACCTACCCCGGCGCCGGCAAGTCCATCGTCGCCACCATCAGCCCCCTCACCGGCATCCCGGTGGATAGCAACGTGGGCGGCTACTTTGGGCCGCTGCTCAAGTTTGCCGGCTGGGACGCTATCGAGGTCCAGGGCATCGCCGGGCAAGAGGTCATCGTCTTTGTGGATGGTGACTCTGGGATAGTGCGAATCATCGCCGCGCCGGAGGAGGCGGTGGACTCGTACCGGCTACCAGAGCAACTCATGGCCGAGTTTGGCGGGGATACGCCGGCGGAAAAACGCGCCGTTTCCTCGGTCACATCCGGGCCGGGGGCAGAGCACGTCCTCATGGGCTGTTTGAACTTTTCCTTCTACGACGTGCGCCGGGGCTTTGTGCGGCTCAAGCAAGCCGGGCGGGGCGGCATCGGTACGGTGCTGCGCCGCAAACGCATCAAGGCCCTGGTAGTGAAACGCTCCGGCGTGCGCGGCGACTCGAATGGCCCGGCCGATTGGGGCCGCCTGGAACGCACCGGCGCCCGGATGCACAAGGAGATCCACGACCAGGACCCCCGCATGTTCGACATGCGCGGCGGCGGCACCACCTACATCACCAAGATCATGAATGACTATGACCTGCTGCCGGTGCACAACTTCCAATACGGCTCCCACCCGGAGGCCGTCAAGCTCTACAAGTCCGAATTCCGCCCCTATTTCAGCCTGGGTATCCCCAACGGCTGCTGGTACGGCTGCACCCTGGCCTGCGCCCAGTGCGTGGAACGCTTCGAGCTGCGCACCGGGCCGCTGGCCGGCCAGACCGTGCCAGTGGACGGCCCGGAATACGAGACCATCGCCGGGATCGGGGCCAACTGCGGCATCTGGGACCCCCGCGCTGTGCTGGAAGCCAACTTTTACTGCGACATGTACGGGATTGATACCATCTCCTTTGGCACAGCCACGGCCTTTGTCATGGAATGCTACGAGGCCGGCATCTTGAACCGCGAGCGCACCGGCGGCCTGGACCTGCGTTTTGGTCACGCCGACGCCATGCTGGAACTCTTGCACCAGATGGGCCGGGGCGAGGGCTTTGGCCTGGTGGTGGGGCAGGGTATCCGGCGCATGAAGGCCATCTTCGCGGAACGGTACGGGGCTGACCCAAAGTTTCTCCAGGACATCGGGATGGAGTGCAAGGGGCTGGAATACTCCGAATACGTCAGCAAGGAGAGCCTGGCCCAGCAGGGCGGCTACGGCCTGGCGAACAAAGGCCCCCAGCACGACGAGGCCTGGCTCATCTTCATGGACCAGGTGAACAATCAGATTCCCACCTTCGAGGACAAGGCCGAGGCGTTGCACTACTTCCCCATGTGGCGCACCTGGTTCGGGCTGAACGGCCTGTGCAAACTGCCCTGGAACGACGTGGAGCCGGCCGATAACAAGACCGCCCACCCGCCCCGTGAAGCAGCCAAGGTGCCAGAACACGTGCGCAACTACGTTGACCTGTTCGTCGGCGTCACCGGCCGGGAAGACGTGCGCGAGCCGGCCGACCTGATCCGCATGTCTGAGAAGGTCTACAACTTCCAGCGCGTCTTCAACCTCAAGATGGGCCAGGGAACCCGCCAGCACGACCGGCCCCCCTACCGCTCCATGGGCCCGGTCACAGTCGCAGAGTACGAGAGCCGCGCCGACCGCTATGATAAACAACTCCGCGAGCTGGCCGGCATTGACCCGGCTGGCAAGACCACCGAGGAAAAGATCGCGGCCCTGCGCGCCTACCGCGAGGCCCAGTACGAGAAGCTCCTGGACGCCGTCTATGCGCGCCGGGGCTGGACGCCCGATGGTCTCCCCACGATAGAGACCCTCCGCGACCTGGGGATTGACTTCCCGGACGTAGTCGAATTAGTCCAGAGTCGGATAGGCGGATAGTCAAATGTCGAGTGGTCGGATGGTCGGGTAGTCAGATGGTCAAGAACAAAGGCCACCCGACCACCCGACCACCAGAAAGCGACCATGATCAGCGTCAACGATGGCCAGGAACAGGTTATCTGGTTCGAGGGCATGACCGTGCGCGACCTGCTCCGGGCCTGCAACTATACGTTCCCCAACGTCCTGGTCACCGTAAATGGCAGGGTCATACCCCCTGAATCGTATGAAGTGCACCCGCTGCACGACGGCGATGAGGTGAAAGTATTGCACTTTTTTGGTGGAGGTTAGTTGACATAAATAATGTGGGTCTGGGGGCAGCTCTCCAGCAAGTTCCCGACTGGTTACCATTTGCCTTATCTTTGCGTAGTGAAAGCAGGGCCGTGCTGGGCGCGGTCTTGGTCACGAGAGCGCCACCTGCGATAAGGTAGGGAAGGAGGGCAGAAACCGGCCATACAAAAGCATAAAGCGTTTCGTCCAAAGTGGCAAGTCCAGCGACACGAGGAGGATAGAGAGATGAACATTGTTTCGACGTTTTTCAACGCCCTCTTTTTGCGGGAAGATGCCTATAGCCGTATGCGAGACAAAGAAAAGGGCCTGCTCAGCGGTCTGATCATGATCATCTTGCTGGCCCTGCTCGTTTCAGTCCTGGCATTGGTGGGAGATATGATCGAGGCGGCCACCGGCCCGGACCTGGGGCAGATCAAGGATGCCGTCTGGCAGTATATGATCAACTCATCCTGGTGGAAGGAGATCCCTCCAGCGGGGCAGAAACAAACCCAGCAGATGTTCGAGTTGGGATGGAGCATGTCACCCCTGTTCGGGGCGCCGAACCCGGTGGGCAAGGCTTTTGACCTGATCGTGCGACCGGTGATCTGGCTGGCCGATTGGCTGATCTTCGGGGTCATCGCTTTCGTGCTGGCCCGGTTCGCGTTCAAAGGGGAAAGCCGCCTCCCGACATTCCTGGGCGTGCTGGCCCTGGCGGTCACGCCCCAGGTGTTCCAGTTGCTCCAGATATTGCCGGGGGTTGAGATTGATGGCCTGTTGCTCAACCTCTGGTCGCTCTGCTGCGCCTATCTGGCCATCAAGGTTTGCTTTGGCCTGTCGGTGGCCCGGTCGTTCTGGGTCACGATAGTGACCTGGCTGCTGGCCCTGATCCCGTTCTTCCTGATAAGCGGGTTCTTCACGGCCATCGTCAGCGGTGTGCAGATGGTCCTGAGCGGCCTACCGAAATAAGGAGGAGACAAGATGAGAGACTTTGTGAGCTTGCTCTGGCGACCTCTCAAACTGGATGTGAACGTGTTCGAGGCCCAGCGGACCTCACCGGATGCCTTCAAGCGCGCGTTCCTGGTCGTGGTGGTAGTGGGTCTGCTGACGGGGTTGTTTGCTGGCGGGGTGACCTTCGGCAACGCGTATCTGGCCCCGGACCCTGCCCAATCACAAAAAGAGGCCATCGAGGCAATGCGCCCATTTCTGGAAAACATGCCCCCAGAGACACGCACCTACGTTCAGGAGGGCATGAACCTGGGCTTTCGGATCCAGCGGATCGTCCAGGCGGACCGGGGAAAATTCCTGACCGACCAATTGCTGGAGGCGCTCGGTCTATGGTTCACCTCGCCCATCGGCTACCTGGCGGCTATCATCCCGTTCACGTTGCTGGTGCTGCTCATCGCCCGGCTCCTGGGCGGCCGGGCCTCACTGAGCGGGATGCTGGGCTGCACGCTGCTGGCCGTCACCCCGCATCTGCTGGACCCCATCGGCATCTTGTTGGGGGCCATCCCGTTCTGTGGGGCCTGTCTGGGGGGCATCGTGGGCCTGATCACGTTCATCTGGTCCATCGTCATCTATGTGGTGGCCGTGGCCGTGGCGAACAGTTTCAGTTACGCCAGGGGCGTGGCAGCGATCCTCATCGGCCTGGCGGTGAGCGTTGGGGGACCGACCGTGCTGATGCTGCTGTTCGCGATCCTCATGATCGTGCTGGGCAGCCTGGCGGGAGGCGGCACGTCATAGGGTCTGATGGGGCGGGACAGTCGAATCCCTGCCCCTGGCATTTGACTTGAAAGAGGCCCCGGACATGTCTGGGGCCTCTTTCATTGATTGACATAAGTTGAGGGGCTCACAGTGAAAAACATAGTGCGAATATTTGTATATCGAAAGTGTTTCTGTTTTGCTTGGGATGGTAATACAGGCAAGAATTGTTGGCGGCTTGCAGAGAGGAAACCGGTTCGGAGAACGCAAGGGGGCATGAGCCGGAAAGGCAGCGCGCGGGTCTCTGGCTGACGGTCTCGATCTAGCCGGTCTGCCGGCGCGGCGCGGAGCGGAGTTGGAATACGGACAGTTGGAGTACGGACCGGGGACCTTCCTGCAAAGTTTATCCGGCTAGAAGGGCAGTGGGTTAGCATCAATACCTTACCTTTCAAATAAGCCTGGAGTCGAGCCTTCAGGCGGGGGTTTTCAAAGCTTCGACTCCAGCGGCTTTATTTGTAAGGTATTGGGGTTAGCATATCCTCCACCGCGACTAGGGGGGCGCACAAGGGGCTTGCTCTTACGCAAGACAGTCACACGGGGGTGCGTCAGGCGAAAAATATTCGCACTAGGTTTATTATGTATAGAGCATTTGGAAACTCCCTGGTTCTACCCGCCGGTCACTTCCGTTGCGCGGCGGGAAATGGGTGTCGGGGGTTTGTATGGCGGCTTTGCCGCCGCACAAACCCCCGCTCTCCGCTCCCCGCTTTGCGGGGGCGGGGCCGGGGGTAAAGGGGTATAGTCCAGGTTTAGTAGCTGTTTGAGATAAACGCTCTCATGTTAGTTTATAAGATTAGTGCGAATCGTGTTGTTGAGCCAGTTCATGCCCCCTGCTGACTAATCCCCCGGCCTGTTCCCTGCCCCGGTGCGTCCCGGTGTTTCCGACTGATTTGATGCCGCCGCATAACTGCCTACCCTCCCGCAGGTTCGGGCGCAATCTCCGCACTGAAGTGCGCCGCAATGAGCTGCTCGCTCTCTTGCCAGCCGCTTTCTAACCTGCGGGAGGGTGGCGGGTAGGTATTTACGCCGCCGCTTTCAGGCCGAGATTTCCGAACCTGAGCGGAGGCGAGCAGGTTCCACACCTTCCCCGTATCGTCGCTGTGTCCTGATCGGGTAACAAGTTCGCACTATATCAAAGGTGTTCCCTGCCCCGGCGAGACCCCGCGAGTCGGCGACTTCTGGCGGGTCTGAGACCCGTCAGGAGCGTGGTCGTTTGAGATCAGTGGCCATCGTATCTACTCCTTTCTGCGCCATCTGGACAGGCTGAAAGCCTGTCCAAGTCATAGGACAGGCTGAAAGCCTGTCCTACAAAGTCATATCGTGGTACGTCCTGGCCCAGATGTAGACGGTATCGCCGGCGGCCAGGGTATCCGCCGCGTGCTGGATGGTGCGCCAGGGCCGGGCGAGGGTGCCGGGATTGTCGTCGCGCCCGTCCGGGGCCACGTAGTAGACGCCGCCAGCGAGACCCTTTGGGTTTGGAAAACCCGAAGGGTCCTGGCCGGCGCAGGCCAACAGCACGGCGCCGACGGCCAGGATCGTGAGCAGGGTTCGCCGGGTAGACATGGGACCATCTTTCTGATAGGCCCTGCGGGTTTGGGCAACCCGCAGGGCCGGGAACTACTTGTTGCGCAAGATGAGGGGCAGGTAGGTGCAGCAGCACTGGTTTCCCCCGGCCGCCCGGTCGGTGCCGGTGGTCAGGCTGTAGCCCCCGCCGCCAGTCGTGCCGCTCACCTGCCAGCGCAGACTGGTCAGTTGGTAGCCCCCGCCGGTGACGGTGCCGGCCTGGACGGTGTACCCTGGGCCTGGCCCGCCAGTCTGGGCCTGAACGATGCCCCCCAGCAGCAGACCGGCCACGACGAGCAGGAATGCGATTCGAGTGTTCATCATTCACCTCGCTTCTCACGGGGCGGGTTCCAGCCGGTGCTCTTCGTACCCCAGCCGCTTGGCCACGATGCGGTAGGAAAACTCGGCATTCGGCTCCCCGGCGCGCAGGCGAACCTGGAACTGGGTTGGGGTACGGTCGGTCACATAGAGTTCCGCATCCCCGTATGCCTGCAGGAACACGTGGTAGGGTTCTTGCAGGTTCACGGTCTGGGCAAAGAGGGGGTCTATGAGAATGATGGCCACGCCGTTCTGAAGTGTGCCAAAGCCATAGTCGCTGAACCAGACCTGGGTGGATTCCTCGGAGTAGAGCAGGCGGTTGCCTTTGTCCGTTTGGACGGTGGCACTTTTGGTTCCGCTGAGAACCGTCAGCCCGGTCTTGCCAGTGCCGACGCTGATCTTGACCCCGTTCCCGTTGGGAGAACCAAACATACCCGCCCAGCCGTTAGAGGACATGGTATACCCATAGACGCCGATGGCATAGCCATTGGGGGCATAGCCATAGACGCCGGCGGCCGAGCCATCACCGCTAGAGGTCTCGCCCATCACCCCGTAGGCGCTGCCGGCGCTCGATGCTTCGTTCTTGCCATACACACCGGCTTTGCCCGTAGTGGAAGAATAGCCTTCGACACCGTTACCGCCCGCGCTCCGGCCCGCAACGCCCGAGCTGGAGTTACTCCATCCATAAACACCCAGGCTGGTGGTGCTCTCGCCGCGCAACCCATTGCCGCCCCCGGTGTTATACCCCCAGAGAGCGGGACCATTGGCACTGTTGTTGATGCGGAGAGCCGCGTTCGACCAGCCGATGTTCGCATTCCATACCTCCCCAAGGTGGTCGTGGGGGCAGGCCAGGCCAGCCGAGGGGCTATCGGGTGCGGGAACGGCCGCGCTCACCCGCTGGCGCGGGGCCAGGGCGGTGAAGGCGGCCTCGCCCGGCCCGCGCACGGCCACTTCCAGCCACAGATCACTGCCGGTCAAGGCCGCCAGGGGGATGGGTTGCCCGCTGCCCAGGGACACGTTGAACGTGCCGCCCTGCACCGGCACGCCGGCCTGGGTCTCGGACCACAGCAGCGCGCCGCCGGTCTCTGCCGCGTACAACGTGAAGGTGAAATCGTAGGCTCCGTCAGGGGCGGGCTGCCCGGCCGCATCAGCCAGGCGGCCGGGATAAGGGATGGTGACGCCCGGTGGGACAGGCTGCTGGGCCGGGGGCTGCGCCCCGGCCAGTTGGGAGCCGATACCCAGCGCCAGGAACACGGCGCTGGCCGCCAAGACTGTGAGTAGTGCGCGTTTGGTAGACATGTGGCCCTCCTTTATTGGTAGATTGGTAACTGGTAGATCGGTCACGAATCACGTTTGACAGATGCCATTTGATGCATCACCTACCAAGAAACACTTTTCGTGTTTCTTTCTGAAAGAATTGTGCGGAGCACAGTGGAAAGGCTACTCCGAAAATAACCCCCTCGCTCGCGGCGGCGACCACCGGGAGTGTAACCCGCCGCCGGCGCGGGGTGGCACACCCCGCGCGAGCACGGTCGCGCAGCATATTTTAGTTCTACGGGGTGCGCCCCGCGCGTGCGGGTCTCCTCGCTAACGATTCCGGGGCTTCTGGCGGGTCTCAACCCCGCCAGGAGCTGGAAGTGGTTCGGACGTTCATGGTTACTATTCCGGTTTCAACGGGACAAAGCGCGCGATAAATGAAAGCATTTCACGCACATCATAGAACGACATTATCTCATCGCTCTGCACATGTTCAATGCGCCCACGCCAACCCATCGCTTGTGTTGAGTCTTCCCCCTGCCACTCCCACCAGAAACGAACGATGAAGGTATTGTGCGGCTGCTCTGTGTGGCCTGGCATTTGTCCTCCCAAAAAAGAAAGACTGTTCTTTCAAAGAACAGTCTATCACACGGGTGCCAAAAAACTATCAAAAGGCAAGCGGCCTTCAACTCACGCCTGGCGGTTTCCAGGCAGCCGGCCGGGCCGGCCTCATCCTGATTACGCCATCATCTCTCCCACTTCCCCCAACATCCTGACGACCTCTTTCGGCAGAGTGGGCGGTTTCTTCCCCACCGCGTAGCAACCCCAGATGAGCTGCGCCGTGCGTTCGATGGCCTCGACCAGGTTGGCGGCCCGGCGCAGGCTGCTGGCCGCCACCACAAGGCCGTGATTCCGCAGGATGCAGGCCGGGTTCTGACCCAACGCCTTCACCACCGCCAGGGCCAGCTCCGGCGTTCCCGGCATGATGAACGGCACCAGCGGCATTTCCTTGAAAAAGGCCGCGTCGGTAGTGATGGGCGAAAAAGGCAACCCGCTCAGGCCCAGGATGGTGGCATAGGGCGCGTGGGCGTGGATAATGGCCCGCACCTCCGGCCGCGCCCGGTAGATCTCGGTGTGCAGCGACCGCTCGGAGGAAGGGGCCAGCGCGCCAGCGTCGAGGGCGTTGCCTTCAAAGTCAATCCGCACCATCGCCTCCGGCCGCAGGTTGCCTTTGTAGAGTTGGGTGGGAGTGATCCAACACTCCGGCCGGCCCTCAATGCGGAGGCTCAGATTGCCGCCGGTGGCGGTGATCAGTTGTAACTGGAACAGTTCGCTGGCGATCTGCACCAGTTCCTGACGGGGGTCCTCAGGGATGTCCAGCGCCAGCGGGCTGGCCGGGACACCGATGGCGGGCTTGAGCAGGGTCAGGTCTATGCCGCCGGCCTCCTCCCGCGCCGCCGTGTAGAGCCGCACCAGGTCGCCCTGGATGCGCTGGAGGCCCATCGCCAGGCGCACGCTCCCGCTGAAGGAGAGCCTGCCGCTCATCGCCGCCTTGTTGCCACTAACCCGGCCGGTCAGGATGCCGTCCAAAGTCTCGGCGCTGGCTTTCATGCATACCTCGGCCGGCTGTGGTGGCGCGCCTAAATCGGCCACCACCGCGCCATCCCAGAAACCGACATGGAACTCCAGACCCAGGTCGGTCAGGGTGTAATGGGAGATGACCCGGCGTTTGGCAGCAAAGGCGTTCAGGGCCGGATCGGATCGGGCTTTTTCGCAGAACCGGCGCAGGATGGCCTCCACCTGCACGCGGGCATTTTGAGACGGGGCGGCGATTGTCATGGGATGTTCCTCCTTGGGGCGAATCTGAGGCGAAGGGGTCTGTTGCAGGTCGCTGACGGCCGGCCCCGGCCGGTCGGCCAGGTCCGCCAGGGCTGCCAGGTCACCGGCCGGGCGCTGGCCTGTCCAGGCGAAACCGGCCAGGGTCTTCGGGTTCAGGATATACTGGGGCCGCTCGCCGATCACCATGCGCCGGAGGTCAGCCACGATCATTCGCCCCTGATGGGCGGCCACCTCCACCGTGTTCCCGCCCACGTGCGGCGTGGCGATGACGTTGGGCAAGGCCAGCAAGGGGTGATCGGCCGCGGGCGGCTCCTGGGCAAAGACATCCAGGGCGGCCCCGGCCAGGTGGCCGGCCTGCAAGGCCGCCAGCAGGGCCGCCTCGTCCACCAGGGCAGCGCGGGCGGTGTTGACCAGGAACGCGCCCTTTTTCATGCCGGCGATGGCCTCCGGCCCGATCAGGCCGCGCGTCTCGTCGGTGACCGGGGCATGCAGGCTGACGATGTCGCTCTCGGCCAGCAACTCTGCCAGGGGGACCGACCAGGCGTCGTAGCGGGCGGCGTCTTCCGGGCCGAGGTAGGGGTCATAGACCAGCAGGCGGACGCCGAAGGGGGCCAGTCGCCGGGCCACCTGCCGGCCGACTGCACCCAGGCCCACCAGGCCGATAGTTTGCCCCCATAACTCGCGGCCGAGGAACTGGTCGTGCGCCTGGCCCAGACGGCCCATGTCGCCGGCCTCGCCGCCCAACTGGTGCAAGAACCGGTCGGCCGGGATGAGTTTGCGAGTCAGCATGAGCATGAAGGCCACCGTCAGGTCAGCCACGGCGTCGGCGTTGCGGCCGGGGGCGTTGAGCACCGGGATGCCCAGGGCCGTGCAGGCGGCCAGGTCCACGTTGACCGCCCGGCCGCGACAGGAGACTACCACGCGCAGGTCGGGCAACCTCTGGAGGGCCTCCAGGTCCACGATGTCCACCTCGGTGATGAAGACGTGCACACCCTGGAGAGCCTCCACCAGGTCGTCGCCGGTCAGCACGCGCAGGACCTCACGGTAACTGGCATACTCCACCTCGCCGAGCGTGCGCAGTTCGGCCAGGCTGGCATCGTCCAGTTGAGCGGTGACCAGGAAGCGCGGGCGGAACAGAGGGGGCCGGGTCGTGATGGGGGGTGGCTGCTCCGCCAGTGTCTGCAAGATCAGGTCGGCAGCCTGGTCGTGCGCCTCGACCTGGGCGGCGCGCAGCCGCTGCCAGTCAGCGTAGACTATCTGGTAGATGTTGGCGGTTGCTTCGTGGGGCGCGATGGTGTGGGTGCGGGCCAGGTGATCGGCCCCCTCGGCCAGGCTACCAAAGACGCCGGCGCCCACCCCGGCGCAGATAGCCGCGCCCAGGGCGGTGCTTTCGGGCAGATCGGCGACGCGCACGGGCCGGCCCAGCACGTCGGCCACCAGTTGCGGCCAGAAGGGGCTGCGGGTCATGCCGCCGGTTACCCACACCCCTTCCCCTCTCCCATGTGAAGAGGGATCAGAGGTGAGGGCAACTATCTGCTCGACATTGGCGCGCACGGCACAGGCCAGTCCCTCCAGGATGGCCCGGGCCAGGTTCTCCCGGCGGTGGGGGGCGTCCCCGCCCGGCAAGTGGGACAGGGTGAGGCTGCCGACGGGCAGACTCAGGGTGCGGGCGTTAAAGACCTGGGTCCCGAAGGTGGAAAAGATGCCGGTCGCGCCGGGCCGGGCCTGCCGGGCCTCGGCCATCAGCCGGGCCACCGGGCGCGGCGAATCGGGGTAGAGCAGGCTGGCGAACCACTCCAGCGGCTCGCCCATGGCCCCGGCGTTGCTCTCCAACACCCAACGGTCGGGCCGGGCGTGCAGGCCAGTCCAGAGCCGGTGCTCGGGGTCCAGGATGGGTTGCTCCAGCACTGCCTGGACCGGCGTGGTGGTCCCGGCGACGACGGTGACAGCCCCGGCCTCCAGTGCGCCGACGCCGAGGAGGGCGCACTGGGTATCTGCCCCACCGACGGCCACCGGGATGCCCGGTGGCAGGCCCAGGTCGGCGGCGGCTGCGGCGTTGAGCTGGCCCAACGGTGTCCCGGCGGCCAGCACCGGCGGGCAGAGGGCGCGCGGCAGGCCGGGTTCGTCTATCCAATCCCACATCCATTCTCGCCGGTGGATGTCAAAGAGCATACTCTCGCCAGCCTGTGACAGGTCTGTCGCCGTCTGGCCGCACAGACGCCAGGCTACCCAATCGCTGATCGCCAGGGCCACGGCCCCTTCGAGCCAGGCCGGGTGGTGCCGGGCCAGCCATCGCAGGCGCGGGGCCATGAAGACCGGGGCTGGCCAACGGCCGGTGCGCTGCGCCAGCGTCGCGCCGCGCCCGGCAGCCAGCTCTGAGCTTTCGCCGGCAGCACGGGCGTCCTTGTTCGGCACGGCCAGGAGGACGCGGCCATCCCGGACCAGGACCAGGCTATGGCGCATGGACGTGGCGGCGATGCCGGCGACGTCGCCAGGGGCGGCGCCGGCCTTCTGCACGACCTCGCGCGCCGCCTCAGTCAGCAATGCCCAGGCGCAATCTGTGTCGAAATCGTAGGCCCAATCGCCGGCCTGGGGAGCCGGACACATGGCGTGACTCCACGGGCGAACGGCAACCATAGCCCGGCCGGTCTCAACCTCCACCAGCAAGGCGCGGGCCGAGCCGGAACCGGCGTCGAGTCCGAGCAGGAACTTCATCTCAGCCTCCCATTCTCTTCACCTGGGCCCCGGCCTTCTGCAAAGCCGCGGCCGTCTCAAAGCGCGTAGAACCTGGCCGTGGGCCTGATGGGCCTGCCCGGTGCCGATCCAGCTCTCGTCGCTCTGCGGCACCAGCTCAACGGCGCGCCCGGTGTGCTCCAGGGCCTCTTCGGGCGCACCCTGAGCCAGCAGGGTCAGCCCCATTTCCAGCTCGCCCCACATCTCGCCGGCCGGCACGGCGATCTCGCGGGCGACCTGCACCGCCTCTGCCGCGTGGGTGAGAGCCGACGCCAGATCGCCCACATGCCGGTCGGCGCGGGCCAGTGCCGCCAACGCCGCAGCCAGGTTGCCTCGAGTCTCGCTGTCACGAGCCACGGTCACGGCTTCGGTCAGGCAACCGTGCGCCGTCAGGGGCTGGCTCGCCGAGATCTCCACCAGGCCCAGCCCGATGAGCGCTTCCGTCAGGCGTCTGCGGTGCCCGATCAGGCGCGCTCGTTCCACCGCCTGCCCCAGCCAACGGCGTGCTTCCGCCAAATCGCCCAGGTGGTACAGGGCGAAGCCGATTCCCACTTCGGCCGCCACACGTCCGTGTTCGGTGCGTAACGCCTGCTGCATAGTCAGGGCTTGCTGAAAGAGATCCGCGGCGGCCGCATAGTCGCCCCGGCCCAGTGCCCAGGAACCGTACTGGATCAGGCCATAGGCCTCGGCGGGCCGCGCCCCGATGCGCCGGGCCAGGCTCAGATGTTCGGTCAGGTATTGCTCCGCCTCAGCCGTGCGTCCCATCTCTCCCAAAACGGCCCCGATGTCCAGGCCGGCCCAGGCCATGCCGTTATAGTCGCCAGATGCCTGGTGGCTGGCATAGGACTCTTGCTGGTAGGCAAGAGAGCGAGCATAGTTCCCCAGGTGAAAGTGCACATAGCCCAGAACGTGGGTGATGTGCCGGCGTGTCTCACGATCAGCTTCGGGAGTGAGAGCCAGGGCCGATTCGAGGGCGGTCAAGGCCGGCCCCGGCTGCCCCAGAAAGTAGTGGGCAAAGCCGACCTGGCTCAGCAGGTAGCCACGAGCCGCCGTATCCTGTAGATGGTCGGCCAGGGTCAGCCCCTTTTCTGCCACGGCGATGGCCTGCTCATACTGCGCGTCCAGGTTCAGATAGCGAGCCTGGAGGCTCCATGTCTGTAAACGCAGATGATCATCGCCGCTGACCCCGGCCAGGGCGGCCAGCGCCGCCAGATCGGCATCCCGCTCCGCCAGCCGGCCCTGAAGATAGCGCAATTCGGCGCGGTCAGTCAGGACCTGGCCACGGCGACGCAGGTAATCCGGCCTTGTGCAATCGGGGTCCAGTTGTTCCAGCAATTGCAGTATCTGGCCTTGATGCGCCTCCGCCTCCTGCCAGGCAAACACCGCCGCCGCCCGCTGCGCCGCCAGGTCATGGTAATGGAGCGCCTTCTCCGCCTCGCCTCCGGCCGCAAAGTGGTGCGCCAGGGCGCCGGCGAGGGCCGGTTGCTCCTTATACAGACTTGCCATCGCCTGGCCGATCAGACGATGCAGCCGTCGTCTCCGCCGGTGGTGTATGCCGGTGTAGGTCACTTCATGTACCAGACTATGCACGAACTCATAATCACGCCCGCCGAGGCCGCTCCCCTCGCGCAATAACCCCTGTCGCAGCAGTTCATCCACCGCTTCCAGAGCGGGGTCCTCATCCAGTCTCCGGGCACGGCAGACGAGGTCGAAATCGAAGGTGCGCCCGGCCACGGCCGCGCAGGTGAGCCATTCGCGTGCCGACACGGAGAGTCGCCCTAACCGCGAGGCGATGAGCGCACGCACATTGCCAGGCACAGGCAGAGGGCCTTCCGTCAACGGGGCCTCCGTCAGCGCCCGCAGGGTCTCGATCGCAAAGAAGGCGTTCCCTTCGGTATGCGCGTACAGGCGCTGCACAAACCCGGCCTCGGCCTCGACCCCTAATGTGCGCCGGACCAACTCGGAGATCGCCTCCACCGAGAGCCGTTCCAGCGTGAGGTGCTGCGCCAGGCCGTCGCGCGCCAGTTGTGTCACCATCGCTGTCAGCGTATGGGTCTCCCGGGCCTGCTCTGGACGGAACGTACCCAGGCATAACACGCGCAGGGTGGCTATCTGGCGCGCCAGGTAATGGATCACAGCGAGCGTCGAATCAGTCGCCCAGTGCAAATCTTCCAACACGATCAGCAGCGGGGTACGTGCCGCGAAATGGTGGATGAAAGTGAGCGTGGCGTGAAAAAGAATGGCTTGCCGTTCTGGCTGTGGAGGGCCGGCGATGGTCTCGCGCCGCATCGGCCGGGCGCCCAGTTCGGGGATGAGCCGGGCGAGTTCTGCGCGCGCCCAGGCCGGGAGCGCCGGCGCCGCGTCCTCTTCCTGCGCCAGCAAGTCGCGCAGTATCTCTGCCAGTGGCTGGTAGGGTAACATGCGCTCCGGCTCGTAACAGCGTCCGCGCCCGACCCTGCCGCCGCGCCAGCGCACCATGGCCGCGAATTCTTCGGTCAGGCGTGTCTTGCCGACGCCGGCCTCACCGCCGATCAGGACCATGCCTCCCTGCCCCTTTATTGCCTGCTCCCACCGCGCCCACAGCGCATCCACCTCGCGCGCGCGTCCGACGAACGGCGGTCGCTCGAGGTTGCCCCGTCGCGGTGACTGCTTCACCAGGGCCGGGGCAACCGGCAGGGGGATGGTGGCCGGGGTGCCGAGGATGCTTGCGGCCTGTTTGAGCATCTCGGAGGAGGGGGACATGTGAAGTTCCTGCTGCCGTATCGCGCAGCAGAGTTGCCACTGCCGCCGCGCCCCGGTCAGATCGCCCAAGGCGACAAGGGCGCGCATCGCCGCCAGGTGCATGGCCTCCGCCAACGGATCATGGGCCAGATATTTCTGGGCACAGGCCAGCGCGGGCCGGGCTTCGCCCCGCGTTTCGTGCCAGACGACCAGCCGGGCCAGCACGTCGAGATAGCAGGCTTCCAGGCGATAACGTTCCTCCAGACACCAATCATCGTAAAAGCCTTCCAGGAGATCGCTACGGTAGAGGTCAACTGCCTGGTGCCACCGGGCAGCGTGCTTCTCGTCCGGCTCCTGGCGGCCCAGGGTCAAGAGTTTCTCGAACTCGGCCACGTCGAGCCAGAATGAACTGGCCGGATTGAATTGCACGGAGGTAGAATCGGCCAGGAGATAGCCTTCACCCAGCAGACGGCGGATGCGCCACAGCGCCGTGGAGAGGGAACGGCGGGCATGGACATCATCGCGATCGCCCCAGAAAAGAGTGGCGAGTTCGTCGCGCGAATGAGGCCGCTGGCGATACAGGATGAGATACGCCAGGAGCGATTGGGTCTTGCGCGTGGCGAGGGGCGGCAGCAACTCATCGCCCCGCCAGAACTCCGGGCTTCCCAGGAGGTAGATATTTACCCGGGCGGGGAAGGATTTATCTGCACACATGCCGATCTCCCTTTCTCTAATTATACCACCTTACGCTGTAACTGCCTACCCTGAACCCTCCCGCAGGTTAGAAAGGGGCTGGCAACCGGTGCAGCCGGACCTGGGCGCGCCTGCGGCGTCTGGTCTGGTCATTGCGCCCAAACCTGCGGGAGGGCAGGTAGTTACCTTACGTTTCCCAGAAGCAAGGCTATGGCGAGAGCGTTACACATTGGGGACATGGGCGATAAGCCCGCAGAGGCTCACTGGAGTTGAGCCTTTAGGGGCACGAACCGGCTAAAGCCTCGACTCCAGAGCCGTAAATCTGTCCCCAACGCGATACGCTCACCTATGGCAGAGACCCGGTGATTTCGGCTTCAAGCAGCCAGGTCCCCCCTCTGTCCCCTATCTGCCTGCCTGTTTCCCCTACCCCGTTCCCCCTCCCAGGTGCGGCGCCTGTCGCGTGACCAGACGAGGGTTGACCTTCTCAGTCGAACCAGGCCCCCGTTCAGTATGTCCCTGGTGAAAATTCGCACTAAATTACAACCATGTTCATGGGGCTTGACTTATCGCCGAGAATGAGGTACCATCACATCATATGAATAAAGCATCAACGCCGGTTGATGCCCGGCCGAGAGCGCCCCCAAAGGCCGATTTTCACTGGTTCGAGGCGGGTATGCTACCCGCCGTCGGGTCTGGGGTCACAGACCCCAGGTGAGCATATAATACGAGTAAGGATAACTGCCTACCCTGAACCATCCCGCAGAAGGGATTGCGCCCCAACCGGCGGGAGGGTAGGCACAAGGAGGGTCTATTGATGAACACTAACGTCCCGTTGGAACCTGGCGCACCCGAACCCGGTCCGACCCGGCCGGCCGTCACCTTCATGGGCAATACCTATGACCTGGTATCCCTGGGGGCCCTGGGTAGTGCCCTGTTGACGGCCTTTCTATGTCTGACGCTGAGCTACGGCATCTATTTCCTGCCGATCTTGCCTCTCGTTCTGGGCTTGATCGGGTTGCTGGCGGCCAACCGCGCTGTGGATGAGCAGCGCACCCGCACATTCTCCTGGATCGGCCTGCTCCTGGGAGCCGGCATCTTGCTCTTGATAGTCCTCTGCCTCATCGGTTCTATCGTGCTCTATGCCCTCTTTTTCGCCCTGCTTCTGAGCACTGAGGGTATGACCGGCAAGCCGGTCAGCCTGCTATAGTCCAATCCGGACCGGCCAGACACCCTATGCGCAAGTCGCTGGCCCTCAGCAACTGGAAGATGGCGATGACGGTGGCCCAGAGCCAGGCTTTTGTGCGGGAGTTCCTGGCGGCAGCCGGCGCGTTGGTCCACCTGGTGGATGTGGTGATCTGTCCGCCCTACACAGGTCTCTACCCGGTGGCCCAGGCTATCGCCGGCACCGGGTTGATGCTGGGCGCTCAGGACGTTTCGGCCGCTGCTGACCCGGCTCACACCGGCGAGGTCTCGGCCGGGCTATTGGCGGATGTGGGTTGCCAGTGGGTGATGCTGGGGCATTGGGAACTGCGCCGCCACCACGGTGACAGCGACGAAACCGTGAACCGCAAGTTGCACCGGTTGCTGGCGGCTGGCCTGCGTCCGCTTCTGCTGGTAGGCGAAGCCAGCGAAGACCGGGGACGCGCCTTGCTGGCCTTGCAGGCCCAGTTGTTCACCATCTTGAACGGCTGCACCGCCGAGCAGGTGGCGCAGATGGTGTTCGTTTACGAGCCAGAGTGGACTATCGGCGTGGCGGAGCCAGCGCCGGCCTTTCACGTGGACATGGGTTGCCGGTTCATTCGCGGCTGGCTGGCGGCCTGGTATGGCCCGGCTGTCGGCCAGGCCGTGCGCGTGATCTATGGCGGGAGCGTGGCCCTGGAATATGCCCCGGACCTGCTGACCATTCCCGATCTGGATGGCCTGGGCGCCACACGCAAAGGTCGTGACCCGGCCGTCTTTGCCGAACTCGTGCGGCTCATCGCGCAAGCAAAAGGCGTGGAACGTAAGGCGTAATTGCGCTTTGTGTATGACGAGGAGTGTGACTATGGCACCGATTCACATCGCCGTTGTGGGCGCGGGGCGCATCGGGCTGGTCCATGCGGAGAACCTGGCCCGTGGCGTGCGGGGCGCGCGGCTGGTGGCCGTCACCACGTCGCAGGCGGAGCGGGCGGCGGCGGCGCGCCGGTGTTGTGGCGATGTGGCTGTCTACCCGACCCTGGACGCGCTGCTGCGGGCGGAGACGCTGGACGCGGTGGTCATCGCCTCCAGCACCTCGGCCCACGTGGCGAACGTGGAACAGTGCGCGGCGGCCGGCCGGCACATCTTCTGCGAGAAACCCCTGGCCCTGGACCTGGCCGGCTGCGACCGGGCCATCGCCGCCGCTGAGGCCGCCGGCGTCAAACTGATGATCGGCCACGTGCGCCAGTTCGATGCGGCCCACGTGGAGGCCCGGCGGTTCATCGCGGCCGGGGCCATCGGCCGGCCCATCGTCTTCCGGGCCATCAGCGGCGACACGGACCCGCCGCCGCCTGGCTTTGCGAACCCGGCCGTGAGCGGCGGCCTGATCCTGGACGCCATGTACCACGACCTCTACCTGGCCCGCTGGCTGATGGCCGACGAGATCGTGCGCGCCTATGCTGAGGGCAGCGCGCTGGTGGACGAGGGGGTGCGCTCCGTAGGTGACGTGGATAACGCGGTGGTGAATCTGCGCTTCGCTGGCGGCGCGTTGGGCACCCTGGTGGTCAGCCGCACCACGCGCTATGCCCACGACCTGCGGGTGGAGGTCATCGGCGACGAGGGCGCGGTGCAGATCGGCCGGCTGGCCCAGACGCCGCTGCGCCTGCTGGATCGCCGCGGCATCCACCGTGACACCGTCCGCACCGCCCCCCAACGTTTCGGCGAGGCCTTTATCGCTGAGCTACAGGCCTTTGTGGACTGCCTGGTTCAGGATACCGCGCCGCCGGTCACCGGCCAGGACGGCCGGGCCATCATAGCCGTGGCCCTGGCGGCCACGCGGTCCCTACACACTGGGGAACCGGTGACGGTTTGAACCACTGGGGAGCAAGCCGATGACAGCGATGAGTACTGTGGCCCTCTACCAGGGTACCGACCGCTATCAGAACGTCACCAACGCGCTGACGGCCATCGCCGGCGACGTGGATTGGGCCAGCAAGCGGCGCATCCTCATCAAGCCCAACTTTACCTCCACCGTCATCCCCCTGGCGGCCACGCACGTGGAGGCGGTGCGGGCCGTGCTGGACTTTTTGAAGCCGCGCACCACCGGTCGCATCGTCATTGCGGAGGGGGCCGGGCTGCGGGACACCTGGGAGGGCTTTCGCAACTATGGCTACCTGCCCCTCCGCGAGCAATACGGTGTGGAATTGCGGGACCTGAACCGCGATGCCTGGGTCACGACGACGGTCTATGACCAACACCTGCGCCCCCTGACCCTGCGCGTGGCCCGCACCGTGGTGGAGAGCGACCTGCGCATCTCCATTGGGCCGCCCAAGACCCATGATACCGTGATCGTCACCCTGGCGCTCAAGAACCTGGTGATGGCCGCCCTCATCCGCGACGAACGGGGGCCTGACGGGCCGGCCGCTTTGGCGGGTCCGACGCGAAGCAGGGGCAGCACCCTGCAAGCCATCGCCCGCCTGGCGCCCCGCCGGGTCAAGGGCTGGCCCCTGATCATGTGGCTCAAGGGTCGTCTCATCCGCCGGCTTATCCGCAGCGACAAGATGCTCATGCACCAGGGCTACCCGGTCATCAATCTCAACCTGTTCCTCCTGGCGCGGTTCATCCCGCCGCACCTGGCCGTGTTGGATGGCTACCAGGCTATGGAGGGCGATGGTCCCAACCACGGCACGGCGGTGGACTGGCGCGTCGCCCTGGCCAGCGCCGATTGGCTGGCGGCCGATACCGTGGCGGCACACCTCATGGGCGTGGAGGTCCAGGAGGTGGGGTATCTGGACCATTGCCGCCGGGCCGGGCTGGGCCAGGGCGATCTGGATCGCATTAGCATAACCGGCAACGTGCCGGTGGCCGCATGTCGCCGGGTCTTCCAGCCCTCGCCCACCGTCGAGCAGCAACGCCGGTGGCGGGACCCGCGCGTCGAGGCCCTGGTCACTGAGCTTGTCGGTGGTGGATGAGGTTCACCACCTCGCTGGCGGTCTCTTCCACCGGTTTGTTGGTCACGTCAACGACCGGCCATTCCGGGACGCGCCGGAATATCTCCTGGCTATAAGCCAGCTCCTGGCGGATGTGTTCCAGATCTACGTATGGGAGATGCTGGTTGAGCGGGTCCAGGCCCCGGGACCTCAGCCGCGCCGTGCGCAGCACCGCGAGTCGCTCCGGCCGCACGGTGAAAGCCACCACCCGGCGGGGGTCCACCTGGAAGAGTTGGGACGGCGGGTCCACGCCCAACACGATGGGCACGTTGGCCACGCGCCAGCCCTGGTAAGACAGGTAGATGCTCACCGGGGTCTTGGAGGTACGGGACACACCGGTGAGCACGATCTCGGCCTGGGGCAGATCGGCCGGGTTGCGGCCATCATCATGGCGCACGGTGAACTCCACGGCTTCGATGCGCCGATAGTAACTATCTTCCAGTTGCCGGGCCAGACCCGGTTGGGCTTTCGGCGGTGTGGCGAGCAACAGGCTCAAGCGGGTCAACAAAGGCCCCATCAGGTCAATGGTGTGCACACCACAGAGGCGGCCCTCTTCCAGCATTAACTCGCGCAGTTGGGGCAAGACCAGCGTATGGACGATAAAACCACCCTCCTGGGCCACCTGGGACACGATCTGCCGCACCATTGATTCATCGTTCACGTTGGGGTAGACGCGGATCTCCAGGTCCGCGTCGAACTGGACCAGGGCTGCCCGAACAACCTGGTGGGCAGTGGCCCCGGTGGCATCCGAGACCACGTGGACAGCAGGCATGGACCACCTCCTCATGATCGCGCAGGATATACGGGCCTATTATACCACATCTGACCAGGAGCGGATGCAGCAGGCCGCTGGCCGGGCCGCCCGGCGCATCGAGGATACCATCGCCTGGTACACAACACCGGGGATAGAAGCGGCCGTGTTGCGGTTGCTGGGTGTGCCGCAGGCCCCGGAGTTCGCTGCCCGACTGCACCGGTGGGGGGTTTTGGGCACCGGCGCCGCCCACTGGCTGGCCGGGGCCATGATCCGCCTGCGCGCGGCTGCCCCAGCCAATGTGACCGGCCGGTTGCTGCAAGACCTGGAACCGGCGGACCTGGCGGTGCCGGTGGAAGTGGCTCCGACGGTGCTCCAGCACGCCGTGCGCGGCGCGTTCCGCACCCTGGAGGCCCGCCGCCGGGCGCGTGACGAACGCCTGGCCCTCCTGGCCGTCGGGCCGGGCCGCCGCACCATCGAGGTGGCGCTGGAGACCGGGACCGTGCCAGATGACACGGCCGATCTCGTGCTCCTGGTCGGTTCGGCGGACCAGGAGACGGTGGAAACAGCCTTGCGGCGTGCCCGTGAGCGCGCGAACCAGGCCAGCGAACGCGCCGGACGCTACATCCGCCTGGGTTGGCGCGTCCCGGCCACCGCCACCGCTTACCTGAGCGTCGTAGCCGCTCTGACTGGTCTGGATGCCCTGGTGTTAGCTGAGGAGGCAGAGAGCGCGGAGGCGCATTTCGCCCGGCGCATCTGTGCCCAGGCCGGCCTCCTGGTCCTGGGAGCCGGGCCGGCCGGCGATGACCCGGCCAGGGAGCTGGCCCAGGCCCTGGTGATGGAACAACTGGCGAGGCTGGCCGGGGTACCGGCCACATCCTGGGGCTGGGTGGCGGGCCACCCGGCGAGTCACGCCGCGTTGGCCGCGCTCTTCCCCACCGCGTTCATCACCCCTGCCGGGCCGGCGATCAGCCCGCAGACCACCGGTAGCGTCTCCTGCGCCCAGGTCCTCTCCTGTCTGGAGACCTGGCCCGCGCTGGCTCTCAACTCGACTTTGGTCAACAAAAGCCCTGGCTATTGGAACCCTTTTATCTGACTATGGGGAGGAGATCTATGCAAGAAGATGCCGCCGAGGTCCTCATCGCCCCGGCCGATTTGCACCGGCGCACCGTGGAACTGGCCCGGCAGATCGAAGCCGACTATGCGGGCCGGGACCTGGTGCTCATCTGCGTCTTGAAAGGGGCCATCATGTTCCTGGTGGACCTGATGAAAGAGCTACACCGCCCCTTAGAGGTGGACTTTATGGCCGTCGCCAGCTATGGAGCCAGCACCGCCAGCAGCGGTGTAGTGCGCCTCACCAAAGACCTGGATATGAGCATCCAGGGCCGCCACGTGCTCATCGTGGAGGACATCATTGACTCCGGGCGCACTTTGCAATACCTCACCGAGATCCTCAAGCTGCGCCAACCGGCCAGCCTGCGCATTTGTACCTTGCTGGACAAGCGCGCGCGCCGCGAGGTGGACGTGCCGGTGGATTATGTGGGCTTTGTCATCCCCAACAAGTTCGTCATCGGCTACGGGTTGGACTATAACGAGGTCTATCGCAACCTGCCCTTTGTGGGCGTGCTGAAACAAGAATGCGGTAACATGTAAAGGGCGGGCGGAGACGCAAGAGGGGCAAAGAGAGGCTGAATCCAAGACGCACTCACACAAGCTGGCCGACCGGCGCACTTCGCGGTCGGGGCACAGCGGCGTTTTCTGCATCTCTCGGTGGTGGCAAAGTTCTCGATGCGCAAGACACATTTTGCCTCAAGTGGCTCACTTGCGCAAGGCTCTCACCGAGCACCGTTCTCACATCATCCTTAAGTTGACACAGATGAAAGTCCAACTCTGAACACGTCCGGCGAATCGTGTTCGTTGCCTCAGGTCCAGCCTTCCACCGGCCAGCCCCGCTTGTGGGCCAGCCGACGCAAGCGAGGGTCCGGGTTCACGGCCACCGGCTGCCCCACACGCTCCAGCATATCCCGATCCGTGTAGCTATCCGTGTAGAAATAGCTGCCGGTCAGGTCCACACCACGCACTGCCGCCCACCGTTCCGCATGGGTGATCTTGTGGCGGCCAAAGCACGGCGGCTCCACGATCTGGCCGGTGAAACGGCCATCTGATCCCACCACCAGCCGGGTGCACAGAAAGTCCGGCACGCCCAGGTGCCGAGCCAGCGGTTCCACCACATAGTTGGTGGCCGCGCTGAGGATGACCGGGATGTGGCCCTGCGCGCGGTGTTCCGCGATGCGCTGTCGGCCGGTGTTCGTGACCGTATGTACGATGCGCTCGCGGAATAGTTCCTCGCACAGGGCGCGCAGTTGCGGCTCGGTGCCCCCAGCCAGTTCCGCCACCAGGTCCGTGCTGAGGCGGGGAAAGTTCACCAGGCCCAGCTTGTATAGCGTGCCGTACCACAGGATGCGGAACATCTGGCGGCGGTTCAGCCGGCCCCGCTCTCGCAAATAGCGCACGTACATCATGCCCGAGCTATCGCTGAGCAAGGTCTTGTCCATGTCAAAGAAAGCGGCGATGGTGGTCATGGTGGCTCCAAAGGCGGTGTAATCGCTAATAGGATCACCCCTTCCCGTTCGATCACCGCCCGCAAGAACGGGCGGGCATGTTCAACCTCAACCAGATCCACCCCGATAGAAGGATCCAGGTCTTGCAGGCGCGACACGGCCCGGTAATAATGGCGTTCCTCCAGTCCCCAAACTGCCAGATCAACATCTGAACGCAGATGAAAAGTGGTCGCGCCGGTCAGGGACCCAAAGAGGGCCACCTGCCTGGCTCCGAACTCGTCTTTCAAAATGGCAGCAGCCCGGTGGGTGACTTCCCAGGCTCGGCTCCGCCGTGCCTCCAGCCGTTCCTGGCACATCCTGGCCCGCGCCCGGGCGGTCCGGCGATAAGCTTCCATTGGCGATGGTTCTACAGCAGGCTTGATCATTGATGCCCCAGACCCCAGAAGCGATGTGCATCCATTGTAACCGGTTTCACCAGGGAGGTCAAGTGCCATAGGGCCTCCTCAGCGTAGCCCAATCGTCAGCTTCAGGAACCTCAACCGTCCCCCAAGCGTCTTCCAGGCGCATAGACGCCACCGGGTTTTTGTGGTACAATCAGGTCGCAAGTCTCAAGTTCCAGGTCTCAGGTTCCTGCGACCTGTGACCTGTGACCTGTGACCTGCAACCTGTAACCGGCCAACTTGGAGGTGAACCCATGAACCGTCAACCCCGCACGCGGAGCTTGCATCGTGCCTCTTGCCTTCTGCTCACCCTGGCGATAGTCCTGGCAACCCTGCTGGGCGGCTGCGACCCGCGCCAGTTCGCCGCCGCGCCGACCGTGACCAGCTTTTCTCCCCCGGATGGGGCTACCAACGTCGCGCCGGACACGCCCATCCGCGTCACCTTTGACCAGGACATGGACGAGGCCTCCGTGGTCAAGGCGTTTACCCTGACGCCGGCCGTGTCCGGGAGCACGACGTGGGAGGGGAAGACCTTTGTGTTCATGCCTCACGCTGGCTGGCAGGCCGGGGTCACCTACATCATCACCGTCTCCCCGGTGGCCCGCAGCAGCGTCTTTCGCAGCCTGGACCAGCCGGTCTCGTTCCGCTTCACCGTGGCCGGCGGCGCAGCAGCGGCGGGACCGGTCGCCCCGGCTGAACTGACCGTCGCCGTGGTCCAGCCGGCTGATAGAACCACCGACGTGGCTGTGGATAGCGACATCCTGGTGCAGTTCAGCCGGCCGATGGTCCCGCTTACGACCCTGGACGCCCTGGACAACACGCCGCCCTTCCGCATCGAGCCGGCCGCAGAGGGCACGGGCAAGTGGCTGAATACCGCCATCTATGCCTTCCACCCCAAGACGTTACAGCCAGCCACGCAGTACCGCGTGACCGTGCCCCAGGGCACGCGGGACGTGAGCGGCAACACCCTCGCGGCCGACTACACCTGGACCTTCACCACTGTCCTGCCAGCCGTCGTCAGTACCTATCCGGCAGACAACACCAGGTACGTGGGACCGTCGGACCTCATCACGGTGACGTTCAACCAGCCGATGAACCGGCCCTCGGTGCAGGAGCATTTCTCGCTCCAGGTGGGTGACCGGCGCGTCCCCGGCCGCTTTACCTGGCGCGACGACATGACGATGGTCTACCGCCCGGCCGAAAAGCTCGCCCTGGAAACCACCCACACCGGTCGCATCGAGGCCGGCGCGTTGAGCGCCACCGGCGCGCCCCTGCCCCGGCCCCACGAGTGGTACTTTCGCACCGTGGGCAAGCCCACCGTCAAGGAAATCCGGCCCAAAGACGGCTTCACCCACTTTGACCCCTACGACGACGTGCAGGTCTTTTTCAGCAATCCCATGGACCAGGCGTCATTGGGCCTGAGCCTCACCATCGCCCCCACCGTCACCCACGTCTATAGCTACTGGTACGAGTCCAACACCATCTGGCACATCCACGCCAACTGGCAGCCATCCACCCAATACACTGTCACTTTTGGGCGCGGGGCCACCGACCGCAATGGCCTGCCGCTGGACAAGGAGTACCGCACCTCGTTCACCACGCACGCCCTGGAGCCGCAGGTCTACCTGTACCGGCGCGGCGATGAGGCGTTTTTCCCGGCCGGCGACCCGGCCACCATTTATGTCAACCATCGCAACACAGAGCGGCTGGATTTCGCCCTCTACCGCGTCAGCCCGGAGCAGGCCCGCCGCAACAGCTCCCGGTACACCGGCATGTGGGGAGAGTACAAGCCGGCCAAAGAGGACCTGCTGCGCACATGGGCCATCACCGTGACGGCGCCCCTGAACGTCGCCCGCATCGTCTCCACCACCCTGACCCTCACCGACGGCGTGCCCCTGCCCCCGGGCCTCTACTTCCTGCGCGTGGTGGAGAACAAAGGCCGCACTCATGACCAACTGGCCCTGATCGTGTCTCGCCACCAGCTCACCCTCAAGCGTTCCGCAACCCAGGCCCTGGTCTGGGCCGGCGAGCTGCGCACCGGCGACGCGGCCCCGGGCCTCAAGCTGACCTTTTACGATGAGGACGGCAAACTGCTGGGCACGGCCACCACCGACAAGGAAGGCATAGCTCAGGCCTCGTTCCCGGCCCTCACGATCCCCTACCGGGGCCTGTGGGCCTTTGCCGCCGAGGACACGGCCCATACCACCGCCGGGGCCGACTTTGGCCTGGTCGCCTCCTGGTGGAACAGCGGCCTGGAGGGTTGGTCCTTCGGGCTGCCGTTTAACCTCGAACGAGAATCATATCGCGCCTTTCTCTACACCGACCGCTCCATCTATCGCCCCGGCCAGATAGTCTACTTCCGGGGCCTCGTCCGGGCCGACGACGACGGCGCGTTCAGCATCCCCCAGGGCCTGTCCGTCCCAGTCACCGTCTACGACAGCCAGGGGCGCAAGATCTTCGATAAGAATGTGCCCCTCAACGAGTTCGGTGCGTTCGACGGACAACTGACCCTGGCTGAGGAAGCGGCCACTGGCTATTACCGCATTGACGCGCAACTGAAGGACCCGGCCCGGCCGGACGAGTGGCGTTCGTTCTCCCACAGCTTTGCCGTGGCCGAGTACCGCAAGCCCGAGTTCGCCGTCACCGTGCAGACCGATGGCGAGGAGTACATCCACGGCGACGCCATGAAGGTGGCCGTGGATGCCCAATACTACTTTGGCGCGCCGGTCGTCGGCGGCCAGCTCCACTGGCGCGTGATGACCGAGCCATACTACTTTACCCTGCCCGAGGCTGACGGCTGGTACAGCTTCACCGACTATGACGACGAATGGGCCTGGGATCGCCGCCCGGATGGTCGGGCCGACATCGTCACCGAGGGCCGTGGCCAGACCGACGCCCAGGGCAGGTTCGCCACAGAGGTCAAGGCCGACATCAGCCAGCGCAAGACCAGCCAGCGCTTCACGGTCGAGGCCAGCGTGGTGGACCTGAACAACCAGGAGGTCTCGAACCGCACCATCGCCATCATCCACAAGGGGCTGTTCTACATCGGCCTGCGGCCCGACGATTACGTGGGCGCGGTCGGCAAGCCGCAGATAGTCCACGCCCTCACCGTGGACCCCCACGGTGAGCCGGTGACGAACGTGGCGTTGGACGTGTCGTTCTACCAGCGCCAGTGGTACAGCGTCAAACAGAAGGACGCCGACGGCTATTTCTACTGGACGTGGACCCACACCGATACCCTGGTGGCGACCACGGTCGTCACCACCGGCGCGGACGGCCGGGCCACCGCCGTCTACACGCCCACCGTGGCCGGGACCTACCGCATCGTCGCCACCGGCACCGATGAACGCGGCAACGTCATCCGCTCGGCCGCCTTCCAGTGGGTCTCCGGCCACGAGTACGTGAGCTGGCGCATGGAGGACAACGACCGCATCGAGCTGGTGGCGGACAAGCGTGAGTATCAGCCCGGCGACGCCGCCAGGATCCTCGTGCCCTCGCCGTACCGCCAGGCTAACCTGCTCGTCACCATCGAGCGGGGCAAGATCATCAGCCACCAGGTGCTCACCCAGACCTCCAACAGCATGGTCATCACCGTGCCGGTGCTGGCCGGGTACGTTCCCAACGTCTACGTCTCCGTGGTGGTGCTCAAGAAGCCCACCCCGGACGACCCCAGCCCCGGCTTCAAGGTCGGCTACGCCGAGCTAAAGGTTTCCCCGGCCGATAAGGTCTTGAATGTAACGCTGACCCCCGACAAGGAGACCTATGGCCCCCGCGAGAAGGCCACCTATCGCCTGAAGGCCCTGGACTCGCAAGGCCGGGGCGTCCCCGCCGAGTTCTCCCTGGCTCTGGTGGACAAGTCGGTGCTGGCCCTCACGGATGACACCACCGGCAGCATCGTGGAGGCCTTCTACGGCCATCGTTGGCTGGGAGTGGAGACGGCCGGCTCGCTGGTGCGCAGCCTGGAGCGCGTGAACCTGCGCGCCGCCAAAGAGGGGGCTGACACCGGGAAAGGTGGCGGCGGTGGCGAGTACGAGGGCCTGGTGCGTCACTTCTTCCCGGATGTGGCCTACTGGAACGCCCACGTGGTCACGGATCGCTCCGGCGAGGCCGTGGTCACGGTGGACCTGCCGGATAACCTCACCACCTGGCAGATGCGGGCCATCGGCGTCACCGGCCCGGACACCCTGGTGGGTGACACGACGGCCGAGATCGTGACGCGCAAGCCCCTGCTGGTGCGGCCGGCCCTGCCCCGCTTCCTGGTGGTGGACGATGAGGTCCGCTTCCTGGCTATCGTCCATAACTACACGGCCGGGTCCCTGGACGTGGACGTGACCCTCACGGCGGAGGGTCTCACCATCAAAGACGCGCCCACGCAGCGCGTCACCGTCCCGGCCAACGGCGCCGAGCGCGTCACCTGGGATGTGATCGTCGGTAAGGGCGAGCAGGTCACGGCCACGGTGGCGGCCCAGGCGCCGGCCGGCCCGGCGCCGGATGCGGTCGAACTGACCCTGCCGGTCTATCGCTACAGCGCGCCCGAGACCGTCGCCACGGCCGGCCAGGTGGACCAAGGAGGCCGGCGCACTGAGGTCATCCAACTGCCCCCTGAGGTGGATCCCAGCCAGGGCGAGCTGACGGTGCGCCTGGACCCGTCGCTGGCGGCCGGGATGCGCGAGGGCCTCAAGTACCTGCGCGATTACCCCTACCTGTGCGTCGAGCAGACGGTGAGCCGCTTCCTGCCCAACGTCCTCACCTATCGCGCGCTAAAGACCCTGGGGGTCAAGAACGAGGAGTTGGAACGGGAACTGCCCGGCGTGGTCCACAGCGCCTTGCAGCGGCTCTACAAGTACCAAAACCAGGATGGCGGTTGGGGTTGGTGGGGCGGCGAACGGTCTAACGCCTGGCTCACGGCCTATGCCCTCTACGGCCTCAAGATGGCCCGGGAGGCCGGCTTCCCCGTAGACGACGGTGTGATGCGGCGCGCCGCCGATCACCTGAAAAACTACCTGGCCCTCAAGACCGACGCCCGGGCCACGCCGGACCTGGACACCCGGGCCTATGTCCTCTACGTGCTGGCGGAGACCGGCCAGAGCGATACCGGCCGCACCATCGCCCTCTACGAGCAACGCGCCGGGCTGGCCCACTATGGCCGGGCCTTCCTCCTCCTGGCCCTGGTCCGGCAGGTCGGGCGGGATGATCCCCGGGTCAAGGCCCTGCTCAGCGACCTCACCAATGCGGCCGTCCTCAGCGCCACCGGCGCCCACTGGGAGGAAGAGACCCTCCACTACTGGACCATGAACACCAACCGGCGCACCACCGCCATCGTGCTGAGCGCGCTGGTACGGGCTGACCCGGCCAACCCGCTCATCCCCAACACGGTGCGCTGGCTCATGGTCGCGCGCAAGGACGGCCGCTGGGAGACCACCCAGGAGACGACCTTTGCGGTGCTGGCCCTCACCGACGTGATGCTCTCCACCGGCGAGCTGGAGGGGGACTACACCTGCCGTGTGGTCCTCAACGGCCGGCAGCTCACTGAACGTGCCGTCACCAAAGCCAACGTGGGCGAGCCGGAGACGGTGGTCATTGACGTGGCCGACTTGCTCATGGGGCTGGATAAACGGAACGAGCTGACCATCGAGCGATTGCCCGGCGAGGGCAGGCTGTGGTACACGGCTCACCTGCGCTACTTCCTGCCGGCCCAGGAGGTCCTGGCCAGTAGCCAGGGCATCGGCATCGCCCGTGAGTACCGGCCCTACGGGGCCAAAGAGGGCGAGCTGACGGCCGGCGTCCGCACCGCCCAGGTGGGCGACGTCATCCAGGTCAGGCTGACCATCATGGCGCCCCATGACCTGTATTACCTGGTGGTGGAGGACTGGCTCCCGGCCGGGTTCGAGGCGGTGGATACCAGCCTCAAGACCACCAGCGCGGCCTACGAGGAGCCGGAGTTGACCGGCAAGGAGCGGCGTTGGTGGTGGTATTACGTCACCAGCACCGATCTGCGCGACGAGAAAGCGGTGCTCTTTGCCACGCGCCTGCCCAAGGGGACCTACACCTACACCTACCTGATCCGGGCCACGGCCGCCGGCACGTTCCGCACCATCCCCACCACCGCCTACGAGATGTACTTCCCGGAGGTCTGGGGCCGGTCGGACGGGGGAGTGTTCACGGTGAGACCATAGGTGTAGGACAGCCTTTCCAGGCTGTCCAGGCAGGCTGGAAAGCCTGCCCTACAGTTTTTCGGACAGGCACTAAAGCCTCTACTCCTTGTGGTGTGCGAATCAATGGAACCACAAGAAAAGCCAACTCCCGGCGTTCCGCTCATCACTGGCACCCCCGGCGTCGAGGTCTACCCGGTCCAGACGCCGCGTCGTTCTGCTCCGGGCGGGTCGCAGACCCGCCCGGCTGGCCGACGGGTCACAGACCCGTCGGGAGCTAAACAGCGGGTGAGGCGCCTGGCCGGTTGCGCCCTCCGCCTGATCGCTTACGCCGCGCTGGCCCTGGCTCTATTGCTGTGCCTGGCCCTCGGTGGCGCGTTATCCGTTTATGCTTATTATGCGGCCACGCTCCCGCCGCCAGAGGCCCTCAGCGGCCGTACCCTCTTTGCCTCCACCAAGATCTATGACCGCTACGGCACGCTCCTCTACGAGGTCTTTGACCCCCACGGCGGCCGGCGCACCGTCGTCCCCATCAGCCGCATCTCGCCCTATCTGCAATACGCCACCGTCGCCACGGAAGACAGCACCTTCTACACCAACCTGGGCGTGGACCCCAGGGGCATCCTCCGGGCCTTATGGCAGAACCTCCAGGGCGGCGAGATCGTCTCCGGCGGCTCCACCATCACCCAGCAACTCGTCAAGAACGCCCTGCTCACTCCGGAGGTCACGTTTCAGCGCAAGCTCCAGGAGGCCATCCTGGCCCTGGAGGTCACCCGCCGCTACTCCAAAGACGAGATCCTGGCGATGTACCTGAACGAGATCTACTACGGCAACCTGGCCTATGGCTGCGGCGCGGCGGCTGAGACCTACTTTGGCAAGGACGTGAGCCAGCTCACCCTGGCCGAGGCGTCGCTGTTGGCTGGCTTACCACAGGCCCCGGCCTACTACGACCCCTACACCAACCTGGAGGCCGCCAAAGCCCGGCAGCGCGACGTACTGCGCCTCATGGTCCGCGATGGCTATATCTCCCAGGCCCAGGCCGACGCCGCCTTTGCCGAGCCGCTGGCCTTCCGGCCCCAACGGGTGGACATGAAGGCCCCCCACTTTGTCGTCTATGTGAAGCAGGAACTGGAGCGACGTTACGGCACGGAGATCCTCTATCGCGGCGGCTGGCAGGTCATCACCACCCTGGACCTGACGTACCAGGAACGCGCTCAGCGCATAGCCCGCACGCACGTGGCGGCCCTCCAGGCCCAGGGCCGGGACGTGGACAGCGCCGCCCTGGTGGCCCTGCGGCCCGAGACCGGCGAAATCCTGGCGATGCTGGGCAGCGTGGACTATTACGACGAGACCATTGACGGCCAGGTGAACGTGGCGATCCGCGACCGTCAGCCCGGCTCGTCCATCAAGCCCTTCACCTACGTCACCGGGCTGGACCCGACCCGGCTCCAACCGCCCTTTACCCCGGCCACCCTCTTTGCCGACGTGCGCACCGAGTTCCCCGGCGGCATCGGCCAGCCGCCCTACGTCCCCCGCAACTATGACGACAAATTCCACGGCCCCGTCCTGTTGCGCACGGCCCTGGGCAGCTCCTACAACATCCCGGCGGTCCTGGCCCTCCAGCGCGTGGGCCTGGGTAACATGCTGGACACGGCCCACCGCCTGGGCATCACCAGCCTGAACGAGCCGGCCCGCTATGGCCTCTCCCTCACCCTGGGCGGCGGCGAGGTCAAGCTGCTGGATATGGCCTATGCCTACGGGGTTTTCGCCAACGGCGGCGTGATGGCCGGCCAGCCGGCGACCGTAGGGAGTGCCGCCGACTATCGGCCCGGCTACCGCGAACTGAACCCGGTCGCCATCCTCCAGATCACCGATGCCCAGGGCAACATCGTCGAGCGATTCACCGAACCGCAGCGCCGGCCGGTAGTGGACCCCCGGCTGGCCTACCTCATCACCTCCATCCTATCCGACAACGAGGCGCGGACGCCAGCCTTTGGCCCGAACAACATCTTTCGCCTGGACCGGCCGGCCGCCGTCAAGACCGGCACTACTGATCAATACCGTGATGCCTGGACCATCGGCTATACGCCGGACCTGGTGGTGGGCGTCTGGGTGGGCAACCCCGACGGCCGGCCCATGAAGGGGATAGCCGGCAGCCAGGGAGCCGGGGTCATCTGGCGCGATTTCATGGTGGAAACGTTGCAGGGCACCCCGCCGCGAGACTTTTCCATCCCATCGGGCCTGGTCTCCGCCGAGGTCTGCGCCGTCTCCGGGATGCGGGCCGGGCCGGATTGCCCCCGCCGGACCGAGATCTTCCTGGACGGCACCGCGCCGGCCCAGGAATGCACCATCCACCAGCGCGTCGCCATCTGCCGCGTCTCCGGCGAACTGGCCACCGGGCTGTGCCCGCCGGGAGATGTGGAGGAGCGGGTCTTCCAGGTCTTTGGGCCGGAGTTCGGCGATTGGCCGGCTCAGCAGGGCTTCCCCAGCCCGCCCACGACCCATTGCCACATCCACGATTTCGCCCCGGAGGTGCTGATCCTCCTGCCCAACGAGGATGCCACGGTGGTCCCACCGGTCACGGTCTGGGGCACGACCCGCGTGCCCCTGTTCCGCGATTATACCGTCTACGTGGGGGCCGGGGATGATCCGCACGCCTGGCTTCAGCTCATCCCATTTCAGACCACGCCGGTCCTCAACGACCGGCTGGCCGTCTGGGACGCGGCCGGCCTGACGCCGGGACGCTACACCATCCGCCTGGTGGTCACCGACCAGCGCGGCAACGCGACAGAGGGCCGGGTCCATGTGATCCTGGTGCAGCCCACACCCACTGCGACCCCCACGC
>Ga0209101_1000358_pt1 | contig 38041 bp, 54 predicted proteins | sample ConPoolayeCmetaG_FD_185481 | JGI IMG/M metagenome (GOLD analysis project Ga0209101, IMG submission 185481) | Hot spring microbial mat communities from California, USA to study Microbial Dark Matter (Phase II) - Cone Pool mat layer C metaG... ...
CAGCAACAGCCCTATCGCGTCCATCAGTACCCGCTCCTCGGCCATTCGGCCTCATGATTGTAATCACAGCCCAGTTCGTCAACGAATACACCGTCGTCGGGAAACTCTTGTGCGTCAACCATATCGCTCCGTCCCGAATCATTACCACCGTCGCCGTGTCCGTGTAATATCCGCCATACTTCTCCTTCAACGTCACTATCAGCCCAACGCTGTCCGCCGCTATTGCCTGCGGATTGTTCGCATATAACGTCACTGTGGGGACTACGATATAAATCAGTATCCGCCATATCACCGCTTTGTCCTTTCGTCAACCCGTGCAACCATTTCACCAATGTCGCTTAACTTATTCATTATTGTATCGTGCTTTTTGTTTACCTCGTCCCATATTGGCTGATGCATGTTAAGGCAATGCTTTGATAGAGCATCACCAGACAACCAATGCATCGTTGCTTTATCGACCTTACCATTACCATTGTTTCTACTTCCTATTGTAATGCTGATGGTCTGCTTCTTCAGCCATCGTGCTATTGCATAACATATAACTGCACTACCACCTGCTGTACCGCCGTATTTCAAAATAAACGTTAAAACATCTTCAATCATAATCACTATACTTTCTATACATTAGCACTCTTATTTGTCGATTTCGTAAAGGAAAAACACGTTTGCAGCTGTTGTTCTATTGCCATCAAGTTGCGTAAAAGAAAACATATACGGAACACCAACAAGAAGCGTACCACTGGGTATGGTCACCCACATGCCCTGCGATGCAATTCTAACAACTCCAGCTTCACCAATTATAAGGCCGCATGGAACTGGATCAAGATCAGCATCAGCCGTAGCGGGTCGAATGTAATACTTCATAATAAATCTCCATCAATAAAAAAGCCCCAGAACATACATCATACGATGTATGAACCGAGGCTTTGTTGTCAGCTACTCGGAACAACGCTGCTTGGTACTATCCGTTTTTTGTAGGAATCGGATATACATCCGCGGTCACTGTTGCCGCTGTTGCACTACCCTGAATATAACTGAAGAGTCGAATTTGATAGTCCGACTCGTTCAGTACAGGGATCACAATAGCATCAGCGGATGTTCTGGCTTCACCAATTGCGGTAGCGTCACCAAAAGTAACTTCACCAATGTCATACCACGTTGTAGCTGCCGCGCGACTATTTGCTTGAATACGCAAATTAATCAGGTCAAACCCCGAACCACCCGAATATCCGGTTACTGTAAGAACTACTGCCATCAAACCTTTTCCTACTACAACAGGACTGCCTACGATGGCATCACCAGTCACAGACGCTCCACTTGCCAAGGACTGACCGCCAATCGGCCACGGAATCTGCTGTTTTGCCTGCCATGACATGAATAATCTCCTTTGCTTATGCTTTTACAATTTCAACAATTTCACGGTTTGGTGAACCAAGATCACGACGTTCATACTGACGGAGTTTTTCGTTGTAACTCCACGCAGGGTCAACGATTCTTCCATCTTCCGCAAACGGAACTTGCCCAACAAAGCGCTTTGGAGCTGCAGCTTTTGCACCGGCCATGTAATCATCAACCGTCATCTCACGACTCATCGGATTATCTTTACTCTGGGGAAGGCTTTGTGTTGCCTGAGTTTTTACTTTCTCTAAAGCAGACACACGCTTTTCCAGAATATCTATACGATCTTCAAACTGACGTAACAACACCCCAGAAACATCATTTTCATTATGTACATTTAATGAAATAGGTTTTGGTGCGGGGGACTCCGAGCGCTTGTTCATTGGTCAAACTCCTTTATGCTGTTGCATTCTCGACATACCTGAGGCGTGCAATGCTTCGAATCGCAAGTGGTGCACACCAGGCATACCATTCCAGGTCAAAGTAGTTATATACATCGGCCTGCGTTAGAGGAATAACGGTTGGTGGCTTGACCTGAAAACCAGAAAATTGATCCACACCATACGTAACGGCATATACCGAACAGGATGAATCATCTGACCCTGATATGGGATCGAGAATATCTTTGCCTTTACCATCTTTTAGCACGATAATCGGATAATCGTCATACCGACCTGCAAAGTATCCCCACTGTTCCGGAGAGAACTGAATGTTATAAAATGCATCAGTCCCAGAAGTGCCAACCAACGACCCACGCGCCAGTTTCCTTGCACGAAGCCCAACTTGATCAAACATATAAATAAATGTACTGCCAGGAATGGCATTTACTTTGTTGAGCAATTTGTCCAAATGATCGGTTTGAAGCAAAGCACCAGCTGATGCCGTCCCAGCGTCAACATTTTGACTAGCATACGCAGGAACATTGTCGATCCAATAATCAATACCTTTCAGGTACGTTCCCCCTTGCCCTTGGAACATGCCTTTTGTCCAAAGTAAAGCCATTGCTTTAATCTGTGCTGCCTTTTCAGCTGCAACACGAGTCGGATTAGTAGTTTCAATGAAACGATCAACCTGCACCCGACCACCAGCGATCTTTGCCGTTTCAGAATACGGAGTGATCTGCGAAACAGTTGATGTCCACGACCCATTCACATTGCGAAACCCACCACTGGTGTGAGGCAACTGATCTTCAACGCTCCATGCGGAAACACCTGTAGGTGCATCTTGAATAGGCATTACAGAAAGAGGATGATACGACGAAGCATACGTTTGGATGATGCCGCGTTCAGGCCCAGCAGGCATCGTTTTTGCGGACTCAAGTAATGAAAGTGCTGCCATAATTGATTTCTCCTTGTACCTTATCGCCTCGAAGGCATATCAAGCATATCAAGAGCTTCATTACGCAAAGCAGCCAGCCCTTGATCATTCCCATACCTTCGATACGAAGATGTTTGATTATTTGGTGGAGGTGGTGTATTATGTCCTCTGTTCCCCGAGGAATCAACAAGGTTTTCATGCTGAGTTGCAAATTCTTTTGCTAATGCTTCCAGACTGTCAACTTTGAACGGCTTTCCGTCTTTGTAAACCGTTAGTACACGCTCTCCTTTGTCATTGAAAGTAACGAGCTTTTCTGCCAAGATGGTATTAAGCGCCAGTTTGGCATTGTTTCCCGTTATCTTCTGTCCGGCTAAAGCGTTTGTGATATCGGTTCTCAAATCGGATTCCATTTTTTCTCTTTTTGCCTGAGCCACGGCGGCTTCGTTATCAGCCTTAGCTTTTTCAAGTTCAGCTATTTTTTTTCCTTGCTCATCAAGTTTGGCGTTCAACGAGTTGACAAGAGCCTCAATTTCCGGAGTCATACCTTTCTTTTTCCACTCTGCAAATTTGGCTTTGTCTTCATCCGTCAGCTGGCTTTTTCTGTACCGTTCAATCTCTTCCTCACTTGTTTTCAATTCGCTCTTGAGCTTCTTGATTTCTTTTTCAAGGTGCTCACGCTGGGAAGTGAGGTCTTTGTTAGCGTTTTGAATCTGGACGGCAGCTTCATGTTTGTCGTACCATCCTACAATAGCTTCGACAAGTGAAACTTCAGTGCCGTCAATTGCAACCTTCGTGTCAGCTAGTTTTTCCTTTAACAGACTGTGAACCTTAGCTTCCATCGGCATACGCCACGCTCCTTTGTGGGGTTACGAGCAAACTTACTTTATTGCTCTATCACCACAACAATGCACCAAAACCAGTCAATTCCCTTAGCCTGACCTTGTTGCAATGTTGTCGTTATTAGAACTCGGACACTTTGAAAACGGAGTTATATGCTTACGCACAAAGATTTCTTCTTCCCGTGGGCAACCATCTACCCAGTGTATAGTCACATGTCCCGTAAATCCGCGCTTAACACGCTCAAGGTCATTTTTGTTGATGATTGCAACGCGCTGAAGTTTATCTTCTATCGTAAGCACTTTTAACCCCTTGTATGTTTATATTATAATTTCGAAGAAAGGCAAAGACAAACAATTTACCTGTTTTTTTTATGTTGTTTTTACAATAGCTATTTCACGTGTTCTGATCATACAGTATGGCATTATACCAGTCACTCCAACTATATCAGTTGTTAGCACATTGTTCAAAATTAGTAGGTTATGCACGTATGGCATACTATTTAAGCATTTCTCAGAATCTTTGCTTCTTCTGCAGTAGTAAGAACTGTCGTTTTTGAGTTCCATATAAACTCCTTAACTGTCGGAAACATTTCATCTGCTACCACTTTTGGCATCAGCAAACACATACAAAACTGCTTACAAATTGTTCTTCCGCTGCCAGGAATACCTAATTCCATCCACTCTTTCAAAGTAAGCACAGCTCCAGCGCGAGCTTGGCAGTCAGGGCACGGCTTTGTTGAAACTGTAATCCACTCATATTCTGTGTCATCCGGATACTCTTCACGAAATGCATCTAACTGAGATTGTGACTGTTCTCTTCTGAGAGCAGCCGTGGCCACACTTTTTGCTCGTTTTTCAAATCCAGCTGCAAGTCCAGCAGCATCTTCCCCAGCGGCCTGTAATTGTTTCAAAATCTCTTTTTTAGAGAATCCAGCTATTTCAGCGTTTCGCTTGAATAACTCTATATCAGTTTTTAACAAATCTCCTTCACGCTGCAATTCATCAAAAGCCAGCTTCAAACGTTTAGATGCCTGTTTATCACTTAACCGTTCAATCTGTTTCATCTGCCGTTTGCTTCTTTCCCATCGCTCAGAACTTTCAAGAAATTGGTTAAGTTTATCCTTGCCCATTAATCGCCCACGTATATGAGCGTCTTCAAGATAAACTGATAATTCTTCCTTCAGTTCTTTCATCAGTGCATCTATATTTTCAGGATCATCGTATAAGGATTTCTTTTTCATAAATTTTCGTATTGTTTTACTGAAAGCACTACGATCTGATTTTAATCTAAATTCCAACGCTTGCTGCTCAGCCAATTCCTGTTCCAACAATTTCATGTAATGCTCTTCACGCTTGTTCATTTTAAGTCTCCAACGTATTGGGTTGAACGGCAGAAAGACATATCGTTTCCTGTTATGCTGCTAACATCTCCTATGTGCTGAACAAGAGAAAATCGAGTGTATGCTACCGTAAATCCCAATATTTGTGCGGCACGGCATATTTTATAGTCACATAGATCACGGACAAAATGCCTCTTTCTGGCATCGTTTGGTGCGATTTCGATCATAGTATCCGTGTAACTATTCAAAAACGCATTCCAAAACTCACGCGTAACAATCCAGCATACAGCTCCAGGGTGTCCTACTCGCATAACAATATATGGAGTGTCATGTGCCTTTTTTGATCGATGAAACAGTGAAAGCACACCTAACTTGTACCCATCTTTAACAATTAAATCAGCTGTATTGTTTCCTATTGTAATGCATTTAAAAGATAGTTCAACATCGTCCTGAATATATAATAATCTATCGATATCTTTATACTCATCAAACCCAAATGTGATGCCTTTGACAGCGTTTCGAAAGACTCCAACATTAGACTCATTTCGATATATTGGGTACATTACACTGGGGTAAAGTATCGTACTACAATCATCAAATATATGCAAGCGTGATACGTCGTCTCCACAAGATTCAAGCGACTTTATGGTTGCCTTAAAATAATGCGGCCTGTTATACGTGGTCATTATGATAGGTATTGACATATAGCCTGATACACCGATTCTACATCTGGTTGCCATTGTTCATGGGTAATAAAAGTGCAATGAGTATGAAACGGATTCCATGCAACCTTATAACGATATTCATTAGTTAGTCCCATAGCCCACCGTCTGGAATCCGACCATACTACGTGTGGAAGTTCGCACAGCGACGCAAAGTGTGCAATGCCTGAACTTGGAGTTACCAAAACTGCCGACTTGCGCATCAGATCAGCAAGCTGGTTCAAAGGAATACCACGTAAGTCAGTAGTTCCAGGTATATACAATGATTCAGTGCGTGTACCCACACTGGCTGTTTCAACATTTATCTTATTATTTAATTCAATCCATTTGCTCAAAGGCCAATTACGGTAAGAATATTGTGCATTTCTTGCGTGGAAAAGCACTATATTAAGTCTTTGAACGCTTCTTCCAAACCTGATAAACTCTTGTGTTAATTCGCAGTATGGGTTTGATAACCACTTTCCTGGACATAATATGTTTGAGTTATGTATGGTTGGTTTTGGGTCTGATATTCCCCAACCATCGCATAGGGAAACTTCTCTATCTTTAAATAAACCACGGCACATATCTCGAACCATTCCTTTTGGCTTATCGTAATGCCATATTTCACTAGTTATATCTTGATACAGGTATTCATACCCAGTTTCACAGCAAACCACGACTTTTTTATACTTTTTTGCTTCAGAACGGACATATCCTTGCCACCGCATCAGCTGCCATCCAAACTCTCCAAAGAAGGGTTCAACCATCAAGTTCACATACGCTCCTTTGAATAAGGTCTAATAAAGTAAATGCAGCCTTTGACATCGAAGAATTACGCTCATACCAATAACGAACATTTGAAAATATAGTTCCGTTTTTAACATCGTCCCTTATAAGCGATGATTCTACTTTATTCCAGAATTTTTCCTTGTCCGAAATTACTCCATAAACCTTACCGCTAAAATGAACAGTATCGGCTACCACTAAATAAAGTCCACACGCTTGCATTTCGGATACAACTCTGGGAGCACTATCAACACCACTCCAATATGGCACAATTCCTATCAAACAATTATTGATCCAGTACGGCATATGCTCTCGATCTGACTCGATCACGGTGACATTTTTCGGATGTGATCCAACATTATAACACCCTCTACCAATATGCAACACGCGCAAATGTTCAGGTGCAGTTTTGTACACCCAATCAATGCTTTTAATCTCACGTTGTGCATGATTTGCTATATAGCATACATCAAATGATTTAGCAATGCTCATCGGCACAAACATGTCGTCAGAATCAACTGCTGGTTTCACCCACATTTTATCGTTCAGTACAAGTTTGTACAATTCATGTGAGGCTTCGCGTCTCTTGCCTGCTCCGTAATATATGGCTGGTTTGTTATGACGGTAAACAATATCATGAAACTCCTTGAACCCGCCACGATGAAATATTACACTGGCACTGCTAGCTAAAGAGTCAATATCCTTGGTACATATAACAACAAAGCCATCGTCAACATATCCGCTGGGTGCTGGAGGGCACTCTTGTCTTTTATCAATGCATGCTACGATACCGTTCACACCAGCTTTTTTGGTCACGGCTTTCCATAACACAGTCCACATATCATATTTCAGCATGTGCTTTGGATTCCAATCGTTTTCTGCAAAACCTCTAAGCATCAACCACGTCGCCATGTCACCTCTCCGTTAAATGTAAGGTCTTCACCAGAATCCATTTCCTTGTTCCATTTAACCAAGTTGCGCCTGTTGCGCCATTCACGGCCAATATCAGACACACATATTCCACCAGGATAGTCTACAATTTGTTTTGGTAAAAGCAAATCGATCATTTCGTTGCCAAGCCCATATCGTAGTTGCTTTTCAGGGTCTTTATTGTCGACCATAATCTCTGATAAACTACGTACAATCACTCCCACCCACAAACTAGGCAAAAGTGAAGGGTGTCGTTTTTCATTATCAACAGGCCGCATGCGTTTTGCAAACCTGATGTAATCAGCATCGCCTTTTTCCATTTGTTTAGCACACCAATCCAAATCAATCTTACGCTGAAATTTCCAATCATCTTCAACGTGCAAAACATACTGAGATGTGGAATTTCGCCACACCCAGCGTACTGCGCGTGCGAAAGATGGCTTGTCTGCAATGTTGTATTTATGAATAGGTATTATTTTTTCAACTTCATTAAGAACATCGTAGGGAGAGCAATCATCACCGATCAAATCAACATTGACAATAGATCTCAAGTAAAACGTGCGTGTGCATATCATCTGTGACATGCTTTCCATTGTTTGCCTAATAATATCAGGCCGCAATGTTGCGACTATCGTCACGTCCATACTTGTTTTCATGCAAGAAAACTCTTTACACGACATGATATAACAGGCTCTTTGTTCCATGTCCAACAACGAATATCCGCATAGAAACTCTTCCATCTTGAATATAACTCAAGATTGTTTCTGAACTCCATTGTACCTTCAACAAATGCACACCCTGTTATTGAAGTATGTGGACTCCATTCACTTGGAATAAATATGTCACTAACCATCATAGTTTTGAACTCACATGATATGATATAGTTGATTAGAACATGATCCATGTTACCATATTCACCCCAACGATTATGTGTTGATATGGTATCAAAATCAAATCGCTTAATGTTATCTATTACGTCGTGACCAAATGCAGCCAAACTGCCATCACGTCCCGATAGTTCGTAAAAATGGCTGCCATAATCAAGGCACTTATATTGTATGCCTAAATGAGTGCACAACTGTATAAGTCCATTCTTACGATGTGCCCACTTTTTTCGTAAAGGATTATAAGCATCTGACGAACAGCATAAAACTGAGCACTCCCATTCCAAATTCTGTAAAGCCCACCAAAAGAATATCACTTCATCATCAGGATGCGCAATTACTATCAGCACTTTCTTTTTCATACAAAAAATCTATGTCAAGCTCTAAAATATTGATTATAATGCTCAAGCATATGAACATGATACTTCCCGCCAACATGCATAGCCAACATACTTTGCATTGGATTATCTGCACACCAATGCGGCGTCAGCACATACGGATGCCAATCAGAGCGCAAGATGGCGCGCACAGTAGCAGTCTGACCTCGCGAGAATCCTTTTGCCAGTTCTTCCAGAACCAATTCAACAAATCTGCGTGCTTGCTTGTGCTTTGTATTGAAAAATATCACGCCGTTGTTGACTGAAGTCCACATCATTGGTGTGTCTCCTATTATTCGCATATCACGCTGTATCATCACATCGTCTGCTTTGTTGCTGTACTTCCATCCCAAATCAACATCACCATTACCGTGTGGGGACATAATAACCAACCGAGGATTCATTGCCATACACATACCAAATCTTTTAGCGAGCTCAAATCCTTTGATGAAATATTTGCTCACAACATATATATCATTATCCAAATAACAAGTTAGATCTGATGTACTTTTCAACAATGCTTGAAATCTAATCATGTCAGTTATAGAAGATTTTGGAACGTTCAGCATGTTGCAATCAATATTATAAATCTCAACTGCATCAAATCCTTTTAACTCAACTTGCTTATTGGTATACAAAACGCACCTTACTGGAAACACATGACGACGTAATGCCCGCATAGACGCACGCAAATATGGTATTGGCTCGTCACCATATATGGCATAAATGACTTCTGGTGTCATGCCTTGCTCCTTTCAACAAAATGCATATTTTCTGCACCAGGAATGTATTTTTTAAGCCCACCTTTAAAATGTAAAACTGGATATGATGAGTCCCCGATCTTTTCCAGCATGTTTTTAACACACACGGCATGATTAGGACTTTCTGGATTGTCGAACTGACATGTCCAGTTCCATTTAGGGCGTACCAATCCTATTGTTGCATCAAACTGGGTCTGCCTTACCGCTGGAGTACTCTCCGCACACACACAGAACAGGTCTTGCTCATCAAGCCAATGTAATTTAGTTCCGCGCCCATATGTCATCTGAAAATCTGAGTACCGTGTCCAAGATTTTGATTCTAGTTGCTTGCAGAACCAAAGCAGAAAATCGCGACTTCGCTTATTTGCCCGAAACCCAACTACCCCAGAGTTCACTTTATATCGGCATTTGTATTGACGCTTGACTAATATAACGTCAGAGGAAACATCTTCTTCAAACAAGCCAAAAGGATTGGAATTAAGAATAATATCGACGTCCAGTTTCAATACATTATTTCCATCTGGAACTCTGCTCATAAAATCGCAAAGCGTCTTCATTTTAACAGTGTTGATTTTTCCGATATCGCCAGTATAAATGTCAACATAACATCGACAATTGCGCAGATTTGGTGATGCCACCAACTTATCTGCAAGTGATTCCATTTTGAAATCAGTAATGATATAAACATAATTCATTTGTGCCTCACAGCAGCTGACGTATCGTACTGGTATTTTTTAAACTCACTGAAGTACACGTTTCCCGTTTCAATAGAAAAATTCAAAGCTTCAATTGCAAAATTAAACGCCGCAAGATTTGTGTTATACATACCAATTCTGACGCCATACTGAATGGAATAAATTGTGCGTTTAACAAGGTTTAACACTTGAAGACGTGAACCACCAAAACACCCAGGACAATATATAGGAAGATTTCGCATTCGTTCTGCTTGGTCGTCTCCAATCAGCCTTCGTAAGCGTCTAAACTGTATTGGCTTGTTGTTCCATGCGTCATTAGTGCCAGCGTAAATTACACAAGGTGTCGACATAAGATTCAGTATATTTTGCTTAAACTCCACATCCGATATGTCCGATATAAACACTCTATCAGCGTTTGAGGCTTCAAGGTATTTCAAAAAAAGGAAAAACCGTTCGTCATTTACTGAATACTGTTCTGGCAACATCAGCCTAGTCTGAACAAATTGCAAATGGCTTGTTTGATGTTTCCGTATAAATTTTTCAGAACAGTCTGTCAACACAACACCATGCATATTGGTTCGTACTAAAGACTTAGCCCAAACATCCATATAATCCCAGTGATCACGCCGAACAAATATACCGCGCTGTGGATCTGGCTTGCTTGTAAAATAGCAGGACAAAACAATGTTCATATCGTCTTCAAATTTCGTCATAAGTGTTAATCACTTCTTGTAAAAAACTAAGCATCTTCAAGGCGCAGTTTGTTTTCGTCCCACATAAACTAATAAGACGCTCACGTACACCAGTATTGTCTATCTCGTACTGAAGCATTTTTGGAACTTCCGCAATATCATCGTACAGGTATGCCTGCTTTTCTGATAGCAATTCTATCACACCAGCTTCCGGATTTCGTCTTGCAATTATTTTGCAACCGCATAATGCGGCCTCAATAACAGCATTTGGGCATCCTTCCATTCTTGAAGGCGATATATAAAACTCAATACTCTGATACCAATCTCGTAGCCTAACTTTATCAAGCCCAATAACAGAATCAAACTTCAATCCGTCATTTTTTGACATATAATCTTTCAGCAACGCAAAGTCATAGTACCGCTTACGTGGTTCTGGACGAAAGCACGTACCTATAACGTGTCCGTTACGCTTACTGGCATCAGGGACCCAAAACTCATCGTCGATACCTTGTCTCAACAAGACTGCATGGCAACCCACCTGTAAAAGACGTTGCCTTATCCAATGAGCATTTGTAATAACAGGCTGAGCGTTTGCCAAAGCATGTATTTCGGCATCTTGAATTTTGTCACTATCCCACAACCGCATCCACCAACACTTTGGCGTGTTAGGATAGTCGCAGTGCATTCTTTCGATGTCCATATAAGAAACACCGACCACAACATCTGCCGGTGCAGGAACGGATATACACTGGGGATGGTCTTCCATCGTGTAATTGTCGACGATGGAAATAATAAAGGCATTGTGCCCCAACGCTCGCAACGCTTTCACAGTACCAACTATGGTATTTGTTCCACCATTATTGTTTAGTCCTGATTGCAGCGCATAAAAAGCAATATTCACGACACACCCCCAGTATATAAACCGTTTGAACATATACACCTTACTTTGGACGCTTCTTTCCAGAATTGCATTCGTTGATCATTTTAATCACCCCCTTCCTGAGACGCAATCTGTGCTTCGATTTCGGCTATTTGTTTGCGCATCGAATCGGCCTCTTCCGAATTGTCTTCTGCGATAGCACGTTGCAGTGACTGTTTCAGTTTCATCAACTTTATTCTTGGATTTCCTTCACCAAGCAATTCGTCGCGCATAGCAGACATTTCCCCAAACACAATAGGCACATTGTCTTCCATCTCACTTTGAATGGCCGCCTGCTCGTCTGGATTAGTCGTTATCTCTGGGGTAAGGGACTTAAACGCAATGGTCAGGCCGGTAGGCGATACTTGACCCATTCTTGTGCTAATCATGCTGTCTATTTCTTCCAGCTTCTGCTTGAATGTACGCAAATCAAACTTGCGACTGAATGTTATTGAGCATTTGCTATTGTCCTTAAGAATTGACTGGACACATTTTATGACCTTTGCTGAATACATTTCTAAATCATCAGCAAGTGAATACAGGTTGCCTTCAAGTGGCTCGCGATCCACCAGTTTCGCAAACCCACTCTCCTGTATCATCTCTCCGTTTGTGCCTTTCTTTGCAACACTTTTAAGATCACGTTCGTTCTCAACAGCGTGATTGAAGTAATCCCTTGCCATTGTGCGCGCACTCTCGACCTCTAACTGCTTAACCAAATAGTGAGGTTCTTTCTCGCCAGACCATGCTAGTACACGCCCTTTGGATTGCTTTTTCAATTTGGTTTGTCCGTCCTTGTCGGTGAACATATTGGATGCATTTATGGATTCTTCATGCATTAAAAGCAGTGCATTACCATGCTTTAATAACTCATACACGGCAATGTGATTAAGGTTATTAGCCGTGATAAGCATATTAGACGTTTGGTCGAAAGCCCATTCGCCTATTGTGTTATCAGGCGAAGCCAAAAATGAAGCCTGTATTACGACTGGCACAAATCCGTAACTGTGGTTGAATACTGAATCCGATATTATTTTTCCATTTTTATCAACAAGAAAATAGTCTTGTTCAGTGTAAACAGCGGTCACTTCCTCTATTTCAGGAATTTTATCCCTTGGATCAAGCCACGTATCGCCATACTTGCGTTTGTAAGCAAACCATACCAACCTGTCGTCCACATATTGAAAGTTGACAACATCCAGCGGATGTAGATTAACCAAAAATGGCATACCTTCCTTGCGTTCTTGAGCTCGGTTTGACACTGGGGTAGCAGGTTTTTCAATTAGCGTGAACACCGTACCATATGCCCTCAGTCCTACAGAAACATAATCTCTGAGATACCGCCCGAATGGAATAGCGTCGTTGCTTCTGGTGCAATTTCTCATAAACGTTGCCATTATGGAATTTTCTTCAACATCCTCCTTGTATCCATTTTTGAATAATGTATCACCAGGAGCGCTGACCAAGTCCTGTGAAGGATTGATCATGTTAGCCGGAAAATACTTACGGCGCTCATCGTACGCAGCCTGACTTTCGTCAGGAAGCCTAATGCAAAATGGTGCAGACATGAACGCCGTTTCATCATTGCTGATAAGATCACGAATGCGAATCCATTTACTTTGTTTCAGCTGTAGCTCTTTATTCAAAGGGATCACAATTTGGTTTGGCATATTACAAACTCCTTAAAGTGTTAAATTCAATGATGTTTCACCAACATCCTCAAACCGAATCGGAAACCAATACTCGCACAAATAATCACAGGCTGCACTGATATGTCCACGCATTTTATCCTTCAAGTCCAAATCTCGAGTACCTGGTTTATATGTAAGTGAACCCCAGTCCTTTTTCAATTCAACACATGAACTGTGAATCAACAGTCGCTTGTGTTCCAGGAGTGAATTGGTACAGTTGATTCGATCAACTACAGGAGGGTTTCGTGTTCGTTTATACACGTGTACTTCACGTTTGTGCGCAGCAAACTCAGTTCGAACGATGCGCAAATCCGTGACGCCAATATCTTGTGATGTTTGGCGTGCACTTGAACTTTGACAAGGCGTGACATTGAACGCTCCACACTGGGGGTAAGCCGCACAAATGTGCTGCACCATTTCTTTCGTGTTTGAATTAGGCAAAAAAATCTCGCGAAATATATGGAATCCGTCATCCGTTCTGTGTGCAAGTACAGCAGACATAGGATGTACATTAAAATCCATGCCAACATAAATTGGAGCATCCTTTATATACTGGCATGCATTATCATCAACATTTCTGGAATTGTCAAATCCATAATACGCAACACCTTCGTTTCCTTCAAAACTTGCTTCGTACTCTTGCCTGAATAACCTGGACGGCATGTGTCGCCGAGCAGATTCAATTTCAGATGCCGGCAGCACATCAGACGAGAACCATGAGTAATAGCAAACGTCAGGATCGTCTGGGTTTTCAGCATAAGCGCCTTCAAATGGTTTAGTAATTGGTATTGATCCACCAGCAGCGTACAGGCATTCTTCATAGTAAAAGTTTCGCCCTTCCGGAACACCTTCTCTAATACACCAACCGTTTGTATCGGATAGAACAGGCCTAATATGAGCGTTCCATGCATCTGGCCTTACATTTGGATATTCGGTAATTAAACCACCGTGCCATATTTGGCCCTCAATACGTTCAGGTTTATCCAAGCCAAACAGGCAAATTTCTGACCCATTTAATAGCCGAATTGTCAGTCCCTTAGTTCCATCTTTTGGTCGCAGCCTTCGTGTATCATACTCCAATCTCTGCCAAAATATGTTCTGGGCTTGACTCCATGTTGGCGCCGCACAAAAATAACGATGTCCTGCATTTCGCAAAGCAGCGTCTAGAACCTTGCGTAGCCCGATAAGAGTTTTACGTGATCGCCGGCCAGCGGCCACGAAAATGAATCTATGGGTATCATTTTTTAACTTTAGCTGAAGCGGAGTCAGCCCTTGCAAGATCATCGGCAACCTTGCGTAAACTTGCGGCGAGTGCTTCTCGATCATCTGAATCTCCTAAATTAACCTTTTTACCAAACTCATCGGAGAATTTGCGTTCAAGCCACCAAGCAGCGGAACACCATTGCTTTGGCATAGCTTTGAAAATGCATGAAATGGCGTAATCCCTGCCTCGGCCCATAGCGATTTCTTCCGCTTTTCTTACGGCAGCCGCAGCTGAAGGGTCATCGCGTATCCAGGCCATAAACGTAGAATAATCCATTTTAGCAGCAGCTACTGCCCGTATGCGTCCAGCATTATTAGCAATGGCGTTGCAAATGATAGCAAGTTTTTGCGGAGTACGAGAATACGTATGAGGAATAGGGGATGACGGACGGTATCGTAACCTATCACTGCGCTTTTGCCTGAATGATGGCATTCGCAATCGGGCTTCTCGACTGTTTGGTGGTGCTTTTGCTTTTGCTTTGTTTTGCTTTCTTTTCATACTTGCCTCCTTTCGACTGTTAGTATAGAATAATTATACATTACAGCCGTATTGGTTGACAAGCATTTAATTAAAAAGGACATAAAATCGGTTGGTTAAACACTCTGGGAGTACGCCTTGAAGGACATCTGTTGTGACAGTACCAAGCCATTTCAAATAGAGGTGTGCCTGTTGTACTTTTTGTCTTCTTGATTGGTACGAAAGGAAGCCATGTTGCGTCTTGGCCTTCGCACACAATAATTTGGCCTTTTCGTTGCTTGCACCAAACGCCTAACTTTTCATAATCAATAAGTTTGTTTCCGTAACGGTATCGATGCCCTCCGTTAAACTGGTAAGGAGGGTCAATAAACCATGTTGCAATATAATCTGGAGCGTCGGAATAATTGCCACATATAATTTTCCAGTGTCTAATTTTTTGCAAGATTGATGATGTATGCAATAATCGTTGAATAAAACCATCCGCAGCAAATGGTGATACTTTGTTTCCTTGATACGTAAACGAAGTTCCTATATTTGACATACGATCCATAAACAATTTTTCTTCTGGCGAAAGTGTGAACTTATCTAGCGTATCACCTGCATTAGGTACAGGTAAAGACAGAATATCGTCTTTTGAACAAGACTGCAACCATTTCCATAACCGAACGACGTTCTCGTCCTTATCGATGAGAATAATATCGTGATCCCAATAATGAAGAGCGTATTGAGCACTACCGGCGAATGGCTCAATAATCGTTTTGTATTTTGGTTTAGGGTAATACCGTATTAGATTTTTTTTGCTGCCTAAATATGACCACATTTTATGGAATACGCCTTTCTCTACGAGCGGGAGAACTAACATTTCTCGGAGTTCTGCGAGCGGTAGTGTTATGTTGGCTCTGGTTTCTTGATCCAGTGCGGATTTCCGTTTCCCATTTGCTTTGCTCCAATTCTGCTCCGGCGTATGAAAGTATAAGGCCAAACACATTTTGGCCGGTCACATAGTTTTTTGCACGAATTATGACGTAGTTGTCTTCAGTAAATTCAAGATACAAAGGAGTTTCGCCGCCGGTCTCTGGGGTAATACGATCAAGTACATCCAATAAAGCGTGCAAACGAGCGCGGTTAAGTATGAATTTGCCTATTGTCTTGCCGTGATTGCGTATTAAGTCCATCCAGTTTATCCAAACGCCGTTCCCTGGGTTAGGGGCATCTTTTGTGGTATGGCGACCCGTTTCGTCAACCACTTCAAAACGCAATCGACCGTTTGATACAGAAACATCTGCATATTCAAGACGGCCTCCGAATGTGCGATCTGTACCTATGGCATTTATTAGTTCTACTGCATCGTCTTTGAATATATTAACATGACCACATGAACCAGTATCTGATACCGGAAGATTTTTGGTTGCTTCAGCTGGGGGAGGAGATATAGCTATGGTTGTGTTGCGGCTCGCAGCTACAACAGTACCATCTGGATCTATGTGAATCATTTCGAGTTGTGGTATAGATGCATCTCGCTTGGATAAGTGCACTGATTGCAGCGCAGCCTTGCTAATAATCATTGTACTCTCCTTTCGTTACGAATCAAGGCTTCAATGCTTTTAAGAATTTTAACAATAGATGATATCTTGAAATACCAGCATAAAACATCACGCATGATTAGAAAGACAATAATAAAAATGGCAACAATGATTATATACAAGAGAGTGCTTGAGTCGATCATAATGCCCCCTTTCTGGTTTTTTATTATAAATATTACAGTAAGTTCAGAAAGTCGATCAAAAAAGCGATGAAAATTATTATGAACAAGAATTTGTATGAAGTGGTCGTAAGGTCTCCTATTATTTAACGTGTTCACGACTTCCATACTCAAGTGATTTTTTCATAACAGATATGCGATGATGCAAATTATTTTGAAACATAATTACGGCTTTACATCGTTCGTTTGAAATATGAGATGGTAACTTGTCTTGAAATGTATCGATCAGTTCACGAGCCTCATCGTCAATAATAGATTCAATGTGTACAAGCTGCATAAGAATAATAATCTTTCTGTATATTATCAGCAACCAGTTATGATATAAATACCAACAAACTATGATACAGTAGCCGCTTCAGATAATCGAACTACTGCTTGACAAAACCAAAAATTTCCTATCTCGTCGCGGTATACGCATATACCTCCTTGAAGATTCCAACCAACTGTCATTAAATCATTAACAAAACGGCTTAACTCCAACGCTGATCGTTTGCAAACAACTGCATATTCCTTAACCATCTTCTGCCTCCTTATCTTTTTCGTTTTCAATGTCAATGTCATAGCAATCACATCGTTGAACGCCAATTACGTCTCCATCATCGTTTACAATTTTAATATATCCTTCATCGTCACAGTCGGTGCATGCAAATTCATCGGACATGTGACCTCCTTGATTATCGAGCAATCCGTCCAATTTTTGCAAGTGGAGTGCAAATAAACGAATTTTTTTCGAGGGCTTTAATAGCTCGGTCAAACTCTTCTGGCTTTGACAAAAAGTGCACCTTTACCTTGTTTGCAGCAGTCCAGTGTACATCAACTTCTTTAGGATGAAACAATGAATCAACAATGGTTTTCATCAAATCAAGATAACGACCATTGCCGCCAACGTATGTATGACCTCCTTTGTTGTCGTGGCGCACCATAACAACTACTTCGTCTAATGGACTAGTGACAAGATACCGTCGAAACATAAAACCTCCTATATAATATGGATAAATAAAAGCGACATAGAAAACAACATACTTGTAAAACGGTATATATCTTAGATTTAAGTATGATATGAAATTTTCAATCTTATCATAACGTTATTATGTACTTAGATATAACACCTATCTATACTATGTTGTTTTTTATGTCCCTTTTCAGCTTTCCGCGTCGTAAGTTATTGGTTTTGGTACATATACATAAACTAAATTACCCTTTGAATCGGACATAACAGGTTTTAACGAACCGCTAAAATACTTATAAGGACTCTTTTTTTGATTAGGTGAATTCCACATATACCTTATATAATCATACATCGACATGCGATAAAATAGTGTTCTGCGTTTTGCACCGGACGTGTTAAAATTCTGTGCATGCCTCCATAAAAATCCAAACAAATCCTTAGCATTTGAGTAAAATTCATCAAAAGTCACACGAGATGCCTTTTCTGCTCCAGATGTGTCTCCAGGATGCTGCCGCAAGTATGTTTCATATCGTGTTCTAGCAGTCACTATTACTTCAGTAAATTGGGCACGACTGTAGTTCCAATTTTTACCAAGACCGCAACAAGAGCCATTGCAACTTAACTCCTTAAAGTCAGCATCGCTAACGTAGAATCTAATGCGAAGTTTACGGCATAATTCACGCATCTTAAAAATATATTTTGATTTTAGTTTATAGTTAAGACGCATATATCCTGAACCAACAATAGAATTTCTGCGATAAAAATCAAGAATATCAAAACCAACCACATCTGACATTACTTCGTATCGTTTCATTAAGCCTGCATGAACACGACCTTCAATGCACAAAAATTCGGTCGAAAGAGCATTTGCACCATTTTTTGCAGCCTGCTCGATTAAAGAAATGTATTCATTATTAGTATCGCTGAATCCTATGATGAATGGGCGCAATCGTAATGTAACTCCCCCAGCGTTGAACTCAGACACCTTTTTTATTAAATCCAGCCGTTCCGCTGGGGAAGGTACGCCGCGCTCCATAATTTGCGCACTTTTGCTGTTCATGTTAATAATAGATACTTTTACATTCCATTGATCATGATTGAACATTGAAACGTATCGTTTATCATCAGCCCACCAGCATGATTTTGTAGAAAAGCATATCGGATATTTCAGTTCGTGAAAGTATTTTAAGATTTCAAGCCCAACTCCGTACTTTTTCTCAAACATGTCAAATGGGTCTGATAACCCTCCCCACTGAATAGGAATTCGTGACTTAATATATTGCTCAAATTGTTTATCTGATTTTTCTGTACATTCACAGTATAAAATCTTTCTCATCTTTTCCGGCCACACTGCTTCAGGTGGTTCTAACAAATAATCCTCATCGTCCGAAAATAACGGATTGAACTGCTTTAATGATCTTTGAAAATAAGAAAAACAGTATTGACAGTCGAAGCTGCATCGACTGTACTGATCGAAAGTCATAGGCATTGAACAATCTAATATTTCACCAGACCACCGCGGAGAAGAGTATCCATATTTAACTGGCATAATCACCTCGGTATTTGAGTTTGAAAACCAGCTTTCGTAAATCACGGCATTAAACAGCTAATGTGAAGGTCTCACTATACGCTTTCGCAAGTACCGGTTAAGTTTACGTCCAAAGTTTGTGTAATACGATTGTTCGGCATTGGTAAAAATTAAACATTTTTTTGCGAACGAACATTCTGTGCATGCATCTTTGCACCTCCAAGATCCATTTAACGTATTCAGCCAAAGTAGATACATGACTTCGTCATTAAAATACATACTATTGCTGGGATCAATTAAATATCCACCTCCTACCTTATACAAACCTATGCTGTCACAATCTTCAACAACTCGCACCAAAATCATATTATACCTCGCTTTTTGCAGAGTGTCTTAAAATCACGAACAAACTCACCATAGAAGTCATATTTTGCAAAATGTTTTTGTTGTTCATCGTGTATTTGCTGAGACTGCGGCAGTTTGGATGCAATATCTTCTGCTGTTTCTACCACCCAGTGATCAAGGATTTTTATGCCGGCTCGATCAAAATTTGGAATTGATCTGCTGTCAAACAGTATGGGTATCCCACATCGAAGGCTTTCGTAAAAACGACATGAAATACTGCAGTCGTGAGTAATCATCCAGTCATCTTCTACATAAATTGTCATCTGAAAGCAATTGAATACGTATGGTGCATCGTAATGAATCAAATGCACCTCGGGAAACAACTTTTGCCATTCAAGCAAAACGTGTTTGGCTTCGGCGATATAAACATCAAATTTTGATGGGTCAAGTAATCTTTTAAAAGTTGAGATCCGATCCTTACGTGGAGACCCCCAATAAAACAGGCCATAATATTTTTTTTGAGGATTCCACTTTCTATTGTAAGCAGGATCGTATCCAGATTTGTTTAGGTTCAGAAAAAATATAGATTGCTTTTCATTTACCATATACCTAATACTTGTCCATACTTCACCAGAACTTAGCTTCAAGTATCTGTTGACTGCTGTAATGTATTTTTCGTCTCTCCATTCATCTCGAAAATGAATTATTCTTTTTGCATTACGTAGAACATTATTCAATTCTTTACACCATGGGCTGAACAGCATGGCACCTACATATCCAACAAAAACTGTATGAGGATAAAGAGATTTGCTAGTTTCGCGCGCAATCTCTAGTTCATATTTATTGTGCACAAACGGAATATTTAGAATTTTTGACGCCTGTTTGGTGTTGCGTGCACTAGTATCTTCTTTTATTCCTTGGTCAACAGCCCAAGCTGTGCTCATAAATACTCCTTGTTTACGTTGATTAAGCCTTTTCTGAATCCGCCATGCCAGTCACATTTATTGCATGGACTTAAATCTCTGCGTCCTTTTATTAAATGTTTTCGTAAGGCGATCAGTTTTGCATTGTTATACCAAGCATCGTATAAATCAGTTGAATTCACATTGCATATAACATATTCTTCACCCCAGTCACGGCAGCATGGAATAAATGAACCATCATATAGAATTGTAATGAACCTAAACGGATCGACACATACTTTATGCAGCGGAGTGAACGACTCTTGGTTGAATGTTGGTACATTACCTGCCCAGTTATGTATTTCTCTGGTGCGCAGTTCACCTTCATGCTTTTTTATATCGCGCACCAGAAATATGACTTTCTTATTTGCAAAGCGTCGGTTGAACGGAGAGAAATCGTTATCGCCATATACAATAATAGGAGCAACGCCATCCAGTCTTTTCTTAAAATTTTCAAACGTGTTTCCGTAGCAATCAACTATAGCACAGTTTAGCCCAGCTTTGAACATTTCAATAGCCATTTCTCTCGAAAAAAGGATACCGTTAGTAATTAAGTTGATCTGCGATCCGACCATAACTGAATGAATCAAGCGTGTCATTGAAATTATGTCAGGATGAAGTGTGCACTCTCCTCTGCCGCACAGTTCTATTCGTAACGGAGTCCAAGGAACAGCACCGTTCAGAACAGACATCAAAGTAGATTCGGTCATATACTTTCGTTCCTTTGGTAATGAATGTATTGCACAAAAGCTGCAAGCGAGATTGCATCCTCTTACTAGTTCAATAGAAATATTATGCGGTTTCTCCATTATAATATTCCTTTATACATTGTATTAAATGCGTTTATCAATTCGATGTTATAATCACGCACCCAATGCTTTTGTTGCCAAAGCACAGCAGATTCAATATCACAATGATCAAATAGTGCTTTGATGTCTCTGCTCGAATCAACAACGTATTCAGCAGGCAAATCAAGCCCTGACTTTTGAAAAGTACCAATACATCTTTTATCTACCATAATAAACATTTTGTGTGACAAGGCCTCATAAAAACGATTAGCAAGAGAGCAGAAAGTCGTATGTGACTTTAGATCTTCAATATAGACTGTAGCACCAAACAGCGAAAACTGTCCAGCAGATAAAGGTGGATATACATGAATGTTTTTATCAATGCTTAAAAAATTCAGGCGATTGTTCACTGACGTACTGACGTGAACTGGGTACAATGATGGGGTAAAGTATTTTTTGAAATCCATCACTCTATCTTTTCTGAATGCACCCCAGTAGCATAATCCATTTAATTTTTTTACACTGCTTACGTATCCTTCAGGATTGTATGTTAGCATGTTCCAATTGATGTATTTGTAATCATTGGTTTGAACACTACTCCAGACCTCTTTTATATAAGGTTTTAACTTTGATGGTATTTCGATTGCATAATCATTCTGAACCCATATAACTTTTTTGGCATTTTTTGATAGTTGAACAGCACCATCTCTGAATTCGCAAAAACCGAATGGACTATTCACTACAAACAGAATGTCATAGCACTGGGTAAAGTCCGACATTTTGTTTTCTATCAATGTTGCTTTCGTTGCATCACGTATAAAAAGCGCAATTTTTGCAGACGCCAAAGTTGTTCTTACGCATGGTGTAAAATGAATAACTCCTGTCATAATGTTAATTCCTTACTTTCGGTAAAAATCATTTTTGAAACATGTACCATAATCGACAAACAGTTCTTGCCCTGTTTTTATTTTACGTATAGTTTTTACTTCACCATTGAAAAAAGCAACATTTGGGTTTGATGAATGATTAAGAAAATACTCAAGATATATTTGGTTAATTCCCATGATAGAAAAATCAACCATACGATTTTCGTCGCAGTTCATAAAGTCATTTACTAATTTTAGTACACTTTTTGGAATGCCACTGTTTGAGTAAATATCATCGTAATGAATCTTAACGGTACTACTGCATCCGCTTCGTGAACCAAGCACACGCAACGGATATACTCCTTTTGGAATGTCTCGAATAGCAATTAAACCAACACCAGCACCATTAACGGTTGATACACCAACTCTGCAATAAACATTATATTTCAATTCGTCTATAAGTTTTGCTATGATAATCTCTTGCTTGTTGCGTAGCTTTTTCATATTTTTCATCCTTTCTTGCTTCTTTTACGAATCCTTCCCATCCGTTCTTATGTAAGTCAAAAGCTCCCCATGTGTGAACAGCATATGCGTCTGGGTATTTTGTTATTGCACCAACTTTACGGGCTTTCCATGGATAAGGATAGAAAAATTCTCGAGGAAGATGCCGTTCACATTTCTTAAAAACAGGCACAGGATATATATCGGTATAATAATAGAACTTCTTGTCAAAGTTGCTTTTCATGCCAATATTGATCTGCTTATTTACCTCTTCACCTATCTCAATAGCCAAAGGATTTTGTTGCGACATTCCGACAATCGAGATACCAACTTCACACTCATCATATCCTTCTGCAACAAAACTGGAACAGTTAAGCAAATCGTCGAAACTTTTTTGGCATATGGTGTCGTGATCTGCCTTAATACCTCCGTATAGATAAAGAATGTCCCATGTTGCTACGTCAAACTTTACTTCCCAAAACAAGTCTGACTTCAGTAATAATCTACTGCTTTCCTTAAACAAATGCAGTTTTGACATTATTGCGTCAATATCCCAAAACATAAACGTATAGTCTGGATTGCAACGCATCCATGATGTGCGGTATTCATGCCATATCGATGCGTAAGGATCTCCACTTGTCCATATATGATGAACAATTTTTGGTATTTTATGCTGCACTTTTGGTGTTCTCATCGAGGCACCCTCATCTTTCTTGTTTGTGGAGCATTGTGAGTGTTGATTTGGATTCGATCACATTCATCTAAAGGCTCGGACGGAGTATAGCACTTTTTGAATTGCTCATATCTAATGACGCGCTGGTGTTTTAATGTTATGCCGGCAATAGCTCGGAACTCATCAAAGTCTTCTTGAGTATCAAATTGAATTATCATAGACAATGAAGTCCCGCTGGTATCTCCAACGATATCCACGTCTGGCAACTTTTCCGGTTTGATTCCACTCAACATGATACTTTTGAATTCCTTGTCAGTGATTCCAAGCTCTTCAGGCTTTTTTGATGCAAGGTATTCTTGTTGCATAAGTTGAAATCTTTTTTCGTTATCCCATTCACCCTGATCTGATGCAGCATTATCCGATAGTGCATAAGCATCGGCTTCTGCCACATCCTTAAAGTCCTTAAATATTACAGCAACTTTAGTAAAACCTTCAGCTTTCATGGCCTTCCATGTCGTGTTGCCTTTACGGATTGACATATCATGCCTCCACACCTGAAGAGGCGACTGTTGCCCGTAAATGCGAAGCAGCTTCCGAACAAAAGGTACACCACGATCCGTCCGTGGATTGTTGTCCCATGGATGAATTGAGTCAATATCAACTATTTCTACATTACCAACGTTGATCTCAGGTGAATTTTCTTGGTTTGCGTTTCGCTGGGATCGCACTGTCGTATTCGCTGAACATCTGCTCATTCTTGCCATCTGGCGCTCCTTCCGGTTTTTCGTAAATACAAGCATCTTCGATCAGTTTTAGGATATGATCACTTAACCGATAGCAAATGTTTCCAAATACACCAACCTCCTTTCTGTTTTTCGAAAGCACACCAAGTAAACACATATTTTCAATCAGACGTTTTGTAGTGATTTCAGGAAGTCCAAGAATTTCGACAATCTGATTGGCTGTGTATTCTTTATGCATGCCATTTTTATAAATTTCGCGCACAGCATCTTCAACGCGCGAAGGGACTGTGCTCCTTCCTACGTCTCTAATGATACTATATTCTGCATCAGTGAGTTTACTTAATCCTCTAAACTGTCCAATTGCGATCGCAAGTTTGAATAACTGTTTTGCCAATCGAGTAGGACGTTCACAAAAAGGCTTGTGCGTTATCTCTTTCGAGTACTTATCTCGGTTAATCGAGCCACGCAGAATAGAAGTCCACTGAGCCAAAGAGATTATTTTGTCCTTAAATGTATCAGAAGCCTCAGGCTTTGCTTTTGTGTAATCATAATTCAAAGCCTTTTTTGCTATGTCCGATAGTTCGTCACGCATTTCAATTTCAAACTCGGTGTTTTCGATGGCTTTACGGCATAGCAACCGTTCAATAGAAAGATCATCGGAAGTCTGTAATCTATAAGATAGAAATCTTTCTCCCAGCGCTGTATGTCCATCAATGTACAGTTCTATTGCTGGAGTGACCCCAGCGAGAAAACCAAACGTGGACTCATACGAACGATAAACACCGTTGCCGAATGTTTTTTCAATCTTACCATCATATATATCTCGTAAAATGCCAAAAATAGCGTCGCGCTCATTCGGATTAACCGTAAGAATTGTTGTAAAGTCCTTAATAACTAATACTTTGTTGCGAAGACGCGGTATAAGTGATGGGTCAGATCCACCTGTTGATCCAAACCCACTGATTAGTGTGTGTTGCGTAAAACTAGTAGCTGTATAGATATTTTTTGCTTTTGAAAACGACATCAAAAACGCACTCTTTGCGTCACCACTTTTTGCGACAAGAAACATCCATAATGGATCACCAGGCATACGGTTTGCAATTATTGTACCGTACAGCAAATCAATAACGTTTTCGTCAGTAAGATGAAGCCATTTTTTATATACTTTGTGCACATCCCTATAATTCACCATGTCGTCGGTGTATTTTACTACGGTGATGTCTTCTGTATAATTGGGTGGAACTGGGTGCAACAATCTTTTGATTCCACGCATAGTTCTTTTTGCATCACAAGAGCGATCCTTGTAAAAATCGCGAATATCATAATGATCTGGCGTTCCATCAGGCCAATGTATAAATTGAATGTCTTCAACAGAACCAACTAACATGCTGTACACTTTTTTCATACCGATTTCGCCAGTGCCACGCACTTCTTTTCCGTTTACAGTTCGTGCAAAATCGTTGTCGTATACAACACGTACTTTTTTCCCGCGAAACATCGGTATCCACTCTGGCTTAAAAGTCAAAGCACCAGGAACACCCACCGATATCGAAGATCGTCTTTCGCCTAAATTCTCGATAATTTCATCCATTACCATGGTGTCCCATTCACCTTCACACAACCAAACCGTATCACAATCACTACTTGACAACAAGTCAAAGTTAATCAAAGTGGGAGAGCACCCAGCGGTAGACTTCAGTTTTGGTTTCTTTTCGGACAAATCGTATAGACGTATATCGGCAAAATGTTTATGCTCAACATCAGTGTACAACGGAATAAGAAATTTTGACGCAACGGATAAGTACCGAACATTAAATCTTTCAAGCGTTTTAACCTGAATTGATCTGTGATCGGACAACGGTTGAAGTGAGTGGCCGCTTGAGCTCATTTCGTATGCTTCTGTGATAAATGATAAATACCCACCAGCCTTACCGCATACCTTACAGTCCCATTTTTTTGTTGCCGGATTCACATAAAACCGTGACTTATCTCCACAAAATATGCAGTTTCCGGCAACTTGAGATCCGCCAGACATGCCTGCCGGAATAAATCCATACTGTTTAAACATGATTAGGTTTTCATGCAATAATAGTGAATCCTGCGACATACCAACCTCTTTATGATGCGTATTAAACCGTCTTGCCCTGTTTATAACGCTATAACCCGTTTTAAGGCCGTATAAGGCCGTATAAGGCCGTATAAGGCCGTATAAGGCCGTATAAGGCCGTATAAGGCCGTATAAGGCCGTATAAGGCCGTATAAGGCCGTATAAGGCCGTATAAGGCCGTATAAGGCCGTATAAGGCCGTATAAGGCCGTATAAGGCCGTATAAGGCCGTATAAGGCCGTTTTAAGCCGTTTTAAGGCCGTTATAAGGATTATATCTCCATCTTTTTAGCTTCGTTCCACGCTCCATGCGTTTCCTTTTGTTCTGTCTCTAAAGGCACTTCGATTGCCGGCATATAAGTCATCAGTTCGCTTATTTTCTGCACGACTTGCCTCTTAACACTGGGCGGGTAATCCGGCGCACAAAGTACAAGCTCATCGTGAATTGTTAGAACTATACGTACTTCGTCATTCAGTTCATCATGCAGAAATTTGTCAACTGCGACTTCACCTCTTTTCATAATTTCTGCTGCTGTGCCTTGAATATCATAATCAGCAGCAGCGTGCAATCTATCAAGAGGAACATAAATACGCCTTCCATGAGGCGTTAAAACGTATCCCAACTTTTTTGCTTTTTGCATTGACGTATGTGCAAAGTGATATATTTCTGGGAATCTTTCTTCGTATGCAACAAGATTTTGCAATACAAGATGTTCAGGCCATCTTAAGGTGACTGCGAGGCTTGCAGGGCGCGCCCCATAAGCTAATGCAAAGTGTGCGTTTTTAGCGGCACTACGGTATTTCCCGTCAATTTCGTCTTGTGACAACTTAACTCTAACAAGCCTTCCACTGGGTTGGGGCACCCCACTAGTAAACTTTTTTTCATCAGTTAAAACTTCACCGTTCACGATGTTATAGAATATATCCCTTGCAATGTTATGAGGATCATTACCTTTTAACAATTCTTCCAGCATTGATCTGCATCCTGACCTTTCAATAATTAGACGCATTTCAATGCCTTTGTAATCAAAAAACCACATAACACGCTTTGGTCGTGCTCGAAAGCACGAACGCAAAGGCACTGCAAATGGATTCTTCATGCCTGAATCACGAGACACATTCTGAAGCGGTGGGTTTTGGCTGGACTGTCTGCCTGTACGTGCTTTGTTTGTATTTATAGTAGTGTGAATTATATTTGACCTTTCAGTTAGATTCAGATATTTTCTTGTTAATGCAATTCCGTCAGTCACTGACCGCCATTCTAAGACGAGGTCAAATATTTTATCATTAGGAAATGCTTCCTTTAGAGCAAACAGTGTGTCCTTATTAGTACGAGGTTTTCCTTTTGGAGTATTGTCAATTACAGGATACTTAAGTACATTAAACAATAGATGATTAAGCTGCTTTTCAGAATTAAGATTATAATATTCACCATAAGTTAGTTTAACCTCTTCGACCAATTCACTGAACCTCGTTTTCAGCTTCTGACATAATTTTTTCGTATTCTCACGATCTACATATATGCCATAGTCTTCAATTCTGATTGTTGTCTTAATCAGTTCAATTTCAATCCTATAACTTTCATACAACTTTTCAGATTTTGATATTTCAGGGTACAAAAGATTAAACAGCAGGGCTTCTCGTTGCCCGTCAGAGAACTGGTATATTTCCATTAAGTCTTTGTCGACATTTTTCCAATTTCCCCCGCGAGATATTGCCTGTTCATGCACCTCTTTATCTATCTCTTTTGCGTTGTATCGATGCCCTTTGTATTCTATGAAGTAGTGAAAATAAACATCAGCCAGAAAATCGATAGCGTGCGATGGACTAAGATTGCGAAGCATTTGATGCATTATCATTGTATCATGCCAAACCGTTTTATCTGGCACACGATATCCACTACTGGGATGGGTAAGAAACCTGTACTCGAACTTCAGATTATGCGCCACTTTTTCAATATCACAGTTGTCCAGCAAGCGTTGCATAACCTGTTTGGCATCTATTGCTTCACCGTATCTGTATACGTTTACTTCACCGGTCGTATACCCAATGCAGTAAGCGAAAATCTCTGCACCTTCATTTGGGTTGAGACCAGTAGTTTCAAGATCAACAATTACTTGCTTTGGAGTTTTCATATAAAAAAAAAATGGAGCGCCTCAGAATGAAGCGCTCCGCCCATGTTAAAGGTGTAGATGCTCTACCTTTTTGAACGGCGTGATGATTGCTCCGGCTCTTTCCGTTTAATACAGTCTGCAAGTTCAAGTTCTTCAAGCAGGCTGATATCTTCTTCAGAAAGATCATCTTCATCGTATGTCCAGTCCGCTATTTCGTTCTTCAAGTCATCAATATCGTCAACAGAACGACCTTTGGCTTTCATTTCTTTTTCAAGGTCTTGACGCTTGACGAAATCCTTCACCCGTAATGTAAGATCATCATCACCTTCGTCTGCACCTGACGAACCGCTGGATGAAGGCTTACCGGAAGTCAGCTTGGACACATCGATTGAATTGTCAACATCATACACTTCAACAACATCTACATTACAAAAATCATTATCCGAGTAACTGATGTTGATTTTTGCGTCGTAAGCATACTTTTCCATAATGCTTGCAACGAGTGGCTCAAGTTCTGCTGGGTCGGACGGAAGGTCTTCACCAGTGACAGTCTTGATATAGTGACGTATTTTTCCGTCACCAAACTCTGACATACCATACATCATGTGGTCGCGCACAATCTTTCCGGCATATTCACCTTCAAGAATAACGTGTTCACGCCACAACATCAGGTTGTCGTTTTTTGACAGACGCCATTCCACAAGATTCAACCGAACTATGACTCCGTTCATCGCAGGAATACGTTCAAAACTCATATTTTCATATTTTTCTCCTGCAGCATAAGTGTCCTTGCCCTTACGCAGAAAAGCAGCAAACTGACTGGACCCTTTTGATGTTGTAGCGCTTCTTGTTTGCCTCGTAGCCATTTTTGTCTCCTTCTTTTTTGTTTTGTGACGTCACAACTACAAATGCACAACTACTACACTATCTTGGGTTTCTTTTTGCCGGCTGACCTCCTTTCTTAACTACGGCATTGTTAAATGCCTTCGTAAAAAGCTCAAAAGCCTTTGCCTCTGGGTTGGGGAATTCACTGAATTCCATTGGCAGCGTTTTTATGCGCGTACCATCAGTATACAAAAAGCTATCGGTTGTGCGAGTGCCAGCCTCGATAGTATTATCTCCACGAATGACCATTTCTCTATTCCCATTTTCATCATACTGATAATGAACAATAATATCAGCAAAAGCATTATAGAATTTTGTAGCTTGGCTGCCTAACTGAATAGCAAGTTTTTGTACTTCTATGCCCTGCCTGTTCCTTACTGTTTTAATTTCCGTATGAGCTGTTATGCCCAACCCAAAACCAGCATCTATTATTTTGGACTGCTCAGTACGAAACTCACGTTCAATAAATTTCCATGCGTTACCCCAAGCTTCATCATTTGGGTGCTCGATGTTAAACTTTTCCAGCATGAAAGCATAACAGTATTCGTAAAGCATGTACCCTGTATCAATAACAACCGTCTTACAATATGAAGGATTGCTTTCCAGAAGGAACACCACTTTCGTAAAGTCTTCCCATGATCGTATATCAACTTTTTTGGCCCTAATGCTTTTGCCTCCTGGCTCACAAAATAGAAAGAACGGATCGGGAAACTCCTTAAAAAAAGTCGTCTTTCCTATTTTTCTGTCCCCAGAGACTAGTATCACGTATCGTGATAAATCTGATTCTATGTCGTTATTGAACTCTGGTAATTCTTTTATTCTTGACGAGGCGCGCCTGTCCCGCTGGGCGTCCAGTGTGCCGTGCCTCGTTCCGCGAACTCGTGCCATTGACGACCTCCTTGAGAGGATGAGATAATTCGTGAAAGTATTCGTCTCCACGTTTGTATCCTGTCAGTTTCCCGCTCGAACAAGCCTCGAGAAATTGGCAAGTGCTGTAACCAGCACATGCATTTGGATTATGCAAAAACATTCGTTTTCCTTCCAATCGCTCCTGAATTTCGTACAGGACGTTCAGAAGCTCTTTAGTATGCCTTTCTTTGTCTTCTTTGGAAAAATTTATAATAAACCGCTTGAAAAAATGCTGCGGCCTTGTTCTAAGCTCTTGTTCCAGTCGGTGTCTACATTCATCAAAAGAACCTTTGAAGTCGTACTTCGGATTCCGAATTACATCATGATATGAACCTTTTACATTCTCTCCACGAATGAGCTCGACGCATTTGGTATAAAACAAATGCTGATAATCAAACGCAAGAGTAAGATTCATCGTGGCTTCGTTTATTCTCGAGTGCGTTTTGTAATCTCTGGTATAAAGTTCTTTACCAATTCTAAACAGCAAATCAATTTTCCCACGAAGGACAAAAGGATCAAGCAGCACAGCAAGTTCTTCCTCGATTCCAACTATTTCGATTCGCTTAAAATCTGAACTATAAAACCGTAAATATGCAGGTATCATCGTTTCAATAATTGTTTTTTCCATCTCGACATCGTTGTCACCAGCAAAGTCCTCTGGACTATCTGATGTACATTTGTCCAACCAACCTGAAATATCTTTAGCACTGGGGAGTTGCTTGTGATTGCTCCACATTTTATATGTTTGCTCTAGCACATAATGAAACATCGTGCCAAATCCAGTAGTTCTTCCTGCACCTCCAGGTACATATAATCTGTTTATACTGTAAAGATATTTCAACTGGCATGTAAGGTATGTTTTTATCAGCCCTTGCGTCACGCCAATGCTCGACAAAGAATAATCTTTCGGCACGGTTAATCCGCAAATGTACATACAGCCTCCATAAGTTTACGAACGGTAAGCAGATAATATGGACTGGCTTTGCCACCAGTTCTCAGCAAAAAGGATGGATGGTAAATTGTGGCGTTAGGTTTGAACACCTTTTTATAATATAATTCTGAGACATGTCCAATAAAAATAGTTTTTTTAGGTTTTACAGTATTGTAAACGTGTATAACATTCGATCTACAAGCAAACACTTCATCTTCAAGTGGTTCTCTATTTGAACCTCCAATCTTATCTGATGGGTGACACATTACTGCATTCGATATGTAATATGTAAATGACATCCCTGTCTCAAGGATTATTTTATCCAGCAACTTTCCACTGTCCCCAAAGAATGGTATGCCGCTGACATCTTCACTATTACCAGGTGCTTCACCTAAGAATAGGACATCGGCTGGGATCACGCCGCGCCCTATCACAATATTTCTGCGAATGTTGTGTAATCTGCATCTCGAGCAGTTTCCTATCTGACGCCTCAAATTTGAGTATCTCATGGAAACCCTTTTCATTATGTTTCGTAAAGCAGTAATGTTCACAATCACGCCATAAGCAGTGAAATGAACAGTCCCAAGACTTGCACCAGACAAACTCATGATTGCCCCAGACACGCCCTCCACAGTTAGGGCATGACAGGCTGAACGCCAGCATATGCCCTGTTAATGTGGTTCGATCAAACCTTGAATGACGCATATTAACCGTTCGTTGTAAGCTGATTTGTCGCAGCAAACCCAATACCGACGGCATCGCTAATATGATCCGACGAATATCGGCACTTATTTACATTGTATATCAAATTTGCAATGTACTTTTTTGATCTATTTCCTTTCCATCTCTGGGGAGAGACTAGTATCGTATTTATCCCCAGAGATTCAAGAACATACAAGTAGGCTCCTATGATGTACGCAACAAAAAATGTATGCCCTTTTCTTGCGGCAACCACAGAACCACTGTACTCAAACTTTAAGGGGACTAAAAGACATTTACCTAATTTGAAGTGATTATAGTAATGTTCTTTTCCCCACCAAAGACCAACACTTTCTATGAATGCATGTTCGACAGGATATTTTGTAACGATGCTGTGCAATTTATCTGCCATCAAAACAACTCGACGCTCTTTTGATTCACACACATGCTGAGTTGGAAGACTGATCTCAAACACCCGAGGGTGTGCGTCTCCTTGCCATATTGCCACCCCAGTGTGCAACCCAGGATCGATTGTAATTGTTCTGTTTAGGAATCGCTGCCGTTTGGTGCGCACGTAAACACCCTTTCGATATCGTTGACGAGCATTTCAACTTCACACCTGGTGTTAAAATTACGGAGTGCTGCTCTGCGTATGTAAATATTACTTCTGATGTCAGCAAGTGTGAACAGGATGGTTTTCCATTTATCACCGAACCTTGCAGTCATCAGCCTGTCAAACTCTGCGTCAAGCAATGACTGATAACTTGTTAAACCATGTTGCACACCGAGTGCGGATACATTGTTGTCAATAAATTCATCGCGTGAATACACAACATGCTCGGCATTGGAAATAAACCGTTGAATTTTTTCTGCTTTTGGCGTCAGCAGCAGCGCAACAAGAATCGCCTTTACGTCGTTGTAGCATTCTGAAATCAAATTACCTTCCTTATCAAACAGTTTTGCTTTTGGGAGTGCGTTCTTCATAATGACCTCATATTGTGTTTGTTATTATAAGCCTTTGCATGCATACATATGCCTTTAGAAGACGAACAAAAAAGGATGGAGTGGTATATACGCACCACTCCATCATCAAGTGCATGAACTACTTATCACGCGGCAATCTGGGCTGGCGAATCACGCGACCACCAACAGTACCATCATGCACTTTGGTGAACTGTGGCTCAGATGCCGTTGTACTTTTTATGCTGCGCTCTGCTGAGTGATCTTCGGAGTCTTTAATTTCGACGAGCGGATTCTTGCCTAACCCAGAAAACTCCTTTCCTGCTATTTTCCAGTTTTGGTTGAGCCACTTACGCACACCAGCAACCTTCGCTTTATTTATGGCTCCTGGAAACTTTGCTTCTACCGCTGCAAATATTGCCTTGTCAGATAGCGTGCGGTTCAACAGCAACTCACCTATCATATCGACAGCAGCTTCTTTTTGCTCTTTTGAAGAAGATTTGAATTCAGAACCCGTTCCGTTAATCTTAATGACTTTAGCCATTTCAGGCTCCTTTGAAATTGGATGAATGATTTTTTGGCGTACCTCTGACTCTCCCAAATACCTCAAACAGTCTCGCATTTTTTGTGTAAGCTCCGATGGCCTCCCTTCAAGAATTGCATTATGGTTTTTCCAAAATGCAGGTGTAAGTTCATGACCAAACGTAACAGCATCATCGCCCATCAATTTATACTGAATACGCAGCGATGCGTCCTCCAAAGGCATTCCATTTTCAGGGAAGGGTTCATGAAAAGCGACTTCCCACCAATCATTTATTATTTTTTCCACACCAAACCTGCTGTTTGGACGTATCGAATCCTTCAACATTGTACAAAAGGAATCATGCCTCACCCTATACTGACACGCAAGATCAGAAGCAGGACGTGAACGTGCAAGAGCATCAGGGTTATTCTTAAACCAAGCCCAAGGCATATCGTCATTACTGTTGCTTTTTGATTCCTTGCTTTGCACTCGCATGATCCTTTTCCTTTACAATTTTGGAGGTCAGATGAGATACAGAAATACCATCTACCATAGCAAGTTTTTCAAGCACAATCGAAGCATTCGATGGCTGTATCATATAAACGCACCTATTTCCATCAGCAGATGTTTCGATTTCGTGCCCATACTTCGCCATGAATTTCTTTACAAAACCAATAAAAGCTGGTTTTGTGTTGGTGAAAACCAGATCGATTTTATCGGTGTATGGATCGACATCACCGTCTTTGCCAATGCTATCAATCTTGATTTCGCCATATTCCTCCATTCCAAGCATCCTTGCTACATTGATCAGTTTGTCAAATAAGTCGAAATCCAACTGTTCACTAGCAATCATCGCCGCTTGCATCACATTGTCGTGCACATCGGCGCACAATGCGTTAGATATTTCCTCAACTGTCCTGTCTTTGGCAAAGGCGAGAAGCCCTTTGCCCCAACCTTGAAACTTCGCCATACAACCTCCTTTTGTGTTAATTGTTGAAAGTGAATTTTGATTAGCAGCAACAATCCATTCTCAGTTGGCCACAAATAAGGCAGTAATTTCTTGCCTTTTTTTCTGTTTCACGCTTTTTCTCAATACACTCTTTGCAAAGATGAGGAGTATACATTCCATGGCCATATAAAGCAGGCACTTTTGTACCGCACATTGAACATACACGCGCCCACCCTTGCTGATCTTTGTTTGTTGCGCCGCAATACTCACACCGCGCATTACGCACACGATCAGATCCACATAATGGGCATGCGTTTATTAACATATCTCCTCCTGTCGCTTTGGTGTAATTATAAGGAAATAAATTTTCTTGATTATTGATCATTTTATCCTCCTTAAATTATAAAACCCTTCCCCCATCCTTAATGGTGGTCATTAAGGCACACATGGAGAGGTCAGCCCCACTGGGGGAAGGTAAAACCTCTACTGATTATATTTATGAAAATAAGTACTCACCTTCAACCTCCTTTAGAATTTCGGAGCAGACATTCCGACTTCGGCCCAAGTCGACGGCGGACACGCTTCGCATCTAAGAGCATAATCCATTGCATCTTTGTTATTGGTGTCAAACGTGCACACGACCTCAAAGTAAGTTCCAAAATCATGTGGGAATGCTTTGATTCTTAAAGCAGCCCCAAGTGGTGGCTCACCTAATTTTTTGATAATTGCACTTATAAAATGTTCACATTCGATTCTTGCGCATCTTAAATAATCTGGGCTGCCTACTTGCACACAATTTTCTTCTGCTGGTGCGCATCCAATGTTAAGGTAATCAATCATACGACCTCCTTTGTGCGTGTATTTTATATACTGTAGTGTGTGCTTCTTGTGAAGTATTCAATCTCTTCGCTTGACGGTTTTCCAAGAAACATATGCTTATACGATGTGTGAACATATTCATTCTTTGATACTTTTTTCACATCGTCCACCTGTAATGTCAGTGTTGCCGCATAAAGGGATTGAAATCCCATACCGGCATCAAGTGATCCATCGCCGAGCATTCTGGTTGCTTTTTCTTTAATCTCTCTTTCTGATTTTCCGTTCAAAGGCTTTGACGGATAACAACCTTTTCCGCCACCCCACAAATACCCCCAGACCAGTCCTCTTGCTGTGTACCGTTTCATCATGACCTCCTTCGTGTGACTTAACATTACACCGCATTGTTATTTATCACATATAAGAGTGTTTACAAGCAAGCAAGATGCACCTCCGACTCGAGGTGCGCCTTTAAGTTTGAGTGCCTTAGCAAGAGCTTTGACCATACTCGAATGTACCTTTTCGATGTCCCATTCTATAGTCACGACTCGCTCTGAGCCACGTTCAAACAAACTTTTTCTGACATAATCACGGTCAATACTCCCAGTTAGAGTGACAGTTATTTTAATTGGTTTCATACGACCCTCCTTTTTCATTTAAGTAAGAATTTCAGTGATTTCACTCTCCGGAAACCACTGGGCGTCAAAAATGTTTGACACCCTTAGCATTATCTGGCCATCAGGGAATCGTCTGGCTTTTTCGCAAAAACCAATGAAGCCTGTTTTCGTCTTTACAACCCATCCGACATATCTATGACCAATCGATTTTTTTACTGGCCTCATAAAATTCCTCCGATGTCATTTCGTTGCTAAGATCATGATATAATTCGCATCGTCAACATAATAACCTCCATTGTGTGTGTATACAAATTCATTTATTCGTTAATCATATAGCAATCCTGAGCACGATGAAACATATCGTTATTGCTTTCAGTTATTGCCCATTGGCGGAGGCCATTGGTAATTGGAAGCCTAAATCGAGGTGCCTTCCCCCACGTCCTGCACAAACCAGTTACTTGCCAACGGTTTGTGCAATCACCAAAGTGAACCTCTCCTCCAGTTAATCCTAACTCAATAGCTTGTTTCTTCGTAACCATAGAACCTCCTTTTTTTGTGTGTGTGTGTGTGTATACAAGAACATGCATACTATTTACAAGACTTCAACGCAAAGCTGAGAAGATATCGTTTTTGCTTCATCTTCGGTATACATCGTCGCGACCACGCAATTTTTTGCCCAAACAGGATTGTTTTCCTTGTCAAAGCCAGCAAGAAATCGATCATTTTTTGCATCGTATACTACGTGTAACATGAATGACCTCCTTATGTGTTTCTGAAAGAATTTTTTTTGAAGCAATATTTTGGATAGGATCATAACTCCCGGAGATACACTTCCGTTTCTACCGGACGGCCTGTTTGGCCTTCGTGGATTTTATCCGGCGGTCTCCGTCCTCTGTATCCTTACAAGCCACAACCGTCGTTGTGTCCGCGCTTGTAATGTTCTTGACCTTTATTTGTGTGTTTATTAAAGAGCAGCGTATAAGACGTCTTAAGCCTTACAATTATAATATACACTATTTTTTATCAAAAAACAAGAAAAATGACATAAAAAACAACATAATTAGAATAGGGCCTATATACGCTAATTTAAGCCCTTTTTGTTGTAAGTCTATATAAATCAATAACTTACAGAGATTATAAAAACCTGTAATTCTTGTAAGTCTATATAAATCAATAACTTACAAAGGTATGTGTATACATAATAAACGTTTGATAAGACTAAAAAATTTATTATATAATAGATTAGACAGTACACCCTTACGTGTATATGTCTCTTTTTATGTCGCTTTATATTATAGGACAACAACGAAGTGAGCCCAAACGGGATGTGAGAGCGTCTGGCGGGTGGTAGACTTTATCGTAATAAGGTGGGTGACGCTAAAAACAGGGCATTGGTCCGCCCCAATGTAGTGCTCCTAACATCCTTACCCAGTGGTAAGCCCTTCTACACAATTTAGGTGGTTCGATGTCAGCATATAACATAAGTTCACGCAGAACAAAATCGGCTTCTGTACGATCAACAGTCACATCATTACCATTATGATTTTTTAATGTGCACCCAAACATTTTATCTTTAAGTAACCCTCCTTTTGATCTATACAGTACGTCATGAGGAAGAACACCTGGCCTGCCGCTGTCCGGATGAAGACCTGACAGTGTCCATACCAAACGTGGAACGCTCATTCCATCATATATGTAACCAGCAGGTACTGTCAGCAACCGAATGCTGCCGTCACTCCACAACCAACAGCATTTCCATTCTTCGGTCGTTATGTAAACGCCGTGATACGGTTTGTTTGCTGGTAGTGAATCGAAGTGTTGATACTCATTCAACTTTTACCACCATGTGTTATCGAAAAATGATTACCATCACCAGCGTTTTTGCCTTTGAAATCTCCACCCCAGCGGCAAAGAGGGTGCTGACTCTTCCACCATTTTCCACATTTTTTGTAGCTCTCGTCAAATCCGTTTTTGATGTAAGTGCCATCAGGTTTGAATAAAAGCAAATCACCAGCCAATCGCATTCCGTGGCATCGACTATCCCCAGGTACTGATACTCGGTCAATAACAGCAACGTACCCAAAATTTTGGGCTTGCTGGACAAGGCGTGAAAACAGGTCGCTAAACAAGGCTTGCTTCTGATGAAGATTCATCTTATGCCTCCGCAGTTAAGTCATCTAATTCTTTTTTGTATGCATCTAGCTTCCTTTCCAGTATCTCAAGCTGTTTTTTTGCGGCTTCAGCGCCGGCAGTGTCATCGCACTTTTCAGCGACACGCCGCCGGATCACCCACGTATAAATCGCTTGGTTTACTGCTGCGATTTCGTTCTCAATAATGGCACGCT
>Ga0209101_1000359_pt1 | contig 37982 bp, 32 predicted proteins | sample ConPoolayeCmetaG_FD_185481 | JGI IMG/M metagenome (GOLD analysis project Ga0209101, IMG submission 185481) | Hot spring microbial mat communities from California, USA to study Microbial Dark Matter (Phase II) - Cone Pool mat layer C metaG... ...
ATGCCAACTTCCTGGGTGCTCATCATAATATCGCCTTTGCGATGATCAACTTACGTCATGTATTCGCATCAAAAGTTTGAATCAGTTCATGTCGAACATCAGCACTGTGTCGAAAACACCATCATCAAATGGAAGGGGCGCTTCAATAGGTTGTTCGAGGACGGTCACGCGGGAGTCCTGTACTCGGTTGACCTGATCAATGGCAGTGACGCGGAAGCCTCTGTCCGCCAGCGCTGTGGCATACCAGCCGCGCCCGCACCCCAGATCGAGGGCAGTCTGGCCGACGGCATAACGCCGCACGTAGTCAAGCTTAAGCTGCGAGGGACTGACCAACCACCCGACCGTTGCTTCAGGCAAACTGCTCATTTGTGTCTGCCTCCTGGCCGATCAGGCCCCGATAGATTTCTACCAGCCGGCGATGGTTGGCTTCCCATGTAAACTGCTGGACATATTGGCGGGCAGATTCGCCCATCTCGCGCCGGAGCGGTTCGTCACGGTACAGCCACAGCAGGCGGTCAGCCAGCGCGTCCGGGTCGCGGATGGGAACGATATAGCCGTCCTGACCGTCTCGTATTCGCGCCCCCACATTCTCTGAGATGATCACAGGTAAGCCGCATGCCGCCGCCTCACAGACGACCATTCCAAACCCGTCCTGAAGGGAAGGTAACACGAATACTGAGGCCGAGTTATACAGCTCGCTCAGGCGTTCCTGCGGAACAAACGGGATGTGGCGGTAAATCCCCTCGTAGGAGGGCAGAAAAGCCCGGCTGTCTGGAAAGACCCCCCCGACAAACACAAGCTCAGCATTGGGCAGAGCCAGGCGCTTGAAGGCTTCCAGCAGGTAGTGCACCCCTTTTTGCAGGCTCACTGAGCCGACAAACAGCACCCGGAAAGTGGTGTCCGTCTTGCCTCCCTGGATGGGCCGGAAGCGGTTTGGATCAAAGCCAAGCGGGGCCAGCCGCAGTTTTGACTCGGGGATGCCCTGCTCGACCATTGTACGCCGCACAAACTCAGACGGCACAAGGATAGCATCTGCCTCCACATACTCTTGGATGTGTTTGCGCAGGATCAACCGGTTGACAGACGAGTAATTTAGTCCGTAACGGGCATATTCCTCGCTCAGCAGGTGCTGTTGGTAGACCGGGTGGGCAGTGTCCCTCTCGATGAGGGTTTTCATCCCCAGCCGTTTGGCCTTGCGCATCGAGAACAGCGCATAGTGGTTGAAGGCGTGCAGGATATTCCCGCCGTCTATATGCCGGCGGGCTAGGAGGTCATACAGATTGTCTCGGATCAGGTTGGCAATGTAGAAGCTGTTCGCGCCCCGCAACAGGCGGTAGAGTGCCTGCCCCGTCAGCTCAGAGAGGAGGACACGTCTTACCCGCCGGGGGTAGTCCAGCCCATGATGAGGCCGCCTGTGGTAAGCGGTGATGAGACGTCTGAGGTAACCTGCCCGCTGTAATTCACGGGCAATATCGTAGGCATAGGACATGCCGCCTGACGAGAGTATGACACTGATGTCCGACAAGCCAGCACACTCCTACCGCTTAGGGTTCTGGAGGGGGCGGTTGGCCTCCAGATAAATGAACCAGCCAAAACGTCCCATGAACCAGTTGCCAAAGCGGCGCTGGAGGCTGTGGGGAATGATCCGGCCAACCAAATAACGATTGACAAAAGCACTGCCGGGGATGTGAGTAGCGTTGTCAGTCAGCTCGATGCGGATGTTCTCGAAGTCGGAGAAGTACTCACGCATCTCCTCGATCGTCAGGTGGCGGGCGAAGTAGCCATCCGTCTCGTGACGCAAAATATCGTTGTAACTGTAGCGCAGAAATTCCCCTTTCAGGATACCGCGTACCAGCCCGGCGTTCATCCAGTTGCGCATAGCGTGCCGGTGATAGACCATGATCTTGATCTCCCCGCCCGGCTTGACCACCCGATAAATCTCCCGCACAGCCTGTGCCATGTCAGCTGTGACGTGTATCACACCCCATGACCAGACAAGGTCAAATGAGGCATCGGCAAACGGCAGTTTCTCCGCATCAGCCTGAATGATATTCCCCTTCAACCCCAGTGCATCAAAGCGCCGCCGCGTCATACGTACGGCCATTGAAGTCAGGTCAATAGCCGCGACATCCAGCCCCTGCTGGGCCATTGTTGCCGCAGTAGCGCCCATGCCACAGCCGATCTCCAGCACACGCTGTCCCCGCCGGGCGGCGTAGTTTAGCTGACGGTTAAACACCGGTTCTGCGGGGTAGTCAGGATGTCCGAAGTGGGCGTGAGAGCGAATGAAGCGCTCATCAACTGCCGCGTAGAACTCAGGCGTCCCCGGCTGGTGAGGGATGGTATGTTCCCAGTCGTAGGTCATGGGGTTGGTTTCCCACCACTGCCGATTGTGTGCTTGCAGGGTGTCATGATCCATGTCGGGTATGGTCATTTGCTCACTCCGTGTGAGGCGATTGCCTGTTTTGAATCACTGCCTGTTGGCGGGACGGTTGGCCTCAAGGTACATGAAACGCCCAAAGTGTGTCATGATCCAGTTATCCCAGCGCTGTTTGAGGCGGCGGGGTATGATTCTGCCTGTGAGGTATTGATCCACCAGCCTGTTGCCGGGAATATGAGTCGCTGAATCAGTCAGCTCGATGCGGATATTTTCGAAGGCTGAAAAGTACTGGCGCATTTCTTCTTTAGTCAAGTGGCGGGCAATGTAGCCGTCGCTGACCTCACGCACAATATCGTTATACTTCTTGCGCAAGAACTCGCCCTTAAGAATGCCCCGCATCAAACCCATTTCCATCCAGTTGTGCATAGAATCTCGGTAGTATACCATGACTTTGACCTCGCCGCCCGGCCTGAGGACACGGTAGATTTCATTGACAGCCTGTGCCATGTCGGCCGTATGATGGATCACACCCCATGCCCACACCAGATCAAACGAGGCATCTCGGAAGGGCAGTCTTTCGGCGTCTGCCTGCAGGATATTTCCATCCAGCCCCATTAGGGTGAACCGTTGCTTTGTCATACGAACAGCAGTCGGTGTGATGTCAATAGCAGTGACATCCAGTCCCTGTTGGGCCATCGCAGCGGCTACAGCGCCCATGCCGCAACCGATCTCCAGCACGCGCTGTCCCCGCCGTGCCTGATAGTTGATCTGTCTAGCGAAAATAGGCTCAGCAGGATAGTTGGGATGCCCGAAGTGGGCGTGGGCGCGGATGAACCGCTCATCAATGGCGGCGTAGAACTCCTTTGTGCCCGGTTCCACCTGAAGCGTGCCCTGCCACTCGTAGGTCATGGGGTTGGTGTCCCACCACCGGCGGTTATGTTCTTGAAGGGTGTCGTGATCCATGTCTGGGATGGTCAACGTATCGCTCCTGAGCGTCTTGAGCTTCTGCCCTATTGAGCCGATGTATTATGCACCAAAGCTGTCATTTTCCCAAACCTGTTAGAGGCATGTCAGCCGGGTGAGTCATGTGTTACCCCACGGCTCTCAAGTCTTCCAGTGCTTCGCTCATGCCGCTGTACCGCTCTGCGGGGAGCAGAGCGCACATCCGCCCAACGATAGCATCCAGCGCCGCGGGCAGGTCAGGCTTAAGCCGAGAAGGCAGACACGGCAGTCCATTATGGGCGAAGACATCTCCTAGCTTCTCGTAGGGCGGCTGACCGGTCAACAGCTCAAACAGGACAATGCCCAGGGCATACAAGTCTGAGCGTTCGGAGGCGGCGCCTGCATCGTACCATACTTCGGGGGCTAAGTAACGCGGATCGAGACGCCGGCCAACCCGTGTGGCTATCGTTTCCATCTTATCGCCTGATACCCGTGCGCAGTCAAAGTTGACCAGCTTGATCGGCCCCTCGTGAGGGATGATGATGTTGTCTGGCCGAATGTCCCGATGGATCACCCCCTGACTGTGGACATAAGCCAGCCCTTCACAGGCCTGCCTGACAATATCTAACGCGCGTTCCAGTGTGAACCCCTCTCCTGCGTCCAGCAGGCCGCGCAGTGAATACCCATCTATCCAATCCAGCGGCAAGACATATTTGTTGTCTTCCCAGGGGAATGGCATGTAGGCCCGTACAATGTTGGGGTGTCCCTCCAGCCGATGCAGGGCATTCGCGTCACGCAATAGGTGTCTTTCTTGTTTGTGGCGCGTCTCAGGGTCAGCATACACGTCAAAGCTGTAGACTTTGAGGGTAAACCGATTCCGGGTCTCGATCAGGGAGTGGGTGGCCATCAAAGTCGTGTACAGGTCGTTTCTGCCTATTGTTTCCAGCACACGGTACTGTCCGATCTCATGATGGCGGTGTAAGGGGCCAAAATGTTCTAGGATCGCCCTGTCAATGAGCGGCCCTAGTTCCGTGATCGGCTTGGCATGGATAGGCAGACAGCGAGGGTCAGAAAAATAAGCCGGCGCCCTGTCCAGCGTGAGCACCCGGTCAGCCTGTTCATCGTTCAGCAGGATTTGCGCTCGGTTGTCGGTCAACAGGATAACAGGCTGTACCCACACGTGCCCCAGTTGAGGGTTGGCTCTGCGGAGGTGGTCAGCTACAACTTTGGCCTTTTTGTTGCTGAGAGGGATCGGGCTTCTGTAGATTGCACCCGATTCCAGCTCCCACTCATAGGCATTTCCCCGGATCGTTCCCCGGTATCCTTTGACCTCAACCACATAGACGGCATACTGCCCCGTCACGATCATGTCATATTCGTAAGGCAATCCTGAGCGTGCAGGTAGCTCCAGGTTGTGGTAGATGTAGATGTCATCCCCCGTCAGATTCGCGGCGAGATAGGCAATTGCTTCACGCTCGCTCTCATTTTCTGGGTAGCCAATAGCACGCACAATCGCCATGTTACGCCCCCCTGACGAAACCTCCTATTCCCTGACTCATCAGCGGAGATAGTCGAATTCGGTCATGTACAGATGGTCGCCCGGTGCAATTATGCCGCTCTCCCGCCAGAAGACATCGCCGCCCAACATAATGGTAACTTCCCATTCGACAGACTCACCCGTACATGAATATGGGTACTCAATCTCGACCAGATAGTGTCCTTCAGGGGCTTTTTGCCAGTCCCAGAAGATGTTTTCAACCGGCGCAGTCCGGCCCTCGCACGAATTGCCGTCAAACTCCAGCCTGCCTCCGGAAACCGAGATCGGGTTGCCGGAGAAAACCACCTCATCCTCGCCCCTGAACACGTATAGATCAAGATCGGCCCTTCCTTCCCACCGTAATGTGACCTGAATACTGCCACTGCTGAGAGGCGGCTCAGGCGGGATTGGCGGCGCGTATTCAGGAGGTTCGGTTGATTGTCGGGATGGCTCAGGGGGCAAGGGGGATTGTTCGTTCAACGGCTCAGGCTGAGGGGCGGGCGGTGCAGGGGTTGAAGGGTTGAACCACCCTGAGGCGACAGCGACAATGAGCAATGTGATCACCGTTCCTAATATCACTGCTCCGCCGCCTAAGGCCAGAGACAGTGTAGAACAGCGGCAACCAGTTGCTTTTTGAAGCCGAGCCTGCAATTTCTGGAATTCAGGGTCTCTGGCGTGTGTCTTTCTGAGGGTATCTCCCAGCTCTTCGAGCTTCTGTTTGGCGAGGTCTTCCAGTTTTTCTTTGATGTGGTCTTTTATCTCGTCTTTGAGTTTTTCGATCAACTTCCAGATGATTCGTGCTTCAGGGCTGACAAGCTGAAGCACCTCACCTTCCTGTACGCCGATCTGACGGAGGGTCTGATCGAGCGGCAGGGCCTGGTTGGTCAGGCTCCGGATCAGGTCATAGTGTATCGGGCCGCCTGACAGGCTGTAACGGGGCAGGCCATATTTGTCTACCAGCCACTCAATCACGGCTGAGGCAGTCGCATCGGGGTTGAAGCGCTGTGAAAACCGTTCATCCCGAACCCGATCTTCGATCACCAGTGAAATAAAGTTGACGCTCACAATAGATGCCTCCATGTGGCTTAACAGGCCCAAGCCCGTCAGTATCTCCATTGTACTACCGAAGGAATCAAAAAGAGACAGCCATCGGGCTGTCTCTTCAACTTAGCGTTGCTTCAGCTAGATATGGATGTAGTCTGACACGATCCCGTGCGCCGCTTCCATCAACACTTCGCTGAGTGTCGGATGGGTGTGAACATTGCGGGCGATCTCCTCGGCGGTCAGCTCGGCATTGTGGGCCAGCGTGTATTCGGGCAACAGTTCGGATACATCCGGCCCGATCATATGGCCGCCTAAAATTTCGCCGTATCTTGCATCCACAATGAGCTTGACAAAGCCCTGATAGTCGCCCAGCCCCAGTGCCTTGCCGTTGGCCTGAAATGGGAATTTGGCCACCTTGATCTCATAGCCGGCGGCTTTGGCCTCTTCCTCAGTGTAACCAAAGCTGGCAATCTGCGGCTGGCAATAGGTAGCCCGCGGCATCATCTTGTAATCGAGCGTGACGGTTGGATGTCCTGCAATTGTCTCTGCCGCTACAATGCCCATGGCACTGCCCACATGGGCCAGCATCAGCTTGCCTGTTACATCACCGATGGCATACACGTTGGGAACATTAGTCCGCATGTGGTCATCCACCTCAATGGCTCCAGTACGTTCATTCAGCCTGACCCCCAGCTTTTCCAGTCCGAAGCCTTCAACGTTGGGAGCAAAGCCGATGGCGACCAGCACCTGTTCAGCCTCGATAGTTTCTTGGCCCTGCGGGGTGGACACGGTGACCACGGCGCCGTTTGCTTTCCGCTCGATTGTCTCTACGCGTGCGCTGGTCAGCACCTTGACGCCCATCTTCTCGTAGGCCTTGCGCAGTTCGGCGCTGACTTCCGCATCCTCCAGCGGAGCGATCCGATCCATCATCTCAACCAGCGTTACCTGAGTGCCATAGTTTTGCCACACGTAGGTAAACTCAAGCCCCAGTGCACCTGCCCCGACGACAACTGCCTGTTTGGGGACCCGGTCAGACAGGATGGCGGGCAGGTAGGACACAATCAGGTTGTCCTTATCAAGCTCCACGCCCGGAATAGAGCGGGGGTGGGAGCCGGTGGCGATCACCAGATTCTTGTAGGTGAGCGTCTCCTCGCCGCCTGCATTTAGTGACACAGTCAGGGTTCTGCCGTCCACAATCGTGCCCCATCCCTCGTAGGTGTCAATTTTATTTTTCTTCATGAGGAACTGGACACCTTTCACCAGCCGACCGCTGACCTGACGACTGCGCTGGAAGGCGGCGCTGAAGTCCAGCTTAAGGTTGTCAAAGCTGAAGCCAAACTCTTTGGCCCGATGTTGCAGGGTATGGGCCAGCTCCGCATTCTTGAGAAGCGCCTTCGAGGGAATACAGCCGACGTTCAGACATACGCCGCCCCAATATTCCTTCTCTACGATGGCAGTCTTGAGGCCAAGCTGGGCCGCACGGATGGCGCATACATATCCCCCCGGCCCTGCGCCGAGAACAATGACATCATAATCCTTTGTCATGAGAACTCCTTTTCATTCGCGCAAAGGTGCAAGATCGCTCAGTACTAGAGCATAGAATAGCCATCATGACCAGTCGTAGCTTAATTTTAGTGTGGGAGGGGGTTGATTTCCAACCTCCTCACCAAATTGCAAAGCAAAGCTCCTGCCAAGGCTGTCTCTTGTAGTGCGGAATTCCTATTGCTATGGCTGTCTTGTTTTCTGCTATAATGAGGGTAGGCAGAGGTGGGGGCGTCTGTCTTCTTGGTCTTTTCCCCGTATGGCGGGAGGCTCTGCAGGATAGACAGCCCAGAGCTTTGTACCTTGACAATTGAGCGGCTAGATGCGGTCCTAGTGAGCGCCTCATGCGCTGACACTGCCTTGTTGAACTTATTGAACTTTATGAGAGGTCGCTTATGATGCAGATGCAATTATCTCGACCTACAGGCAAAAGACGAGCGCAGGCGCTGGTTGAGTTCTCACTCACCGCGCTGGTTTTTCTTCTGTTGCTCGTCATGATCATTGAGATAGCCCGTATTCTACAGGCCTATATTACCGTACAGCATGCCGCCCGAATGGGTGCGCGTTACGCTGTCACGGGGCAGTGGCTTGAGAAGTACGGGAGTAACCCATTGGCAGGGTGGAATCCCTCTTCGACTAATCCCCTGATGCACATTCCCCCCTGCTGGCCGCGCTTCCCCGATGATCCGACAGGCGGCGGGACCCCTCCAGGCTTGCCCTACTATGAGCCGTATCGTAACGCGCGTACCTGCTCCATAGAGGAAGTCACGATCATCGCGATGGCCGGCTTGAACCTCAACCCGCTTGCCCTGCCCGGTCAGCCCAACTACTATCAGGTGGTGGTGAGCGGAGTGGGTGATCCGGTGAACCCCTCCAATACTTTCCAGCGGGGCTTTGCGGCTGGGGACCCGATCCTGATCTCCCACCCTGAATATGCGATTTACACCCAGCAGACTATTCCTTACTCGGCCTATGGCTATCCCACTCCCAGCGGAACCTCTGCCTTGATCCGAGGCTTCGGCGGCAAGCCCCAGCAGAAAGTGGTGGTGCAGATTGAGTATCGCGTCCCTATTGTCACGCCGATCCTGAGTGCCATCGCCCCTTCGGTCAGGGTCACCGGCACAGCCATCATGACCAACGAGTCGTTTGGCAGTACCGGCCTACAGCGTGAAGCTATCCTGCCGCCCGAACTGCCGCCCGTTCCTACCCTTGGCTCTCCGACACCCCCTGATCTGGTGGTGACGAATATCGCTTTTGTCACACCCCCTCCGCCCAACCCTGTGGCAGGCTCGATTGTCCCCATGCAGGTCACGGTCAGTAATCAGGGGCAGGTCAATGCAGTGCCATCCACTCCGATTACTGTCAAGCTCTACGCTTACCCAGTGGGGAGCGAGCCGCCGATCATGGCGCCGCTCAGCGGCGGGCAGGTGATCGGTACCGCAACGATTAACCGGTTGCTGTTTGGTGAGACGGCGACTTTGTCGGTCAACGCGATCTTCCCTGTGACAGGCGAGTTTGCGGTCTACGGGTGGATTGATACTGAGGATGTGGTGAACGAGGCCGGTACAGGGTCAGAGGCCAACCCGATACGCGAATCAAACAACGTCTATAAGATGGAGACGACCGTCACTATCGAGGCCAGCTCCGATCTGGCAGTCGTCTCTAAGACGGTCAGCAATAACACACCCAGCCCCGGCAGTCAGATTACCTACACCGTTGTTGTGCGGAATAACGGCCCTACTGCCGCTACAGGGGTTGAAGTCAACGAGAATATGCCGGCTGCAGGGCTGACCTATGTCTCAAGCACGGCCAGCATTGGTTCGTATGACCCTGCTACCCGGAAGTGGACGATTGGTACGCTGGCCGCCGGGCAGTCAGCCACGCTCCAGTTGACGGTGAGTGTCAATTCGGGCACGGACGGCCAGATACTGACCAACACGGCTACGATCACCAATACTGCTCCTGGCCAGCCTGACCCTGTTCCCTCCAACAACAGCAGTGCGCCGCTGTCCATTGCAGTGGGCGGGGTTGATCTGCGTGTCCAGAAGACGGTCAGCAACAACCGGCCCAACCTGAACGAACAGACAACCTATACGATCACAGTAACCAATCTCAGCGCTAACACGGCCACCGGTATCAGTGTCAGCGATGCGTTGCCGTCAGCCGTCTCGTTTGTCTCGGCGTCACCGGAATGCAGTAACGCTGGTGGCACTGTGACGTGTAACTTAGCCAGCCTCGCAGGAGGCGCCAGCTATAACTTCACGATCACCGTCCAATTGATTGATCCGGCGGGCGGGAATCCGATCACCAACACGGCCTCACTTGCGGCTGTGACACAGTCTGACCCGAACCCTGCCAACAATCAGGGGAGTGTAGATATTACCATCCCCAGCGTTGATCTGCGGGTAACCAAGACTGTTGATAACAACACCCCGCCTGCTGGCGGTCAGGTCAACTTCACTATTCGGGTGACCAACCCCAGCCTTGACACAACAGCAACCAACGTGATAGTCAATGATCTCCTGCCGTCCGGCCTGACCTACGTTTCCAGCTCGACCAGCCCCTCAGGGACAACCTACAACAGCGCTACCGGCGTATGGACGGTTGGCACGCTTGGCCCCAGCCAGACGGCTACCCTGTTGATCCGCGCCAATGTCGCATCGGGGTTGGCCGGCGGTACAGTGATCAACAATACGGCGACTGCTACAGCCTACCAGTTCGATCCGAACACGACGAACAACACAAGCGTTGCCCCGCTCACGATCACCAATGTGGCCGATCTGAACCTGACGGTTGTTGAGACATCGGGCATCTACTCGGCGGATCGAAACGGCACGGTGCGCTACCGCTTCACGATCACCAATCAGGGGCCGAACCCGGCCACTAATGTCCGGGTGACAGTAGGCGTCACGCCGGCGGGCAGTTTGACGTATTCGACCCATACAGCCGACTCGGGCACGAGCTACGCCAGCGGCACCGGCATTTGGACGATTGGCAACCTGGCGGTAGGCGCAACGAAGACACTCACTATTACTTATACCGTCAATGCCAACCCCGGCACCGGCATCGGTATAGGCGGTACCTCCCTCCGTAATGAGGTAGACCCTGATCCTACAGACGACACAGCCGTGATCGGGCTTTTCGTCCGGCTGTTCATCAATGCGGGTAACCAGAATAACAGCTCCTGTCAGGGCAACGTGGTCTGGAATGGCATTACGTGGATTCAGAACCAGCCTTATACACCGGGGAGCTGGGGCTACTCCGGTGTGGTAACTCTGAAGAACGGCTACACCTCCCCGGTCATTGATGCGCCTACCGGCGGCTATACGGGCGATGCGAGCGGCCGCCAGAAGCTCTTTAGTTGCAGTGTGGAGGCCAGAACCTTTAACTATATCTTCGACAACCTCCCGCCGGGACGATGGCGCATCACACTGGGGTTCAATGAATACTACTGGACCCAGACTGACCGCCGTGTTGTGCGTGTAGACACAATTATAGGCGGCGTGCGTACCAATCTTGTCAACAATATTGATCTGGTCGCTGTGGCTAAGCCAAACGACCCCACTACGCCGAAAGACGGCAAGAACGTCTATATCTATCTCCAGTACAACAACATCGTGATAGGGCCAAGCGGCTCGCTGACTTTGAACTTCTCCAGGGTGGCCAACCGCGACAATGCCACTGTCTCGGCTATTGGGTTGGAGTATCTTGGGCCGTAAGTTGAAATTGGAATATGGGGAGTGCCGCCGCAATCGTGTGCGGCACTCCCGCCTGCCAAGCGAGGCATGATGGGTGGACAAACTTTGAGGCTGGACGGCTTGGGAGAACAGGAACAGGGGTGCCGCCAATGGCTGGTGATTGGGCTGGCGGTGCTGGGACTGCTTACCCTTGGGGCGATTGTGATCGGAGGGTTGATCACGCTCGCCGGTTCAGGGCGCCGAACAGAAACGGCAGGCTTACCGCCGCAGGCAGATTTCAGTATCCCTACGGCACGTGAGGCCTATGTCCCGGCGGTTAACCTGATCCGTCAGCAGGACCCGCTGGCCGCTCTCGCCAGCGGCGCAGGGGCATGGACGCCGGTGATCAGCACCGATCAGCTTAACGCTGGGCGCACGGGCTGGACGTTCCATTTCTACCTGCCGACACTCGGCCAGATGGCCACGGTAGTTGTTGATCGGGGCGGGGTAGCTCACATTGTTGAGGTGAAACCATGGGAAACCCCACCCGACCTGTTACAGGATCAGGGCTGGCAGATAGACAGCCCTCAGGCGATTAGTCAGATGATCGCTGGTTGCCAGGACATGTTGAACGCCCAGCCTGATGCTCAGGTAGAGGCCCGGTTGTCTACGGCGGCTTCCAACAGGCGGCTGGTGTGGCAAGTCAAGGTGTTCTCCCCGGAGAATCCGCTGGCCCTGTGCGAGGTGCGGTTAGATGCGACCACCGGCCTGCCTGTGCAGTGAGTGGTAAAGTGAGGTATATGATGAGCGGACGAGTCATGATCCAACCGCCGTTCTCTTCGGAGGATGAGAGAAAAGAAAGACGCGGTCAGAGCCTTGTTGAATTTGCGCTTGTACTGCCGATCTTATTGCTTATCGTGGCAGGGATTCTGGAGGCTAGTAACCTAATCACGGCTTACAACAGGGTGCAGTTGGCCGCCCGCGAAGGGGCACGTTTCGGGGCGGCAGGCGGTGTTGACGCCGGTATTTCTCAGGTGGTGCAACAGTCAATTATGCAGTCCCTGCCTGCCGATCCGTCTATCATGTCTATCTGGGTAATCCGTCCTATCGTACAGGTGCAGTCCACCAGCCCTCTAACCTTCCGCTGGAATAACGACGATCCCATCACCCGGCCATGGGGGACTGATCCCAGCGGGGCGGTTGTCCAGCAGGTATGCCTGTACGGCGACATCTGCGGCACAGGGCTGTTGAGCGGCTTGAGCCGTACCCAAGTCCTCAACGATCTGGCACAGATCAACGTATCGGGGGCGAGCGGTATCGCCGGGACGCGCTTTGTCATCGTGGTAGTCAACTATAATGCCAGCACACTCCTGAACCTGCCATTCTTCCGTATCCCCGGCGAGTCAGGCGGGCGTGTGCCGCTTCAGGCCTATTCTGTGATGCGGCAGGAAGTCGAACAGCAGACCATCAGCCAGTTGCAGAGCGGCTGTAGTGCCTACCCTATTGCCCTGTACTACAACCGCCGCTCGGATGCCCCCGGTAACCACAAGCCGGAGGAGGCCTCTGAGAATGAGATGTTTACGAATGTGCCTCAGGCCGCCGACGGCTTCCAGTTTGTGGCATGGCGGGCGGCCCCGCCCACTCCTTATGACGACTTCTCCTATTTGGATGAGGCACTGACCTATCCGGGTAACAGCCTCAACCCGACCTCAGGCTTCCGAGAATACATGGATGAGTCAGATACCCAGATGCATCGGGGTGACTGGCTGTTGCGGGTTGCCAACCTAGGGAGCGGCGGCTGGAGCAACGTGGTTACTCAGTTAAACCGCCATAGAGACACAAACACGTCCCTGGCCGGGCTTCAGCCGCGTAGCCTGCGGATCATCGTGTTCGACACGATGGAAATGCGGGGCGGCGTGAATATGTACCACATCTACGGTTTCGCTGTTGTGCGTATTCTGGACTTCAACACCACCAATGTCAGCACCATGACCTTCCAGTTTGTCCGGTGGGATACAACCTGTGGATTTGATCTGGGGGGCTAACCAATGAACGTGAATAGTAATGGAGCAACTCAAGACAGGGGGGAACGGATGATAAAAGAACAGACGGCCCCTGAGCACCAGCGCGGCCAGATTCTTGTGGTCTTGGCGCTGGCGATGATCGGCCTGCTGGTGGCCGCCGGCTTAGCGGTGGATGGCGGTGTGCTGTTCATGCGCAAGGCACAGCTTGATCGGGCTATTGATGCGGCGGCACTGGCAGGGGTTATTGAGCTTCCGGCTCAGACAAACCCTACCGCCGCACTCAATGCGGCCAATACAGCCGGCCAACAGCTTCTGGCGGCTAACCGGATCATCACGACTGCACCAGGCGCCTGCCCGGCTCCCGGAGATGCCGCCACCTACTGGGCCACTCATGACTACTGCGGCCAGCAGTTGGCTGGCTCGGTAGCTAATTCGGTGCGCTATCGTGTCGAGGTGCGCTGGCGGTCAGAAGTTTACTTCATGCAACTCCTTGGTTTCCAAAACATCCCGCTGAGGGGTGAGGCAACGGCTGAGTACATCCCGCTGGTTGACATCTTCGCCAGTGACACATCGGAATATGGCCTTGTACGCTCGTCAAATCAGTCGGTCTTTGGGCCGGGGAGCTGTTCTAACTATGGGGATGCTTACTCCCCTACCAGTTCAGCATGGTATCCTGAGTTGAACGGGGTTTACACTTACCGGCTTCGTATCCCCTCAAGCTACCCTTATGATGATATACGGGTTGAGCTGTTTGATCCTGACACCAGCAACCAAGCGGCTAACGACTTCATCTTGTTCGGCCTGAACGGTGCGCAGTATGCCTGCACCTGTGGAGATACAGCAGACCAGTGTCAGGCTCAGGCTGGTGAGCCTACCATCAGTGAGGGCGGGGCCGATAATCAGATCAACGCCTGCCTGCTCCGCGTGCCTAACGAATCCCGTGACGGCAACCCCTTCTGGATAGTCCGGATTGACGAGAATCGTCTTGGATGTTCCAGCCCCTCCAGCTACAGCAGTAACCTGTCCCAGAACACCCGCACGCTTTACCGGCTCTTCTACTATGAGTTGCAGGACGATGGGAGCCTGCATGAGGTTGACCTAGCGTACTATATCGGCAAGGCAGACGACCCTGCCCATCAGGTCCTGCCGTCCTCCCCGTATACCAGCGCACAGGCGCAGGCTGAAGCACGTGCCACAGACATGCATTGGGTAACGCCGGGTGCGCCTGCCAGCGAGAGGATGCCTGCCTTCACCAATGTGGGCGGGGTAGCCGGTTTGAACTCCGGCCCTGAGCCGGTAACGCTGGTAGAAAATTGTGAAGTTTATCGAGCTAACAATCCGGCGCACACTTCCGCCACACGTTGTTCCGGGAATGGGGACTTTATCATTGACCTCGACGGGCCGGACTCTGAGGTCCCCGGCATCTATGTGGACCCTGCGACCGGTCGGCGTGACATCTATATGCAGGTGCGTTCTCTAAGCGGCTCTTCCGAAAATGGATTTGAAGTGTGGGTCGGGCCGTTGCGCTCTGCCGACCCTGCGGATCATCTTTTCACCGTGCCGGCGGAGGTCAACGCCCGCCAGATTTACATCCTGCGGGCTAAGGCTAGTGGTGAAGACCTCCATAGCTCAAACGGCGTTGGTCTGTTTGGCATTGGCCACCTGCCGATGAACTCCAACGTGAACTTCCGTGTAGATATTCCGTTGGCTTACTTGGGGCCTGAGTTCTCCGGCCAACAGCTTAGTGTCAACCTGTTTGATCCTGACTCAGGCGGTACATCGCCCATCATGTTCTTCTTCGATACCATTGCCAAACAGGACTGGACAGCCTGTTATGACGATAACACCAGTGGTTCTAACTGCGTGGCTCAGGGAGGCTTGGCCAGTCAACGCCTTGGCTCAGCCGGCGTCCCGTGCAATAACTGCTGGCTCTCTTATAACTTCGCCATCCCCAGTGAGGCTAACACCAGCAACCCCATCCCGTTCTATGGAGGGCGGTTGATTGTCAGTTACGTAGGCGGTACGAATGACACCTTCGGCTGGAAGATCGTGATTGACGCACGTCCCTTCCTCGTCAACTGATCTGCGGCACGACTTTCTTTCCGCCGTTCCCCTCCCATGCACAAGAGGGGAACGGCTTTTTTTATGGCACGGGCGCGTGAAAGTTTTAACTTGACATTGAGAGCAAAATGGTATATGCTGAAATTGGTCAAGTGGTCTGGCCAATTTATGGATGAGCAACAAACTATTCCTACCATGACCTTCGGCACGTTTAAGCGTAGTGCCATCGCAGAGGAGATTTCGGCCCGTCTGCTCTCTCTTATTCAGGAGAGACGTCTCCGCCCCGGCGACAAGTTGCCCCCAGAACGTGAACTGGCCGCCATGATGCAGGTAAGCCGTCCATCTCTGCGGGAAGCTCTACGGGCATTATCCATTATGAATGTGATCGAGATACGGCAGGGTTCAGGGGCATATGTGACCTCGCTGGAGCCTTCGCTGTTGGTTGAACATCTCGACTTTGTGTTCTCGCTCGACACCTCCACCTTCCTTGAGTTGGCAGAGGCCCGCAAGATCATCGAGGTAGGCATTGTGGCGCTGGCCGCCGAACGGATCACGGATGAACAGATCGCAGAGCTGGAGGCCTGCGTAGCTAAGGCCGCCGAGAGTGTGGATGATTATCAGGCCTTCCTTGAGGCCGACCTGAAACTGCATGAAGTGATCACTGAGGCGGCTCAGAATCCTATCCTCTCGCGCGTCATGGCCAGCATCAGCAAGCTCAGTCTGGCCAGCCGCGCTCGTACTACCTCGATACCCGGCATTCGAGAGGAGACTGTTGAGGATCACCGCGCCATTGTGGCGGCGCTTAAAGCTCGTGATCCGGAGGCGGCCCGTCAGGCTATGTTCAGGCACCTGGAGAAGGTGGGCAGAGGGCTGGAAGAGACGGCCAGCTCTGAGGAGAGTGAGACCAGGAAATATCCTTGAGTCGTCTACGTGACCTCATATCCCTATGGAGAGATAACCGCGCATGTATCAGCAATATGGTTTCCAGACGCCCCGCAGTGCTTTAGCTAAGACCGCAGATGAAGCGGCTAGGCTTGCTTCCGAGATTGGGTTTCCCGTCGTCCTCAAGATTGTCTCGCCTGAGATTTTGCACAAAACAGATATTGGCGGGGTGCTGGTCGGCATCAATGACGCTGAAGAAGCCAGTCGGGGCTTTGACCGTATCATGGTGTCTGCCAAGAGAGCCTATCCCCATGCCCAGATTGACGGCGTCGAAGTGCAGGAGATGGTGGCGGGCGGGACAGAGGTCATTATTGGCTTGCTCGATGACCCTCAGTTCGGCCCGATTATCATGTTCGGGCTGGGCGGTGTCTTTACGGAAGTGTTGAAGGATGTCAGCTTCCGCGTCCTTCCGATTGAGCGTTCCGATGCGCTGGAGATGATCCGCGAGGTACGGGGCTACCAGATTCTCAAGGGGTACCGCGGCCAGCCTCCCGTGTCGGAGGAGATGCTGGCTGAACTGCTTTTGAACGCCAGTCGTATGGGCATGGAGCATGCCGGCAAGCTGGAATCAGTAGATTTCAACCCTATCGTTGTATGGGAAGATCAGCACCGCGTACTGGACTGCAAGATCATCTGGCATAAACAGCCTAAGCCGGCGCCCGTCGCCAGCCCGGCCAACACGGCTCATATGGCTGGTTTCTTCAAGGCCAAGTCAGTGGCGGTAGTCGGTGCTTCTGCTACGCCGGGTAAGGTCGGCTACTTTGTGCTGGACAGCCTGCTGAACTACGACTATCAGGGGAAGGTCTTCCCTATCAATCCTTCCCGCGCTGAGATCATGGGCGCTAAGGCCTACCCCTCCCTGAGCGCTATCCCTGAGCCGGTCGAACTGGCGGTCGTTGCAGTTGCTCTGAGCCTTGTCCCTGATCTGATTGACGAATGTGCCTCTCTGGGAATCCACAACATGGTCATTGTGTCGGGGGGAGGCAAGGAGCTGGGCGGAGACAGCGCGGCAGTGGAGGCTGAGATCCGTCGGCGGGCGAAGGCAAACGGCGTGCGAGTGATCGGCCCCAACTGTATTGGCGTGTTTGACGGGCAGTCCCGGCTGGATACCTTCTTTCAGGTCCATGAACGGATGATCCGCCCCAAGGGAGGGCGGATTGCCGTGCTGACCCAATCAGGCACGGTGGGGTGCATCTTCTTGGAGGGGGCCGCTGATCTGGGCGTGAGCAAATTCGTCAGCTACGGCAACCGTACTGATGTAGACGAGGCCGACCTGCTGGCCTATCTGGCGGATGACCCGGAAACAGACCTGATAGCCATGTATATCGAAGGGCTGGAGGATGGACGTAAGTTCCTAAACACGGCCAGGGAGGTCTCGAAGAAAAAGCCAATTGTCCTGTTCAAAGTGGGACGAACTGAGCGGGCCGCGCGTGCCTCGATGTCGCATACCGGCTTTTTCGGCGGTTCATATGAGGTGGCACGCGGGGCATTCCGGCAGGCAGGGCTGGTGGTGGTGGACAGCAATGAAGAATTGCTGGCGGCCAGCAAGGCGCTGGCGATGCAGCCCCTCGCCAGAGGGCCGCGTGTGGCTATGATCAGCAACGGCGCCGGCTCGATGGTACAGGGCATTGATCTGCTCAAGAATTACAACTTGGAGATGCCGGAGATCAGCCCGGAGACAGTCAAACGTCTCAGGGAAGTTTACCCCCCTTACTACATTGTCCAGAATCCAGTTGATGTGACCGGTTCAGGCACGAGCACCGATTATGAGAATGGCATCGAGGCACTGCTCAAAGACCCCAATGTGGATATTGTGATGCCGTGGTTTGTGTTCCCTGATACACCGCTGGAGGAAGATATTGTCCAGAAACTGGAGCGGTTGAATCGGGCTTATGACAAACCAATTGTGGTCGGGACGATGGGCGGCCCTTACACGATCAAGATGTCGAAGGCCATTGAGGCAGTTGGAGTGCCTGTCTTTCTCTCGGTACGCGACTGGGTTGCGGCGGCCCATAGTCTGGCTTTTGGGCGCAGGAACGCAGGTTAATCACATAGATTTTTAGGAGGTATCGGCGTGGGTCAACCTTGGAAAACAGACAAATATTTTGTCAGCCCCTTGAACTACCTTGAAGAGGTGACTAAAGAATATAAGCTCCCCCAGAAAGTCAAAATTCATGACATCACACTCCGCGACGGCGAGCAGGAGACCGGCGTTGCCCTGCGCAAGGATGACAAGATTCGCATAGCTGAGGCGCTGGCAGAGGCCGGTATTCACCGCATTGAGGCCGGGATGCCGGCTGTCTCCAAGCAGGATGCGGATGCGATCCGTGAGATAGTCAAACGCAACCTTGGCCCTGAAATCTTTGGCTTCTGCCGTTGTATTCTGGATGATGTCAAACTGGCCGCTGATTGTGGAGTCTCAGGGGTGGTTATTGAGATTCCAAGTAGTGAGCATATCATCAAATATGCCTATCAGTGGCCCTTAGAGAAGGCGATTGATCTATCGGTGCAGGTGACCCGTTACGCTCATGAAATGGGGCTGTATGTGGTGTTCTTCACGATTGATGCAACCCGCGCCGATTTCAACTGGTTGCTTCAGATCATTGAGAAGGTAGCTTCCGAAGGACACATGGACGCTCTGACATTGGTAGATACCATGGGCGTTGCCTCGATGGGGGCTATCCGCTATTACGTCCGCAATATGAAAAAGCGCCTTGGCAAGCCGCTGGAGGCACACTTCCACAACGACTTTGGGCTGGCCAATGCCAACAGCTTGGCGGCAGTCGAGGAAGGCGCAGAGGTCATCCACTCGACAGTGTTGGGTATGGGCGAGCGGGCCGGGCAGGCCTCTACTGAGCAGATCGCTCTGGCACTCAAACTGCTGTATGGAATGGATACCGGCGTCAAACTGGAAAAGCTGGCCGGCTTAACCCGTACCGTTGCTGAGCTGACCGGCCATGTCACCCCGTTGAACCAGCCGGTGGCCGGCTATGCCATGTACCAGATCGAGTCAGGTATCCCTGCCGCTTGGTGGTTGCGCTGTAAGGATGAACATCCGACAGAGGTGTTTGGCATCCTGCCGTCACTGATCGGCCAAAAAGAGCCGGAGATCGTGCTGGGCAAGGGGAGCGGCGCGGACTCTGTGTTGTACTGGTTACGCAAGATCGGGATGGATGCCACCCCAGAGCAGGCCCTTGATATAGCCATGCTGGTCAAAGAGAAGGCTATGGAGAAGAAGGGGCTGGTGGACGAGGATGAGTTCCGTCAAATTGCCACAGAATATCTGGCCGCGGCTAAGTAGAGTGAGGCGTTGGTTCAGCCTCTTCAGGATTGAACAATGAAGGTAGCTGGTACTCACTTGTTAGATGCTTCAGTTGAGCGTGTCTGGCCGCTGATCTTTGACCCTGTTGCGTTAGTCGGCCTGATACCGGGCTGTCAGCGTATGGAGCAGGTCGGCCCAAATGAGTATCGCGGGCAGATTCAAGTCGGTTTGACAGGTATCACCGGAATCTATGACGTGGTTGTCAGGGTAGCTGAACGGGAAGAGCCTCACTTCTGTCGTCTTGAAGGGGAGGTCTCCAGCTCAGCAGGCTCCATGAAAGGCACGGCGTCTTTCCGGCTGAAGGAGGAGGTGGATCACCGAACGCTGATCGAGTATGAAGGGAACGCGATGCTGATGGGTGCGCTGGCAAAGTTCAGCTCCCGCTTCTTTGAGGGTGTTGCCCAAACGATGATCAATCAAGGGTTGGGCAAGCTTAACGCTCAGCTTCAGGCCGGCCCGACTAGCAGGCCAGTTTCCGGTAAGCGTGGTTTTTCACTGACAAACTTTTTCAAGAGGATATTCACGGCCATTCAGGCGGCTTTTGGCAAACGACATCCCTAGCCGCCAGTTGATTTTGAGGAGAAAACTATATGCGAATTGTTGACCTGACTGTTCCCATCGGTGAGGATACGCTCAGCCCTCCGTCTGTTAGCACCCGCCTCCAGTTGACCAGCTTTCACCGTCCGCCGGGCTTCTGGGCAGGCCAGCAAGGTCGAGATGGTGTTGCACACCGGCTCCCATGTGGATTTCAGCAAGCACGTTCTAGAGAACGGCGAAACGGCGGTTGATGTCCCGCTGGAGCGTGTCTGCGGGGATGCATTGGTGGTTGACCTGAGCTATTTGCAGGCTAACCAGCCTATTACCGTTGCCGATCTGGAACAACATGCACCTGAGATCCGTGAGGGCGACATTGTGCTGGTGCGCACGGATTGGACTGAGAAACAGTGGGGGAACTTCCCAACCTACTATCTGGAGTCACCCTATTGCTCGCCAGAAGCGGCCCAGTGGCTGGTGGATAAAGGCGCTAAAGCAATCGGATTTGACTGCTTCAGTGAATACTGCGCCCGGCTGCCTGATTTCACATCAGAGGATTTCATCATCCACAAGATCATCCTGGAAAACGGGCGCATCCTGATGCAGCAGATGACCAACCTCTCTAAGTTACCGACTAACCGCCGGTTCACCTTCTTTGCCCCGTTTCTCAAGATAGCAGGGGCAGAGGGAGCACCGGTACGGTTCTTTGCGCTTCTTGATTAACCAAATTTTGAGTAAGGAGGTGTTGATTTGGCCACTAAGGCGTATTTCCTCCCCACGTCGTTGAATGAGGCGGTCAGCCTGCTGGCAGAGCATGGCCCCTCCCTGCTGGTTATGGCGGGGGGCACGCTCGCCATGCCGCTCATCAACGAGGGCGTCTCAATGCCTGAGCTGGTAATGGGGCTGAGACGGGCCGGCCTCAATTACATCAAACGGTCAGATGGTGTCCTCTCGATTGGGGCGACAACCACCCTGACCCAGATGCTGAATGACAGCAATGTTCCGTTCCTTCAGGAAGCCGCGCATCATGTTGGGGCGTGGGCGATCCGTAACATGGGCACGGTAGGCGGAAACCTATTTGCCCCGCCGCCCAGCGGTGATTTTGCTGTAGCACTCCTTGCCCTGGATGCTAAGGTCAAGCTGGCCAGCAAGAAGGGGACGCGCACCCTGCCGCTTACTGAGTTCTATACTGGTTTCCTGACCAATGCCCTTCAGCCGGGTGAGCTGGTGGCAGAGCTTGAGGTCCCGCTACCTAAGGGCAAGACTGCCTACATTAAGTATGGCCGCAGGCAGCATAATACTCCTGCCATTGTGACGGTAGCGGCTCATCTGGTCATGGATGGCAAGAAGGTCAAGGATGCACGCATCGCACTGAACGCTGTAGGGCCGCATCCCATCCGTGCTTGGAACGCTGAGAAGGCCCTGATCGGCGCGGCGTTGGATGCAGAGGCCATCCGTGCGGCCTCTGACGCCGCCGCTGAAGAGTGCCAGCCGTTCACCGACTCCATCGCCAGTGACTGGTACCGGCGCAAGATGGTGGGCGTGAAGGTAGGCCATGCCCTGGCGCAGATTGCTGGATAGGAGGAGACATCATGCCGTCTAAGGTTGTCAGTTTCAAGCTCAATGGCCGTGAAGTCGAGGTCATGGTTAAACCGCTCATGACCCTCCAGACCCTCCTGCGCGAACAACTCAACCTGACTGCTACCAAAGCAGGTTGCAGACAGGGCGGGTGCGGAAGCTGTACCGTGCTGGTCAACGGCGAGCCGATGATGTCCTGCCTGTTGCCGGTCGAAGATGTGGAGGGGCAGGAAGTCACAACGCTGGAGGGGATCACTCCCGCGGAGGGGTTGAACCCCCTGCAGGAAGCCTTCTTCGAGAAGTACGCGATCCAGTGTGGTTACTGCACGCCCGGCATGATCATGGTCGCAACGGCTCTGCTGGCTCACAATCCAAACCCCACCCGTGAGCAGGTTATTGAGGCGATCTCAGGCAACTTCTGCCGTTGCACCGGGTATGCCCCCATCATTGAGGCGATTCAGGCCGCTGCTCAGCGTACGAATGGCCGCAAATAAGGAGATGAAGCTATGACCATTCCAGAGGAAACCCTCAACGTTGTCGGCCAGTCTGTCCCGCGTCGTGACGGTCTGGGCCATGTCAAGGGGCAGACCGTCTATGTGGATGACATCAATATCCCCGGCACACTGCATCTCAAGATGGTGCGTAGCCCGGTGCATCACGGCAAGATCAAGCACATTGACTTCTCCGAGGCGGAGAAAGTCCCCGGTTTTGTGCGTGCCTTGACCTACAAGGACGTCCCCAAGAACATCTACACCATCCTTTGCCTGATCGGTGTCGGTCCGGATGAGGAGCCGGTTTTGGCCGAGGATAGGGTGCTGTGGAAAGGGGAGCAGATTGCGGCCATCCTCGCTGAGACAGAAGAGGCCGCCATGGAGGCTGTCTCAAAGGTTAAGCTTGACATCGAGGAACTCCCTGCTGTCTTTGATGTCGAGGAGGCCCTTAAGCCCGGTGCCCCCATCTTGAAGCCGTGGGGAACTAACTACTTCATCTACGACTACGAGTATGGACAGCAAAATGCCTTCCGTAAGGTGCGCTTTGGGGATGTCGAGAAAGCTTTTGAGCAGGCTGACTATATTGTCGAAGGGCGGTATGACTCCAGCCCCATTGAGCATGCGCCGACTGAGACAACGGCCTGCCTCGTCAAGCCGGAGCCGGATGGCCGTTACACCGTCTATACCAACACCCAGGCGTTGTTCTTCACTCTGGATAATGCCGCGCTGATCCTGCAAATCCCCTTCAACAAGCTTCACTTCGTAGGCGGAACGGTCGGCGGCGGGTTCGGCGGTAAGGTGGATGTGATCACCGAGCCAATTGCTATCTTGGGGTCTATGAAGACGGGTCGTCCGGTCAAGTATCGCTACACACGCGAGGAGGAGATGCATGTCTCGTCCACACGGAGCGCTTGGCGTATCTACATGAAGGATGGCGTGATGAAGGATGGCCGCATCATCGCCCGCAAGGTGACCAGCTATGCCGACTCGGGTGCTTACAACCGTCACACGCCTTACGCTGTTACCAAGCACGCCGCCAATGTGGCCGGCCCTTATGCCATCCCCAACGTGTGGATTGATGCCTATTGCGTCTATACCAACCATCAGCCTTGCAGTGCGATGCGCGGATTCGGCGTCACAATGGCCTCCTATGCCATTGAAGTCCAGATGGACAGGATCGCTGAGACTATTGGCATGGACCCTTGGGAGATTCGCTTCATCAACGCCTATCGTAACGGCGATATAAAGCCGCATCAGAAGGTCGTTGAGGATGCAACCCTGATCGAGGTCATGAAGGCGGCCGCGGAGATGGTTGGCCATCAGTTGCCCGACAGGCTGTTGGCTATGAACTCTTGGGACAGGGGGAAGTAAAATGGCGAAACTCAGAGGAACTGGCATCGCTGCCGTCAATTATCCGACCGGCATGAACTTGGGCGGCGACCCCTCTCAGGCGCTCATCCATGCAACCACGACCGGTACATTTGTCATCAGCCTGTCCAGCACTGATCTGGGGCAGGGGCTGAAGACCGTCATCGCGCAGATTGCGGCTGAGACGCTGGGTGTGCCGTTTGAGAATGTCATGATTGACACCGCCGATACCGACACCGGCCCGCACTGCATGGGTACGTTTGCCAGCCGGGCTACCCACCGTGTTGGCAATGCTGTGATCATGGCCGCTCAGGAAGCCCGTAAGGTTATGCTTGAAGTGGCCGCAGACGAGCTGGAAGTCAGCCCGGACGATCTGGAGACCGACGGGCAGGGCAATATCCGGGTCAAGGGTTCGCCCGACCGGAAGATCGATCTGGTCAGCCTTGCGCTGGCGGCTCACTTCAAGTACGGCAAGACCATCTCCGGACGCGGTATGTTCATGAAGCCCAAGAGTGCTGTGGACCCCGACACCGGCAAGATGGACCCCGACTCGACTGAGGCGCATGCCTGCACCGTGGCTGAAGTTGAGGTGGATACCGAGACCGGTGAGGTAACGGTGTTAAGCATCAAGAGCGCCTACGAGGTTGGCCGTCAGGTGAACCCCAAGCTGGTTGAAGGGCAGATCACGGGCGGGTCGTTCATGGGCATGGCCCATGCTCTGTATGAGACCACCAAGCCCTACTATCCTGAACCCGATTATGCTCCCGGCAGTTTCAGCGAATATGTCCTGCCTGGCCCGGCAGAGTTACCGGTGATCGAGAGTGTGGTTCTGGAGTACCCATCCTCGACAGGCCCATACGGCGTGAAGGGAATTGGGGAAATGACCGCTAACTCGCCTATCCCCGCCATTGTTAATGCCATACACAATGCGACTGGTGTGTGGATCACCTCTCTGCCTATCACGCCGGAGAAGGTGTTGCGCGGCTTGGAGGCTAAGGCCGCGGAGGGCAAGTAGCTTTCAGCTAGGCGGCCCCTCTTGCTATGCCTCTGGCAGGTAGAATAACCCTATTGCCGGGCTGGCTTTTGACCAGCCCGGCGCGATATTCTCTGTTATGACACGATAGGAGGTAAACTGTGCTCAAGGTCATTTCGCTTCTGAAGCGCAAAGAAGGGATGAGTCTGGAGGAATTCCGCAAGTGGGCGCTGGAGGAACATCCGCCGCTTGGCAAGAAACTGCCCGGCATCCGCAAGTACCGCATGAGCGTCGTGATCGAGGATAACCCCAACTTCCCTTATGATGCTGTCTCTGAGTTTTGGTTCGATGATAATGATGCCCGCGTAGCCGCTTTCGCCACGCCGGAGGGCAAGGCGGCGGCTGAGGATGCGGCGTCTCATTGTTCGGCCCGCGTTCACTTGCTGACTGAAGAGAAAGTGATCATCGAGTAAGAGATACAAGGCCCCTGTGTGGGCAAGTAACGGCGTTGGAGAGGGGGCGCAGACCATGCGCCCCTCACTTGCGGGAGAGGTTATCTTGCTGAGGAGCGCTTCTCATGAATGATGTGCTGTCTAGCTTGGAGACATGGCGTCAGCGCGGCGAGCAGATCGCTGTGGCCACGGTCATCAATACGTGGGGATCTGCCCCCCGCCCCGTTGGTGCTAAGATGATCGTGACCCGCAGTGGTGCAGTTGCCGGCTCGGTGAGCGCGGGGTGTGTTGAAAATGCTGTGATCGAAGAGTGTCAGAGTGCCCTCAAGACAGGACAGCCCCGTCTGCTGACTTATGGTGTCTCAGATGATACTGCCTTTGAGGTCGGGCTGGCCTGCGGCGGCACGATTGAAGTGTTTGTCGAGCCGTTTTCAGCATGGAACAGCGTCTATGAGCCGCTCAAGCAGAGGCTGGAAGCCCGTGAGCCGACGGCTGTGGTGAGTGTTCTGAAGGGAGGAGAGGAACGTCTCAACCGTAAACTGTTGGTGCTGGCTGACGGCAGTACGCAGGGTGACCTGCAAATACCGGGCTTGGAACAAGGGATTGTTGACACGGCACTCGAGCAGTTGGCCCGCGGTGTCGGCGATACGCTGGAGCTGGAAGACGGAACACTGCTTTTCTTTGAGGTGCATCCTCCTGTTCCGCGCCTGATCATTATTGGGGCGGTGCACATCGCTGAGATGCTGGTGCCGATGGCGAACTTGGTTGGCTTTGACACCATCGTAGTTGATCCGCGGGGGGTATTTGCTACCAGAGAGCGCTTCCCTACTGCCACTCAGTTGCTCAAGAAGTGGCCTCAAGATGCACTGCCGGAAATGGCGCTCGACAGTTCGGCCTACGTAGTCACCCTGACGCATGATCCCAAGCTGGACGACCCCGCCCTGCTCATTGCGCTTGCCAGTCAGGCACGTTATGTTGGGGCGCTGGGCAGCCGGCGCACCAGCCAGAAGCGGGCTGAGCGTCTGCGTGAGGCCGGCCTGTCTGAGGAGCACTTGGCGCGGCTCCATGCACCGGTTGGCCTGCCGCTGGGGGGGCGTTCACCGGGGGAGATTGCTCTGAGCATCTTGGCGGAGATCGTGCAGGCCAGGTATGGTGTGGGCGAGCCGGTGCCTCAAAGCTGAGTATCATAAGGCGGGTATGTTCTAGTGAGTGACATGGTAGCGGGTAAAGCGGTAGATCATGTTCGATTCGATTGAGAGTGTACAACAATCTTTGCTGGATCATCATTATGTAGCCGACCGGTCTCTGGCGACAGTGATATTTCTCGCCCTGAAGCTCGGTAAACCCCTCTTCCTGGAGGGCGAGGCAGGGGTCGGCAAAACGGAAGTGGCGAAGGTCCTTGCCTCCATGCTGGGAACGCGGTTGATCCGCCTGCAATGCTACGAGGGGCTGGATGTACACAACGCTGTTTACGAGTGGGCATACGCACGGCAGATTCTGCATCTGCGCATCCTTGAGACCAGCGGCGCCAGCCGCGAGGAGATGGAGCGCGATCTCTATAGCCCTGAATTTCTGCTTGCCCGTCCCCTGCTTCAGGCCATTCAGGAGAGCGGTTCTCAGGTCCCCGTCCTGCTGATTGACGAGATTGATCGGGCCGACGAGGAGTTTGAGAGCTTCCTTCTGGAGGTCTTGTCTGATTTCCAGATCACCATCCCGGAGATCGGGACGATTCGGGCTGAGCACCCCCCTGTCGTGGTTATCACCTCCAACCGCACCCGCGAGGTCCATGATGCCTTGAAGCGCCGTTGCCTGTACCACTGGATAGACTATCCCAGCTTTGATACTGAGTACCAGATCGTGATGATGAAGGTCCCTGGTATTGCGGACCGTCTCTCCTACCAGATCGTCAAAGTCGTCCAAGAGTTACGTCGGGCGGACCTGTTCAAGCCGCCCGGTGTAGCCGAGACGCTCGATTGGGGTCATGCACTGCTGGCCATGAACCGGACTGAGTTGGACGAGACGACCATCAACGAGACATTAGGTGTGCTGCTCAAGTATCAAGATGATGTCCAACGCATTCAGGGGGCATTAGCTCGTGACCTTGCCAAGCAAGCCTACGCTACTCGCCACTGAGCCGGCTCCTTCCGGCGGGTATCTGCTGGCTAACCTGCTTCACTTTGCGCGGCTGTTGCGCCGTCTAGGGATGAGGGTTAGCGCCAGTCAGGTCTGTGATCTGGCCGCCGGGCTGGAGCACATAGACCTGATGCGCCGCGACGATGTCTATTACGCCGCCCGCAGTGTGTTTGTCCACAGTCCGTCTGAGCTGGAGCTGTTCAATCGTGCCTTTGACCTCTTCTGGGGGACCGAACAACCTCAACTGATGGAGGCCGCGCTGGTCAAGAAACGGGTTCGGGCAAACCGCGCTGAAGATGAACAGCCGGAGAGCGATGAGGCGGTCCTCCGACAGGAGCAAGAGGCGGCTGACCAAGCCGCCGACGCAGACCAGCCTGAGCCGGAAGATACCGCTCTTTCCTCAACGTACAGTCCTGTTGAGACGCTTCATCACAAGGACTTCGCCAGTTTCACCGACGAGGAGATGCAAACGGCCCGTCGCATTCTGGAGAGCTTGGCATGGAAACTCAATTCTCGTCTCACGCGGCGGCGGGTGCCTGCGTCCAAGCGGACTGCCTACCTTGACTTGCCGCGGGCTATTCGCAACAGCACCCGTCAAGGCGGTGAGATCATCCGGCTGGCGTGGCGCCGGCGCAAGCCTAAACCGCGCCCTCTGGTGGTGATCTGCGACATCAGCGGCTCAATGGACCGCTATTCACGCCTTTTCCTGCATTTCATTCATACGCTGGCACAGGAGGCGCAAAGGGTTGAGGCCTTTGTGTTCGGCACGCGCCTGACGCGCATCACACCGGCCCTGCGCCACCATGACGTTGATACTGCCATTGATCAGGTCTCTTCGCTGGTGCAGGATTGGTCAGGCGGCACACGCATCGGCGAGTCTCTTAAGACGTTTAATTATCTTTGGGGGCGGCGGGTTCTGAGCGGCGGCGCGTTTGTGATCATCATCAGCGACGGGTGGGATCGGGGCGACATTGCCCTGCTTAGGCGTGAGATCAGCCGCCTGCATCGCAGTGCTTATCGGTTGGTCTGGTTGAATCCGTTGCTGGGTGCGCCGGATTACCAGCCGCTGGTGCGCGGGATCAGTACTGTACTGCCCCATGTGGATGACTTCCTCCCGCTTCATAACCTGCTCAGCTTAGAGCAGTTGGCCAGCCGGCTGGGGGATGTCGGCCCTGCCCGCCGCGGCCTTGTCAGGTCAGATGAACTGCGTCTTTGATTTGTCTTTCGCCCCCAAATGGGGCAAACTTACCTTAATGTAGAACCTCAACCCCTGAGGCTTTCTGTTTCGTCTCATAGGTTCTGATGAGGCGTCCACTTGGCCAGCTCCCTTTCTGTCAGTGTGGTGATGGTTGTTCGCGGCGGCGCGGAACATCTGCCCCGTGCTGTTGAAAGCCTGCGCTGGCAGACCTTGCGCGGCTTTGAATTGATCATTGTGGACGACGGCTCTGAGGGCACAGCTTGGGATTATCTGGCTCAACTGTGTCTTCCCCGCCTGCGGGTGCACCGTAACCTCACCGCCAGGGGATGGCCTGCCGCGCTCAATCAGGCGCTGGCTATGGCACACGGGCGTTACGTGGCCTTCCATGATGCGGACGGTATCTCTCTCCCTGAACGGCTGGAAAAACAGGCCGCCTACTTGAGCACCCATTCGCGCGCGGCGCTCGTCGGCGGGCAGGTCGAATGGCTGGACCGGCAGGGACAGATAGTGCGCCGCATGGAGTACCCTTCCCGCCATGCAGACCTTGCGGCATCTCTCAGGCAGGGTCTCGATCTTGAGTTAGGGACCGTCATGCTTCGGCGCAGTATACTAGACAAGGTCGGTCCTTTCCGTGAGCCGTTTGTACTGGCTTATGACGTTGATCTCTTCCTCCGCGTGGCAGGCCAGCGGAGCTTAGCTGTTCTGCCGGAATTGCTCTACCAGAGGCAGTTTGATCCCCGCTCGGAGCGGGTAGCCCGCCTCGGCGAATGGGAGGCCTATGCCGCCCTTGCCCGCCAGCTTGATACGGAACGCGACTCGCTGGGCAGTGAGCAGGCTGATTGTGCTGTTCGAGCCTCCGCCATCCTGGAGCGTTGCCGGCAGAGCCGCCCCTTGGCCCGGCAGACAGAGCGGGCCGCTAACTACGTTCGCTGGGCAGAGCGACTGCTAAGCTGGGGCGGCCCTTCGGCCCGTTATGCCTGGCCGATGTGGCAGTATGCGTTTGCCGCCTTTCCCCTCTGCCCGGCAGTTTGGAAATTTGCGGCCCGTCATCTGCTTGATCGCAGTGCAGGACAGGGCACTGATCCAGCGGGACTGCATCGCACAGAGTAAGTCCTATGCCGCAGATCGGACAGCCTGATACCTCTGAAAAGCCGGCGTTGAGTCATGAGGAGATCAGGCGTTACAGCCGCCACCTGATTATGCCTGAGATCGGCCTGGAAGGTCAGAGCAGGCTCAAGGCCGCCAGTGTACTGGTAGTGGGTACAGGCGGGCTTGGTTCGCCAGCGGGGATGTATTTAGCGGCGGCAGGTATAGGTCGTCTGGGGCTGGTGGACTATGATGCCGTAGATGAAACGAACCTTCAACGCCAGATCATGCATGGCACAAAGGACGTAGGGCGGTCTAAGCTCGAAAGTGCCAGGGCGCGTCTTGCCGACCTCAACCCTCATGTTCAGGTAGATACCTATAACGAGCCGCTTACCTCGCACAACGCACTCAACATCTTATCCCCTTACGATGTGGTTGTGGATGCAACGGATAACTTCCCCACCCGTTACCTGATCAATGATGCCTGTGTCCTGCTCGGCAAGCCGGACATCTACGGGAGCATCTTCCGTTTCGAGGGGCAGGCCAGCGTATTTGATGCCCGTCAGGGGCCGTGCTACCGATGTCTGTTTCCCGTGCCGCCCCCGCCGGGGTTAGTGCCGAGTTGCGCTGAGAGCGGTGTGCTGGGAGTGCTGCCCGGCGTGATCGGCGTCATACAGGCTACTGAGACAATCAAGGTGCTTCTAGGCATCGGTGAGACGCTGGTGGGCCGGCTTCTGCTTTACGATGCGCTGGCAATGAGCTTTGACTTCATCAAGCTTCGCAAGAACCCGCAATGCCCCCTTTGTGGTGAGCATCCCACTCAGTCCGGCCTCATAGACTATGAGCAGTTCTGCGGTATGCCGGGATATGACTACAGCCCCTTTCGTGGGAGTGAGCAGGCGTCCGTTCCCTCCATCTCCGTCTGGGAAGTCAAATCCAAGTTGGAGGCGGGAGAAGATTTCATCCTGCTGGATGTACGCGAGCCGTATGAATGGGCCATCAGCGATCTGCCCGGCGCGAAGCACATCCCCAGCCGGCAAGTCCTAGACCGTCTGACGGAGCTGAACCGTGATCGAGAGATCATTGTTTACTGCCGCACCGGCATTCGGAGTGCTGAGGTCGTCAGGCAGTTGCAGTCGCGGGGTTTTCAACGGCTGAAGAACATGAGCGGCGGAATCAACGCATGGGCCAAGGAGATTGACCCCACCCTGCCGGTGTATTAGACATAGTCTCCGGCTTCACAGCCTGAGCGTCCATACTGGTACACTGCTCCCGATAAACTCGAACCCCAGCCGCCTGTACAGGCGCTGGGAGCGGTAATTATCCTCTTGGGTGTTGACGGTAAGCGTTGTGATCCCCAGACCCGCAAAATACCGGAACATCTCCCCCACGAGCAATCCGCCCAGCCCCTGCCCCTGTGCCTGGGGAATTATCGCTAGACGAGTGAGATGGCCTATATGACCATGGCGGGTGCTGAGCTGATAACCCAGCAATTCCCCCTCGCGCTCCAGAAGGGTGAAGGTCGCCGCGTGCGGATAAGCCGCTTCGAGGGTGGCAAGATCGTAGCGCCAGATCGGTTCAAAGGCCGCCGCGTCTACCTCTACTGCCCTGTCTAGGTCAGAGAGGGAGGCATCCCGAATGCGCAGGGGAGGCTTTGGCGGGGCTGGAATGTGACCCCCTTCCCGCCGCATGGTTACAATGGCGTTTGCACGCTTAAATCCCCACCGGACCCCCAACCCTGCAATCCATGGGTCGAGTTCCAGAAGGGCCACCTCCTTGACGCCTGCTTCACTCAAGTCTTGGCATAGGGCCTGCCACACCGTCTCAAGTGAGGGGTCAAAGCCGATGGGGGTAGCAGGCAGGATCAAGCGGAGCCATGCGACACCCTCCCCTTGCCCTGCCGGCGGAAGATATACTGTTGCGCCAATCAGCGACTCGACCCTGCCGTTTTCCCGTCTGATCCAGCAGTGAAGGCTGGGGTCAGACAGCCACGCAGCGAGGCCTTTCCAATCTAGATGGATGTGCTGGCGCGGTCTCTGCTGGAACAGGGACATTACCTGTTCATGATCTTCATACACCAGCCGGGTGGTTGTAGTGGATTCGCTGATCATGTCCCTGAGTCTATCACCACAAATGGCGCGATCAAATAATTCAGACGGCCTTCTGGGTGCTCTATGGTAGAATGGAGGGAGTGGCCTTGCTTTGACCTGTGGAAACGGGTGGGGTGTCGCCTTGCCGGATGTTCTTTTGGAAGCTATGAGTTTTGCCGTGTCGCGGCTCCTCGCCAGCACCAACTGGAAGCAGGACCTCCAGGCCGTGCTGGGGCAGGTCGGGCCGCTCATCCGGCTTCGTTACGCCTGTGTGATAGAAAACGCCCCTGCCGCTGACTGTTCAGCCTGCCAGTGGTCAGCCCCCGGCCTTGACGGAGAAGACATTCTGAGCCTCTTTGTTGCTCTTCCCCCCTGGATGCGGGAGTCACTGGAGCAGGGGAGGTGCTTTTGGGGCAGTCTGGACGAGTGGCCGCCCCAAGAGCGTACAAAGCTGGCTGGTCTGGGAATCCAGTCGGTATGGGCTGTGCCAATCCAGCCGGAAGGCACATGGTGGGGGAGTGTAGTCTTTGGATATTCCCTGCCGTCCTCGGAAGGCTCTGCTGTTGAGGTAAAGATAGCCGCCATTCTTGCGAATCTGATAGAGGCCGCAGTGCGCTGTGAGAAGCAGGCACTGGAGAGAGGGGAGATGGAACGCCGGTATCAGGCCCTGTTTGAACAGACGGACGATGGCATATTCCTCTTGAGCCTTGACGGGGTGCTTGTGAGCCTGAACAAACAGGCCGCGAGAATGCTGGGGTACGAAGTTCATGAGTTGGAAGGTGAGTCATTCCAGCGGGTGCTTGCTACGCAGGAGGAAGAGCAGAGCCTGAGCCGCCTGCAAAGGCTGATCAGCGGCGAGGAACTGCCGGTTTACACCCGTATACTCCGCCGAAGAAATGGTGAAGAGTTCCCTGTCGAGGTTAGAGCCTCGCTGGTGCGTGATGCGGACGGCAGTCCGTTGTATGTGCAAGTCATTGTACGAGACATCACTGCCCGCCAGCAGGCTGAGGAGGAGCTTCGCCGCCGCGATTCCATCCTCGAAGTGCTGGCCTATGCCAGTGAACGGCTTCTGCTGGGTAACCCGGATGATGTCGTGCCTGATCTGCTGGGGAGGCTGGGACGGGCGGTGGATGTCAATCGAGTGTATGTGTTTGAGAATCACCGCGCCGAAAATGGTACTCTGCTGGCCAGCCAGCGCTACGAGTGGGTAGCTCCCGGACAGCTCTCGACGATCAATGCGCCTGAGATGCAAAATCTTCCCTACCGGGCAGGGGGCTTTGCCCGTCTGGTAGATGCGCTGGGAACAGGCCAGCCTTTGCATGGGCGGATAAGGCATCTGCCAACGTCTGGTGGAAGGCCGGCTGAGCAGGATGTCTGCTCTACCGCGCTGGTGCCTATCTTCAGTGAGGGGAAATGGTGGGGCATATTGGGGTTTGAAAAGTACGAGCGCGAGCGTAAGTGGCCGAGTGCCGAGATCGAGACACTGAAAAACATCGCTAATACGCTTGGCGCCGCCTTTGCACGGCAACGCATTCAAGCCTCAGAACGTGAACAGCGCGACTTAGCTGAAGCTCTGCGTGATACTGCCGCGGTCCTAAACAGCACCCTCAACTTCGATGAGGTGCTGGATCATATTCTGGCCAATGTGGGGCGTGTTGTCCCCCATGACGGAACTAACATCATGCTGATAGAGGGCGGTACACTGCACATTGCACGCCGCCGAGGATACAGCAGGGGTGAAATCCGGGAAATGCGGTTGTCAAAGAGTTACTCAGTCGAGGACTTTCCCAGCCTGTACCACATGGCTCAAACCCGAATGCCGCTGGTTATCTCCGACGTAGGTGAATACCCCGGCTGGGTTGATCTGCCTGAGTCAGAGGAGATTCGTTCCTACGCTGGTGTGCCGATCTGTCTGGAGGGAGAGGTCATTGGCTTCCTGAACGTAAACAGCTCCACGCCCGGTTTTTTCAAACACTCCCATGCTGAGCGCCTGCAAGCCTTTGCCGATCAAGCCGCTGTTGCTATCAAGAACGCCCGCCTGTACGATCAGGCACAGGCGCTGGCCGCGCTGGAGGAGCGTCAGCGGCTTGCCCGCGAACTGCATGACGGCGTCAGCCAGACTCTGAGTTCAGCCAAGCTGATCGCCGACGTTTTGCCCCGCATCTGGGGGCGGGACCCTGAAAAGGCCGAGCAGGCCCTGCTCCAGCTTCGCCAGCTCACTCAGGGAGCGCTCGCAGAGATGCGGATGCTGTTGATGGAGTTGCGCCCGGAAACTCTGCTGGAAGCGGAGCTGATTGAACTGTTGCGGCAGGCTGTGCAGGTCACCGCCAGCCGGACGGGCATATCAGTCTCGCTGACGGCAAATGCCCAGAAATGTACTCTGCCGTCTGAGGTGAAATTTGCGCTGTACCGTATCACGCAGGAAGCGCTGAACAATGTGGCCAAGCACGCACATGCCGAACGGGTGGAAGTTCATCTGACCTGCCGGCCTGATCGGGTCGTCTTGCGTATCTGGGACGATGGACGCGGCTTTGAAGTAGATAATGTCCCGGCTGGCCATTTTGGGATCGGGATCATGCGTGAACGGGCACATGAGATCGGCGCAAACCTGAAAGTGGAGAGCCGAATCGGCGGCGGGACTGAAGTCACTGTGGTGTGGGAAAGTTCCTGCGAGGTGACAAAGCCATGAGCGCAAGCAAGATTATCCGGGTTTTGATGGTGGACGACCACGCCATGATGCGCATTGGGCTGGCCACCTTTTTACAAGCCTTTGACGACCTGGAGCTGGTAGGCGAAGCATCTGATGGCGTAGAGGCGCTGGAATTGTGTGACAGGCTTCAGCCGGATGTGGTTTTGATGGACCTCGTCATGCCTGGGATGGACGGCGTGACAGCCACACGAGCGATCCGCCAGAAGTATCCTCATATCCAGGTGATTGCTCTGACCAGCTTTGAGGAAGCGGAACTGGTCCACGGAGTTTTGCAGGCCGGCGCGATTGGCTATCTGCTGAAGGATGTCTCAGCCGAGAAGCTGGCCGAGGCCATCCGTGCCGCTATGGAAGGGAAGCCTTCGCTGGCCCCTGAGGCGGCCCGGATATTGATCGAAGCGGCCACACGCTCATCTGCGCCGGTTTTTCAATTGACTGACCGTGAACGCGAGGTTCTGGCCCTCATGGCTGAGGGGATGAACAACACAGAGATCGCAAAGCGCTTGGTTGTCAGTCAATCAACCATCAAGAGCCATGTGAGCAGTATTTTATCCAAGCTGGGTGTCAACTCGCGCACTGAGGCAGTCGCCGTTGCCCTTCAAAAAAACTTGATCCCTCCATCCAGCCGCTGAACCGAAGCGGGGTCTCAAACAAGGGGAGGGTTTGATTCAGCAACAGAGCGGCCCCATGATGGGAGGCCGCTCTGTGGTTTTATCGGATTGGGATCAAGAGAGCCTCAGGAGGCGACAAAATCCCGCAACACCGAGGCAAACTGAGGCTGGCGCAGACGGCGCAAAGCCTGCCGCTCGATCTGGCGGATACGCTCACGCGAGAGGCCGAGTGCTTCGCCTACCTGCTCCAGTGTCTGGGGAGTGCCTCCTTCCAACCCAAAGCGCAATCTCAGTATCTGGGCTTCTCTGGGCAACAGCTCATTGAGAATCCGGTCAATGGTCTCGCTCAGGGCGATGCTGTGTACCGCCTCATCCGGGCTGATGGACTGATCATCCTCGATGAAATCCCCAAATTCACTGTCATCCCCTACCGGCGACTCGAGCGCAATAGTCTGAGGATTGGCCTCCAGGGCCTCACGCACCAGCTCCGGCGCCAGATCAAGCCGCTCCCCTAGTTCTGCGTCGGTCGGCTCACGCCCAAGTTCCTGTTCCATGACCTCATTGACAGTCGTGATCCGGCGCAACTGATCGGACAGGTGTAATGGCAGACGGATAGTGCGTGACTTCTGGGAAAGGGCACGGGTGATCGTCTGGCGGATCCACCAGCTAGCGTAGGTGCTGAAACGGTTGCCAAGCCGGTAGTCGAACTTGTCTACCGCGATCATCAGCCCGATGTTGCCTTCTTGAATGAGGTCGGACATAGGCAGTCCCTGATTGCGGTAGCGCTTGGCAATGCTGACGACCAATCGGGTGTTGGCACGTCCCAGATGATCGCGGGCCGCCTGACCGTCTTCAACAATCTCACGCAGAGCGGCAGCCTGCTGAGGGGACAGATCGGGGGATGTGTCAAGCAGGCGCTGGGCCTCAAAGCCGCGCTCAATGCGCTTGGCTAAGGCAACTTCCTGCTCAGCCGTCAGCAGAGGCTCACTGGCCATCTGGCGGAAATACAGGCTGACTATATCGTCTGCCGGGATGTGGTCTATATTCTCCGGCACGACATCGTTGCCTGCAAAGAGGTCCTCTTCCTCTTGATACTCTTCCAGAAAAGAAAGGACATCATCTGTTGAGTTCATCTGCTGTACACCCTTCCGCTCGCGCTTCATACTGCTGATATGCACATATTTTGTACAATGTATGTACATATATTGTATTCAATAGCCCTCATTTTGTCAAATATTGATCTCCCAAATCGGACTGCTGGCAAAGCTTCGGGCTACCTATTACATAGATTGTTATATACTTAATTATCTTACCCCTCTATCAGAATCTCGCAAGAATCGCTCACCTTTGTGCAAGGTAAGCACGGGTAACAGGTCGGTAGCTAGTTCGACATATCTAGCAGGTGATCGGTCAGGGGAATAGACGGCGGACAAAACGTGCAATTGCATAGAGGAGGATAGGTAGAAGTGCCAAGCCGAAGATAACTGTGGCAAAGACGTAAGCATAGCGTGGATCGTCAGGCTGGAGTTGCCCCAGCTCTGTGAAGACGGGAGCAAAATAATCCCACTGGCTCTTCATCCAGAGCCAGATACTGCCGGCCAAGCCAACGGCCTCACCCAGCCACAACTGGAAGGTCTCCCGCCACGGGCCTAATTTGCCCGCCGCGGCCTTCTCGCGGAGTTTTGCCCCTACCGGCCCGAACCACAGCCAAGCCGCTCCGCCAGCCATCAGGAGCCACCCTCCCCAGGTGTAGATACGTGTTCGGCGGGGGAGACGACCAAGATCGGTTTGCGCGGCTGGCCCAGACGCCCGTTGGTCAATTGCTTGCCAGTCGGCCACGCCGTAAGAAGGATCATGGAGAGGCTGTCCCTCGCGATGGGTTTGCTCCTGAGACAGGCGGGCTATCAGCACGGGTCTCCAGCTATCCCGCTGAGACATCGTGAGTTGCAGGCGCCGCAGGCGGGCCTGATGCGCCCCGCAGTGAGGACACACGGCACTGTAAACAGGCGCTTCACAGCGCAGGCATCGGCTGGCAAGCCCTGCGCCGCAGGCTGTACAGAAGGGAACCATGCCGTTGTTGGGCGCGCCGCATGAGGGACATTCCCAGCCTACTGACAGCAGGTTTAACCCAGCGCGATCAGGGTAACCGATCATGCCGCAGTGCGGGCAACACAGACGCGGTTGCCAGACAGCTACCTCAAACACCTCCCCACAGCTTGAGCAGGTCAGGCAGAAGCCGCCATCGGGTCTTATGTCATCCAGTAATACTGGCGCCTTTTCAGAGCCGGTCAATGCAGGTTGGCCCGACATACCATCACAGTCCATTTAACGTGACTGACTTCCTGAGAATATATACGCTCAGTTGCCCCAAATGGTTCGACACTGCAAAACATCAAGCCACCCCGCCATTGCAGGCAGGGTGGCCCGATCAGGCGGAGAGGGTGGGATTCGAACCCACGGTGACGACATGCGCCACAACGGTTTTCGAGACCGCCCCATTCAACCACTCTGGCACCTCTCCAGTATGAAGTTGTTAATAACGCTCACCTCTGGCGCGTAGTTCCTCAAAAAAGGCGGCTAATTGAGCGCGTGCTTCTTCGGCCAGCACCCCCCGGATCACTTCAACGCGGTGGTTAAGACGCTCATGCCGCAGTAAATCCATCACAGAGCCGCCCGCCCCGGCTTTTGGATCGTCGGCGGCCCACACAAGGCGGGGCAGCCGCGCCTGAACCATTGCACCTGCACACATCGGGCAAGGCTCCAGCGTGCAGTACAGTGTCACACCGATCAGCCGCCACCCCCCGACGACCCGCGCCGCCTCACGCAGTGCGATCATCTCGGCATGAGCCGTGGGGTCGCCTGTATATTCCTTGCAATTATGCCCGCGCCCGATCACAACGCCGTCCCGCACCGCCACAGCTCCAACGGGAATGTCCCCTAGAGCGGCGGCGCGGGCCGCCTCGTTTAAGGCCTCGCGCATCCAGAGAAGGTGTTCTTCAGCCATATCAGGCCACAGAGGCGATTATAACAGGCACAAGACGGGTGGTCAACGGGCCGCAGACATAGGAAAGTGGCTAACTGTCTGGATATATGCAATAATAGTGTCATGCAATGTCCAAAATGCAGCAACCAGAAGCAACAGGTCAAATTAGGGCGGACCGAAGTCGGGAGTCAACGCTACAAATGCAAGGCCTGCGGATATCGCTACACGCCCAATCCTAAGCGGCATGGATACAGCGATGAAGTACGAATGCAAGCCGTACGGATGTACGTTGATGGGATGAATCTGCGGC